>Ga0213917_1000012_pt1 | contig 62504 bp, 77 predicted proteins | sample McNCre117MG_FD_161051 | JGI IMG/M metagenome (GOLD analysis project Ga0213917, IMG submission 161051) | Freshwater microbial communities from McNutts Creek, Athens, Georgia, United States - 1-17 MG | ecosystem: Environmental > Aquatic > Freshwater > Creek | place: USA: Georgia | collected... | reverse complement strand
TAGCAAGATTACATTACCTGGCTGACCCGAGCATGACGCCCGAGCGCGTTGCCCTGCTCAAGAGCGCGTATCCCGACGTAACGATGTGGGACCGCGAGATGGAGATTGACGCCCACGCGAGGGGCGGCCAGAAGTGGTTTCCGGAGTTTGATCGCTCGATTCATTACGTAAATCAGTTCCTTACGCCCAGGGGAACGATCACTGCGGACAGGTGGACGGTATGGTTGGCCTGCGACCCACATCCCCGAAGAGCCCACGCGTTCGTGTGGTTGATGGTGAACAAGTATGGCCGGAAGGTTGTGCCGTGGTCCTACTGGCCAGAGGAAGAAAATCAGGAGAGGCATGACGCGAAGCAGCCGCGACTAAGTTGCACCGATTACGTCGACAAGCTATCGACGGTAGAGAAATTCGGACTCTTCCCAAAGTCCTACATTGACTTGATGGACCCGGCTGGCGAGAACTTCGATGCCGCCGAAGACGTGAACTACTTCGACAGATACCGCCAGGCCGGAATCAGCTTTCGGGCAGCAAAGAAAAATCGGCAGTATGCCGGCTACGACAAGATCAGCGAGATGCTGAGGCTGGTTGAGTACGAGGGTGTGCTCCAGCCGCAGTTGACGATTCTGAGGGGTTGTGGCGACAACGACATCCTGGTGAGTCAGATCGAGGCGCTGCGATACAAAGAACTCAAGGGCGTGGCTGCAGCAGAGAAGGATCCGCCACCCGATCCGTTGAACAAGGACAAGCACCTGATCGACTGCCTGAGTTACATCCTGCTGGATGAACCGCGATTCATTGAGCCGAGGCAGTCGGTTGGAGGATGGGAACCGATCTACGGCGCCATCGGGTATTAGGCCATTTTACCCGACCATCTATCCATAGGGCCACTGAGATCGTGCGCCAGAGAGCCTCTGGTTGGGCCGTTTTTTCGCAAAGGAGTCGTAAATGGGCGCTTCGCATCATTACAACGTTTCGCGGGATGACATTGGCGATGCCCTGACCGCCAACTTCTCGCCGCGAGGTGAAGCGAAAGACTTCATCCGTCTTGTGTTCTCTGGCCGGATGACAGTTGAAGAAGCGAAAGAATCCATCCTGATGACCCCGACACAACTTCGGGGGTTGGTCGAAAACAAGATTGGTTGGCCCGGCGAACTACGTCGAATCTCCTGGAAGCGCCAAATAGCATGGGAAGCGTTCAAGCGGATGTATCGGTAGGCCAGTGAGCGTCCGCGCGAAGTGGCGTGATCTTATTCTCCGGTTGCGCGGGAGGCCGCAGTGCATGAAGCGGCGATGGCGGGTAACGGCCGTGTATCAGCCATTGCCCAGGACGGTCGTGCGGCTTGAGTGGTCTCGACAGGTGCGCGAGGTGGTCGTGCCGGCGGGTGTGGGCATCGAGTTCAAGTTCACGGTTGCCGGTGATGTGGATGAATGCGGGGCCATCGAGGCCGTGAAGCGTCACGGATATTTCTGCGGGGACATCGTAAAGCAGTTCGGGTTTGTGGCCGTCGAGGTATTCGCGGCGGCCGCGTAGGGGTCGGCAGTGAAGAGGGTGGCATGTATCGGCGTCTTATTGCTCTTGCTGGCCTCGTGGCAGGTACGTGCCGGCTCTTCATCTTGCGCGTTCAAGTTCGTTGGAAACGATTTAAAGCACAATGTGGCAGTGTTTCAGCCGATCCTGCCCGTAAAGATTGAAGTGCAACTCAAGAAGGGGCCGCGGGCCCTAGGTCAAGGAGACATTTTCCTGTGCATTCCCGGTCGCGACACGCACACAGTGATCGAAAAAGACCAACCGGCAACGGTTACAACGCTGACGCTGACATGCGCTGCGGGTGAGCAAGTCTTTGAGGTGAAGGGAATTCGTTTTGAGGAGGAGTGAGCATGGCAAACAATATTTATCAAGTCACTTACCAGGTTCATTTGCCGGACACGACCCAGGGAGACACGAAAGCGGACGTGTACCGCAGGGATCCCGTGGAAGCCATTGTTGTGGCCGCAGGGCAGGATCCGCCAACGCTTTCAGCGGTAATCAACGCGAATATAGCGCTGCAGGCTGGCAAGGTTTACGACATCCTTGAGGTTGAGCAAGTGATGTTCGGCACTAAGCCCCTCTTTCAATAAGGAGAGTTCATGGCGACATTGATGGTGTGCAGGGTGGAATTTCAGATTAAAAAGGCCGCAAGCGGTTTCCCCGGGAATGCCGACCAGTATAGGCTGCCCTCGCGGGTTGCGCTGGTGTCGGCGATCAGTCAGCATCCGAAGGATATTCTCACGGTGCTCAATGCGGACATCCCCGTGCGCGCGGGAGAGGTTATTGAACTACTCAACTCCCAGCCGGTCCACATCGGCAGTGAAGGCGCGCTGGTCCTGTCGTAAGCGATTGTGATCATGGGCGGCCTATCTCCGCGGGCGCTGGAAGTTTTGGCGCGAGTAAAGCGCAACCTGCAATCGGCGCAAGGGGTATCGCCCACAGCGAAGCGGGAAGAGATAGACGCTGCAGTTGGGCGCGAAGTGCTGGCGCTGTCCGCGATCGAGATTGCCGAGGTCCACGAAGCAAGCCGGCAGATGGCGGGGAAGGCGTACGCGAACTGGGCGGCGGGGCGATTCGTGGCGATGCTGCGAGGGAATGAGTTGGATGCCCACAGAGAGTTGAAAGAGGCCGATCTATGGTGCAAGAAGAAATTGCGGCGCGGGTATCTGGTGCGGACTGAGTGGCTTGAGCACGCTTACCAGGCGGCGCTGAGATTGGCGAGAGCGAGGTAACAGCATGAAGCATGGCAAAAAAGTTCGGCGTGTCGAGATTGAAAAAGTGAAAGACGGCAAGGGTGGCCATCTTCACAAAGTCACGGCGCATTACCACGACAGCCCCGGCAAGTCCGGGAAGGGCTTCAGCGGCGCGATCGGGAAGTACGAGCCGCCCGAAGAGACCTACCACAAGGGGAAGGGTGCCGCACATTCGCATGTGAAGAATCTGGTGGGGCAGATGACCGCAACCCCGGAAGATGAGCCCGACGGAGACGAGGCCGTGGAAGAGCGGTCGAATGATCCGATGATGCCAACAAGGGCATCGGTCGGGAAGGCGAGCTAATGAAGCAGCCCCGCACCTACCACATGCTGTTGCTGGATGCCCTGTCGTTGCTTGCAATTCTCTTGGTGGTGGCGTTGGTGGCCGCGGCACAGGAGGCGCATTACCGGGTTGGCACGGGTGCCCTGCTCAATGATGTTACTGTGACGCCCGGTGCGGTGCGCACGACGGACGCCAAGGCGGTCTGCGGTGGCGGGTCAACAAAGCAGTTTCGTCATACCACCGAGGCGATGAAGAACAGGGTCTATGCGCAATATGGCGCGAAAAAGAAGCCTGGCATCTGTTGTGAAGTTGACCACCTGATCAGCCTTGAACTCGGTGGGGCCGATGATGTGAAGAACCTTTGGCCGCAACCCTACGAACCGCGCCCAGGCGCGCACGAGAAAGACGCCGTCGAGAACTGGCTACACCGAGAAGTCTGCTCCGGTCGCATCCCGCTGGCCAAAGCCCAGCACGACATCGCAACCGACTGGTTTGCGGTGTATCAGAGAATGCCCAAGAAGCATTGATGGCGAAAACCTTCACGATGAGCGTGGACAATCTCAGTCTCCACGCGGTTACGGTGCAGTCTGTCTGTCGCAAGGTCACGATATACGAAAACGACCAAGCGGGCACAACGGACTGGATTCTTGCGGCACCCACCGCGAACGACGCGCAGATTACCAAGCCAGCAGGGTCTAAAAAAGAATTCGAACGCAGCCCAGGGGTATTTTGGAACCCAGGCGATGTGGTTGGATACGTGAAAGCAGTTACGGGCACGATTACCTTGGCCCAAGAGGAAGATTGAGCGTGAACGCATCTTTCACCAAAGGGCCAATAGAAGCCGTCCTCGCGCTGATCGAAGAAGGCCATTATCCGACACACGTGGCGAATACCATGCGAGCGATGGGCTTCACTGAACTTCCTGCGAAAATGAGTTTGCCGCGGGATGCGGTACTGGCCGAATACATCCACGTGCGCCGTCAACATGAAGATCACACACAGGACGAGGCCATTGCCCGGGCAGTTGCGCGCGTGGCATGGCGTCAGCACGTAAGGCCAAAAGCGCACCCTGAATTTGTGCGGCGCATTGACCGTGATCGGCGGCTTTTGTGGGTGTGGCGGATCATACTGCTGCTTGGCGTTTTGGGAATCCTAGGCTTGCTACTGGCTCGGCCAGCCCACGCACAAATTGACGTTATCAAGTTCAAAGATAGCGGTGGCGCAACGCTCAAGACCTATGCTGCCCCTTTCTCGATTCAGTGCTCGACAAACATCACATGCACGCCATCGGGCAGTACGATGGCAATTTCCTCGGCGAGCACTGCGAGCACGGCATGGAGCGCGATTACCGCGGCGGCAAACGTCAATGCTGGCGCTTTCAGTGCCTCGGGCAATAGTTGGGATTTCACCGGCGCGACATTCTTCAAGCTGCGCGTGGGTACAGGGCTTACCACTTCGGCGAACGGTGACATTGGGCAGAATTCAACGGATGGAGTGTGGCACGCCTGGGTGAATGGCGCGGATCGCCTGCTCATCGGCTCGACGAATAAGGGAGTGGCTGGGCAGGTTCCCATCTCGAATGCCGATGGCACGGCGACGTTTGCTGACCCGATCGTGTCGCCCAATCAGGACACGGCTTCGACGACGGCATGGACAAGTGCGACGGCACTGAATACGGCACTTTCCGCGGCGGTGTCGCAGCGATCCACGGTCACAGTATCCTTCAACGGTTCAAGTATCACTGGTGGCGCAGTAACGTTTGAGGTTAGCCCGGACAACACAACGTGGTACGCAAAGGCGGGCGTGCGTGGCGATGCTGGCGCTTTTGAGACAACGTACACGCTGACGGGCGCGAATCAAAGCTGGACTTTTGCCGTTGGCGGGTACACAAACTTCCGCGTACGGCTCTCGACGGTAATCACTGGAGCGGGAACGGCGAATGTTAACGTCATTCCGCAGGCGCTTGGCTCTCCGAACCTGAGCGCAGTGCTGGCGAATATCACGAGTGCTCTGCCGACCGGTGCGAACACGATCGGCGGGGTGAATTTGGCGCAGTACACGCCGGTTGCTGGCAGGTTACCGGTGGATGGTTCGGGTGTTACACAGCCGGTATCAGGGGCCGTAACCGCGAATCAAGGCGGCACTTGGACGGTCCAACCTGGCAACACGGCCAATACGACCGCGTGGAAGGTTGATGGTAGTGCGGTCACTCAGCCGGTCAGTGGGACGGTAACAACCTCTCCTCCAGCGAACGCTTCAACTAACGTTACACAGTTCGGTGGCGTGGCAGTAGCCACGGGAACGGGAGCTTCTGGAACGGGGATCCCGCGCGTCACTGTGTCCAATGATTCAACCGTTGGATTGGTCGCTGGCGCGGCAATCGTTGGGAAGGTCGGTATTGACCAGACCACCGCTGGAACAACGAGCGGCATTTCGATGGCGCAGCCGACCAGGACAACCGGGACGGTCACTTCCGCGACTTCAGTGGTCGGCCCGGTAACAGTCAATGGCTACGGCGTATCCACGGTGACGGTGAATGGAACTTATGCTGGCGTCACGATCAACTTTGAATTTTCCGATGATGGCGGCACGATCTGGTACAGCGATACCTGTACCCGGACAGACACTTCGATTCAAGAAGGCAGCGAAGCCCTTCCTTCCAACCAAACGAGGGCGTGGAACTGCTCCGTATATGCAGCCAGCAATTTCCGCGTAAGGGCAAGCGCGTGGACGTCAGGAACGGCAAACGTTGGGATCACTCTCAGCGCCGCACCTGTCGAAGCGGCTCCTACGGTTTCCCTGGCAGCGGGTACAAACACGATTGGGGCACTATCCGCCAACCAAAGCGTCAACCTTGCACAAGTTGGTGGGTCTGGAGTCGTAACCGGTACGGGCGCTAGCGGCGCAGGCATTCCACGGGTGACCGTTTCGAATGATTCCTCGCTCGCTGGAACGCTGGCGGATAATGGAGTTGCGGCGGCCACGAATCGCCTTGGCACGCTTCCAGCAATTGCGCGAACGAATCTTCCTGCCGCAGCGACGGCTGGCCGGGATGCTGCGCTGAATACTGGCCTGCACGGCGTTCTTCGTTCTACGGTACTGCCCGAGACGGACCTGACCACTTATGCAGCCAACAAGGTTGGTTTGGCGTCAGTGGCATCCGCCACCGATATAGCAATCCTTCCGGGCAACGCGACGAACACGGTACTCGTCACGCGTGTTCAAGTCACCTGCACGCAGACAACCGCTGGCATCATCGACCTGCAACTTATCAAGCGGTCCACGGCGGATACGCTTGGAACTTCGTCGGCCATGACGATTGTGCCGTTGGATTCGAATGATGCGGCTGCTGTTTCAGCGCCCCTAACCTACACCGCGAATCCGACAGTGGGCACGGCGGTCGGTAACGTGGATAGCGCAAAATTGGGTTGCATGGCCCCAGGAACAGCGACTCCGTCCGATATTTACATCTGGAAACCTGGAATGGGCCAGTCGGTTGCGCTTCGCGGAACAACACAACAGCTTGCCGTGAACTTGAACGGCGTGACGGTAACGGGCAGCTCTTTCAATATCACCTTTCAATGGATAGAGACGACGGGGCTATGAAAAGTTGTATGAAGAAAGCGGTGCTTATCGCCCTGCTACTTCTACTAGGAGCATTTCCTTCAGAAGCGGCCATTACTCCAGACACGCACGGCGGGGCGGACAATGGGAGCGTTTCAGCTTCCACCCTTTCGGTGACGCTGGCGGTGACGGCGGGCGACCTGATCGTTGTCTCCGCCACTTGGAACAACGCTGGGACGCCTACCGCGACCTGCGCCGATAACGTGAACGCGGGGAATTATCCCGTGGCCATCGCGTCGGTCAACGACACGAACATCGGTCAGATCACCCAGAGTTGGTATTTTGCCAACTCTGGCGGGGGCTCCGTAACCATCACGGTAACGTTGAGCGCCGCTGCCACGTTCCTGGCCATGACGGCCTCCAGTTGGAAAGGGGCGATTACAAACAGCACCGTCCTGGGGCCAGCGGACAACACGGCGAATGGAAGCGGCTCGGGCACTTACACGTCGGCGAATATCACCCCGGCGAACGACAACGCGCTTATTTATTCGTCGCTGACCTACAGCACCGCCATCGTCGGGGCGGGAACGAGCTTCACTCTGCTCGACAATGACACCTCGACAGGCTTTGCGGACGAAGACCGCATCCTCGTGGGAGGGGGCGGAAGCGCGACCAATGCGACGTGGAATGCCGGAGCTACCTCCAATTTCTGGCGCGCTTGTATTGTGGCCTTTTACCCGGCGGTGGCTGGGGGTGCGGCTCCCATGGGAATTAACAAGCGCCAGAAACTCGAACAGCTAGACGACCAGACTGCACTTCTGATTCGGGATAGGTCGCAAGACAACGCAGCCCGCGCACAACCCAAAATTCATGGCTGACAACCAAAGTGCAGCGGTAATCGACAAGGTGACGGATGACACGGCCGCAGAGATTCTCGAGCAGCGCAAAGCATCTCAGCGCTACATGCAGAACAACTATTACGACGAGTGGACGGAGATTTACCGGAACCTGAAAGCTCGCGTGCGACCGATCATGCGGACGAACCAGAAAGGCGAAGAGGTTGAGGACAAGTCGCGGTCAAACGTCTGCCTGCCAGACCATTTCGTGATGCATCGGCATGGCGTAGCACGGCTGACGCGCAACGCCCCGAATCTCCGGTTGCGTGGCGGCCAGCCCGGGCAGTCCGACAAGGCCGCAGCGTTGTTGATGTGGCAGTGGGACAAAAGTGAATCGCAACTAGCTTTCCGGAAGGTCATTAACTGTGCGCGCGCGTTTGGATGGTGCCTTGGAAAGAACTATTACGACAAGGTGGTGGTAACGCGGCGCCTGAAGAGGGTGACTTCGAAGTTGAGCATGGGCGATCTGATGCGCTTGCAGGGCGCTCCCGAGGACGAGATTGCCCACGCCGAGAAGCAGGGTGCGCAACCGAACGAGGTTCAGATTTCGCAGGCCATTGCCGAGCATGGCGATCGGGTAAGTTTGGGTATTCCGGTCACGAAGTACGAGGGCTCGAAGCTTGATTACGTGTTTGCCGGTGATTCGTTCCTCGAGCCCGGCTTCCGTTCGCTGAACGAGTCGGCCTATGTGATCGAGAACAGCATCCGCGATGAACAGTGGCTCGATTACTGGACGCGTCAGGAAAGCGAAGATCCCGAGACGGGCGAGAAATCTCCGGTGATTGATCCAAAGAAGGCCCAAGAGGTGCTTGACGCGGCTGGCGACCGGAACTACATCGACGAAAAATCGATCAGCTTGCGCCGGGCGATGCGCGAAGCGGTAGCGATTGCCGATCCGCGTACTGCTGGCAGGCCGTTAAAGCCGCCGCGGAAGCGGTTCATGGTTGACGAACGGCAAAGCGTTGTGGATGGCCGTTTAGCCATCGACTTTGTTGGCGAGGAGAATATCAACCTCGGCAGGCTGTGGTTCCCGTGGGAGACTTACGGACGCTACACCTACACGGAGATGGTGCTGATCCCTGACATGATCGAGGGGATTGGCGACTCGACATTGCGGATCAGCCGGTTCCTGATGCAGTTGCGGAACTCGCGCGCGAATCAGACGACGGACTTCATCAACAACAAGCTCCTCCCGTTACTCAAGAAGTTGGAGGGCGGCAACATCACGGATGCGAATCTAATTCGGACCTCTTTCGCCCGCATCCTAGAAGTGCGGAACATGGCCGAATTGGAGTTCCAGCAGGATCCGCCTTTCCCCGCAGAAGCGTTGCAGGATCAGGCGCAGTGGATTCGAGAGATGCAGCAGGTCGAGCCCGGGATGAACGACTACCAGCCCGGGACGGAGGGTGTGCCGCAGAGCGGGAAGCTGGCAACAACGGCACTCCTGCAGAAGCAGGGCGCCGATGCGGTGCTAGCCGATGAGTTGAACAACATGGGCCAGTTCATTCGAGACACTTTGGAGTTGTGGCTGTGGTTCAATCAACAGGCCATGGAAGATGCTGCCGAGATTCCTTTGGGGCAAAACCAGCGCATCGATCAACTCTTTAAGAATCAAGGGGCACAGCAATGAGTACGATGCCGCCGGGACCACCGCAACCACCGCAGGAGCCACAGCAAAAGACGACCGTTGAGGCTCTCAGCGCGAATACTCCGGGTGGAAACCCGCGAACGATTCGCATCGACCCGATGGACATTCAGGAAGAGTTCCAGATTGAACCCGAGGAAGGTTCGACGCTGGCTGATGACGATTCCTACCGGACGAAAAGTTTGCAGCAGCTCTTGGCGTTGGCGCTGAGTGCTCCCCAAGTATTCAACGTTCGCGGGATCGCGGCCGCGTATCTCAAGTCAGTACCGGGAATTTCCCCGGAAGAGGGTTTGGCACCAGCGCCTCAGCCGCAAGCGCCGCCAGTGAAGATCGGTTTCAACGTCACAGCAAAGTTCGAAGAGTTGTCTGCCGACGTTCAGGCGGCGATTCTCAGTGCCGTGGGCCTGCCAACGGAAGGCACGGGCATTATGAGCACCGTGAAGCATACCGCCGACATGGTTGAACACGTTGGGAGGGCGGCCGATTCCGCGGCGAAGTTAGCCGAACCGGCTCACCAGGAGCCGAAGGGCCCCGGCGTGAAGGGTCTGGCCGGACAGGGTGCTGGCAGTGCCGATTCTTAACGACCTAACAACGGAAGAGGCGTCGCAGCTATTGATGCTGCTTGATCATGGCGTTCTGCTCTCCGCACTTCGTAAGGTGTGGGAAGAGGAACGTACGTACTGGCGGCGGCACGGTGACGCCGAGGCACTGAACGGCAATCCGTCGATGGCGCGGTTGATCGAATATGCCGCGCGCGCCGCCGAAGCAAATCAGTTCGAGCAAATCATTCGGAAGGCAGTGTGTTTGTGAGCCTTTAACTTTTCCAAGGAGAACAGCATGAACAAGAAAATGTATGGGGAACGGAATCTCGGCAGCAAGGAAACCGGCCACGGCAGCCGAAGCCCGAAAGACTTGGGCCCGGCCGGAAGCCAGCAAGTTGTGCCCGGACGTCACGAGGTGAGTTTGGTTCCCGGCGATGCGAGCAACGACGCGGAAGCGAACACACCGGCCGGCGGCGGCGAATAAGCCACTCGCTGGATTCGTGGTGATCGGCGCGCGCACAGGAGATGTATGAGAATCGCGGTGCTATACCCGAAGTCGCAGTACGCAGCATGGTCGATGAGCAACGGCTTGGTGACCACGCTTCGGCGCATGGGGCACGAGGTGGTGCCCGGCGAGATGCCGGGAGCGGGTGCCGAGATGCCACAACGAGTGTTTGAAGGCATCAAGGCGCAACTGCCAGCGCTGGATACCCTCAAGAAGTGCGACGCAATCTTGGTGAGCGGTCCGGAGCACATCGCCCCGTGGCTGGATGCTGTCTACACGAAGTACGAATGGAAGAATATCGGCGTCCCGAAGGCGGCTTGGTGGCACGAGACGATGCACCGCGCCGACTACACGCTTGATTGGGACAGCGTGAGCATGTGGGCCGACGAGAACTTCGTGCCGGCGTACCAGGATGCCGAATGGCTCGACCAGGAGATGTTCGGCAAGGGGCACGTTCACTGGTTGCCGTTTGGGGTGGATACGGAAATGTTCAGACCGTGCCGACTCGGCGATCGTGAGGATAACGTAATCGACAAGCACGGTCGCCTGAACTACGAAAAGACTTGGCCCATCGCTTTCGTTGGCCTGGTCTACGAGAAGCGCGGGCGCTTCCTGCAAGCCCTGAGCCAACATGACCATCCGCCGATCCGGATTGGCAACGTGTCCATCAACGACCTGAGCGGGTACTGCTCGGAAGAGAGCGTGCGGCGTCTGGTCGAGAACTACAGGCGCGTGAAGGTATTCTTCAACCTGCCGGCGATGAGCGCGTTGCTGGTGACGAAGATTTACGAGGTTATGGCGTGCGGAACGTTTCTCCTTACCCCGCAGTTGAGTGCCGACCGTGGTATCTCGAAGAACCAGGAAGCGTTCGAATCTGGTCGCCACCTCGTCTATTACAGATCGAGCAACTTGCCTTACGTGGCGCAACTTCTGAGGGAGTGGCCAAGCGACGAGAAGGCCGAAGAGCGCGAACGGATCGCCGCAGAAGGATGCCGCGAGGTCCACGAAAAGCACTCGCTTGAGAAGCGGTTGACGGTCATCCTCGAGAAGATTGGCGTGCGCGAGACCGTTCAGTGAGTGAGCGCCATTCCGAGTTGCGTGTCCTGAGATGGACGGACAGGATTCAGGGGATTCTCGCTGGCGAAACGCATGGGCCGATCCGGGCGAACATCGACCTGACGAACCTTTGCAGCCACGCCTGCCCATGGTGCGAGCCGCTGGACTTCCGCAAGGCGACAATTGCGGACAAGCGGCACAGCCTCAGTAACACCGTAATTGAAGCCGTATTGGCCGATCTGGCAGAGTTGGATTGCCGGGCGATTCAGTTTTCCGGAGGCGGCGAACCAACGCTGCATCCGGGCTTCGGCGCGGCCCTTTGTACGGCCAAACAGCATGGTTTCCGTACCTTCGTTATCACTCACGGCGGTTTTATTGATCGTTGGCTTGAGCTTCTCTTTCATGGTGCGGACCATGTGCGTGTATCTCTCGATGCGTCGTGCGAGGAAGAGCACCAAAAGATGCATGGGTCGAAAGCGGGAGAGTTCGGGAAGGTTATCGAAAACATTCGGGCCCTGGTAGGGCGGAAGTTCGCTGGTGGCGGTCCGGAAGTGGGCATCGCCTACAACGTCGCGGACTGCAATAGTTCCACGGAGAGCCTTGAACGCCTTTTCAGGCTGGCAGAGGACTTGGGCGTGGACTTCGTGCAGGTGCGCCCGTTGTCTGAGGAGACACCGGCACTCCTTACGGCTGCCTCGGGGCTATGGGGGCAGATTGAGCGCCGAGCACTGGCGCCGGGCGGTCAATCGTTCCGATTAGAGATTCTTGGCCAGCGTCACAGAGACGTGTTTTATCAGCGCGAGTTTGAGAAGTGCTATGCGGCCCTGACCTTGGCGGTTATCGGCGCGAACGGTGATGTGTCGGCGTGCTGTGACCGGCGAGACATCGTGTTCGGGAACGTCAATGAGACGCCCTTCCGGCATATCTGGCTGTCGCAGAAGCACCGGGAGATAGCGGCGAGCATAACCCCCAAACTTTGTGGAAGGTGCGTGCAGTGCGGGACAAATCGAGCGATTGAGAAGTACGTGGTGAAGAATGAGGCACTCCCGGAATTGCTATGAAACAGATGAAGGTGCGGGCTGTAGTGGAAGGAATCGAGCACCACAAGTTGAACCCCGTTCGCGTGTACTCCCGTGACGGCGTGCAAGAGGATCGCGTAAAGAAGGCGCGGCGGATGCTGACCTTTGCCCTGGTCGAACTCGGGCCCGGGAAGAAAACGATTGTGGAATTGGGTTGCGGGACGTTGGACATCTCCGGGCCGCTATCCGACTACCACGAAGTCATTGGCGTCGAGTGTAATCAGGGTTGCATCGCCACGGCGAGGGAGTTGTACCCGTTCGCACTCGTCAGAGATGGTTCGATTGAGGAAGTAGAGCCTTTCGATGCAGATGTGGTGGTGTTCTGTGAAGTCCTAGAACACCTGGAAGACCCAGCTACCCTGGTCAAGAAGTGGCTGCCGAAATGCCGCGCGTCGGTGATTTCGCATCCGCTGGATGAGGCATTGGATTCGGGCCTGTCCGGCGGCGATCACTGCTGGTCGTTCAGCGAGGATGACCTGCGGGGCTGGTTTCATGCGGGTGGCCACAACATGCGCGACGGTGAAAAATTCAAAATGGGCAGCTATACCATTGGGCTGGCCCGGGGAGTTAGAGCATGAAAAGAATACTGCTTTCCCTTGCCGCAATCTCCTTGGCGGCACTTGTTATTGTCGGGATCGTCGAGGGTCAGGCCGGCTTCGTACTCTCGAACGGGATGCGCGCGGATGGGCAGCAACGAATCATCATTGCACCTTTCTCATACTCAAAGATTACGACCAATGCCAGCACTCAGATCAAATCGAGTACGGGAACCCTGGGCAAGCTCATCGTTTCCGGGCCGGGCTCGGCGTGGACGATTCAGGTTTTCGATAACACGAGTTGTGCCGCGCCAGCAATTTTCGGTGCTACGGCCGTGACCGTACCCGCAGCCAGCACATCGCTGGATTTCAATCTGGATTTCAGCACCGGCCTGTGCGTCTTGACTGCGGGTACGACCCCGGGCGAGATCACGGTGACTTGGCGATAGATTTCAAGGGTTTCCCAACTTCAAATCAGGAGAGATACATGAAGAAGCTATTTTCGGCGGTAAGGGGTGCGCTCGCGGTGTTCGGAGTGTTCGCGCTGGCGTTCCTTCTGGTGGTTGCGGGATACGCGCAGTGGAATGGCAACCAAGCGAGTCGCAACCTGCTCATTCCGTCCGTGTTTTACCTGGCCTTTGGGGATACCACCACTTCGGACATTTATCTGCAGAAGAACGGCGTGAATGTCCTTGGCATTTCTGGAAACGTGGGTGGCGGCGGCTCAGTGGCAAACACCACGACCGCGCCGGCGGGCCCCTTTGCTTGGGGGCAAGTAACGCTGGCTGCCAACACTGCCACGGTGGTATTTGCGAAGCCATTCACGAATGCGCCAATCTGCTTTGCGACAGACCAAACCACGCCACAACTCGTGAAAGCGCTAGCGACCGCAACGCAGGTGGTTCTTACCGATACTGTTGGCGCCACGGATGTGGTTTCGTGGGGCTGCTTCGGTAATCCGAACTGACGAGATCCCCGCTTTTGCGGGGTTGGGGCGGTGGGAACGCGACCTTTAGGGAGCGAGCTACCAGGCACCGCCCCGTTTTCTAAGGTTTAGAAGTGCTGTGCGGGGAAGTGGAACAGTCCATAGGCGGTTCATGACCCCCTGAACTCGGTGCGACTCCGAGCCCCGCCACCAGTTTAGAACCATCCGATTTTCGACGGCAGTGGAATGCGCGAAGAGCGTATCACCGCTGCCGTTTTCTTTTGTCCGCGACGAGCGGTAGGAGCGAGTATGGCAACGGAAACGGCGACGAGCCAAGAAACAGCAGTACCAAGCAGTGAGTCGGAACTGAACGCCCTGCTTGGAGGTGCGGGACCGGAATCAAGTTCTGCCGAAGCAACACAAACCGAGGAGTCGGCGGCGGAAACTGAAACCGATACGCCCGAAACCGGTAGTGAAGAAGCCGGCGAAGAAGCCGGCAAGGAAGAGGCACCCGAAGAGGAAGCCGAAGCCGAAGAGGCCGAAGAAGAAGCGGCAGAGGAAGAAAGCGAATTCTCTATCGACGAGAACGACCGCGATTACTCCGAAGCCGCCTACAAGAAGGCCGCTGACCACTACTCTAAGACTTACAAGGTCCAATTGGACCCGAATGACCCCGCGCATCATGCCCTCTTGAAAGAGGTCATTGACCGCGGCGAGGCGCTGAAGCGGCAGCAAGCCGAGCGCGCAGAGGCCGAAGCCAAGGGTGACGACGAGAAGCCCGAGGAGAAGGTTGAAGCGGCGGCGCAGCCGACCAAGCCTACACCTGAACAGATCCAAGCGTTCATCAAGAACGCTGGCGAGGTTGCGAAGGCGCGTGTCGTGCCAGAAGTGTCCATGCACGTTGCGACCACCTTTGTGAAGGCCCTTTGGGGCGATGAGGCTCCGGAGAAACTCAGCCAGCAGCAGGCGGATGGAATCACTACCGCACTGTCGCAAGCGTTCTGGATGCAACTCGAAGACGCACTGCCAGCCATTTACAATTCGATGCGCGGCGCACTTGGTAATGACCCGGTAATCGGGCGCGTCGAGACGATGGCGATTCGTGAAGCGGCTTTCGAGCACCTCGATGGGTTGACCGACAAAGCGACTGGAAAGCAACTCTACCCGAACCTCGAGCAGATGGTGGAGAGTGGAGCGATCCAGCGCGCGATGCAGTCGAATGCGTGGATCAAGAACGTTGTGGCTGGCAACGGCCGCGACAGGGTGGCGAACTACGCAGCGCAGGTTGAGGCTGCGTACAAGATCGCGCGCGGGGAACAGGTGAACCCTGAAACAGTTCAAAAGGCTGTCCAGACTGGCAAGAAACAAGAGGCCGAACGGGCGAAGAAAATCGCCGCCGGCCGCACGACTCCCGGAAAAACCAAAGGCGAAATCGGCAAGGGACCATCACCGGGGCAGCAAACGGTCAACGAGATTGTCAGCGGCGGCGGAAGCAAATTCTCCCACGCGCTGGCGACCGCAGGCCGTGTTATAAAGCGACCCGGTAGTTAGGTAACCCCTGCCCGGCTTTGCCGGGAAGAAATACATGGCCGTTAACACGGTGCCTCGGTCAATCGACCAGGCCATTTCAGAAACAGTACAAAAGCGTATTTTCCTGGGTGAGTCGGACGTTCTGTTGAACCCGAGCCTCACCCCGATCTTTACGCTGGTTACCAAAATTGGTAACCGCAAGAAGTCAACCGCCAGTGCCCGCGTCGAGTGGATCGAAGACGACTACGTTGGGCATTGGGGACAAGCAAATGCCGGTTCCGATCAGAGTTCGGTTGCCACCGCACTTCTGGTTGTGGACGGCACCCTGTTCAATCCCGGCGACTTGATCGCCATTCCGAAAGCCAATTCCAACTCTGCGGCGGAAGAAATCGCTCGCGTCAGTGCGGTTGCAACCAACACCCTGACGCTCACCCGCGGTGTTGGCGGCGCTGGCGCAGACACGATCGGCGCTACGGCAGACATCCGCATCGTCGGTTCGGCATACGCCGAAGGCGCTGCGTTTGGAACGCCGCGCACAACCACCAAGGCCGTGAAGATCAGTTACACACAAATCTTCCGGCGTCCCGTGCAGATCACGAAGTCGATGGTCGCACAAGCTCAGTTCGGGCCGTCCAACGAGCGCCTCTTTCAGCGCCGCAAAGCACTGGAAGAGATCCGCAAGGAAATCGAATCAACCGGCCTGTGGGGGCGTGCTTCCGAGTTGCTGGCGCTTGGCGCACCTGGAACCATCCGCACTACGATGGGGCTGAAGAGCCGCATCGTCACCAACGTTTACAACGCGAACAACACCCTGACCGAGACCGGCCTGGAATCGTTCGCAGAACTGTCCTTCGGCACCTACTACGAAGGGCACGAGAAACTGCTCGTTGCCGCGAAGAAAGTCATCTCGGCGTTCGACTTCTTCTCGCTCGGCCACATGCGGCATCAGCCCGGTGAGGAACTGTACGGAGTGAAGGTCAAGCGGTACGTGACGTCGCATGGCGACTTCATGATTACCCGCGACCTGTTGCTCGAAGGCGGTCCCACCGGTGCATTGGGATGGGCTGACGAAGCCTACGCACTCGACGTGGACTCGATCGAGTTCGCACCACTGTCCGGCAACGGCGAAAACCGCGACACTCACCTGTTGACTGACGTCGTGAAAGACGGCAGCGACAAGTACCAGGATGAGTACATCACGGAAGGCGCATGGGTGATTCGGTTCGAAAGCCGCCATGCCCGAATGTATAATGTGACGGCATTCGCTTGAAGCAAATGTTCTATTGACGCACATTTGCATAATATGGCATACTTCGTAATGGAGGTGCCATGTTTACAGATGTTTCGAGGGCAATAGAACGGCTTGAGCGAAATCTAATTACACCCGGGTATTACAAAAACGAAAATTCCACATCGGTGGCAAGGACTACCCTGAAAAGAGTTAAGGGTGGCCTCTGCTACCGATGTGGAAAACGCCCACATGAACCAAATGGCTTGCGGTGCAAGAAGTGTCTCAAGAAGCAGCGGATATATGGAAGGAAGCACTACAAATATCGACCACCGACGCCTGCATATAACGCCGTCGTGCGGAAGCGTCACGCAGAAATAAAACGTGAAGTTTTTGAGGCTTACGGCGGTGCAAAATGCGCGTGTTGCGGTGAATCAATATTTGAATTTCTTTCCCTGGATCACGAGGACAACAACAGCGCACAACACCGTCGCAGCATTTTCAACGGAAGCCGCACGGGCGCGATCTATCGCTGGCTCTTGAAACACCATTTTCCGCCCGGATTCCAAGTGCTTTGCATGAATTGTAAGTTTGGCAAACGGATGAACGGCGGCATCTGCCCGCACAAAGCAACCTAACTTTTACCGTAACTCAACAATTCAGCTCGTGGCTGGAGGGACGACTTCCAGCCCCGATTCCTTTTGAGAGGACTGTATGACAGCAACGAAGCAGGAAGTAGTGACCTTTTATTCCTGGATTGACACCGCGCCCCACGGGTCGCCTTCCAGTGTGACCATTCGAATCAGTGGTGGCCAGCGCGTGAAGGATGCCAACTCCGGCGCAATCATGGCGCTGGAACACAAAGAAGTGCGCTTCACCATGGGTCTGTTGCACACCGATGATCCCGAGGTGATCGCGCAGATCCGCAAACTCATCCAGGGCGGCGACACGATCACGGAAGACAAAGAAGTGTACCTCCGGCACACCATGAAACCGGAGGATCAGGCCAAGCGAGCCATCAAACTGAACGATGGTCTGGCGGCTGAGAACGCCAAGAAGGACAAGGAAATCGAAGAACTTCGGGCGAAGCTGGCAGACAAGAGGATCGGCCCGCGCAACGCCCCGCCGGCGGCGTAGATGCGCTGCCCGAACCGAAGGTGCGGCCGTGAAGTGACCGCACTACTCATTAAGGTCACGCCCGCGGGCAAGGTGATTGAAGGATGCCATACCTGCGTGCCAGTGCGATACGAGCAGAATCTCTACACCGGAAAAAAGATTTGGACTGGCATCCAGGTTGACGGCGTAGAGCGTAACCGCGAAAAAATTCACGCGTTTGGTGAAAAGATCGCGCGGCGCGCAGCAGAAACCCGAAGGCGTTATCCATGGAGAGAGGCGAGAGACTGACGTATGGCCGTTTGTGACATCGTGGTGCCGACATACCGCGGCATGAAGGAAGAATCCCGCGCGTCGCTGATTCAGATGATTCAGGCGACACAATGCCAATGCGGCGACCACGCACCCTGGAAATGCAAGAAAGGGAAGCATAGCCTCCGCTTCCCACCGAGCGTCAAAGGGGCCTCTGTCGTTCACTGGTCGAGGAATCAGACGTTGACCGTATCCATGTACGGCATGAACCAATTGCCCGATGGCCGGCCGGAGCCGGAATACTTCTTTCTGATGGACGATGACATGCTGTGCCAGCCGGGGCACCTTGCGCGGCTGCTTTCCTACAAACTCGACATAGTTTGCGGGATAGCGACGGTGCGTCGTGATCCGCCCGTGCCGAATATCCGCTTCTGGAATAAGGAAAAAGAGGGCTACGTTGACCCGCTGGAATGGGACTTCGACTCGAACAAATTGATGGAGATTGACGGCGCTGGCGCAGCGTACATGCTGGTCCATCGGCGCGTTCTCGAGAAAATGGGCGAAGCATACCGAAGTTGCTACTTCGAGCGGGAAGAGGATAAGCGGAAAGTACCAGACGATGGTTGTGGCTCGCGGGCGTGCATCGACGCCTACTGGGACAAGAAAGAGAAGCGCCGCCGCGATCTGTTCGCTGGGTCGACCGCGCCAGGCGGCGACTGGAAGTTTGCCGATGGTTGGTGGTTCCAGTTTCTTGACAACATTGTGGATAGCCAGCAGGGGGAGCTTGGTGAGGACTTGGGATTCTGCTGGAAAGCCAAGAAACTCGGCTTTCGCATCTATGCCGATCCGCAAGTGCTGCCCGGGCACATCGGGGACTACGGATTCTCGATTATGGATTATCGCGGCCACGTCGAAGAAGAAAAGCGGCAGGGGCGCTGGCCGGTAGCACAACAAGAAAACAAAGTCGGAATCGCAGTCGGTTAGGGAGCTCATGGCGGGTTGGAGCGTCACACAGATCGTCGAGCAGGTGAACAGGCGCACGGAGAACCGCGCGAGCAAGTTGATCGATCTGCGCATGGAATTCTTTCTCGCGCTGGACGAGTTCTGTAACGAGCAGCATTTTTGGTGGCGAAAGAAGCGGTCGAGTTTTACCACTGCCATCAACACGCAAAGTTACGACCTGTCCGTTGCCGCCGGTGGAAGTTCCCCGGACCTAGTTGAACTCGACGAAATGATACTCCTGAACGCTGACGGCGTTACAGTTGCCGCCGAGCTTATCCCCCTCTTCGATCCTCAGCAAATTCTTGCCGCTACGGTGCAAAACGTACAAGATACTCCCGCCTCGTATTTCATCGATCCCAAGACCTCCATCTGGACACTTTTTCTGCAGGCGCCCGCCAACGTCGCGCAAAAAATCCTCTACGGCTACTGGGCCATTCCGATGGTGACGGATCCCACCCAGGATACGATCCCGCTTCTGCCGCCCTATCTTCACTGGGGAATGCTGCCGTGTTTGGAGAAGCGCGTGTATGAGTTTCTCTACGGCCAGGAAGACCCGCGCTTTGCCGTTGCGAGCGCGAACCGTGAGAACTTCGTCCTCAAGGCATCCCGTACACCGCACTGGTCAGGACGCAAGACCCAGGAAGCTCGCGCGAACGAGTTGACGGTCAACACCGTGCAGGCGCACGGCTGATTCATGCCACTCAAGAAGATCGATGACTTCGAGTTTGGCGGGGTAGACAGTCGCAGCAATCCGCTCAATTTCCCGCCGAAGCGCAGCCAGCGGTGTCGGAATTTCCGGGTGCATCAATCCGGCCGGCTGAAGTTGCGCTGGGGTTACACGGCGCCGGCGATGAGCGCCGTCGATAACACGACGGCGATTCATTCCATTGCCTATTACGAGCAGTACGGTGGAACGCAGTACGCACTTTTCGGCCAAGGTGCGAATTTGAAGCGCGTTGCCATAAACGGCGGCGCGGTCACGACCATCGCGGCGCTAGCGAGTGGGAACCCGTGGGGACACTTCCGGGCCGCGAATCGCATCTTCATCGGGAACGGTACGGACTTCGACAGCTACGACGGCACGACACTGCGGCCGGTGGGCATCCGGGCACCAAACAGCACGGAATCCTCTGGTGTCACAAACAACCTTACGAACGGCGTAACGGGAACGTGGGCAATTACCGTCTTGGGCGGCTTTGGCCTCTGGATGGTGTATTACAACCAGGTCACCGGCGCTGTCGGCAATTGCGTCCAGATCGGCTCGACCTTCACGGTTGGGACGGCCGGATACTCGCTTGTGGTGAGCGGCCTGCCAAGCCTTGCGGGTGTAAATACTGAGTGGGTGAAGGGCATCGGGCGCACGAACGATGGCGGTCAGGTGCCTTACTGGTTGGTGGATGCGAACGGAAACCGCATCATCGTTGGAAATGCCGCAACCGTGGCGACATTCACCGCGCCGACGATTGCCGCGAACCAGGAACTTCCGATCCGCAATGGTTTGCCAATCAGCGGCCTGAACAGGTTTACCAGGGTTGGCAATCGGGTCTTCGCCGCGCGAGATGGCGATGTAAACATCTACTACTCGGAAGACGACACAGCTTTCAATGTGGGAGAATTTGTTGGTTCGGCACCGGAAGCGTGGCCGGCGAACAACATCGAACCTTTTCCGACCGGGGAAGTGCCGACGTGCCTGCACACCTATCGGCTGGAAGGCTGGTTCCACAGTAAGAATTATCTGGCGATCTGGTCGCAGGCATTGCGCGATCAGGGCGCAAACCCGTGGCGCGGACCGTGGGTTGGTGGCTGTTCCGGGCAGCGCGCGTGGATCGAAACGCCGTACGGGCCCGTGTGGTTCACAACCGACAAGCAGTTGATGAGCTTTGGCCAGGGTTACAACACGCTGCTGAATTCGGGTTATTACGGGCCGACGCCGATCAGCAACGAGTATGAGCGAATGCTGCTCAATCAGATTGCCGACCAGTTCGTTTCGACGGTGGAACTGGCCTATCTGCGCGACCCGATCAAGGAAATTGATTGCGTGTACGTGTTCGGTAAAGACACGAATGGCAATCCAATTGTCGTTGTCCACGACTACCTGCTGCGCGACGAACTCAGTCCGCACGGGCAGGCATACGATGCAACGTATTCAGGCATAACCCTGAAGACGCTGGCTGGCACGGGCTACACGCCGCGGCAGAATGTGCGCGACGTGAACGGGAGAGAGCGCCTGTGGGGCGCCGCCGACAACGGGAAGGTGTACCAACTCGAAGATGGTGACTCGGACAACGGTTCCACCTACACGGGCGATTACATCACGCTGCTGAACGTTGGAAACAACAACGTGCTAGTGAGTGAGATCGAGTGGCAGGGCGATGGCCTCGCACAGTGGTCCTACGCGGCGGAAACCGACCTTGCGCTCGCGGATTGGACGGTGGCTGATACGGACCAGATCAGCGCCAGCGATAACCGATATGCCGCAAAGATTGGGACCGAGGCACGCTGGATATTCGGGCGTGTCCAGCTTACCTCACATCCGGCAGATGGGACATTGACGGTGACTAACGAAGAAATCCCGGTGGCGACCTACGGACGAATCAACATGGTGATGCCGAAACTTGGTGCGGCCAGGCAGGAAGCGCGATGAACAACGAATTTCAATTGCCTGGAACGTATCAGCAGGCCATGCCGATACTTCAAAGACTGCTCCAAGAAAATTCCGCCACGCTATTGAAGATTTCAGGTGCAAAGAAACGACCGCTCCCGCCACGCAATTTAATCGCGCAGGGTGGAAGCCTGGAACTACTCATCACGTGGAACGCGCCGCAGATTCGTAGCAGCGACATTGCTGGCTGGCGTGTGTACCGTGACAATGAAACGAACCTGGTGCAGAACATCACGGATCCATCCGCGCGGCAGACAAGGGTCAAAGTTCCAGCGAACACTTCGGTCGCTTTATACGTTTCGTCAGTCAGCACGCGCGGTGCGGAAAGCAGCAAGGTACAAATCATTGGTAAGGCGAATACCGATCAATACGTTGTGGCTGGCACGGCCGGCGGGACCGGCGGATCGGCGGCGCCGCCGCCGCCCGGATACCCGTCCGAACCGACAGGCGGTGGAAGCGGCCGGATTATCCTGTTATGACAAGGGCAATCTTCCCTGTCGAGTTTTTCGAAGGTTCGACGAACCCGAAGAATCCGCACCTATTCGATGCAGTCCAGAAGTATTGCGAGAACGAATTTGGCGGGCGGATTCCGCTGCACGGGAACCTGAAGGCATGGGCCGTGGTAAGCGAAAGTGACGAGGGTTACACCGTTCACGGACTGACAATCCTGCGATTCATGCTGGATTGCCCGACCTTCCATGTGACGTCCGCTGACGACGAAGAAGGCCGCGAACTGGCGCGCGGCGTGCGCGACATGCTGATGAAGCGCGCCGCGGCGTTTCTGCAGGATCAGTTCGGCGTCGGTACGCGGATCATGGTGCATGTGGCACCGGAGAAAGAACGGTTCTGGCGTGGATTTTTACGGCTAATTCGGGCGAAGCCAGCGAACCGATGGGAAGTGGAAGTTTAGCCGCAAATGCGGCCGGAGGTTCCATGTGTGGGGGCGATGCACTTGCGGATGAAAAAAAGCAATCGGCGCAGTCACAGATCGACTTGAACCGGGCACTGACGGCCGGATACACGCAGCGGAATAACGCGCAAACCCCATTTTTGATGGACCGGTTGAAGAACGGCCTGCCGTATTTCAACGACCTGATTGATTTCAACAACGGCACGCTGGCGCGCGCGGCGGCCCCGGAGCGGGCGTCGTTATTGCGCCGCTTGTCCGGTTTTGGCGATACGCTTCCATCGGGATTTAAGGAAGGAGTCGTCGGAGACTTCAACGCAAACTTGGCGCGGGGCTTTGACAGCAACATCGTTGGCGCGCTTGGCGCAAACGAGGCGGCAAAGGAAAACGCCGCGAACATGCTGAATCCTTTGGGTTACGCTACCGCAGGCAGTGGCGCGGCGGGCTCAGTGCTCAGTGCGCCACCGGTGAACAGCGGCGGGTTCGGGAACTTTGTTGGTGGATTGGCACAGGGACTTGTGCAGAATCCGGGACTTTTCTCCGTATAGGAGCTTCATGTGCCACACGCATCAGACAGATCAAATGCCGTTGACACAGGCCAGCGGGAGCACGGACCAGTCTGATTTCGGAGCGCCAGCAAGTACGGACGCCAACGGCGTCAGCGCACCAAGCCCCCTTCCGCCAGGTGTTGATCCGCTGAACGCGACCGGTGGCGCGCGCCCATCGGTAAATCTTCCAGTTACGCGCACTACGGGATTTGGCGACTTCATGCAAAATCTTGGGTTACCCGGAGCGGGACATCCGGACAACGATAACGGCAAACTGACGAAGTGGGGGATGCTGGCGCGGGTACTTGGCCCAGCTTTGCAAGGCGGCTTGATTGGACTCGCTGGCGGCAAGGGGCATCCCGGCGGCGGTTTTGGCGCGGCGCAAGATTTCTATGACCGTCAGCGTGCATTCCAGATGCAGAAGATGATGCTCCAGCGTCAGCAAGTGAACGATCAATTCAAGAACTTGCTCGAATACGCCCGCACGCTGCACGAGATGCAGTTGCCGCCGATTAGCCGTGTGCCAAACGCGATCAAGGGGCACGATCCGCAGGGCAACGAAATTTACATGACTCTGAACCCGCACACGTTGCGGTACGAGCCGATCGAGGGAATCCAGCCAGAGAGCAACGCCGACTACGCGGCGACGAATACTGATCAGGGCATCGTCACTTACGATAAGCACGGCCAGGCACCCACAAGGTTGTTGACATTACCGGGCGCCACAACATCTGGGGCCGTTCCGCTTCCCGGCGGTTCCGGGTCTTCTGGTGCCGTACCACTACCGTCGAGCATTTCTCCATCCGGTGCGGTTCCACTGCCAACCAGACCGCCATTTGGCATCGACAATCCAAGCAGGCCGAATTTTCAGAGAATGAAAAATCCTATTACGGGAGTGACTTCGCGGACAGGGCCATTTGACGAGATACCGGGTTCTCCGGGAGGGTTAACGCCGGGAAGCGGAACGGCGAGCCAGTCGCCTTCTGGTGTGGCTGCGAGCATTCCACTCCGATCCCCGGGATACAACACACCAAAGGCGGTGGTGCGCGCCAGTCGGAATGGTGCCGGTATCGAGACGGATAACATTCTCGACACGAATCCGAACAGCCCGACATTTGGAAAGAAAATTGCTTCGACTGACAACACGCGCCAGCCAGTACCCGACCGCGCGGCAGATCGAACAGATAAGACGAACGAGGTAAATTCACAGGTTGAAACCTACGCGGCGGAAGCCCTAAAGCGTAACGGCAACGATCCCGACAAGGCCATTCAATTCCTGAACGGCCTTCAGGTGGGCGATCCGGATGCACAGAAACGCCTACAGGCGATGTTGCCGAAGATTCGCCAACATATCCGCGACCGTTCGAAGCAAGGCAAGAAACGGTTGTCACTCTCTCCGGAGGACGCGAAAGCCGCAGGTCTTAGTCCAACAGCAAGTTCCGTTACAGACGACGAAGAACAGTAGGACATGGCAGACGACCCTATCCTGAAAGCGATTCAGGGCGGCGGTGGAGTTGCGGTTGCTGACGAGGAAGAAGACGACCCAATCCTTTCAGCGATCCGCGGGCCGAAGCCGGGAACAAACCTTCGCACCCCAACTCTGAACGAACTTGCCACAGGACAATCCCCCGAAACACAGACAACCCCACTGAGCACGCGCGCAGCGAAGATGGGACAGCCGATGACGAAGCTGCCCCCTCCGCAGAATCCTCCTTTTGTTGATGCCACAAAAATTCCGCTAAATCCGTTCACGAATCGCTACTACGATCCTTCTCAGACTCCGCAAACCGTCGAGGAGCAGCAAGCGGCCGAGCGCGCAGCTCTTGCCGCTGAAACCGAGCGTACAAGGAAATTGAACCCCGCCGAGATTGGAGCCAGCGCGCAGCGTGGGGGCCCGACTACCGCCGAGGGGATTGAAGAGGCGCAGCGTGCCCAGGATCAATTCTCCACTGACCTCCAATCCGGCTCACGCAAGATGCCACTTCCCGCTTTTACGGAACCCGGACCGACCAACCCATTCCCTCTTGGAGTTCGCACTTCGAATGTCGGTGAACTGACCGACCTTGCAAGCGAATTTCTGAACCGTCCCGACATTCCCAAGACACGCGGCGAAGCCTTCTTTGCGGGTGCGACGGCCGATACCGTCAAAACTCTTAACGATATGTTTTTGTCTCCTATTGGGCTCGGTGTTTCCGCGCTCGGCCTTGGAGAGACAGTTGCGCTTTCGAAGGCCGGGCAGTTTGGCGGCAGAGCGGCGAAGATAGCGCAAGAGTATGAAGCGATGCGCGCAGCGGGAGCTACGGGTGCCGAGCTCGCTGACGTGGAAACGAAGATGAAGGAGACCATCATCGCGGCAGCAAAGGCGCAGAAAGCCGCGACGGCTGGAAAGGTTGCCGGACAAGCCGCTGCGGGCGGCTTCGCCGCACAGGGCGGCGGAAACATCGTCGAAGGCGTGAAGGATAAAGACGCTTCGAAGGTTCTGGAAGGATTGGGGCAAGCCGCTCTTGGTGGTGCCGCAGCGGTTGGCGCAGTTCGTGGTGGTGGCGCGGAGAAGCAGGTCAAGGCAGAAACATTTGAGGCGGCGCGGAAAGCGACAGAAGGGCAGGAAGTATCCGCGAAGCGCACGCCGCAAGTTCCTGAGCGTCCACAGCAACCGCCTCAACCGGCACAACTTCCCGGTGCACCCGCATCCGTAGGTGCCGGTGAAGCGACCGTTCCCGAAAAGCCGGAAACTCTCAACGCCCAGGTGGATGCGCTGGCGAAGGGTACGAACAAGGTTGTGTACTTCCCGAAGGGCACGCAGACGATCCCCGCACCCCCGGAAGATGCCAATGTGACCATTGTAAAGGGCGACAAGCCAGGCGCGGGAACGTACTACCACGACGACAGTGTGACGCCAGCGGACATTCGAAAGGCGGTCAAGAATGGCACGTACGGTGAACTCCTTGGCAATGTCCAAACGAAAGAGGCAGCCGCGCAAGGCCAACCCGCCGCAGTAGTCGCCCGCGACGCGAGGGGCACAGAACAGAAAGCCTCAGTAGTCGATACCAGCAAGCCCGAAGCGGTTCAGGCGCAAGCACAGAAACTTGCCGACCAGTTCCCCGGCGCGCAAATCGGCATAGAGACGCCCGAGAACGTCGTCGCGGGACGGCAAGCCTCTATCCCCAAGCCGGAAACTTCCGCCACGGAAACGCCGTTGTCTGCGGAGACACGGCCAGTACAGGGACTTCCGAATGCCAGCGCGGAGTCTGGTGCAAGCCTTGAAGCAATCAGCCGCACACGCAATGAAAAAGCGAGTGGTGTCCAGCGGGTGAGGATCGACACGCGCACGGGCAAGGAAACGCCGCTCATCGGCCCGGAAGCGGTGGACGCCAAGGCTGGCCCGTATGATCGGATTGTGTCCAGGCAGGCCAATGGCACCGAAACCACGCTTAACGAAGGCGCGAAGGCACTCCCGACCAAGGGGCAGCCGGCGTCCAAGGCCGCAGAGGAAGTGCACCCCGCCGTTGGTGTACATGATCTTGGGGAGATTGGAACGGAATCGACCTCATCCGATGAAATTCTTCGGGCGATGGACCAACACGAACTTGAGCAAAAAGTTGCATCCATTGAGGCGCGCGCGGTGGCCGGTGATCAGATTCCAGTGGCCGAACTGACAGAGGGCCATGCGCTGATGGACAAGATGGAGGCTGTCAATGCAGAACCAGTACGCGAGTCCGCAGCAGGTAAACCAGTTCTTGCAAAGGGCGAAAAGCCTACTGCCGAAGCAGCCGAAAAGTCCGAAGCCGTCAAAGCCAAGCCTGCCGAAAATCGGGTTGCCGAAGTTGCCACGGCCCCCGCAAATACATCCACCAAGCCTGCCGAGGTTGCCCGGACCGCCGAAGGTGCCGCGTCTGAAAGTGTAAAGTTTAGAAAGGGCGACCGCGTAAGCTATACCAATTCCAAGGGGCAGAAACTCACCGGGAAGATTCAGTCAGTGGACGCGGGCCGCGGCGAGGCCATTGTCGATGTCGATCAGCAAGCCGTCATGCGTATCCCCGGCCGTTCTGGCGTGGTGCCTATTGGCCGTATCGAATTCGTGCCCTTGAGTCACTTGACAAACGAAGAACCGGAGCGCACAATCCAGCCAGAGAAGGAGCCTGCCAATGTCCAAGCAATTGAGTCCATGGGCGGTCGAGGCGAAGAAGCACCTCGAAAAGTACCGGCCGAAAATGGCGAGCCAGTTGTCGCAAGCCGGCAAGCTGGACGATTGGGCGCAGAACGCGGCGAACCGAGCGGTCGAGGAGTCGGCGCGCAGCATCCAGAACGGAATACACCCGTTCGAGGCACAGAGGGAGGCGAAGTTGAACCATTACCTGTTGCCGAGCGAGGAGGACCAGCCGCACCTGGGGGAGAGCCAGCCGTCCAGTCCAGATCCGGCCAGTCTGGTAACGACTACCGGATCACCGAAACCGACCACATTGGCGAAGGCTCCATTCAAGAAAAGTACCGACTCAACGTCGCCGCCATCCGCGTTCTCAAGGAACTTGAAGCCTCCGGGCGCAACGCCACACCCGACGAACAAGCCAAATTAGTCCGTTACAGTGGTTGGGGGTGGACAGGGAACCTCCTCAACAAGAACCACGACAAGTGGCGCAATGAACGCGCCGAACTGAAGAAACTCCTCACAGAAGAAGAATACGACTCCGCAGTACGTTCCACCACGAACGCGCACTACACTTCCCCTGAAGTTGTTACCGCCATGTGGGATGCAGTCAGCCGCCTTGGGTTCAGGGCTGGTCGCATCTTGGAACCCTCGGCTGGTATCGGCCATTTCCTCGGCTTAATGCCCGACGACATCTTCGCGGGATCGAAGAAAACCGCGATTGAACTTGACCAGACTTCCGGCAAGATTCTTCGCCAACTTTATCAGAATGCCGATGTACGCATTCAGCGTTTCCAAGAACTCAAGGGCCTGAACGACTTCTACGACCTTGCAATCTCGAACGTCCCATTCGGCAACTACCCTGTCAACGATCCTACCTATAAAGGCAAGAAGTATCTCACCGAGAGCATTCACAACTATTTCATCGCTCGGATGCTTGACAAGGTGCGCCCGGGCGGCCTCGCGGCGATCATTACTTCGCACCACTCCCTCGATGCTTACGACAACCGCGCACGGCAAGCCTTCCTTGACCACGCAGACCTGATTGGCGCGATTCGCCTGCCCGGTGGCGCGTTCCAAAAGAACGCTGGAACCGAAGTCACGACAGATATGCTGTTCTTCCGCAAGCGCGGCACGGGCGAAAAGCCCGGCGGCCAGAACTTCGTCGCCACCAAAGAAATGGAACTTCCTGGCGGCGAAGCCCAAGTAAATGAGTATTTCCACGACCATCCGTCGATGGCGCTCGGAGAACATACCCTCGAAGGGACGATGTATGGGCATGGGCAGAACTATGAGTTGAAGGCCGGAAAAGAGCCTCTGCCGGGATTGCTCAAGGGCGCGATCGAGAAGCTGCCCGAACAAGTCATGGGCGAGCACGAAGCACCGGCGTCCGTGACCAGGGCCGCGACCGTCGAAAGCATCCCCGATTGGGGTGACACGAAGCCGTGGGGGTACAAGGTCCAAGATGGCAGGGTTTTCCAAAACCGCGATGGGCAGATGGTCCATCGGGCGGAATTTCCAAAGGCGAACGTTGAGCCATTGAAACAAATGCTTGGCATCCGCGATGTCACGCGCGAACTATTCCAGGCCGAAGGGAATGGAAGGCCAGGGAAAGACTTGACGGCGATCCGCGGCCGCCTGAACCGCGCCTACGATGCTTTTGTCAAGAAACACGGCTACCTCAACCAGCCAAAGAATTACCGGATCGTCGCAGAAGATCCAGACGCACCGCTACTTCTGGCGCTTGAGAAGTGGAACGCGAAAGAGCGCACGGCTAGCAAGGCCGATGTGTTCTTCAAACAGACCATCGCGCCGCGGAAGGAAGTAACGAGCGTTGACAACGTCGCGGACGCGCTCCCGGCATCCCTCGCGGAGAAAGGGAAGATTGACTTCGATTATATGTCGAAGATTTCCGGGCGGCCAGAAGACGAGATTAGGACAGAACTTCGCGCGGCGGGATTGGCTTTTCAGGCACCGCAGGGACACTGGGAAACGAAGGATGAATACCTCTCTGGCGACGTGCGCGCGAAACTGCGCGATGCGGAAGAAGCGGCGAAGTTGGACAAAGACTTCACGCAAAATGTCGAGGCATTGAAGCAGGTTCAGCCGCGAGACCTAGAACCCGGCGAGATCAGCGTGCGACTCGGTACGCCGTGGATTCCCGAAGAAGACATCGCGAACTTCATCGACGAAGCGATTTTGGGTCATCAGCGGTACGGCAACCGCACGACCGTCCGACATATTGCGAGCGAAGCGATCTGGAAATTAGAAAACGGGCAAGCCCGGTACAATGAGGCCGCACAGACGAAGTGGGGCACGGCGCGGATGCGCCCATTGGAGATCATCGAGGGTGCGTTAAACCTCAAGCGCCCAACGGTTTATGATGAGGCTGCCGACGGGAAGCGCAGCGTCAATGAGAAAGAAACCCTCGCCGCGCGCGAGAAACTTGAACAGATCGAGGAAGAGTTCTCGAAGTGGATGTTCAAAGACCCCGACCGGGCCGAACGACTAACGAAGTGGTACAACGAGAATCGGAACAACATCGTTGACCGAAACTATGATGGCTCCCACCTGACACTCCCCGGAAAATCTGCTGGCATCACCATGCGGCCGCACCAGATGAATGCCATCTGGCGCAGCGTTGTGGGCGGCAACACCCTTCTGGCACACGTTGTCGGTGCCGGCAAGACGTACACGATCATCGGCTCGGCCATGGAAAAGAGGCGCCTCGGTCTGGCGAAGAAGCCCATGATCGTCGTTCCGAACCACCTGGTCGAGCAATGGGGCGCGGACTTCCTGCGACTCTACCCACAGGCGCGCATTCTTGCGGCCTCAAAAGAGGACTTTGAAGCAAAGAATCGCAAGACGATTATGAGCCGCATTGCCACTGGCGATTGGGATGCGGTAATTGTTCCACACGCGAGTTTTGGGTTACTTCCCGTCAGCATCGAGACCTTGCAGCGCTACGCACAGAAGCAACTCGACATGCTCGAAGATCACATTCGAGAACTGAAAGACGAGCGCGGGCAGAGTAACCGGCGCACGGTGAAGGAGTTGGAGAAGGCCAAAGAGCGCATCAAGGTCCGAATGGAGCGTGCGGCCAACAGGGAACGCAAAGACAACACCATTAATTTTGAGGATACCGGCGTGGACGCGCTTTACGTTGACGAAGCGCATATGTATAAGAACCTCTTCTTCTCGACGAAGATGGGGAATATCAATGGCATCCCGAAGTCAGACGCGCAGCGCGCGTTCGATATGTATTTGAAAACGAAGTACATTTCCGACCTGAACAATGGTGCGAATGTGGCGTTTGCAACCGGCACGCCGATCAGCAACACCATGGCCGAGATTTACACGATGATGCGGTATCTCGATGAAGGGCGCCTTGAGGCCGGGAACCTGTCGCACTTCGATTCCTGGGCAGCCGCCTTCGGGAATACCGTACAGAACATGGAAGTTTCGCCGGAGGATCCGACAAAGTTTCGCGTGAGCACCCGCTTCGCCAAGTTTATGAACGTGCCGGAACTCAAGCGCATGTTCCGGCAGACCGCCGATGTGATTCACCCGGAGGACTTGGAGGGCATCGTCAAGGTGCCGGACGTCGAGGGCGGGAAGGCGAAGGTAATCGAGGTTCCCGCCAGCCAGCGGGTACTTGACTACATCCAGACACTCGGCGAGCGCGCCAAGGCCATCCGCAGGAAAGAAGTCGATCCCACCGAAGATAATATGCTCAAGATCACGAGCGAGGGGCGGAAGGTCGCGCTAGACTACCGCTCGATGGTCCCGGGCGCAAACGACGACGGCGAGAGCAAGATTGCCGCGGCGGCGAAGAAAGTTGCCGACATCTACCATGAAACGCGGAGCACGAAGCGAGCCCAAGCCGTCATGCTCGATTTGATGACCCCGAGCGATGCCGGGAAGAAACGCGGCCAGTTCAACGCCTACGCGGACCTGAAAAACAAACTGGTTGGCATGGGCGTGCCGGCCGACCAGGTTGCGTTCATCCACGACGCGAAAAGCGACGCCGCCAAGCAGGCACTATTCGATGCCGTGAACTCCGGCGAGAAGGCCGTCATTATTGGTTCGAGCGATAAGATGGGGGTTGGAACGAACATTCAGGAGCGCCTTTTGGCCCTTCACCACGTAGATGCTCCGTGGCGCCCGTCAGACATCGAACAGCGGGAAGGCCGCATCATCCGGCAAGGAAATACCAACCCAACCGTGCAAATCTATCGCTACGTGACTCAGGGCACGTTTGACGCCTATATGTGGAGCACGATCGCGCGCAAGGCGTCTTTTATCAAAGAGATGATGCAGCACGGCTATGATCAGCGCGAACTCGAAGACGTGGACGGTGCGACGCTGAGTTATGCCGAGGCGGCCGCGATTGCCACCGGCGACAAGCGCGTGCTCGAAAAGGTCCAAACGGATGCCGATGTGGACCGCCTACAGAAGTTGAAACAGATTCACGAACAGTCGGCGATCACGAACCGGATTCGGCTCGCGCAGATCCCGGAGCGGATTTCTGGCACTGAAGCGTCACGGGACGCCATCCTGCAAGACATAAAAACGCGCGATGCAAACAAGCGCGAAGAATTCCAGATGACGGTTGGGAAGAAAACCTACACCGACCGGAAGGATGCCGGTGCCGCACTGAATGCTGCCGTCGAGGCTAACCGCGGCAGTGGCCGGATGAAGGTTGGAACCTTCCAGGGATTCGACATTGAGGCCGATGGAAGTGGAAACCCCTACCTGTACGGGAAATCCTCGCACGGATTCACGGTGAATCATGAAAGTCCGATTGGCACGATCCAGAGCGCAGAGCGGAACATCGGGAACCTGGAAACCTACGCCGCGAACAGGGAAGAGGATATTAAAGCCTTGCGGCGCGACCTGGAAGCGCGCAAGGCGGAACTCGAAAAACCATTTAACAAGCAGGCGCAACTCAACAAACTGCTTGCCAAGCAGAAGGAGTTGAACGAAGCCCTCGCCGTGAACAAAGAAGATAAGACCATGGCCGGCGCCCGCGAGGGGCAGGAGTTTGACGATAATTTCAAAGAGATTGCGCCTTCCCATGTCGTACCAGGAGAGGGGGAGGGGCTTTCCGAAATCCCCCGGCGCATCGTCAACCCGGAGAATCCCGAAGCCGGTTTCGGCTTCAATCCACTTATCGAACTCGGGCACCTGATTTATCGGGCATTCAGGGCACTTCGCGGCAAACGCGTACCTGCGTCGGGAGAACCTATTCCAGTAGGTGCAAGGGTTGAATCGTCTGGCGTTCCCCGAACCGCGCCTGACAAGCGCCCGGTGGAACACGCGGGCAACATCCGCCTTGACAAGCTGAACGCGCCCGAGGATGTACTCAACGAGATTCGCAGGGCGGCTAAAGAGAATGCTCCGGAGTTCAATGAGCAACGCCGCGGGAGTATCCCATTCAACGAGACGCGTGACATGGCGAAGAAGCTTGTCGAAGAGGGGATGTTCACTGAAAAAGACCTCAAAAGCATGAAGGCTGGGACGGCCCTGAATGCCGAAGAGTTGCAGGCGGCGCGATCCATGCTGATCGCCAGTGCGCAGAAGGTCCGCGAGGCGGCCGCGAAGGTTAGGACCAATGGGAACGTTGATAACGTTCTGGCATTCCAGGAAGCTCTCTTGCGTCATGATGGTATCCAGAAAGCGGTTTCCGGTGCCGTCGCAGAAGCAGGTCGGGCGCTGTCACAGCAACGGATGGTAGCGAAAGCCCTCGAAGGCAAAGACCAGACGGCACATGAGCGCGTGCTCGAGGCCCTTGGCGGGAAGGAATTGAGCGAAGACGCCGCGCGGCGGTTGGCTGAGATTCCAGAAGATGATTCCGTGGCACTGAACAACTTCCTGCGTTCGCAGAAGCATTGGACAACGGCACAGAAGATTGAAGCCTACTGGATTGCGAACGTGCTTTCAAGTCCGCGCACGCCAATAAAAAAAGTGTTGGGGGATGTTTCGCTCGGGATCGTTGAAACGGCGCGACGTTTTGTTGATGTCCCTGTGGATAAGATCATGGCGGCAATTCAGGGCCGCAAGAGCGAGACGACTCTCCGTGAGGCGCTGGTTGCGCCGCTATCCTATCTATCCGCACTGCCAGAAGGCATTCGCAAGGCCTCGTACATCATCATGCACGGGTTTGACACCGGCGATCCACTCACCTTTGAGTTGCCGCGCAGGTACGAATTCCCGGGAGGTATCAAGAACCCGCTCAACGTGCCTGGGCGCGCTCTTTCCGCCGCGACGAAGTTCTTTCAGGTGCTCGCCTTTCAAGGAGAGATGCACGCCCAAGCAGTAAGACAAGCGGCCAGTGAAGGATTGAAGGGCGAAGGGTTGAAGAACCGTGCGGCTGAGTTGATCCAGCATCCGACCGAAGACATGATTGACGCGGCGATGAAGGCCGGTGAATTTCAAACATTCACGGAACGCCCGGATGTTCTTTCGCGCATCCTGATGAGTATGCGCGACAAAGTGGCGCTCCCAAAGGGAATTCCTCTCATTGGAGGACTACACCCGTTGCGGTTCGTGATCCCCTTTGTCCAGATTCCTTACAATCTGACGAAGCACTCCCTCCGATATTCACCCTTTGGCTTTGCACGTTTGAACGACTTCGAACACGCGAAATCCCCGGAAGCGACAAAGACCATCAGCCGCGCACTGATCGGTACTGCCATCGTGGGCCTGTTCGCGTACTTTGCTGCCAAGAAAATGCTCACAGGGGCGGCACCGAATGATCCCGCTGGACGTGATGAGTTCTACCGTTCAGGAAAACAACCGTACTCGATAAAAATTGGAAACCGGTGGGTATCGTACAAGGCGGCCGGCCCATTTGCGTTGACGGCGGCGGCGGTAGCTGCATGGCATGACCGAAACGAAAAGAAAAATGATATGCCCGCCACTGACCAGATTCTAGCATTTGGCGGTGCGATGGGGCGGGCGCTCGCCGATGAATCCTTCTTGCGGGGACTCAAGGGCGGCCTTGATGCAATGCAGGATCCCGAACGTTTTTCCGGGCGCCTTGTTTCTAGTTGGCTCGGCGGGTTTGTTCCCATGGAGTCCGCACTGCGTACGCTCGGGGATGCACTTGATCCTACGGTGCGTAATCCGCAAACGATGTATGAACGAATCGCGGCAGGCCTCCCGGTGTTGAGCAAAACGGTTGCACCGAAACTCGATACTCTTGGGCGCCCTTCCACGAAGGAAGGTTCAAGCGGTTTCGCGGCCCTGTTCCCCGGAGGGTTTTCAAAAGACGAACCAAAAAGCGCCATTGACGCAGAACTTGATCGCCTGAACAAGCTAGGGCTGAAGAATGTTGGCTTCGCCGGAAAACATTTAGTGGTGGAAGGTTACAAGGTGGCATTGTCCATAGATGAGCAAGATCGCTATCAAAAACTGCGCGGGGCGTACCTGCAATCTTACCTGCGACAGACGTTTAATGCACCAGAATACAAGCAGATGAGCGACGAAGACAAGATTCAGGCGTCAGAGGACGCCATTCACCAAGCCGAGCGGGATGCCAGAGCACAGATCGGCGATCAGATTTTAGCGGAACGACTGAAGAAGGTGCGGAGTGCCGCAATCCCGCGGCGACCGCCAGGCGCGGCGATGACCGCAACGCCATAGAGAGTCCAGGCTAGCCAGCCAACAAGTAAAAGAATCGCTGCCATGCGGAGATTTTGGACGATGAAGAGTCTTTCTTGGTGGCCAACGTTGACGGCCTGCAGCCAGAGAAGTAGTGAAGCAAACCCCGCGGGAAGAACGTAAAAGTAGCAGGTCAAAATTATTAGCAGGTGGACAAGCCGTTTGGTAAGTGCCATGACGGCAATTCTGCGCCCGCAGTTCGCGATATTTCAAGACGAACAAACGGCGAAAGTCAACTTCTAAACTTTAGAGAGGTGTTTTATGAAGAGGTGTTTTCTTCTACTCGCGCTGGTGTGTCTATTGGCCCCACTCGGGCTGCGTGCTCAAGTGACCGTCAGCGGGAACCTAAAAGATGCCGGAGTTGCGAACGTGACGGCTTCAAACACTTACGTCCGATTCACGCTCACCGGCTTCGGCGGCAACATCCCGCGGGTGACCTCGACGAATGTCATTGCTGTCCCATACAAGGACTTCAAGCCCGACGCCAGCGGGAACATTTCCGGCACGGTCCAGGGGAACGACACGATCACGATCGGTGGTGCCTCGCTTCCCGGTGGCACGTGGTATCAAGTCTGCATTTTCTATTGGGGCCAGCAGTTCCGATGCCAACCGTACACGATCAATGGCAGCCTGTTCAATTTGAATACCGCAACCCCGAACAGCACGGTTCCGACCGTTCCTGCGCCGACAGGAGACAACACCTATATCCGAAAGGATGGGGGGAACAGCCCCATTCCCGGACCACTCACATTAAGCGGAGGGGTTACAAGCCCCGCGATCACGGGTTCGACTCTCACTGCTGGGAATTGCGTCCAAGCATCTACTGGCGGCCTGTTGACAACTGCCAGTGGTCCGTGCGGGACAAACACCCCGCTCACCAGCCCGGTGACAACGCCGAGTCCGTTAAATTTTGACGTGGACTTGGGCTTCAAAGGTCCGAACCCGAACGTAGACATCCGCCGCTACGGGGCGCGGTCACTGTTGTCCAATGCCAACATTCCCGCTGTTCCAGGGATCACGGCGAGTACGACCTCTGGCTTGGCCACGGTGACAGTTTCAACCGCAACCTGCGCACAACAGACCAGCAGCGTGTGCTTTCTGAATGGGGATGGCGTGGTTGTGTTTGGCGCAGGAGCGGCCCACACCATGACCACGCCGGGCGCGCCAACGGTAACGCCCTCGCGGGCGGCAGCCCTGACCGGCACGGGTTTCACGGTTGCGGCTCCGGCTGGCGGAACGACTACCTATAACTACCAGCTCGTCGCGCAAAATAAGGCAGGTGGGCTGACAGCGGCCAGCGCGGTCGGCACAACCGCTATTGGGTCGGCTTCGCTCGGCCCACAGCAGGTCGCTATTACCTCGTACTCCCGCTCAGGCACCACCGTGACCGTCACCACTACGGCGGCGCACGGGCTCTCAGTAGGTTCGATGGTCTACCAGGAGGGCAGCAGCGACACGACGAACTTCGGGGGATGGTTTCAGGTTGTCACGGTTGCGGACACGACCCACTACACCTACTCTCAGCCGCTGGATACCGCTTCGGGTGCCCCTACTGGCGCGGGCGTAACAGGCGGCAACGCACACTGGTTCAACTGCAACCATCTGACGTGGACAAGCGTTGCAGGAGCGATTAAGTACTACATCTATGGGCGCACCGGCGGGGCCTTGACGTTGCTGGGCGTGAGCAGCCCGGACAACGGTTCAACGGCTCTTTCGTGGGATGACTTCGGCTCCCCGATGATGGATGGCTTTCTTGCTCCTTACTTCGTGCCTACGACGCCGCCAGTAGCGGCCACGAACAACTCGCTTTCGACCACGATTGTATCTGGCGCGGGCACCACGACGCTGACGCTGGCGAATACGGCGGGGGCGACGCTGGCTGCTGCAACGATTCTGTTCGACAACGCCCCCACCATCTTGGCTGCTCACAATGCCGCGCGATTGACAACTTTTGGGACGTTATATATTCCCGTTGCTTCGACAGCGTTTGTCGTGAATTCCTATTTGACGCTCGGCGGTTTTATTGGCGTCAACGTGGCTGGCTCATTGCTCTTGAACGATACGGTAGAGCCTGGAAGCAACGAACGTTGGTTCGGCAACCTAACCCCGCAACAGGCAGGCGCGCCGTCGTTCGCATGGGAAGCGCAGAATGCAATTACGGTTGGCCGGGCGAATCCGGGCATCTATCAGCCGTTTACGTCTGCCACATCTCCCAGCTTCCATAATGTAGGGTTTACCACCAACCAGACCAACGCCTACAGCCTGATGTTTCTGGAAGGCGATTTCAACGTTCTGGACAACGTGAACTTCTTCGGCGGGACGACCAACGCCGACCAGACGGGTGTGGGGTTGACGCTGCGCGGCTCGAACACCAACACAGCCTTCCCCAATAAGCTGACGAACATTACGTTCGTAAGCCCGCAGGTTACGCCGTTGGGAGCCACGGCCACGCCGTTCTTCCTTTGTTCATTCTGCGGCGAGACGCTGCTTGATAACATCAGCATGAGCGGCAGGTCGATTGCCTATACCCCGTCATCTAGCAACGCAGACTTCCATCTCAAGGGAGGAAGAATCCAGGGTGGGATCATGCCGTTGTTTACAGCTATTCCATCCATAGCGGGCACGATTGGCGGCTTCTATTCCTTCCAGAACTATGAGTTGGACACGATGGCGCACGCGATGTATGCGAACCTGCCCGTAGCAGGGAGCGGTTCAAATGCCAGCGCGCTCTTTGTCAACACCGGCGCTCCATCGAGCGCCCTGCCTTATATCACCGGCAGTCCGGCGGGAGCGGCGATTTTCACAAGTACTGGCGGGCCGGTAGGACAGAACACAAATGTTGTTAATCTAAGTACTGGATTTTTCTCGAACAATTCGGTGCAGGTAAACGGGACGTTGGGCTCCATCGGCTATCAGATGAGCACGCCGGCCGCGCCAACGGCGGTCGTTTCCGCTGGCGGCTCCGTGCCGGTCGGGACTTGGTTCTACCAACTGACCGCGCTTGACGCAAACGGAAACGAAAGCAATTTGAGTTCTAACGTAACCGTCACCACCACTACTGGCAACCAAACCGTCACGATTACTCCACCCGCCGCTCCAACAGGTTCCGTAACCTACAAAGCGTATCGTCACAATCCCGGTGGGGGACAAGGCGCGGTCAACGCTGGCCCCAACGCTTGGGGAACCAATATGGTGGACACGTTTGGTTTCACGGCAGGCGCCCCACCGGCGGCCCTGGCTCTGGCGTCCGGCCTCAGTCAGAGCAACATCAACGCGTCCGCAATCGTTCTTAGTGGCGGGTTCAAGAACACCATCAGCGGGACGTTCACGGCGAACCGCACCTTAACGGTGCCTGACGCAACGGATACGTTAGCCCTTCTGGCCGCCACGCAGACGCTCACGAACAAGACACTGACCAGCCCAACTTTAACCACCCCAGTGTTGAGCGGAACCATAAGCGGCCCGGCAACGTTTTCAGGTTCTCTAGTGATGAGCAATGCGAGCAATAGCCTTCAGGGTGTCTTAAACCTGGGAACCACTTCGGCATCGTTCGGCGGGAGCAGCCCCGCATTCATCGGCGGAATACCAACAATTTCATCGGGGTTTGGAACAGCACCTAGTCTGCCCGTTACCAACGATTCCATCAGTTTTACGATCAACGTCGGAACGGGCGGGACGGCCACAAGCGGAGTGATCGGGTTCCCCACCGCTGCTTCGTCGGGCTGGAATGTATTTTGTGAGGATGTAACAACTTTTTCTACGACGGTTTTTAGAACGCGCCAAACAGCGTCCACAACAACGACTGCGACCATCGGTAATTTCAATTCCAGTGCGGTAGCCGCACCGTGGGCAGCTAGCGATATTTTATCGTGTATCGCAGTTGGCAGATAATTTTAGGGAGACTTCATGTGCTCGGGAACACAACCAAAACTGTTCGGCGGCGCGCAGCCGCTTGGGAGTGGTGGCAATTTTCAGGCGCCGATCACCTATCAAGGCGGCGCGCCGCAGAACTTTGACGCGGGCAATCCGGCGAGTTTCCCAAAACCGGAATTGCCACCGCAACCGCCGATGCCAGGCTTGCCGGAGCCGCCGATGCCCAACCCGCGGTTCAGGTTCCCGTTTGGCGATGATGGTGATGCTGGCCCCATCCTTGGTGGTGGCCCGCGCCGATTCCCTGTGTTTGAGTAATTCAATTCGATAATTTCAGGAGACTTGCATGAATCCCGGATGGGTCACTGCGTTGGTTGTGGTGTGTGTGCAGTTTGTGCTTTTCGTGCGCTGGTTGTACCGCAGGGCCAGGAACGACGAAATTAACCGCGCCTTCGTACGCGATATGGCCACAAATCACCTGCCACATCTGTACGGCGCACTTCGCCAACTCGCGGAGGCCCAGGGAATCGAACTGAAAGAACCGCCGCTCGTACAATTCGTAGACCTTAACGGAAGGTCGTGGGGGCCGAGACGTGACGTTGACGAAGGATGAGTTGATCGCGCTGGCGAAGAGCATCGCCACGCAATTCGGCATAGATCCCATTCTTGTATGCGCGGTTGTCGAGCAAGAGAGCGGGTGGAATACATGGGCGATCCGCGCAGAGCCCGCGTTCGATGCGAAGTACGTTCAGCCGCTTCACAAAACGCCAACCGAAGAGTGGGCGCGGTCGATCAGTTGGGGCCTTATGCAGCTTATGGGGCAGAGCGCGTGCGAGCATGGCTACACCGGCGACATTCCGCAACTTTGCGACCCGACATTTGGGCTGGTGTGGGGTTGCACCCATCTAAAAGTTAAACTCGCCGCGTTCGGCGGCGACTTCACGAAGGCGCTGCTTGCCTGGAACGGCGGCGGGAATTCGAACTACCCGGCCGAGGTGTTGGCCAGGATCAAAAACTACTCTTAGGGGGAATGGTGGACATCTTCGATGAGGTGAAGAGGGACTTAGATGCGAGGAACGAACTTGGCAGGCAGTCCTACGGTGGCCCCATGCAGCCGCACGACGGCAGGGATTCCATCGTGGAGGCATACGAAGAGGCGTTGGATCTTGTGATGTACCTCAAGAAAGCAATTATCGAGCGCGGCGGTGGTACGGTGAACACACATCCCGGCGGCCGCCACATGGTTACGGAGGTACGAACGTGAAAGGCTTCCGCCTGAACGGTAAGGTGTTTGAAGCTGTTCCCATCTGCCGCGCCGCCCTGCGGATCGTGGAAGTTCTCTCGAAGTTGCCCGACGGCGACCTGCTCAACACGTCGGAGGCCGCACAAAGAACGGGCTATACGGTTGGCTCATTCAACCAATATAAGACCAACCCAGCACTCGCCGAATACCGCGCCATCGTTCGCTTTCCATCGCCCGCAATCGTGTGGGGCAATCCGAAGACCATCCGCGAACTTCGCAAGCACAAGGAGATCCTGGCATGAAGGCAGACCAGCTATTGAAGGCCGCGAAGAGCGCCACGGTTACCGAAGCGGCCGCACAGGAAAAGAAAGCCAAGAAACTCCTTCGGCGCCGGAATGTCACGCTGGTTGAGTTTGCCAATGGCCTTGATTGTTCGCCTTCCAAGGCCGAAGCGATCATCGAAAAGCTGAAACTGGATGGCTACAACGTGAGCCTGAAAGACGGAGAAGTCTTCCTCTCCTGCGAAATCCCCTCGGCCCCTCCACTCGTCGTCAATTCCAAAGACTTCTTCGATGGCAAGCGGTATAAGTTTGGAGCACTCGGGGATTCCCACCTTTGTAACCGCCATGCCCGGCTGGACGTTCTCAATTCCCTCTACGATATTTACGAGCGCGAGGGCATCACGCGCGTGTTCCATACCGGCAATATCGTGGACGGAGAGTTCCGTTTCAACCGTCACGAGCTCCTTGTCCGGAGCGGGTTTGAACCTCAAATCGAATACCTCGTGAATGAGTACCCGGAACGGAAGGGAATCGAAACATGGTTCATCACTGGTGAAGACCATGAAGGGTGGTGGGTCCAGCGCGAGGCCATCAACGTTGGCGAGCGGATGCAGCAAAGCGCGGAAAAAGCCGGCCGCCATGATTTGAAGTGGATTGGGCACCTTGAGCGCGACATCCACTTTAAGGCCAAGAACGGGATGTCTTGGGGGCGCTTAATGCACCCGGGCGGCGGTTCAGCATACGCGACAAGCTACACCGAGCAGAAGATTGTGGAAGCGCTGCAGGGCGGCGAGAAGCCACGGTTCATGCTGATTGGGCATTACCACAAATTTGACCAGGGGTATCCGCGCGAGGTTTACACGGTCCAGACGGCCTGCACGTGCGACCAGACAGCATTTTTGCGCCGCCAGAAGATTCGTGTGGACGTTGGCGGCACGATTATCGACTTCCATCAGGCCGACAGCGGCGAGATCAACCGTTTCCGCGTTGAGTTCCTCGGCTTCTTTGATCGCGGATTCTACGAAAAGAACGACAAATATAGAACTTGGTGATTGACCAATGGTAGTGCTTGAGGTATAACGAAACGTATGTCACGTGTCTGTAACCGTGCTGGCTGCGGCCAGCCCCTCCTTAACTCCGACGGCTCGCCTTCCTTCCGTAAACACTTCTGTTCGCGCCCTTGCTTGAACGCCGACAATCTCGGAAAGAAGCAACTCCAACGCGCCAAGCAACCCGGTAAACGCTGCCCAAGATGCGGTCAGGCCGTCGTCAGGAATGCCGTTGTCTGCGCAGACAAGCCTCCCGGCGAGGCGCAAGCTTCGGTCTAAATGATTACCACACTCATCAAGCCGTGCATCTTGGCCGGGTGTCCGGCAGGCGGGACGGTGCTCGACCATTTCATGGGTAGCGGCACCACAGCCCTGGTAGCGCGAAACCTCCAATGCAACGCCGTGGGCCTCGAACTGAATCCGGCATACATCGAAATCGCCAAACGGCGCCTCGCGCAAGAAGTTTTGGAGTTTGTCTAAACTTTAGACCGTTTGCGACCGTCGTGTTTTGAGAGCGCCAACCGGAGCAGGGAGGGCCGCGGGTATTGCCCCTCTTTGGCGTCCCAGGGGCTCACAAGGCCGAGTTTGACTGCTTCCTGTAAGTCCAGCACGGAGAACGCCCACTGTTCCAAGATGGCACGCGCGAGTGCGGCACCGTTCTTCCTGCCAATACTGACAGGGAAGCGATCCGCCAGCAGGCGGAATGCCTTGAGCCACGCCGGCGACCAGGAGAAGACCATCATCGTGCGCCGGGGCTTGTGTTTCTGACTTTTCAACATGCCGGGTTTCTCCTGTGGAAAATAATTGAAAATACCTCTTGACGCGTTTTTTTCTTTTCGTGTACCTTTGGCCCATGGCAACGAAGAAACAGTACCTCTCGACGCGGGTCGATGCCAAAACGAAGCAGCAAGTACGCGAACTTGCTCAACGCGAACAGCGCACCATTTCCCAAACCGTCGCATTCTTGGTCACCGAGGCCCTCAGGTCACGGCAATCCAAGGAACAGGCAGCCTAGCACAATGAATTCCTTCCCTCAATCCGCCACATCGCGTCCCATAAGGTATATTAACTACTTTAATCAGAACAACTTACTGGCGGCAAGCAATAAACCCATCCATATATCTCGGTTAACAGAACGTGGCTATGCGCGCCTCCGCGCCTGCGGGAACGGTATTGCTGTTTGTGCGTCCACGGTTCGCCGGGCCATTTCCAGAATCCCGGCGCGGTTGGTAATCAGCCATCTGGCCACTCCTGCGGATTCGCGCTGCGCCGCGCCCTCCATCCATTCCTCCTTGGCTTTCCTGAGACATTGTGCGGATCGGTCCAGCGCGGCCAGCTCCAGGTCGTGTAGGGACTGGTCAGAGCATTCAAACAGATATTCGAGCGTGGGAAGGGCGGGACTGCCCATTTTGTCCTTTCCTGAAAGTTCAATTTGTTGTGTTCGTACACAAGGGTTCCAGTACGGGGCGGGTAAGGCAATAGTACCAACGTACTAACGATGTAATTGTCGTCATGGGGATGAGGCGTGGGCGAATGGAAAATCCAAGTACCGATGAAGCTGGACCCTGAGATCGTGGAACGTATGGACCGGGACGTTCAACGATTCGCCCCTTTCTGCGAGGGGCGCAGCGCCGTAGGCCGGGAATTGATTCGCTACGCATACGACCTCATTGACCAGGGGATTATCGAGTGGAACCTGGAAGCCGTCCAGCGGGTACGGAGTAATCCCCGTAATGGGATTCAGGGACCAAGTGTACCGGGTAAGCCAGACGTACCGGAACCCAAGAGGGTGGTCGGGAAGAGAGGGGCTTCGGCATGAGACGCGGCACTGAGTTTCTGCACGGATTCATCGTGGGCGCGGCGTTCGTGATCGCCGTCGGTTTGTGTTTCGCGCTTGTGATGTTCAGTCGCTAGGAGGCCCTCATGTGGGCATGGGTCAAGTTGTTCTTTGGTTTTTGTCCGCACGCGACGCGGCAGTTACTTCGCCGCGGGCCGAATGGCCGGATGGGACTGGAATGCCCGGACTGCTTCAACTGGACACCAATAGAAATTGAGTGGTCGCGCGCGGCGTGGGCAATGGAGCGCCGACAGGAAGCCGAACGGTGGGCGCGGCGGGCTCGCGAAGGTTTCAAGCTATTTCTCGTGAAGGGGGCATGACATGGCGAAAGAGAGCACGTCGCGCACGAATGATTATCAGGACTTCATCCAGCCGCACGAGGATTGGCCCATGAACGAAGCGGCGCAGAAGGACGGGCACGTAAGTTCATTCAGCGGCGTGCCATCGGATGAATTCCCTCGCTGGTACGAGCAAATGTCAGCCGATGAGTTGGAGACATCTGACTACGGGCGCGAGTGCTCCGGCATCGTGAAAGTTGGCGTTTGGGCGGCGATCCTGGGGATCAGTGGTGCAATTTGGGGTTTCGTGATCGCCTGGATTTATCCAGTAATTCATCGGCTCTTGCAGTAGGGCGGAAGTTTAAGGTTTAGAAAGGGGATTGGCAATGGGGAAGGTTTTAATTCTTCGTAACTGCAACTCCGACATGACTTCGTACAAAGGATTTATTTGGCCGAAATCCGGCCCAGTTGAGGCGCCGGATTGGAATCCTAAGCCGGAATGCGGCGGTGGCCTGCACGGCTTGCTATGGGGTGATGGCGATTGGTCATTGCTTCGCGATAATCCGGACACCATCTGGCAAGTCGTTGAAGTAGAAGAAACCGATCTAGTGAAAATTGACGAGCAAAAAGTGAAGTTCCACAAGGGCAAAGTTATTTTCGCCGGAGATATGGGGCGCGCGATCACGAATGTGCTGTGCTCCCAGATTCGGTTTAAGTGGTTGTGCGAACAGGCGAAAGAAAAGTCCTCGGGGGACTACAGCACGAGCGCGTCCTCGGGGAGCTCCAGCAAGAGCGCGTCCTCGGGGAGCTCCAGCACGAGCGCGTCCTCGGGGAGCTCCAGCAAGAGCGCGTCCTCGGGGAGCTACAGCACGAGCGCGTCCTCGGGGGACTGCAGCACGAGCGCGTCCTCGGGGAGCTCCAGCAAGAGCGCGTCCTCGGGGGACTACAGCACGAGCGCGTCCTCGGGGGACTACAGCACGAGCGCGTCCTCGGGGAGCTCCAGCAAGAGCGCGTCCTCGGGGAGCTACAGCACTGCGGAAGCGCAAGGAGAAAACACAATTGCAATGGTGGCTGGAATTGGTGGCAAAGTAAAAGTCGGTCCCAACGGTGCGTTTGCCATCGCGTATTTGGGCGAAGGCAACCACCCGCGAATTCTGGTCGGGCACGTTGGAGAAAAGGGAATCAAGGCCGACACTTGGTATTTCGTGAAAAACGGGCGACTTACGACAGTGAAGTGAAAGGAGGGGTTATGGGCGAAGTAAACGAAGGGAAGGCGAACGGACATGGGGCGCCAGAGCCAACTCAGGCAATCATTAGCGCGCCGCCGGCTGCGCTCGGAGTCTTTGCCGACGAGACGGTTGAGCAAAAACTCGCCAAGGCCGAAAAACAGGTTGCGTTCCGGAAAGGCATCCTGAAATTGATCGCGGTGAACCTTGAGCCCTCTGACGTGGCGATCTATGGGGATGGTGACAAAGAAACCATCCATCTTACAAAGCACGCCTGTAAGCAAGTTCTCTCATGGGCAGGCATCACGGTCCAGCCGGACACAGGGATTCTCGAAAAACGGTACGAGGGTGTCGAGGGGCCGTACATCGACTTCGAGGTTTGGGCGACCTGGCTGACCCCGGACGGCCGCTACTACCGGACAATGGGGAATCGCTCGACGTACGATGACTTCTTTGCGAAGCGCACGAAGTACGCTTGCGAGAATTGTGGCGCCGACATTGAGTGGAAGAATGACACGCCACTCTGTAGGGCGAAATGCACTCAAGGGCGCGCGCGGTGGGAAAAAACGACCTACTACCTGCCGCTCTCCGAAGTAGACATTCCATCCATCAAGCAGGCCGCAATCACGAACCTCTGGAATCACGTTGTCGAGGATGCGGGGCTCAAGCCATCCAGGAAAGAACTCGCTGGCGTCGGCTTCAAATTTGACGAAGTGAAGGACCGCGTGAAGTTCGGCGGCGACAAACAGGCTCCGCAGGGCACCAGCCAGAAACCACAGGTTCCTCCAGAGCAGAAGCCCCCAACGGCCGCAGCGGCCAGTGCCCCCTCCGCGGTTCCGAGGGCGCAGATCCCCTCAGGAGAAAAGAAGACCAAGCCCACGGGAGAACTGCCCATCGGCAAGGGAATCATCAGTGAGGCGTACAAGAACACGACTAGGGCGAAGGATGGCAAAGGTGGCGGCAAGCCTTACGCGAAGGTGGTCCAGAACGGCTTCTTCCTCTTCTGCTACCACAACAAGGAAGTCGAGACGAAGGATGGTCCGAAAAACATCCTTGATTTGATCGTGGCCTCGAATGGCCAGTTCTGCGAGTTCGTCGTGGACAGCAAGCAGAAGGGCGCGGAAACGATGCACTACATCGAAGGCGCTCGGCGGATTGGTGTGTATCAGTGGGACGAGCAGGGCCAGCCGGTGATTCAGCGCCGCGAGCCAGGCGATGACGATGGTTATGTTGCTACGGACGAGGACATCCCCTTCTAGGGGCTGGGTATGACGAGGGGAGCATGGTTGGCAAGACACGGGATGCCGGTAAGCAAAGTTCGCAAGATCGTGCGGGCCGATGGGCGATTGTGCTTGCGATGTTTGAATCGGCCACGCGCGGCCACGGGTACACGTTGTGTCATGTGCCGCGAGCAGAGGAAGCGAGAGAACGTCGGTAGGAAACGGTGAAACGAAAGGAGTAAGGGCATGGAGGTTCAAGAAGCGATCCAAGAACGGCTGAGCCCGGGCAGGCTCATTGAGGACTACCAGAAATACAAAGCGTCGAGGGTGCACGGCGGCTCGCTCGCAACGTCGAATTGGCCAACCGTGCTGGCGCATCCCTGCGAGGCTTACGCAGTTTACATGCGCACGGTCCCGCCCCCGCAACGCCGCGCGCTGGATCCCAAACTCGGAATGATCTTCGCCGAGGGCGACGACCAAGCGCGGGCCATCAAGCGCGACCTACTCGACATGGGGTACGAAGTGGAAGGCGCGGAGGGACAAATGGCGTGGCCGGCCTATCAAATCTCTGGCCGTAAGGACCTGACGATCCGCAAAGTTGGCGTGAAGCGCGGGGTGGACGCGGAAATCAAATCCTGTTCACCCTTCACCTACGACAGCATCAATTCCGTCGAGGACATCCGCACCCATAAGTGGGAATTCATCCAGAAGTGGGACCGCCAAGTATGTCTCTACATGGTGCTCAAGGGTGTTGAGCGGTACTGGCTGGTGCTCAAGAACAAAGCTAGCGGGCAGATCAAAATTGTCGAGTACACCTTGGGCGACGACGAGTTGCGCATCGCTTCGGCCATGACCGACAAAGCCGAGAAGACAAATAAGCTAGTTCAGATCGGCCAGATGCCGGATGCGAGCATGAAGATTTCGACGCCCGACCTGTGCGCCGAGTGCGAGTTCTTCAACGTCTGCCTGCCAGAACTGAATTTCGGCATCGCCGCGAAAGTGCTCACCGACGAGATGGCGTCCGAGTTGGCGGCAAAGACCGATCGGCTCACAGAACTCAAGCCGTTGGCGAAGGAGTTCGAGGAGTTGGACGAGGAAGTGAAGGGTGAAATCAAGGCACTCTGCGTCGATGGCGGCGAAAGTGTGGTGTACGGGGATTGGGTCGCCAACATTAAGCGCGTGGAAATGAAAGCGCAGCCACAGAAGGTTGTGCCTGCAAAGCCGGCATACACGCAGCAACGCGTGACGTTCATCAAAGCTGCCGGACCAGCGACGCAGGAAGCGGGGGCGGCGTAAGAGTTTGCCCTCTTCCACCCGTCCGGTCGGGAGATAGGCAAGGGGCGATAGGGCCTGGGCCGTTCGCCCCAAAAGTTTCGGGCCAAGTCTAAAGTTTAGAAAAGGAGCAAGAAATGAAATCACACGAACTCGCAGAAAAATTAAAGGAAACGGCCGCATTTCTTCTTTCCAGGCCGGATGTGCCCCTCGGATGGCGGGATGAGCATGAACCGCGCCTCTTCGTCGGTTTCTTATATGAAAAGGATGCGTTCATCGCCGCAGCAAAGGCTTTTGGTTCAGGCGAGAAACGCTACGACACATACGATCTGACATTTATACCGGCGGGCGCCCCGCTCCTTCATCTGACTATTGGCCGAGGCGTAGCGTGCCGGAAGGTGCAGGAAGAGAAGTGGGAGTGCGAACCATTGCTCTCCGTAGCGGAAGACGTGCTGATTGGCCCCCATATTCCTGAAGTGGCACCCGTCACGGCCGCTGACGATATCCCATTCTGATGCACTCGGCCTGCTTCATCCACGATAACTGCCGCGTCCGGTAGGGGTGGGCGGATGGGCATGGTTGGACGGTCCACGAACCCACCATTTTCAAGATCGGAGACGATGATGGAAGCGCCAAAGTTACTACAACGGCTCGAACTTTCCCCGCCGATAGGCCAGGAAGCAACCTACTACGCCCTGTGCGTGAGGTTCGAGCGGATTGACGAAGCACTCAAGCCGGAGAAGAAAACGGAGTTGGATGGCTTGTTGTGGGATCTGGCTGGCGAGATTTGCAAGTAATTTCAGTCTGAGGGGGCCGCGGTGGCGGGGAAAAGAATGATTCACGACAACGTTTGCGAATCGCAGAAGGTGAACTCCATATCGTTCGAGGCCGAGGCGCTCTGGTTCAGGCTCCTGACTGTTGTGGATGACAATGGGAATTACTACCGGGATGTTAGAAGGGTGTTCCCAGCACTCATGCTCGAAAAAAAAGGAGCCGATGAGGCTTCCGCCGAACGAGCCATCAAGGAACTCCTGAAAGTCGGCCTGGTGGTGAAGTATGACGCCGACGAGCGCGAATACCTGCACATTGTTGACTTTGAGAAATACCAGGACTTACGGCTGGATGGTTTTGCTTGCGTCCAATTCCCGATCCACCCACCGGAACTCGGCCAGGGCTACACCAAAGAAGGACGGCGCAGTTCAGTTCTCAGAACCGCAGAAGAACCGAAAAAAGCGGTTCGTACGCAGTTAGATTCAGGTAGTAGAGTGGTCCCGGCTCAGTGCCATGCATTAGAAGTTGAAGTAGAAGTTAAAGAAGAAGGAGAAGTAGAAGGAGAAGTACCCACCACCCACCGGGAAGGCAACTACAACAAATTCCGCGAGGCTTTCAAGTCGGCCATCGGTAGGGCCACAAAGCCCAAACCGTACCCGAAGAACGTCGAACGCTACCAGGAACTCTGCCGGCGATTTGGCGAGGATGAAGTGCTCGACGCGATCAATGCGTATGTGGCGCTTCATGGGAAGGCAGCGCTTTACAAGAACAAGTATGCGGACAGTAATTTCCTGCACGACGAGGCTGAGGATCTGATTAAGGCGAAGCTCGACGGGACACTCGCACCGCCAGAGGAAGAATCTGACGAGATTTCCCGGGTGGCCGGTCCCCGCGGGGTAGCGCCGGAGTTGATGCGGTGAATCAAACAGCCATAGAGCGGCCACTGCCAAACAACCTTGACGCCGAGAGATCGGTGCTCGGTGCCTGCCTTTTGGACAATGCCGCTATTCCGGTTGCGGGGCAGGTGATCGGCGGGGAGCATTTCTTCCTGGATCAGCACCGGCGCGTGTTCAACGCGATGCAGGCGCTTGCTGCTACCGGCCCCGTGGACTTGGTGACACTGAGCGAGGCACTGCATAGGGCCGGCGAACTGGAAGCCGCTGGCGGGGCTCCGTATCTGGCAAGCCTAGCCGACGGGATGCCGAAGGTTTCGAATGTCGCGCACTACGCCGCCATCGTCAAAGAGAAGGCCATTCTTCGGAATGTAATCCACGCCTGCCACAACATTCAGCAACGAGCGTTTGAAGGGGAAGACGACGGGATACTTGGCGGTGCTGTTTCTACATTCCTCGCCATGATGAGCGATTTGGGCGCGGCATCCATGCCGAGTACCTGGGAAGAAGCCATCATGTCCGCGATGGACAAGACGATTGAGGCTATTCGGTACAAAGAAGCCGTGATGCGGATTTTCTGCGGGATTCCCAAGATTGACGACATGACCGCAGGCTTCCGGCGCAAGGACGTGGTGTTGATCGTGGGGCAGACCTCGCACGGGAAGAGTTTGTTGGCCGGCCAGTACGCCGTGACTTCGGACGACGCAGGGTACAAGGGACTCATTTTCAGCGCGGAGATGAGCAAGGAGGCTCTCGCATTACGCGAGCTGGCGCACTCTGGAAATGTTCCCCTGTACCTTCTGCGTCGCCCGGAGATCATTCGGAGTCCAGATTCGGTGATTGCCGACCTTACTTCAGCCGCCGCGCGCGAGTCGAAGCGCGGCCTGCTCGTAGTGGACCAGGACGTGACGCCGAAGCGGATTTGGTCGTTGTCTGAGATGGTGAAAAAGTCTAAGGGTTTAGATTTCGTGATCGTGGACTACGACCAGTTGGTGATTCGCGCGGCGCTTTCCGGCCGGGACGACGAGTTCAAGGCCCAGGCGCGGTTCATGGCCGAGGCTCTGGCCTTGGCGAAGCGGCTCGATATTTGTTTTATCCTGCTCTGCCAGCCGCACAAGCTGGACGACGATGTAGCCCGTGGGAAGAAGCCCCCGCGCGTCGAGCAGATTTTCGGATCAAGCGCGGCGGCGAACACGGCGCACCACATCCTGTGGGTGGTTCGGAAGTTTTTTCAGACCGGCATGGACCCGGTGTACGAGCGCGTTGCGAAGGCGTATGTGCTTAAGGCGCGGAATGACAAGACGGGTGCCGTGGACATTGGTTTTGATCCTGATCGCGTGCTGTTCACGAATGAGTGTGTTGAGCTGGAGCCAAAGCGGACTAAGAAACAGGCAGAGAAAGCCGAGAGGGATAGGCAGGGGGAGATGGGGCTGTGAGTAAAAAGAAGAAAGCGGAGTCCGCGACCGTTGCTGGAATGCCTGTGTCTGCGGAGACAACGCCCACTACCATTGAGAAACCTGTGCGGCGGGTAGTAGCGGCCACGGAGCGCGAAGCGAAGGCTGTAACGGCCGCGCTGCGCAAAGAGTTCCAGGCGTTTACCGCCGGTTGGTGGGCAATGGGCCAGCGCGTGAAGGAAGCTTTAGACCGATCCGTTCCCACTGCGATGGGCATGAACGCCCACGACTGGATGCTTTCGGTGTTCGGCGAGACGGCGAGCGTGGCAAAGATTCAGAGGAGTCTGCGGATCGCCCGGGCGCTGAATGGGCTTCCCGATGAGCGCGTGAAAATGCTGACCGAGGGTAAGGCGTACTTGCTGACGCAACTCAAAGAGCAGGACCGCGCACAGTACCTTGACGTGGCCATCACGGTACCAAATGACCAGTTTGCGGAGATGGTCGAGGAGCGGCGCGCGGAATACGGCATCACGCCCGAGGAGAAGCGCGTCCACATCGGCGTGCAGGTGCCAGAGAGCGTAGCGAAGCAATGGGAAGAGGCCGAGAAGAAGGTCGCGCGGCTGCAGGAGTTAGACATCGAATTGAAGGCGGGGCTGCGCGCACAGGTGTTTGAGGCCATCGCGGCGCTCATTAACGACACGCCGGACGAAGTTCTGACTGCGGAGATGGTCGGAGGGGAGGCGGCATGAAGGAATTTCTGGGAATACTTTGGAAGTGCTTCAAAATCGGAACAATGTGCGGGTTGCGCGGACGCTCAGATTTGGCATTCATGGCCGGATTTGCTGCCGGATATCGGCGGAAACTGGAAAGAAAGTCTAAAGTTTAAATGCCACGCGCAGCCAAAGTCGATGAGCAGGCCACGCTGTGGCGTCGTGCCGTCGGCCACTTTCGAGACCAACGCTCCTTCGTCGGTCGTGACGGGCATGTGTACCTCTATGGCGAGGACAAGCGCCAGCGCCGGCGGGAAGTATTCGCGCGCGATGGTGGCCGGTGCGTTCGCTGCGGCGTCATGGTTGGCAAGGAGTGGGGCGAGATGGATCACGAACAGGGTGGTTTGGTTGGGCGCTGCGACTGTCTGCACAACCTGCAGGTGATGTGCGCGGAGTGCCATAGAACGGGAAAGAACCGGAAACATGCGTAACAGGGCGCATCACTTGCGGCAAATGGCTAAATGGAAGCGCGAGCATCGCGCCGAACAGAATGCCTACGAAAACGAGAGGCGCCGCCGCCTCGGACTCGTTAGGCACCCTCACCGCGGAAGGCCGAAAGGGCGAACGATCTTGGGTGTACGGTGCGTAGTTAATCTACTGGAAGGAGTGGGGCTGTGAACGAAGACCAACTCGACATCAAAGAAATGGGCCAGGACACGTATCGCCTGGAGTTTCCCTACAACCCGGACTTCATCGAGTTTCTCAAGATGAAAGTGCCGCACCGCGACCGCGAGTACGACGAGGATACGCACATCTGGACGATTCATGGCGAAAGGTACGTCGGGCACTTGGAGGGAGTGGGGTTGCAGAAGTTCCGGCACGTGACGCGAACGTACGCGAAGGGCAGCGACTTGGTGATCCGTAACGTGAGAACGGGCGCGGAGAACGTCCAAAAAGGCCTTTTTTCATGAAAGCCAAAGAGAAGAAGGTGAGGGAGACGTTTGACGTTGTGCTGAATTATGGTCGTCCGTATCTAGAGCTACATCTTTATCTAAATAGCAAGACATTTCGCTTGAACAATTGAAGCATGATTATGCCTGCAATATTGGCAAGGAGCTGAAAGACATTCTGTTAGCAGAAATGCAGAGACGCGGATTGCGGGAATCACCGCCATGACCTTGCGCCAAAGAGAGCAGCGATGAGCAACGAAAAGATTCAACCTAGGCCGAATATCGCACAACTTGAGGCAATGCTCAACGAAACCGAAGACGGCGAGATTGAGATTGCTCCTGATGGAACGGTGATTCGGCTTGGCGTGATAGAACGGATGGAAAAGAATTTGCGGCTTGAGCGGGAAAAGAATGCGGCCCTGCAAGAACAAATAAAAAGGCTCAGGCGGCACTTGGAAGCGATACAGCAACTAGCAGGAGCAGAATCATGACTCTTCGTCAGCGAGAGCAAGAACTGGTCCGAGAGCTGCGCAGCGTGCGGAAGCGGATACGTGCGGAGAATCGCGTGCAGCGGGGCTTGGGGCCAAAGCGACAGGTAAGAGGCTCAAGGGATCGTGACGGGGCCCTGAAGGCTGCCAGGGGCTATAGCGACCCATCTAGCTTCGTTCGGCGGGATGGTTCGGAGGTTCTGAAGGGTGCTGACTGGCTTAAGCGGAGATTGGAATTGATTGATCGATCATGCGGTAGGTGCGAGCGAGAAAAGATTCTAGGTAGGCCCCATGCGGCGGTTTGCAGTGGCTACGGGCGAGACCCGCATCATATCCGCCGACGCAGCAAGGGTAGAGATGACCGCCTATCAAATCTCGCGTATTTGTCAGGATGGTGTCACGACGCAGAAGATGAGCGCAAGCCGCGCTGGAGCAAGCGATGAAGCCGCCAGCGGATTTGAACGGACGAACGCTCTGCGCGGACATGAATTTTATGGTTCCCATGCTCCCGCCGAGCGCGAACCACTACGTGAAGCACACGCGCTCCGGCAGGCACTATGTTACAACCGAAGTGAAGGCATTCATGCAAGCCGTTGCGATTTGCTCAAAGCGAGAGGCCGTGCGATATGAAAACTATTTCATAGAAATCTATTTGAATCTGGGGCCGAAAGAGCGGATGGACGTGGACAATTGCGCAAAGATGATCCTCGATTCGCTCTCAAAAGCGGGGATCATTCACAGCGACGCAGCGGTAACGGATTTGGCTTTGCACAAGCGCCGGGCGCCGGAATCAAACACCTATATTAGCATTTGGCAGCCAGCGCATGACGTTGTGAAGCAAGGCAGAAAGCGAGCACCAGATGGCCGCTAAAGAAGCCGGGAAGCGCAAGATAAAGTACATTTTTCGCTGGAAAGACGATAGTGCCGAAGTCCGGCCATCAAAAGCCGCCACACCAAAGGAAGTTTGGACTTGGGCATTCAGGAACTTACGTGGTGTCACTGAAGGAGCTTCTGCCGCGAGAAGGCGTCTTCGGCAATACGGCGAAGTAATCGAGGTCCAGCCATAACCAGGAAGCGCAAGCCGAAGTTCAAGGTGGGGCAGTATGCGAGGATTTGTTTGGAAGGGCCAATCGAGTGCAAGCCCGCTGTTTGTTACCAAGATGAAGTACAGCCACTCAGCAAGCGAAAGGCGGGCCAATGAGAAATGAACGGGTGGACGGAGCGCCTGAACGAGCCGGGGCAGCAGGGAAACTGGAAGCGGGGCCGGAAGTCAAGGCTACGGCGAGACTTCTCGCCATTTACGCCAAGCAACTTGTTGTGGGGATGCGTAGCCGTGTCGGTCGTGAGCCTGACGTTGCAGATTACTTGCCGGAGTTTGAACGAATACTTATGGTTGCTGCAACTTCATTCCCCGCGTCCCCCGCTACTACTGTCAGTGAAGCGCAGGAAAGCGATTACCTAAAAGACTTGCGCCGCGACTTAAAAGATGAAAAACAACGTTGGCGGTATCTGTCTGCTTGCGCAATGGATTCAGGCGATGCGCTTCGAATAGGGATGCAGGACATCGAAGACCTCGCCGAGCAGCGAGGGCGAGATCGTGCGTTACATGAAGAGTTCGATCCTTGGTGTAAGCGGATAGAGCAACAGGGGATCGAGAAGGGGCGCGAAGAGGCATTTGGCGCAGTAGCGCAGCGGCTGGAACTCGTGGCTCATGGCTATGAAAAAGGCGGACATACCCATCGAGCGAGGATGCTTAATGCGCTTGCTATTGAGTTCCGCGCTCTCGCCAAGGCAGGTGGGCAGCGCACCGGGGGGCAGGAAGGGAAATGAAAATCTTGGCGCTGGATCTAGCAACGCGACGAAGCGCGAAGTGTGGTGCAACTCAAAATATAACGCGGGACCACATCATCCCGCTTTCTCGGGGCGGCAGCGACTCCATCGATAATATCCAACCACTCTGTAAGTCGTGCAATTCCAAGAAATGGAGAAACCTCGAATGAGGATCCTCGCGCTCGATTTAGCGACTCGTACGGGTTGGGCGCTGTGGGACGGTGCGCGGCTTGAGAGTGGCGTCCAGGATTTCTCGAAGCAGCGCGGGGAATCGAACGGGATGCTGTTCTGGAAATTCAACAAGTGGCTGGCCGATATAGCCCTGAACGACGATCATCCGATTGTGTCATGCCGAAGTGATCGCCGCATTGATCTGATTGTGTTTGAGCAGGCCCATCACCGCGGCGGGGCGGCAACGGAAATTTGCGTTGGTCTAGTGACTCGCGTGCAAGAGATGTGTGCCCGATTTGGGATTGACCATTCGCCGATCCACGGTTCGACGTTAAAAAAATGGGCGACTGGCCACGGAAATGCCGATAAGAAGGCCATGATCGAAGCTGCCGAGGTACGACTCTACGATTTGAACCGACTCTCCGGCAGGCCGACGATCACGGACGACAACGAGGCTGACGCGATTTTGCTTTTGGGGTACGCACTCGAGAAGTTTGGAGGGGAAACTTCATGGAATGCCCGGCCTGCCGCAGCAGGAAAAACCGAGTCACCAAAACTACCCACAGGGACATCCCACATCTCGGACACATAATTGTACGTCACAGAAAATGCCTGAATTGCGGGGAAAACTTTCACACGCGCGAACAATTTATCCGACACGACCTAGCGCCGCCCACTAATATACGCCACGAACAAAACGCGAAGTAAAATCAGCGATTAATACTTGCATTGCCATTTGTTCCACCCGAAGATATACACGTGTACTGCGGCCGCACGCAGGTCGCACGCCATGCCCTGAGCGCCTGAGTAGGGGCAGACTCGCCAGGAGAACTGTCCTCGATGGCAGGGAAAAACCGTCAAACATTCTGCTTTGTTGGCCTGTGGTGCGACGAAGCAGCTTTTTCCTCCCAGGATCATGCTTCCCATTCCCACTTAACGTGGCGCGAGATTAACGAACTCTGGACCGAGGGTTTTCTTGAGCCAATGAGGCCGCACGGGTTTGTGGCACCAAAGGACGAGCCGGATTACATCCTGCGCTGGCTGATTCCTGGGCGGGTTATTCAGTGCATGCGAACCATTCCGATACGTGGATTGAGTTGCAAACTTGGCGGCGAGCACGCCGAAGCCGTACGAAACAAAGAGAATTGGGCGGTTGCGATGCTCCGGCAGATTCAGATGCGGCGTGAGCCGGTACGCCTAGAAGTCTAAATTTTAGATTTTATGAACAAGCGCACCATTGCCGAGACCGTTGCCGGGGCCGCAGGGATCTTGATTGTCGGCTGGCTAGTGTTCTCTTGGGTGAATGCGCGCGAGGCCCGGGCCCGAGCTGAGGCAACCGAAGCGGCCAATAAGAACGCGCTGGCGATCATCGAGCAGCATGACGCCGCGAACCGGGCGCAGCTCGACGCCTTCGTGAAGTCGCAGCAAGCGCAGATGGATGCGATGAACAGTCGGTTCGACCAGGCCAAGAGCGCGCCAGACATTGCGGCGCTGGTTCAGCAAATCATGGCGCTACAGAAGCCGATCACGTTTGTGACGCCGCCAGCGACGCCAGAGAATCCGCACCCGCAGCCAGTCGCACAGGTTCCCGTCGAGGATGCGCCGCAGGTGAAGGCCTACGTTCAAGCGTGCGAGACCTGCAAACTGAACCTGGACGCGGCCAATCAGAAACTTACCTACGCCGATCAGCGGCACGCGGACGACGTGAACAAGCTCAAGATGGCGAATGACGATGCGGGTAAGTGGAAGTCCGCAGCGAAGGGTGGCGGATTCTGGTCGAACCTGAAACGGTCGGCCAAGTGGTTTGCGATCGGGGCCGCCGGCGGGGCCGTCGCCGTCTGTGGTACGGGGCATTGTCGCTAGGGGTCAAGATGCAACGGCGACTCTTTAACACGCAGAGATATTCAGGGCCAACCAGGCAGCGGCCAGCCATGTGCCATCCCAGTCGGAAGAATTATTGCCGCGAGATGTGCTATTCCCGCTATTGGAAATGGTACAGGAAGCAGAATCCAAGGGCACAAAGGGTACTCTATCTAAAATCGCATTACGGTTTGACGCAAGAAGGGTACAACGCTCTCGTGGAAAAGCAGGGTGGCGTCTGCGCCATTTGTAAGGGGAAATCTCGCGTGAGCGAGTTGCATCCGCTCTACATTGGCCATAACCACAAGACGGAAAAAGTCCGAGGGCTTCCCTGTAACGTCTGCAATTCAATGGTTGGTTACATCGAAAAGCACGGCCACCTCCTGGATGGTGCCAGGGAATATCTCGCAAGGCAGGAATCTTGATGAAATGGGTTTTAATTATTCTCGTTTTTGCGCTGAGTTTCTTTGCTGGAATGGCGTATCTTGCCAGTAAGGTCAAATTTCGCGGTTAGGAGGCGTCATGTTCGCATCTATTTCCGGTGGCTGGTGGATACTCATCGGTCTGTTGGTTGCCGCACTGGCGGCGGTTGGGATCGCCAAACTCCGCAGTCTCATCAACAAGGCGTAACTGATTGCATGGATTTGCGTAAAACCGAGACATGGTTTCGCGGCCTAATAGCCGCAGCGGTTGCCGGCCTCGGGACGGGTATGACCGGATGGGCAGTTGGCGTGACGGCGCACCAGTTGAAGGCGCTCATCGCCGTTAGCATCGTAACGACGGTCGGTGCCTATCTGAAGCAAAGTCCGCTCCCGCCCGAGTGATTCATGCCGTACGACCAGGTGATGTCGAAGTTTAAGGCCGGCACGTTGAAGTCGGGCGGTTCCGGCGAGCCCGTGAAGAGCCAGAAGCAGGCCGTCGCCATCATATTGAGCGAGAAGCGCGCCGCCGAGGGCGGCAAGAAAGAGTACCAACCAAAGCGCAAGAAGCGGAAGTACCGTCGCATGGCTCGGAGGATGGGATAAGCGAATGGCCGTCCAAGCAGAATTCCATGTTCTTAATTTGGGCGCCGGGGTTCAGAGCACGGCCCTTTACCTAATGTTCATGGAGGGGCGTATTCCAGTGAAACTGGATGCGGCCATTTTTGCCGACACCCAAGATGAACCGAAGGAAGTCTATGGGCACCTTGAATGGATGGAATCGCTCGGTGGTCCTCGCATTATTCGGACAACGATCGGGAAGCTGAGTGACGATCTGATTCATGGAGTTAACTCCACGAGTCAGCGTTGGATCAGCATCCCGGCGTTCACGCCAAGCCCTGACGGTCTCGAAACGTCCAAGCTTCGAAGGCAATGCTCAAAGGAATACAAGATTATTCCGATCCGCCAAGCGTTACGCCGCGAAGTCTTGGGGCTGAAGGCCGGGGCACACGTTCCAAGGGGAATGGTTGTTCATCAGTACATGGGTATATCGCTGGATGAGTCCGGGAGAGCTGGTCGGATCGCCAAAGCACCGATGCCGAAATACCTAAAGGTGCATTTTCCGTTGATCGAGATGTTCATGGCGCGAGTGCACTGTGAGCAGTTCTTGGTAAGCCGTGTTCCCCACAAGGTTCCAAAGTCGGCTTGCAGGTATTGCCCATTCCACGATGATCTTGCGTGGGCCAAACTGAAAGAACGGCCCGAAGAATGGGCTGAGATCATTAAGGTGGACTCAGCACTTCGCTCGGAAGCTGTTCTTGGCAATCGGAAGAGAAAGAACAATCAGCCAATGTTCTTGCATCGCCAGCTTATCCCGATAGATGAAGTGGTTTTTAACACCGTGGCAGGGGCAACCCAAGGGTGGATCGGTTTCGCGCGTGAGTGCTTGGGTGTGTGTGGAAATTGAGGACGGCAACGCATGACAATCCCGCTTTCACCGCCCAATACACAAAAGAAAGAGAATGTGCGCGAGCCAGCAGGCGATGGTGTTAAGGCGCTGATTCTTGTTGGTTCGCTCAAGCCAGATGAAATGGAAAGTCATACGCTTGCTCTTGCGGTCGCGGTGGCGAATGAGATGAGGCGGCGCGGTGCCGAGGTTGACATTTCCTACCTGCCGGATTTTCAGATCATCCCCGGTGTGGCACGCGATTCGGGCGATGACAGCGACCAGATGGACGAAATCTTTGCGCAGATAGAAGCGGCCGACATTGTGGTGTTCGCCACGCCGATTTGGTGGAATCAGCCGAGTTCCTACCTACAAAAAGTCATCGAGCGCATGACGACATACGATGACGAGTACATCGAAAGTGGCAAGTCCGATCTGTACGGAAAGGTCGGCGGATGCATCGTCACCGGGACGGACGACGGTTTCCAGAGTTGCATGTCGCGGTTCTACTGCTTGTTCTCACAGCTCGGATTCACGGTGCCCCCGGAAGCATTTGCCACATGGGCTGGCACGTCGCTTGCGGATGTGACCAAGAATAAGGACACCCGTGAAGAGGTGGCGACAATGGCGCGCAACTTAGTGGCGTGGGCGAATCTACTGAAAGACTCGCGAATCGGCGAGACTGTGCAGGAAGACAAAACCGGGAAAGACGGAATCTTGGCGTCGTGATTAAGTGGGTAGGTGAGTCAGGGCACTGGCCAATAAGCTCGAGCAATGACGGGTTGTTCGTTATGCCATTGGTCGAGGAAACCGTTTTGGAGGTAGCTTTCAGTGCGGATTATGCGAACCATCGACGCCTTCTCCCTGGGGCCGCTGCCGCCTGCACGTCTAGGTTGGCGCAGTGCGTGGCGCTCAGTGGTACTGGGCTGAATCCGAAATGGGAGCCGATCAAGTTGTGGGCAGATCGTAGAATCGCTGTCAAGGCGGCGGCAAGTTCTTTGAATCAGGGAGTTCGATTTTACCACCCGACAGAGTACACCGAATTGTTGACGAAGTACCTGCCAGAACTTGTGCACTTTGGGGTAATGGAAGAATTCCTGGATGGTGCCGCATGGGAAATAGACGGCGCAATTGTGGGCGGCCAGGCGCTTACATTTCACCCCCTACTGCAAGAATGGTCTGGAGACGGTACAAGAATACTTGCGTACCGACGCGCGACGCCGGAAATGCCCGGAATTCAAGATGCGGCCCTAGCCGCCGTCCATGCGGTTGGTCTGGACGATTGCCCATTCTGCGTTGAACTGCGAGAGGCCATCACGGGATGGAAGGTCATAGAAATCCATGCGCGTCTCGGGGAAGACCAGGGTTTGGCGGCCATGATGTCAGACGAGCCGCCACTTGAAGCGATCCGCAGGTTTGCGACGAAAGTAGTCAGTGAAAGCCCTTTGGCCAAGGCCATGGGCTGACGAGATACCACCCAACACACGACGAAGGCCGGAAGGGGCGGCAGTAGTTTTCCGAGTACGGGCGAGAGAAAAGGCGCGACGGCGATGAGCCATGCAGTACGCTGAGTCCACACCCCGAAGAAGTTGCGGAAGGTCGCCCCTGAAGGCCATATTTTGATAGAGGGGAAGCGCGCGTAGCTCAGATATAGAGCGCCGGCAATAAACGATATTGCCGGAGGTCATGCCATGAAACAGGGCAGCCGCGCTTCTTCAATTTAAGGGGATTCATTAAAGCGCACCCGGGATTCAAGGCCGTCGAGGCGAAGATTGGCAAGGAATCGGGTATTCGCAATCCCGGTGCCGTGCTGGCTGCGGCCTCGCGCAACGCGTCTCCCGCGGCGAAGAAAGCGAATCCGAGGCTGAAGCGGGTCAAGGGGAAGTCGAAGTACAAGAAGATGGCGAAAGCGATGGGAAGTAAGAAGTCTAAAGTTTAGATTTCGCCAGCGAGCGATGACGTTGGCGAATGCGCCACAAGGCGCTGAGATGCGAACCCGGACGTTTCCTCCTTTCACCGGGACGCACGTTGGCCGGGGACGATTGCCCGTCGTCCCCGGTATTGATTTTTGAGGAGCGCCGACGAGGCGAGGACAATGAGCGAAGAACAAAAGCCCGTAGGTGACGAGCCCAAGGCGAAGAAGAAGCGGCGGAAGCGAGTAATCGCTAAGCACTTGAAGGTGGCACGGCATGTGGCGGCCGGGAAGACGCTGGCCCAAGCCGGTAGGGCGGTTGGGTATCCGGCGCGATCGGCGCGGCAGGGTGCGTTTCAGGCCATGCAGGCGGTCAGAGATAGGGCCCCTGAAGTATTCCACCGCATGGGCTTGACCCTTGAGAGTCTGGCCGAGGACGTGAACAGGCTTCGCCATGCGAAGGAAACTAAGTTCTTTGCTTCCAAGGGGATAGTGCTTGATTCGCGGGAAGTAGACGCTCTGAGCATTCAAGTGAGCGCCGTTGACATGGCATTACGCACCCACGGAGCCTACAAGGACATAGAGGATGCCGCCAGTAAGGGTCACGATCAAACTTCAAGAAATACCGTATGTTTGGTCGTCAGCGACGAAAGAGCAGCAGCAACTCTTGCTCGACTCTTCGCCCCTCGTAGCCCCGCTGGTCCAATCATTGACGTGGATGCGGCTGTGGACGAAGACCTGGGACGAGCACGACACGGCGAACCCTTACAAACCACTCCCTGATTACCCGTACTTCGACGAACTCCACAAGTTGTTCCATTCCGAAGACAAACTCTTCATCGAGAAGAGTCGAACGGTTATGGCGACTTGGTGGGCGTGCGGTGAGTGCGTTCACTTTATCCAAACGCACCAGCCGGCGAGCTGCATCTTCTGGTGCCCCGACCAGGACCGCGCCGAGAAGTGCATCGAGTATTGCAAGGTTCTCTATGCGCAGCAAGACCAACGCCTCAAAGAATTGTATCCGTTGCCGCGATTGAAAAAGACGGTTGAGGATCAGGCCGTCTACCGCTTCGAGCTTGGTGGTGGTGGTTGGTTCGAAGCCCTCCCCGGCAAGAACCCTGACAAGATCAGGTCGGAGCACCCAACGATTGTGGTGATGGACGAATGCGCATTCAATCCAAATGGTGCCGAGGCTTACGCTAATGCGCTGTCCACAAGGCCCCAAAAACTCTTGGCCTTCAGTTCCGCCTATCCGGGCTGGTTCTTTGATCTTATTGCTTGCGCGGTGCCTGCCCAATGATTGAAACCTGGAAATCGATAGTTGGTTACGAAGGAATTTACAGCGTATCGGATCATGGGCAAGTTCGGCGCGATTGCGGCCCAATGGTTGGACGAATTTTGAAACCTTGGCCGAGTGGTCAATGGGAATACCCAGCAGTGTCTTTGTGCAGGGAGGGCGGTCGTCGCGTCAGATATGTTCATGACCTCGTGCTGACGAACTTTGTCGGACCTCGGCCCCCCGGGGGGTATGAGGGCAATCACATAGATGGCAACCATTGGAACAATGCGCTAACTAATTTGGAGTGGGTGACATCTTCTCAGAACAAATTCCACGCATGGGGAACCGGCCTTATGCCGCCCAATCGCAATCGCGGTGAACTGAATGGACGGGCGAAATTAACGCCAGCCCGGGTTGAAGCGGCTCGAAATCAGTTCACTGGCAAGTACGGAGAGATAGCGTCTCTTGCGGCGCGGTACGGGGTACACCGAAGCACAATGCGGGATGTGCTTAATGGGACGGCGTGGTGCGCGGTTTCAGCGTAAGGCGAATCCCGGCAGGCAAACCAGGGGCGGGAATAGCCGTAGCAAGATTACATTACCTGGCTGACCCGAGCATGACGCCCGAGCGCGTTGCCCTGCTCAAGAGCGCGTATCCCGACGTAACGATGTGGGACCGCGAGATGGAGATTGACGCCCACGCGAGGGGCGGGCAGAAGTGGTTTCCGGAGTTTGATCGATCGATTCATTACGTAAATCAGTTCCTTACGCCCAGGGGAACGATTACTGCGGATAGGTGGACGGTATGGTTGGCCTGTGACCCACATCCACGGAGAGCCCACGCGTTTGTGTGGTTGATGGTGAACAAGTACGGCCGGAAGGTTGTGCCGTGGTCCTACTGGCCAGAAGAAGAAAATCAGGAGAGGCATGACGCCAAGCAACCGCGACTAAGTTGCACCGATTACGTCGAGAAGCTATCGACGGTAGAGAAATTCGGGCTATTCCCAAAGTCCTACATTGACTTGATGGACCCCGCCGGCGAGAACTTCGATGCCGCCGAAGACGTGAACTACTTCGACAGATACCGCCAGGCCGGAATCAGCTTCCGGGCAGCAAAGAAGAATCGCCAGTATGCCGGCTACGACAAGATCAGCGAGATGCTGAGGTTGGTTGAGTACGAGGGTGTGCTCCAGCCGCAGTTGACGATTCTGAGGGGTTGTGGCGACAACGACATCCTGGTGA
>Ga0213917_1000011_pt1 | contig 62710 bp, 81 predicted proteins | sample McNCre117MG_FD_161051 | JGI IMG/M metagenome (GOLD analysis project Ga0213917, IMG submission 161051) | Freshwater microbial communities from McNutts Creek, Athens, Georgia, United States - 1-17 MG | ecosystem: Environmental > Aquatic > Freshwater > Creek | place: USA: Georgia | collected... | reverse complement strand
CCGCACAGGTTGGCACTGCACAGGTCGGCCCCGCACAGGTCGGCCTCGCGCAGGTTGGCCCTGCACAGGTCGGCCTCGCGCAGGTTGGCCCCGCACAGGTTGGCCTCGCGCAGGTTGGCCCCGCACAGGTCGGCCCCGCGCAGGTTGGCACTGCACAGGTCGGCCCCGCACAGGTCGGCCTCGCGCAGGTTGGCACTGCACAGGTCGGCCTCGCGCAGGTTGGCCCCGCACAGGTTGGCCTCGCGCAGGTTGGCACTGCACAGGTCGGCCTCGCACAGGTTGGCCTCGCACAGGTTGGCCCCGCGCAGGTTGGCCCCGCGCAGGTCGGCCCCGCGCAGGTCGGCCTCGCGCAGGTTGGCCCCGCACAGGTTGGCCCTGAATTTGGAGATCCCGAATTTTTGGGTCGCTGCCACCAGTTCAGCAATCGCGCCCTCACCCTCGTAGATTACCGCTCCCGTGTCCCATCGCTTGAGTTGCGTCATTGTGGCGGCTCCCAATCGTCTCGATTGTCCACGAGCAAGAACCGATCGTCGATCAAATACCGCTTCAGAATCGGATAAACCGAATCGGGAGCAAGCCCACCATTGCCGCAGCCCGGCAGGGTTAGAGCGATTTTGCCAGGGAACGAAGCCAGCTCTACTGTCGAGCGTTGGATCAACTCCAGACTGGCGCGTTGGGCCCATGAACGTTCTGGGTTGAGTGGATCCAATAGTGGTTTGACCGGAAAGAAGATCAGTCGTCCAAGTCGATCGGCCATATCTTCGAGAGTCTTTGGCGATAGGGACCAACCAATCGACTCATTCAACCGCAGAAGCCCGATCATATCCATCGCCGGCATTGCCTCTCGCAGCAATTTGCAGGCCTGACCATAAAGCACGGAAATCTCCGGACATCGAGCCATTGCCTCCAACACCGTCCCCGCACCCATGTTGTTTCTCTTCGACACCGAATCCCATCCGATATTGGTGGTCACCACGCGCTGATAGTTTTTGACCTGCCAGAGGTCGGCTTTCTTGTATCTCACTTTTCCTACTTTCTGCGACTTTCGTCGCTATCAAGTGCCAGTATAGCTAACTAGTTGGAGCAGTCAAGCCGGGCCAGCTACCGATTTGGCTCTCAACCGGCTCTCGACACGATTTGAATGGCCGTAGTTCTCGACCATTTACCTGCACGCGCACATTTTGCAGATCCCGTGCCGAAGTCAATTGAATAAATTCATCAGTCAATTCGACCTGTTTGCCGTCAAGAGTCCCATATTTTGGGAATTTATCACTCATGGGGAAATCTCCTCTGCTTCAATATGCCACGTTTCTCGACCTCGCCAATCCATCATTCGCTGCCGCCGCAAGACGCGCCATTGCGTATTGCCGTGCAGCAACACCTCATCTTCGCCCTTGCATTGGCTCACTGAGTCAAATCCGATAGCCTTGGATTTGCGGTGCAATTCCAGCATGACTCCGGCTCCGTCTTTGTGGATCATGTTGGTTTTCATGAACGATTCTGCCGTCGCCGTCGAAATGCTAGACGACGACGGCATGCCACCCAAATCAAACACATCACCGCCAAGCATCCGTGTTAGCAGCGAATCGCTAATGCCGCCAAGGCCACGGAAGACTGTCTTTGCTGGCGAATCTTCACCACGAGCAAAAACACGCTCTATCTCATGCGCCGATCGAATTGAACGCTCAACCTTCCCGCGCACGTCTTGATCCGCGACAGTTTTGCCGGCGTGTGCAGCCTCTAAGGCCTCCAATTCAGCCTTCGTCGCACCAGCCATATACTTACGGATCAGGAAATCATGATCGTAAGAGAACCTCGACAGTCCATTTCGGCCATTCGCGTCAATCAAATTTCCTGGAGCAAAATACATTCTCTGCTGATATGCAGCATCCTCCTTGCGCACATTGGGCGGATGCCACTTCACCGATCGAGGCCGAGACGTGCGCCGAACCTCTTGTCCTGCGGCCACGATTTCGGCCGCGGTCATCTTGGTTGGTAACTTGCGGCGCCGCAACACTGGCACAGGTCGTAACGGCGTTCCATCGGGGGCCGTTGGTAATACGCTCGGCAACGAAGCCCCGGCGTCGCGACTAGCTAGCGGCGCTTTCGCTGCTTTCTTAGCAGCCAACAATTCGGCTTTCTTGACCAATTCCTGAGCAATCTTCGCGACAAGCAACAGCTTTTTCTGTGCAGCCTTGGCAGCTTTCGCTACTTCTTTTGCCACCTGTTTCTCTGCTTTAAGCGCGGCCACCTTCGCGGCTTTCTCGGCTTGCTTGGCCATCTTGGCTTCTTGCTTGGCGATCTCGGCCTCGGTGGGCTGCGCCTGTTCTGTTGCCAATAGCTCTTGAGCCTGGACCTTGACTGGCTTCTGAGCAAGCTTGCGAGCGACTGTAGCAGCTTGGATGGCACCCGCGGCCGTCGCGCGCCTCTGGGCTACTGCATGGGCTGGCAGCTTGTCGCTCGTTGCCTCTTGCTGCGCCTCAATCTGCTCTGCCACCGAAGGCGGCTCCGTCGCTTCCAGCTCCCCCCAATGGGGCCGCCAAGGGATCACCGTCTCGCGGTCGTTGGGACGCCCTGGGGGGTGTAGATACTGCCGCCCAGCGCCGTCCATGAAGTAGCCATCGAGCGGCCGGATCTGACCGTGGACCGCAATTGAATCAGGGGCCGTCCGGTTGTCGAAGTGCGCGAGGATTTTCTTCTGCATGTCGGGGAAATCGGTGTTCCGAAACCCCTGCATCGTATTCAGTCCCGCCGCGTTGTAGCTGTAGGCCGTTTCGGTCCGGACGATCCGCTCTGCCCAGTACCGCCGAGCCACATATCCCGTGGGAGCGGGGAATGAGCCGGGGGTCTGCTCATGAAGCTTTGCCGCGTCCAAGCCTCCCTTGGCGCCCGCTGAGATGACTCGCGAAATCACCTCGTGGTGACTCAGCCCCATCAACTGCCCCAACCGCAGCTGGCGCTCAAAATCCCGGGTCATTGCGTCGCCGTAGCGCTGCCAGGACGCCTCGTTTTGCCGGATGCGACTCGCGCCCGTGCCGCGCACGATCTCGTCTTGCATGGCCTGCGAGTGCAGCGCCAGGGGCCTCGTGATGCCTGTCCAGTGCTCCTCGAGCCGAGTTGCCAAGGCAACCGTTTGCTTGACCCCCAACTTGATTGCCTCTCGCGCCTGCTCGTTGGTCTTGCCCAGCATTCGCTGCTGAACGTAGTTCGTCACTAGCCGAATTTGCTGACGGTAAATCTGAGCGTGCGCCTCGGTGTAGGTGCCAGCTGGCCCACCGTGCTTTCGAGCAATGTGCTGCAGCCGATCGAGTAGCTCCCGATCTGCCGCCTGCAACAGGCTCAGGGTGTTGCCAGCGCCACTCTGAATGAGCCGGGTCGCACGGTTCAGTGATAGCTCTACCGCCGCATTTGGGTCGGCTAGACCAGCCATGGACTAGGCCTCGTCGCCCTCGTCGTCGTCTTTTTCTTTGCCCTTGGGTCCTGCGCCGAAAGTGCCTTCGGGCCCCGGCTGATTCATCAGTTCGACCGCCGCTTCGCGCTCTGCGTCTATCTCAGCCGACTCTTGATCGGGATCTTTCACGCCAAACACCTGCGCCGTGTATTGGATCGCAGTCTTCTGCGAAATTAATTGACCCTTGGCCGTCGTTGCCGATGTAACCATTGCCTGAATATCGATCGGAGTCGGGGGGAAGTACGAGCGCCAATTGAGCTGCAGATCTGACGATGCGCCAGGGCGCCGCTCTGTCTTGGTCACCACCGGTTTCCCGTCGGTCCCGGTCGTTTCCTCGTACCTAGGAGGCAAGGTCACGGTGGCCACCGCTTGCACACGCCGACCATCCGCGGTCGTCACAACCGGACCAGGCGGCTGCGAGAGAATGCGTCGAGAGGCCTCCAGCATCGCCACCAACAAGCGCTTGAGCGTCGCCCCGTACTGTCCGCGCAACTTGTCGCACTGTGCGGCCATGGGCATAAATCGAAGCTTGATCGCTTCGCCCGATTGCTCCTTTGCCACCTGTGTCGCCGCCGTAGGCATCACCACGCAAGCCTCGTCCAAGCACCAATTCTCGAGTCGCTCACACCATTTGGACGCCGCTTCTACCGCGGTCCCCTCGAGTTCCAGATAGTCGGCGCCCCCCTTCGAGTAAATCGCGTTTTCCGACCCTTTGCGCACGACTCCCGAATTCCCCCCCGGATCATCCTTGATCACGAGGGTTGGATCAACGTTGGCAATCGTCCCTTTGTTGGTCGAACTGGCCAAGTAGTTGATTTGGTCGAACCGATGGAGCATCCCATCGAAATCCGAGGCGCCGTCCTCTCGCTCAGAGTCGGGCAGGTTCTGGCACCAAAAAAATGGGCATTGCCCGTAGTTGTGTCGGGCGATGAACGATTTGACAATCGATGCCCAGGTACCATCGCGAGCCAATCGCTCCGGCACTGGATTCCAGACGATCTCGCAGTCTTCGTCCCAATACCGGACCGAGTAGTAAGGCACTTGCTTGATTTTGCCCTCAACAATCTCGGCCTGCTCGTATCGATAAACCTTGAGCGCCGCGCCCACTAGATACTCGTCGCGATCCACCCATCGCAGAACACGGCAATATTTCCCCTCATGCACCCGCACCTTGGGTTTGCCGTCGACAAAACCAAATGAGAAACACACCACGCCAGCGGCGCCGCCCTTGTCCCGAGCCTCAATGAACCGCTCAGGAATGCAGGATTCTTCGCAGAGCGCCTTCACGTAGTCTTCTGCGTCCTCGTCTCCAGGAATCTTGAGTTCTGGCCATTGTTCCTTACCAAAAGCCATCGCAGTGAGTCGCGAGACGATCAGCTTCGGGAGATCTCGCCGCACCGCTGGGCGCCGAGCACCCATGGGAACATAGTATTGGGCCTGGATCGATGCGTCGCCTTCGTAGCCCACGAAGGCGGCGTCCCAATCGTAACGCCGCTTGGCGTACTGGTTCCCGCGGATGTATGCGTCCGCCAAATCTAGTTGCTTGTAGCGGTCGCTCGAGCAAAAGAGATCAAGTCGTAGCCCCGCGAGCAATATAAGTAGACGCGGATCCATTGCCTTACGCCACCGGGGTCGCGTAAGGCTGCGACAACACGCGGGCCTTGAGCACCGAGTCCGCAGCGCTGGCCACCGTCACCCGAATGTAGGTTCGACCCGGCAAAATTGGAGCCCGAATCACCTGCCCCACAGTCACCGTGATGGCCGCCGCGGTCAGCAAATACCACCGCTGATTGAGCGGATTCACGGCATGTGGGTCGTCGTACGAATGCCAGAGCGTTACCTGGCAAGTGTTGCTAGCCGTCCCTTCAAGAGCCAAAGCGAGCGAAGCGGGTTGCTCGTCGGTCTCGACAATCCGTTCGCCCGCACTCAGGATCCGATCGGGCGGAATCGTAGCGGGAGCCGCTCGAGGATCTGGATCTGCCGCTGCGCCACCAGTAATCTGGAAAGTCTGGATCATGTCGCCATCCTACCCCGAGCTTGCTCGTATGTCGAGACAGGGACACAATCGTAGCAATGACACCCAAAACGACAACATCAACCTCCAATGCCGCCGACTGGATCCACGTCAGCGAGCTAATTCCTTGGGACAAAAACCCACGAAGGAACGATGATTCTGCGGCTAAAGTAGCAAAACTAATCATCAAATACGGCTTTGGAACAGCAATGCTCGCTTGGGTTGAGCCAAATACCGGTACCAAGCGCATCATCGGGGGCCACACACGAAAGAAAGCTGTCGCGATTCTTCAGCGCCGATTGCCGCTTTGCTCTCCCGAGCAGCGTGCCAAATGGCACCCGGAAGCAATTCGAGTAGCAGAAACCGGCCTAGTACCATGTCGCATGCGTACCGACCTAACGCGCGCTCAAGCCAATGAGCTTGCACTAGCCGATAACAAATCCAACGAGTGGTCACCATGGGACACAGATCTACTCCCCGACGTATTGGCAGAACTTAGCGCCGACAATCTTCTAGACATTGGGTTCTCAATCACTGCCGATTCAGACGAATTCGGCATCAAAGACACGCGCAGCAAAGCCACATCTATCACAAAAGCCAACAACGATGCTAGCTTCACGATGACCATCACTGGCCCATTAAGCGCAATGCAAGGCACCATTGAAGAATTGCGCCGCAACCTCAAGAAGCACAAAGGTGTGCAGGTCGACACCTCGGTGACGGAGTTCTGATGGCCAAGGTTTTCTCTGCTCCAGCAGCCATCTCACAGAAACTAGAGCTACGTCACATTGCACTCGAGCATGTGAAGCCAGCGCGTGTATTTGAAGCTTTCTCCGGACTCGGTGAAATGTGGCAAGGCGCGTGGGCTAAAGCCGATCAGTATGTGGGCTGCGATCTGCTTCCAATCACCCTGGAAGAGCCAATGGCTCGTATGTGCTGCGACAATACCATCGCTTTACGCCACCTAGATCTGCAACAATTCAACATCTTCGACTTCGATGCATTCGGTTCCCCTTGGGATTGCGCGCTCATTCTAGCAGAGCGTCGGCATTGGTTACCTGAAGAATTGGGCGCGCTTGTTCTCACAGACGGCTCTTCAATGAAGCTCCGCTACGGGGCGCTGCCGAACGCGATGGCAAAATTGATCGGTTGCCAACCCAAATGCTCCGCCAAAACAAGCGTCAGCTCCAACCTGCAGCATCTGGCACTACTTGGGTTTGCCAAACGCGCCGGGGTCAAAATTATTGACACATGGAGCTTCGAAGGAAATGGAAGTGGAAAAGGTGGCCAAGTAATGAATTACTCGACCACCATATTTTCCGGCCTCAAACAAGCGGCAAGCAAACCTGTCGCACCGGTTTAGCAGACGCTGCCTTGTGCTTATAGGCCGCCGGCATAGCACCGGGGACACGCGGCATTTCGTCCCAAGTCCGCCCATCGAGCAGACGACCAGCAAGAAATCCCTTCGAGCCGCCCCATTGCTTGTGCCAGAATGCCACGTTGTCACGTTGGCATTGGTCGCGAAGTCCGCGAACCCAGTCCATACGATCGTCTCGTGCAACCCAAGTGGATTCTCCGGCCCCACCTCGGCGCACCAGCGCGCGCTCGGTGCAAACATTGGGGCGCATGAGATGGTTTCCTGACTCACCTCCGGAAATCAACCAGTGGATCCCAACCAAGTCAGCTACGATTGGTCCAAGCAGAGGCTCAGCCGACACGTAGCGCACTTTCGCGTCAATTGACTTCAGCGTTTCAATGCGATGCGCCGTAGCCTGATGCTCCACAGTGGTCCCGAGCCAGAGGTAGTCTGGCACTTTGCGAGTCGCGAAGTAGCGGGCAGCAATCTCTGGACGCTTAGTCAGTACCTGATATCGATGATGCGACGCGTTCGCCATGGCATCCAAAATCTGGTCCCGATACGAGTCAGAAATCTCGTCGAGAAACATGTCTGTCATCGAGTTCGTGAAAATGAGGCTCGGGCGCTTCACCTTCGCTGGCTCACCGAGCTTCCATGGCCTCAACATCACATCGAATCCGACCGGGAAAGCTGCCGTACCACGCTTAGGTTCAGCAATCCCGTGGGCGTAGCAGTACTTGCAGCCGGCACTCAGCTTCTTGCAGCCAGACGCCGGGTTCCACGTCAGCTCCGTCCAGTTGATTTCGGTTACGTTCATTTTCAGCCTTTCTGAAGCTTGCGCCTCAGAAATAGTGTAGCTCATGTGAGCGTTTTTGCTCGCCTTTTCGTCATTCGTAACCTAGCCATATCGTTGAGTTCTGCAAATTTCACCGGCGCTGAGTGTCGAGCCTGCGACCTCTCGGGGTGCCCCATTGTCTGGCACACTCTCGGGCGAGCCACATGGCCATTAGACGGTCCCCGGTATGCACCGCCGGATCGTAATGCAGGCACTCATTTTTGAGCGCCACCCCATCCTCCGGAACATCCGTCCCGCTCGCCCCGGAGGGCATGATCCACAGCTTTTGTCGCATTTCGACCGCAAGCGACTCGACGCCCCACTGCTCGTGGAATTTGTTCCCCGAACCAGTGTGCAGCCCTTTCACCGGGATCCGTCCCGCCGACAGTTGAATGATGTATTTCTGGGCCCCGTTCGACTCGACCAAAATGTCGGATTTATAGGCCTGGTAAGTCCGTTCAAGCCGCTCCAAGATTTCCGGCGCTTGCCATTGCCCGGACTCGATATTGACGATCAACCGTCGCCCATCCGGCATGAGCGCTATTGTGAAAATGACGGTCCGAGCCGATCCGGTCTTGTCGCCCACCGCTAGATCCACTCCGGTAAAGCAGGGCAAGAAAGGCCCCCGTGGGGAGCGCCGAGGGGCCGCCACGAGTTCGAAGATGCGCCCCTTGCCCAAAGCCGCCATTTCGTTGAGCCAACGCTCCTTGAAACGACTGGTGGCGTCCAGGCGCACCCGGCAAAGGTACTTCCGAATGAAGTGCGCCTCGGGCATGTTCGCCCGTCGGTGCTGCAGCCGCTTCAATGACCATTGCTCTGGCCAGATCGGTCGCCACTGCCGGGGTGGATCGTCTGGATTCTCCACTGCCGAATAGCGCCGCACCGCGAAGGCTGGGCGCTTCGAGAGCTCATGGAGTAGGTCGTCCGGGTGCCACGGCGTCCCGATGCAATAGACCCGAGCGCTTGCAACCGCACGCGTGTAAACGGTCGTGTCGAACCAGTCGATCAGTTTCTTGCGCTGCTCCTCAGTCCGCGTGTTGTCGAAATCCAACACGTCATCGAGGATAATCAGATCAAGGCGAGAGCCAACAATCGCACCGAAAGCCCCGAGAGCCTGCACAGACGGATCGCGCGCAGTCGTCGAGCGCTCGACCGTGATCGCGTCGGCCTTCCACGGATCCTCGGAGCGGCTCGATTTGCGCAGGTGCGGAAAAACCTGCGTCAGTCGAGGATTGCGCTCGATCTCCGCCCGGACTTGCTTGAGCAACTTTTCAGCAAGCTTGCTCGTGCAAGAAATCAGAGCGATTCGCAGGCCCGGGTTGCGGCCAAGCTCGAACAACACGCGGCCAACAGAGACTTGCTGGCTCTTAGCGTGCTCGACCGGAGCGATTAGAACTACATGCGAGTTTTCCTCAATAGTCGCCTGCCACTCGCGATGAAACGGCGCATTGCGCAACACGGACCCGTCGGCCTCGTTGCGCATGACGTACTCAATGAACGCCGAACAGTCAGTGCGAGCAAGACGGATCGTTGCCTCTTGCCGTGCTCGCACTCGCTCCTTTGCAACTAGCCTCGACTTCTCAGTCGACTCGATTGCATGAGAGCGAGCGAAGGCCACGAATCACGCCGCCTTGCACTGCAGCCTGGCCCACTCGCGATCCATTCGCGCCTGGCAAAGCCGCGCGTCTGCTTCCTTATTTTCAATCAGAACCACCCGCATTCCAAGTCGGAGCGCCGCGATCCCCGTTGTGCCAGACCCGGCGTATGGGTCAACGATTGTGTCGCCTCGTTGGCAGCAATCAGACAGAACTTCCATCATCAGCGCGATCGGTTTTTGCGCCCGATGTCCCGGATGCTCAGGATCTAGACTCCACGCCGCTAGATTTTCTTTCTCATCGGAGTGAGCCCGAAGGCATTTCGTGTCGTAGTGAGTCCGATTGCCACGCAGCCACTTTCGAGCCCGTGGAGTCTCGCCGGGAAACTTACGAGGCCGCGCAATTGCCACGAACTCAGCCCCGCTGGGCGGACACATGCCCGAGAAATTCGGACAGATCCACCGCACCCAGGGAATGGTCCGAAGGTAGTGGCCTTTCGCATTTTCGATGCCTTCGCGCCAGAGCGGCAAAGTCACGTCATCCGAGAACATCGCGATCCACTGTGTGGCAACGCGACAGAATTGCTCAGAGTGCGCCATCACCTTTTCTGGCGTTAGCGGCTCAAACCCAGGATCCAGTTGGACAATTCGCTTTTTGCCCTTCACATTGAGCCCACGGTTTCCCCGCATATTCCCGTGGCAGTGTTCAGAGTACGGACCATCCCCAACCACGGCCGTCACGCAGTCCCGACGCCAACGGCGCAGTACCGACAAGCAGTCACCATGGATCACTCGGTAGGGTAGAGCGGTCATCGTGACTTTCTAAACAACACCGCCCCGCCACCGATACCATGGACCAGTTCCCAACCAATTTCTTCCATGGCTTCCATAAAATCTGGCCAATGCCAGGCAAGAGGCAACGACACCACAGCAAACCTATCAGTCACGCGCAGTGGCACAATTTCCAAATTTGCCCTGGCCAACAGATGCTCTCGCAGAGCCTCTTTTCTTTCGTTTTCGTCCATGCTTAGCCTTCTTTCTTCTTTCGGAAGTCCTTCGTCGCTGGACACGTCGCGAAGTGGCTGGTGTAGCTACCGTAAGCGACAAATCCACGGCCAGAAATGAAGCCAACCCGAACTTGACGCCCTCGATCAAGCGGGTGACGTTTACCTGACTCGAGAGTAACCCAATAGATCGGAGCGCCGCAACCTCAACACTCAGTAGGCTCGAGAGCGTCGGTTTCGGCGTCCGTTCGAGTCCCTGCCCCAGTAGCTGTTGGACTAGAAATTGTCGGCATTGTTTTTCGTCCATTTCTCGCTCTCGTACCAAGCACCAAGCAGGAAAACCGTGGACGGCGCAACCAAACACGAGATAAGGCCGCACCTTCGCCATGATTTCAGCCGTATCCATGATTCCAACAAGCTCACCTTCTGGTCCATCAGTCGAGCCCTCGCATTAGTTCCTCGGTATCGGCCTGCAACCTGGCTACTGCTGCCGAATCTTGTGGGTCCGTGTCGATCAGCCGCGCCAGTAACCCGAGAGGAGTAGCTCCATGTGCATCCGTGGATTCTTGAGCATACCAGGCCAAGGCCTCAATCCCAGCGGTCAGAGCCGAGGCCTCAGCCAAATCGAATGACGTTGCCTGACCGCCTCGATCTCGATCGGAAGCTCTTCGTTCCAAGTGCTGCCGCCGACGCTCCAGCACGTCTGATTTTGCCGCCGCGCTGCTGATGATTGGTCGATGTCTCATATCAATGCATCCAGTGGGTTTGTGCTTACTACTTCGGCCGACTTGCGCTTTTCTGCCTCGTCTGGCCATTCGCCGTGCTCGGCAAAATACATCAGATCCTCAGTGGAACGATCCTCGTGCTCACCCTTGACGGCCCCGCCGCCTTCGACAAACGGTTGCTTCAAGTCGAACATTTCACGCATCTGACTCAATAGATTTGCACACACGGTCAATTGTTTTCGGTCAAACGCCTCAACGTAAAGCCGACGCATTCCACGTAACACCAACTTGAATCGCTCCCGACGATTACTTTCGTCGGCACTGAGCAATGCTCGCAAAGCTTCCTCACGGAGCAGTACCGCAGCTTGTAATTTGATGTCGTATTTCTTCATCAAAATACGATCAATTACTGCCGGTTCTCGCTGCTCTGCAATCAAATTCTCAGCCACAATCAAAGCAATTTGTCGCCGATAGCCCCTGAGCGGCTTGGTTGCTTGCTTGCCTCTACCCATAGCCCATCTCCACCAAATACTCAGTAACAGACCGCAGCGCCTCGCGGAACATACGCTCTTCTGTCTCTGCCTTCGAACAAGTGCCAATCTTTCCGACGTCATGGACAGCACGATGGCACGGCCAGCAAAGAGCCACCGTGAAGGTGTCATGAGACTTGACCCCCGTGCCGCCGCCGCCCCACCGCTTACCGAAATGATGAGCATGATCGCAGGCGCCGCCGCAATGAATACATGGGCGGCGCCGCACGAAAGCCAGGTATTTTGGCGACCGAAACATCAATCGCCCTTCGCGGTATTCAAGCAGGCGATCTCGATACCTTGGGCCACCAAAGTTGCGTGGATGCCAATCGCGACTTGAGCCATCGCAAATAACGCGGCATTTTCGCTCTCGTGTCTCGATTCGTTTGTGCCCACACCTAGTCCCCAATACGTTAGCAACTTCCAGCCATGCTCAAATGGCTGCGCCACGAGCAAACAAAACGGCTTACCGTCGCGCCAGTACTGGCGAGTATGTTCGTCGGGGGAATCCTTACGCAGCCAGCACCAACCGGATGGTACCTGCACTACTCGCTCATTGCTACTTACCTCTTGGGTTGACATCTTGATCCTTTCTCACGATCGCAAAATACAACTCCCGATCCTCGCTTGGCAAGCGGTCGGGGCCGTGTCTGTCGCCGTACTCTCTGAGCGCCGCCTGTTGCTGCGCCCGGTCCATGTATGCCACGGGCAGCCGCGAGAGCCCAAGGACTGACTGATTTATTTCGACTTTTGGTTGACCCACGAGCCAATGGAAGGTGCCCATCCGTTTCGGTACGGGTCGACCTGGCCAATTCTTTCCGGCGATTCCCCTGCGATCCCATGGATGCGCCGTCTCCACATAGCCCATCACCATCACCGACCCAACCCGGCCAGAGCGTGAGCGATCTTGAACGCCGAACTTGACTCCGTCGCGCTCCGTCAACCCCATCGCCGTTGCCTCGTGCCAGCCAGAGGCAAAAAGAGCGACTCGCGTGCCCCTGACGCCCTCAGGAGGGGCGGCCCAGAGCGGGATCGTGTCTACCTGGCCCGAGACGACCGCGAGAGCATAGGGGGTCAGCAGAGCCAGGTAGTGCGTCATAGCTTGATCGCCTCCCCGTCGCCTTCACGGGTTGTGAAGAACTCGACAGATTCATCGAGCATTTCCGGATCCACGCCAGGGGCCGCACTCAACTCCCGATGGACCGAGCGAACGCCCTCGAAGTAGGCAACACGCAATAACTCATGGAACGCGACGGAGTCCGCCAGTAGCGCCTGCTCGTAGGGCTCGAGTGCCTCTGCCGCGCGATCTGGCGAGCAGTCGATCGGTAGGTGCCCCTTGGGCAAGGCCGCGCGCAGCACGGCATTTCGCAGCACCTTGCAGGCGGATTGCGTGAATGCGTCTATCTGTTCCTTTGCTGTGCTCATCGGCAAAACCCTTTCACGAGCAAATCCACACCTTGCTTGGCAGCCACTCGACGCGCCAGCCGCGTCACCTGCCAAGCTAGCAGCCAATGGCGCAGCCCAAGCAACAACCACCACCACCGGGGAATCGTCACCGTCACGCTCAGTCGGCGCCCAGCCCTACAGGTGTCCACCTGGTAACAATGTCGACCATGCCAGCGATCAACGACAGCCGAATGCACTACGGCCGCCCCAAGCTGCCGCATTGCCTGTGTTTGGCCGCTCTGTACGTACAGCGACAGACCATCTAGCCCTTGCATTGGCTCACCAACCCTTCCCACCAGAGGAGAATCCCGAGCGCCGATGCGTACCCTTCCCGCTTGGCCTTGTTGACGCTACCGTGAGCCTCCGGAGTAACCGTAAGCAATTCGTGCAGGGCCAGCCCGATCCCCGCCTGTCGGTTAAGCTGAGGGCCGAAGACACCCAGCCGCCGACGTTGCGCAGCCTGCCAGGTCGCAGGGGCCACATGCACCACCGTGAAATTGTCCAGCTGGTAAGCGAATAGAAAGCCGGTTAGCACACCAGACGTCCACGTCGTCTCCTTTGATGAGCCGAACGACTTGCCGCTGAATTGATCCTCGAGCAGCACCACCAATGGCCGGCCGAAATCAACCATTTCCTCGATCGCTTTCCAGTCGTCCAGCGTCCGAAATAGGATCGCGCCCATTTGCCTGTGCCTGACCGCCGCGGCCCCGTGCTCCCCGGGATCGATCGCCAGCACTTCGGCGCCACCGGAGAGCAGTCTGCGCGCCTGTGCTGAATTCAAGAGTGAGGCATCTTCGCGCGCCAACATCAGAGCGCCTCGACTTTCAACCGCACGTCCACGTAACACAGAGGAGTCGCTACGTGCGTCGAGCACGACACCAGAGACACCCGATCGGATAGTTCCATCCGACCGTTAAGTTCGGCCATCACCCGAGACTCGACCAGCTCGAGCACCCGTCGGCCGAACTCGCCGCCATCGCGCCCGCGCTCCGTAGCATAGGCCTCGAGTAGCTGCTGCACCAATGGACGGATCGCCTCGAACGCTGCGCGTCCCGCCAAGTTGTCGCGGATCGGCTGTCGTAGCAAATCTTGCAGGCGCTCGCACGCTTCGGAGTCCATGGCTAGTTAGCCGCTTTCTTCGCCGCTTCGACCGCTTTCGCTCGCTCCTCAATCATGTCAGCAGCCTTGCGAAATAGTTCCGCCGAATGAGCCAAGTCCTGAACACCAAACTCTAGCACCACCGGGATCCCCTTGGGGTTGCCGACAACAAGAAATGATGCGTTGTCGTCGCAAAATGTTTCCTGCAACACGTACTTTGCTGCAGCAATGTAGCGCTTGACCGGGTCCTGCTCCTCATTAGCCTGGTCAGCCGCTAGAGCATGGAGCAGCATCACCGAAGGCTTGTCGGGGCCGACAATCAACACCGCGTGTGGACTATCCTTTTGAGCCAGCACCAGCATTGGCAACCAAGTGCCGGTCAGTCCAGCCGCCTTCGCTGCCGCCAATGCCACCGCGTCCACCTGATTAGCAATTTCGTCAATGCTTCCTGATTTTACGCTAAAACGACTCATCGGGATCATTCTCACTTTCTTCTTTCGTCGGCTGAATCGAAACAGTCAGATCGTCTTCGGACATGGTCCGCAGAGCCAATGGTAGCATCTGCCGATTTTGACTGTGCCGATCTGCCCACCGATCTGCCCAAATGGTATTGCTACTGGGGCTTGGTGGGCCAGGTAACATTGCCCCATAATGGTCGACCAAAAAAACTCGCACGGTGTCGGCGTCTCCCTGACGATCACTCGCTTCGAGCACATTCACCACCCCGAGCAGCATGAGCAGATTTCCTGCGCTCACTTGCTCGATCCGTCGCACAGCCGCGCGCCACGAACCGAGCAATTTCAGTGCTTCACACTCAACCTTCGTGAGTCGGCCACCTCGGTGCTTTTTTGCTGCCGCCTCTCGCAGCTGCGTATCTCCAAGCTCCAAATCCGCTGGGCGCTCAGGAAATGATCCGGGCACGTAGTTGACCAATGTGCGCAACACATTGTTCGCCGACCTCAGCCGTGAGGCAAAATCCGCACGGATCCCGCCGAAACTACTGCCGCTTGAGGTTGCGCAAGGCCTGCTGGGCCCGATTGTAGGCATCGTTATCACCTCTTTCTAAGGCCCTCTTGGCCTCACCTTTCAAACCTTCGATCGCTGCTTGCTTGCCGGTGTCATCCGCTGGCGCTGGCGTAGCCACGCTGGTACCGGCTTCTTCAATGTAGCGCTCAAGTTTCGTTCCGTTGCGACAGATCAACTCAAGATCCACGAATACTTTCCCGTCGGGGTTGCCGCCAGTATGCCACGGATCGGCGCAGACGAAATCGATTGCTCGCTTGATCGCTGCCACCCCGTAGCCGTCCCGAAGTCTAGCTCTGACTTTCGCGCGTCGCTCGGGCGTAAACTTGGCCATGCCCTTTCCGGCCGCCGTGCGCCAATAGGCGAAGATGTCGTCCTCTTGGGCCTTCGTGTCTACCGCTGGCGTTGTTGCTTTCTGCGGGGCGATCCCCGCCGCGTAGTCAGATAGTTTCTGCAGATCCTTGGCCACGTCCTCTGGCTTGCGCCGACCCTCCGCAATTGCGCACAGCAACCGCGAAAGGTCGGCGACTAGCTTTCGACCGGGGCCCAACTTCGGTCGCTCCTCTGGCATGGCCTACCAGTCTTCTACCGGGGAATCATCCGCTGGATCGAACTCATCGTCGAATTGGTCATCACTCGAGCCAGCAATGTGCGAATCGTCAACAGCGCCCTCTGGGGTACTAGGCTTCGCGAGCTGCGCTGCCTCCCATGCATTGACCGAAGCCAATTCAGACTCGGTCCATTGGCTACGCGCGATCAGGCGCTGAATGTTATTGTTGACGTAGCCGCCCGATTCACTGCGGGTCACCTCCGCGACGAATGCCCGGCCACAGAACAGCCGCGCGAAGTTGCGATCACCCTCTTGCACGCTAGCCGTGCCTTCCGACGTATCGCCGATCTCGAACTCTTCCGAGATCCCCAACACCTCAATCAGAATTTGAAGTCGCGTCACATTGAACTTGCAACGGTTCTCGAAATTCGGATTGCCCTTCGGGTCAACCATTAGCCCCACGATGTCGCGGAATCCTTTGCCGTTGGTCCCGTCCTTTTTCACCGTGCAAAACTTGACCCGAAGGAAGTCCGCATAAGGACGCTCTTTCCCGTTTTTTCGCTCGAACTCCTTCCATCCGAGCACGTAGCGCCCAGCAGGGATCGACCAGTCGCGCGCCTTCTTTTCCTCGTCCGTTGCTCCTCGCACCTTGGGCATGTCACTTGCTCGCTTTCTTGGTCGCCTTCGCCGTCTTGGGCTGCGCCGTTGGTTCTGGTTCGGGTGGCTCGACTGCTGCCGATGTTGGGGCGTCGGCTTCGCCTGCATCTAGATCTCCAGGCATTGCGGGAGCTGGCACTGGTTGAGTGATGCCGTTTAGTACTTTGAGCCAGTACGAGAAATCCGGCACTTCCGCATCACGCAGCGGACGGAATGGCTTCGTGACCGCGTACTCTGGCCCCACCGTCAACACGCCATAATGAATCGAATTCACCACGGAATCGCCGCGCTTTTCGCGCTTGATCCGCCGATAAGTATAGCCGACGACGTTGACCGACGCAGCCAGATCGTCTGCTAGTCGACGCATCGGCAACGACGGACCGAGCCACCGCGTTCGCGCGTCGCTTTCGCCAACTTCCTTGTCGTCCGCTAGACACAGGATGATCCGGTGTAGCGGCAACGAGCGGAAGTCCCGAACGAATGAGCCAAAACGATTGCCCAAGACACCCCAGTAATTCTGAGTGTGTGTCGGTAACCCGTCACTACCAGCACGAGGCGGGCTCTCGCGATCGATTGCCTCGGTCATCAATCGACCGGCATCCGTGCCCGAATCGAGAACCAGTGTCTCGGGCCACTCGGGCAACGTCAGCACCACCTCTTCTTTATCGGGTTCACCATTCTTGGTCTTGAATTTGTGCAAAACACGGAACGGTTTCGATTTGTCGCCGTGACATGCGCGCACCAGATCCCGCAAGTCTTGAATCGATTCACAGAACACCACCGGCGGGCAGGGCTTACCCAGTCGCACCGCTGCTGCCTTCACGTGGATCAAGGCCTGGCGCTCCGTTAGCGCAATCAGCGGCTTCGGAGCGCTCACACCAAAATTCGTCTTGCCTGTGCCGGGCTTGCCGTAAATCGCCGCGGAAACGTAAGTTTCCCCGGCCAGATCATCCAGTCTCAACATTGCTTCACCTTCTACGGCACTTGTGCCGCCATTGCTATCCAATAACCGCACTTGTGCGGCCAAGCTTTACTCGAAATCTAGCTCGTCTTCGTCTTCGGGCTCGTCTTCGTCTTCGGGCTCGTCTTCGTCTTCGGGCTCGTCATTACCACCACGCACCGACTCCGCAACCACTGCCGGGAGATCCTCGGTTAAATCCGCGAAAGGTAGAGCCAGCTGAGAAACGTTCGTGATCGTGTCGTCGAAAATCTTTCGGGTCTGCCTGAACGCCTTACCAGCAAGTTTCTTTTCCTCTTTGTTCAGGAGGTCGGTTTCATTGACGTCTTGCCAAGCCGCCTGCGCACGACGAATCCACCCAAGCAACGTATCCTTGACGGCATTGTCCTGCACCGGTGCTTCAATCGTCGTCTGAAAAGTCGCCTTTTCCTGGTTGGTACGGTCTCGGCATTCCTTGAACACTTCGGCTTTGCGCGCTTCCGCTCGCTTGAGAGCGTCGTAAGCCTTGAGGATCCGAGCACGATGCTCAATGGCATCCGCGTCTCCTAGCTCCGCCGCCGCGTGTAGCGCGTCTGGCACTACCGATCGCTGTTCTGCCGTGAGGGGCTTCGGGGGGCGTCCGCGCTTCTTCTTGGGGGCTTCGCCCGTGCCAGCTTTCCGCGCTGCCGCTTTCTTGGACTTGCTCGGCCGCTTGCCCATGGTCTTTTCTTTCTTCGCTCTACCACCCGAGGTCTTTTTCGTTGCCATTTTGTTCTTTCGCTTCTGCCACTTCCTCGTGGCTGTCAATCGCGACACGATAGCTTGTTCGCTTCACCGCATCCGAAGTTGGGTCAATGCAAACCGCCTTATAAGCGCAGGCGTAAGACGAGGCGGACGAGCAATGGACAGGCCTGCGAATTCGCAGCTCGGGATTGCGGCCGCTCTCGCGAATCAGTCTGGCCTTAACCAATGTCTCTTCGAGCCAGCGCTGAATTTCCTCACCGTTTCGAAAAAATTCCATCTGCTCGAACCATCGGGCCTTCGCTCGAATTTGCTCGAGTCGATCCCGCTGCTTCTGGCTGATGTCGATGCCGCGATCCGTGGCCTGTTCCAATAGGGCGCGTTCGTAAATCTCGGGCAACGTTGAGCACTCAGCCACAGAAACATCGCCTTTTTGGTTGACCCGTGGCTCTGCCGGGATCTTCCCGCGCATAACGTTGTATGCGACTAGCCCGGTCTGCCCTTGCAGAATCCTATCAAGCGAGATCTCATGAACGCAAGATCCGGCAACATTCTCGCGAAAGAACCGCCAAAATCCGTTCTTCGGATCCTTCTGCAGCTCCCGCACTGCCGCAAGATACCCCGTCGTCTGCGTGTTTAGCTCGATCTTTTTCTCAAGCGCCGAGGGCCCGTCCTCGGGCATTTTGTGATCCTCGACGCGAATCATGTCCATCTCGCGATCGTAGAGCACCAGGTCAATGACGCCCTCATACTGGACGATCGTTGGGTGTCCCGCCGCATTCGGGAGTCGCACCGAAAACGCCTGCTCAACTGCCAACGGAAGAAACCGTGCCGGATCTAAGTCGTTCTGCCGTTCCTGGAAATATCGTCGCGCGCCCCAAGTTGCAATCCGCGTCACCTCGTCCAGGGTATCGAACCGCTCGGGAGTCGCCTCGACCTGCGCCAGCTCTGCCGACGCCTCTGCTGCTAGCTCCTCGATGGCTGCGCTAGCGGCCTGCTTGGCTAGCTCTACGCGCTCCACAAGCGGCAGGTGCCAGGAGTCCGCAGCCCAGGCCGCACGCCAGCCAGCGGCCACGCCGGCGTGGTAGAGCGTGCCCCGCTGCAATGGCTTTGCGATCGCAATTGGCCGCAGTAGCTCATGGTAGGCATAGCCGTGCTTTGCGGGGCACTCGTCATAACACTCCGCCTCGGAGTTCGTCAGTACTTGCAGTTGTCTCACTTGCTTGCCGCTTTCTGCCGGATTTTTACCAGCCTGGACACCGTGTCTGTCAGCTGCACCCGAAACCCTAATTGGCCCGGTGGGCCCTTGAGGTAGCTCACTATTACAGAGTCACCGTCGATGTCAACCGATTTGACGCGCCCGGGTTGCCCGCAGTGCGGATCCGCGATCCAGTCGCCTGGCTTCAAATCGCGAATCGGGATCCACTCCGCTCGGCGTGTCATAACCCAAAAGCAAGTTCAATTTGAACGGTTGCCCCGACAAGGCCGGGCTGCAATGAAAACTTACCGGCCATTGCCTTGCTCTGCTCAACCGAAAAACAACCGCCGATCTCTACGCCCCACAATCGCGCCCCAAGCTGCCCCAGGGTAGCGACCGCGTCGGTTTTGTCGGTGCCCCAAGTGGCCGCCCCGTCCGTAAGCAGCATCACGTCAGCGTCAACCAAGGCCGCCGAGCTACCGGCAATCAACTCGGTCGCACGTTTCAGCGGCGGCTCGAAGTTGGTTCCGCCGCCGGAGAAATACGACACTTCCGCCAGAAAGTCGGCAAACTTGAGCTTGGCCGGATTCTCGACAATCCATTCGCGCGAGACCGTAGAATCAAAGTGCAAATAGGCAAATGCTCGTCGCTGCATTGCACAAATCTCGAGCAGGGCCAGCCCCACGGCACAGGCGAATTCATGCGGTGCGCCTTTCATCGATCCAGACTCATCCACGCACAGCACCAGTGGGCCGCGGTCTTTTCGCTCGGTGCCCGCAAACGAATACTCAAGACATTGCCGCTCGGCCAAGCGCTTGAGCCCCAATAGCTCCAGCTCGGGGACAGCAAACGAAACCAGCTCGGAGGGAAGCAGGCGCGAGATCTCCCCGCCCAACGTGACGTCCACGATTTGTTCCGGGACGTACCTCGATTTGGAACGCTGCGCCGCTCGAGCCGCCACCTTGAGCCGCCCCGCCAGAACGGCAATCCTTCGCAATGCTGGATCGTCTCGCAACGCCCGAAGGATTTCCTCGCGCGGACCAGTCACCCGCGACAGATGACCCGGCTCGGTCCCGACACCAAGGGCCGTGACAGCCTGCAAGGTCTCGCTGATTTCCTGCACAGCTTCCTTAGCCCCAGCGACAATCGCTCGAAGTGCCTTCGATGGACTCTTGGCAATCGCATCGGCCACGACTTCGCACGCATTCGCTGCCGCTGCTGCCTCGTTGATCATCGATTCCAAGGCCCGCTGCGTGTCCTTTTCGCCCAGACCCAAGGCTTCGTCCGCCGTGTCAATGTGCTCCTCAAGTTTCTGCGGATCCTCTCGCGGCAGGTCTCGCAACGCATCCCCGAAGGCATCGATCAACTTGCGCCCAACCGCCGCTGCCCCGATCCCCGCTGCCCACGAGTCCCCTTGGCTGAGCGTGCGCAGCCGATCCCAATCGTCCGATTCGTCTGCTGCCTTGTGCAGTTCCTTTGCCCAGTCAGCACCCGTGGGGCACTGCTCGAGTGGTTCCGGGTCCCCATGGAGCCGCGCGAACAATTCCCGTGGCAGTGCTGGCCAATTCTCGTTAGCCAACGCATCTACGACCTCGCCGAATTGGCCGCCGCGCTGTAACTCTGCCGCTGCAGCCTGCCGGGTCTGCTCGTCCACCTTGTAAGCCACGTCTCTGCCGTCGGAAAAGACGTCATGCAAGTGAGCCACGCTCTCAACCAAGGACACTTGACGACCGTTGACCTTCGAAAGCGCTTGCGACGGGACCCACGGAACGCCTTTCGCCTTCGCGGCAAGCATCGCCTTTCCATGGACAGCAAACAGGTCAGCAGGGATTGACGCACCGTCCGCGATCCAATGCGAAACCTTTCCATCTGGACCCACAACTGGCCGAGCCGTAATCCCGCTGTAGGTGACTGCTTGGGCCATCAGAAGTCCATCCCCTCGCGAATCATCGCTCGGATTTCCTCTTTCTGCTGCTGCCCTTCTTTTACCAGCGCTTCGATTTTCTGGCGCTTGCGGCCCGACTGCTTTTCGGCCTCTGCTTGCAATTTGAGCACTGCTTCAGTGGCCTCGGTGCCAAGCGTTACCAATTGCTTGCGCCAATCTCCCAAGCCTTGCGGATCCGTCGGGCGAGCTGTCACTTGATTTCGCGCGACAACGAGCATGTCGAGGATCTTGCGCGAAGTGGCCACAGCCGAACCGACCACGTCGGACACTCGAGAGGCAACCTGCGTCCGAGTTGCGGGATCCGACCAGAGGCAATCTGCCAGGATCTCGAAATGGTCCGTTGAAACCTCGGTGTCTTCAGATAGCCAGGCGTTTGCCCGCAGTAGCCCAACGATGCGCTTCCAGCGCCGATCGCTCACCGACACCCCGTCAGCCTCAACCTTGGCTTTGAGGCTAAGCAGAGCGTCTACCGCGACCGCAGGAAAGCAAATCTGCTTGGCTTCCGCCTGAGCTTTCGTCCAGTCCGCGAGGCTCGCTGCCACTCCGATCGACTGGTCGCCTGCAACCAGCATAGCTGACATGGACTTGAGCGACTTGATCGGATCAACCCAATATCGCACAAGAAAACGATCGTAAAGCGCAGCCAGCTCGGAGCCTTCGGGGAGCTCGTTGCTCGCACCCACACATAGCCGCAACGGGATCGTCTTGACCGAGTTACCGTCGTGAAATTTGCGCTCGTTGATCGCCGCCAGAAGGCTGTTCAGTACACCAGAATTGCTCTTGAAAATCTCATCCAAGAACACGATCTCGGCCTCGGGCAACTTGCCAACAGTCACCCGTGAATAGACCCCGCGCTTGAGCTCTGCGAGTGACAGGGGCCCGAATAGCTCCTCGGGTACCGAGTACTTGGACAACAACCACTCGAAGTAATTCGCCCCACCGAAGCCAGCGCAGAACCCACGCACCAGTGCGGACTTGGCCGTACCAGGCTCCCCCAATAACAAGACGTGCTCCCCTGCTATCGCCGCGCACATCATGCCCGACACGATCGCATCACGCTCGAAGTACTGGGCCTTGAGCTGGTTCGCGAGCCCGTGAAACCTGCTTTGCAGACTTGCCATTTCGCTACTTTCTGCCGCTGTGAGGCGGCGCCGATTCTCTAGCACCCGCATTTGTGGCGACAATGTTCTTTTCCCATTTTCTCAGCGCTGCCCGGGTCTGGCCCTCAAATGTAGGCATTTTCTCAAAAAATGGAGCCAGGCTATCCCACTCGAGGGCGCGCGCGAGCCTCACTAGACGGTCGTATTTGACCGTCTGCGCAATCGAAAAAAAAACCACATGCCGCCCGTTTGGACGCTCGTACCCGAGCCGAGCCGACAAATCGAGGTAGGTCAGACCAAGTTCCGCACACCGCAACGCGATCCGCTCGCCAAGGGCATGGACTTTCCCAACCACCTTGACGATCGGCGTCTCGCGCCGTCGCGACTTGGTCCTCGGTCTTCCCACGTCAGAGTGCCTCTAGCTCTTCCACCATGGCTGATTTGGCCTCGTTGATCTCGGTCTCGAGATCTCCACTCACATCGCCAAGGATATCGCGAAACAGGGCCACCCGAGCCCGAAGAGCATGGAAGCGCTCAGCCCTTACTGCGATGTTCCGTGTGTCCGCTGACTTGCCCTCAGCCTTCGCGGCCGCCACGAACTCGGCCACCTCTTCACGCACCTCGGCCAATTGCCGAGCGAAAGTTGCTCGAGCCTGCCCTGCAGACTCTGCGAGGTTTTCCGCAGTACCGGACACCGTGAGGATTTGCAGCTTGCAGCCACGCGAAGCCGAGTTCACTGCCACGCGGATCGCTCGCAGATTATCGAGCGTCGCCGCCGGAACGAAGTAGACACCACCGGTTCTATCCCGCAGACAGAATGCCCCTAGGAGCGGCTCACGATAGGTCCCGAGCATGCACGCCACGAGCGTGGCTGACAGCTCATCGGAGTCGACGCGCTCACGCTTCGCAGCCCAAAGCTCACGAATGCGACCGGGCAACGCCTGCATTTCCTGCGACGCTGGGCCATCTTTGCTCGCGATCCATTGCCATTGTGGGCCATCGTCGTCCGCGAGCACCGTAGCCACGTGAGCATGCATCATTTGCCCCGCATTCTCGGACTCGAGAACGCAGGCGAAGCCGCCCGTCTTGCGGAAGGGGCGGAACAGAATCCCTTTGCGCGTACCGTTGAATCGCTCGCAGGCTGCGCGCAAAGCCGCCTTCGGTCTCGGCTGCCGAACAAGCGCGCACTCCGTCACTTCCCACGCCGTCCGCATCGCTCCGCTGAATGACTCGCGCCCTGCCGAGTAGCCGTCGAGCGACCAACACACGATCGCGCCGATTATCTTCTCGCCCGCGTTCATCACCGTTGTCAGATCTTCTTGCTTTCCCACTGTTCGTTCACTTTCTGCTTGAGCTCCTCAAGCTTTCCCAAAAGTTGCTGCGCCGCTTCACAGAAGGGGAATTGCCATTCGTAGACGTCGGGCTGGTCGTCGAGGAACAAGTCAAGCTGTAACTCGATCCGAGCCGTCTCGCCACCGCTTCGGATTTTCAGATCCGGACACCACCCGGCATCATGCATGCGTTTGAGCAATGCCCCGATCTGGCCCCATGCGTCTTGCTCGCGGTCCTCAGTCGTCGCCATGACAGTCGTTCTCCCATCTGCTTTTCGGCGGATCGTCCACGTGACGGCAAAACCGCACAGAAAACAACAGCGCCGCAAAGACCCAAGCCAGCCCCAGAACAACTACCAGTAACACCTTCACGACGCCGCTCGCTGCGCCTGGTAAGCGCTGATCTGCAACTGCATTGCCTCGGGGTAGGCGTCGAGATAGACGGTCTCGCTGAGCCCGCAGATAGCCTCTAGTTCCTCTTGGGTCGCCTCACCTTGGGCGAACCGGATTGATCGGGCCTGCTCGGCCCGGATGAAAGAATCGAAGGTCAGAATCCTGGTTTGCTCGCTCATATCCTTGCTCCTCTTTCGGATGGTTTCCCGCGTCGAGAACCGTCGGTTGGGTGCCGACACCCAGAAAGCCCTTCGGCCAACGCGCGCATGTGGCGCAACTGAGGATTCCTCCTGGATACCTCGCGAAAATCATCAAACATCGGGTGACTGTAAATGCTTCCGAGCAGAACACTTAGCGCGGTTCCGCCGGTCCATCCCTTTTCCGTCAAAGCGTCAAGGGTCAGCTGATCAGCTTTGATTGCTTGTCGCATTTGCTCACTGGTGGGGATTGATTTGACCATCTGTGTTTCTACTTTCTGCCGGCGTTCGCTGCCGACTCAGTATATATAGCTCACTATTCCGAGAGTGCCAATGGTTTTCTGGGTGGGTACTTTTTTCTTTGGTGTGAACAACTGGTTACAGGTTCGACCAGCAGCCTTCGCCTAGTTGTTTCCGATATTTGCGGCACAACTTGACCCCCAGCGCTGCCTGTTTGGGGCTGAGCCTCGGAGCATTGGCTAGCGAGTGACCGATCCGGACGTCGATTTTCGAGAACCCCTGCCCGTCAATTGCCGCTGCCCCGTCGCAGAGCCCAGCGAGCCGCCGCAGCGCCGCGTGTACCTCGGCCACGTCGGTCGCCGAGAGTTTGGCTGCCACTTCTGCCAGCTCCCGCACAGTGCCCGCCGTGGCGGGTGGCTGGGCAGTTGGCAGGATCTGATTGCGCCTCGTGTCAGCGTCGAGCCCTGCTTCGGCAACGGCCATTTTGTCCACAAGCACCGAGGCCATTCGAGCGTCGAGCGAGCCCTCGAGCACCATGAGCTGCACAAGCACCGACTCTAGCTGACCGATTCGGTGGGCCCGATCCTCGGCCTGCAACATGTTGCCGGGTACCCAATCGAGCTCTGCGAAAATCTCGTGAGCAGAGGCCGTAAGGGTAAGGCCGACGCCTGCTGCCGATATCCCACCCACGAACACCCGCACATTCGGATCGTTCTGGAACCTCTGGACCGCCGCGTCTCGCTCCTCACTTGAGTTACGACCGTCGATCCCAACCACACCGAACTCGGAGAGCCCTTCGCGAATCGCATCCCCAACATCGTGGTGGTGTACCCAAATCAGCAACTTGCCGTCTGCGTCCTCCAGACACGTCGTCGCATGCTCGATCACATGCGGCACCTTCGCCACCGCCACCGCGTGACGTTGCTTCGAAATATCGGTGAAAGCTGTTTTCGTTGCACCGCTCAGTGCACGCACAGCTGAGTCAAAGTCCGCCGGATCGTCCGAGGCCTTCGAAAGCTCTACCGCCGCGCGCAAATCCTCGAGCCGCGACTCGAGCCGATCCCATGCGGCTTTCTCGGCCTCCACGGCCTTCGCTGCGCCGTTCGCTGGTAGCTCGATCACCTGCCTGCGCTTCTTTGGCAGCTCGGTCAACACCTGCTCCTTCGTCCGACGAATCATGTTCGTTGACCGCAATCGCTGCTGCAGCTCATCGAGGTTTGACGCGCCAGAAAAGTCCCAATAGCCCGTTGAGTTGTGCGCCGCCGCGTCCCGCAGAGCGAAGCGAAAGAATCCCTTTCCATTTGGATCCCACTCTGCCGGATCGACCATGGCCATGAGCGGGAATAGCTCAATCGGACGGTTGGGAATCGGTGTCCCCGTGAGCAGGGCTCGACGCGACGCTTTCGCGACGATTGCCGCCACTGCCTTCGAGCGCTGCGCCTTGGGGTTTTTTACGAGGTGGGCCTCGTCCACCACGACCAGACCCCATTTGCGGTCCAGTTGCGCCGAGTACTTCTTCGCGCCCTCGTAGGACATCACGACCACATCGCCACAACCGGGCACGCACGAGACCTTGAAATCGCGGGTCAGCCACTTGCGGGCCTCTCGCATCCAATTGATCGTCAGAGACTTAGGGCAGATCACCAACACCGAATTGATCTCGGTTTCATTGTTGATCCAGCCGAGTACCTGGATCGTCTTACCGAGTCCAGGCGCATCACCAAACAACACACCCCGCCGAGTCTTGCCAACCGACAGAGCGAAAGCAATCCCCGCTCGCTGGAATGGCATATATTCGAGGCCAGGGGGACAAGCAAGCTCGATGTCCGCGTCAGTCGCGCGCGAGGCCTGCGCCGCCTTCGCTGCCGCTTGCCCTTCCGTCGAGCAACCCGCATGAAACACCGCGGAGCTACCGCGCGTCCAGCTGATTTGCTCACCGATCACAATCGGATCGCCGCAGCCCGCGCATTTTCCATTGTACTTCGCCGGAATCAACATCACTTGACCTTTTTCGCTATGGGCCAGAGTCCCGACCAACGAATACGAACGATTGCCACTGGCTTGCCGTCGCGCGCTCGTCGAAGCAGCCAACGATCGTATCTGTCGCCCTGTCCGAGATAATATCCAGGAATTGCCACCTCTTGCTCGGAATCGATTGCAGGCGGCAGGTCCGAGATTTTGGTGATTGGCTTGGCCATGTTGCCCTCTCTGGTGCGCCACTGGCGCCCCCTTGGCCCCGTTACCCTATCCGAGTAGCGAGGCCCTTGGGGGAGTCAGTATCATCCTAGGACGTCGGTGCGCGTGAGCTCCCAAGACTCATCGTCGTCATACACGAGCACACTAGGTGCGTCCGCGTGAGCGCTCAGGTATCGCCGCGCCGTCGATAGTGCGGCACCGAATGTCTCGCATCCAGTCGTGATCGGGTTACCGAATTCGTCATCTACAGAATAGGTTGACTCGGTGATCATCTTGCGCACCCTAAGCTATACGCACGACGTTCGCGCAGCCTAGACCGCGCCTCCGCCATTGCCACACACATTTCCTCATCCGACGCGCGCCCAACGCACGTCGCTGAATGCGCGGGGACGAACCCACGATGTACGCCATCGTAATAGCGCACCCCCGGGATGGCCCCATCAGGCGCACTTTCTACCCACTGGTCTCCAGTCACGAACACTCGATTTTACATTTCTTGATCCTCTCAATGCCCTAAGCCCCTCGGTCAATGGTCGGCGACTACTGAGCAAAGACGCGACGATTGCCGACCCGGACATGGCCCTCTGCCTGATCGCAATCCAGGCTTTCTACGATGGTGGCCACGTAGTCGACCATAGGAGTGTCAGAGGCGGGAAACAGTTCTTCCGGACTCACAATAGTATTGTGATCCGAATCATACAGTTCGTACCCGCTAGCGCGATCGCATAGCGTTTCTTGCTCTGAATCTTGGTGCGCGTTCGCTTCGTCTTCTAGCGCTTCAATTCGGTCTTGGATCTCGCGGCTAGTGGTCATCTGGAGTTTCTACTTTCTGCCGGCGTTCGCTGCCGACTCAGTATATATAGCTCACTATTCCGAGAGTGCCAATGGTTTTCTACTGGCGAGTGATTTTTTGTTGGGACGAATCTTTTCGGCCAACCGAATTGATGCGTCGGCTCGCCCAAAAGCCCACTCCGGAGGCGACTCCATTGGAAGCCCACCCAAGCGCGCATATTTGCCAGCCAGGCACACTCTGTCGCCCAGTGAGCAGCCGCGTAGCCACTTCGCTGTCCTGGTGGCAGCCACGAGCACAGGCATCGCCTCAACCGAGCAGAGCGCCTCCCATGACTCGACAGGCTCGGATGGGATCCGATGCCACTGCCAGTACCCGTGCGCCTTACCTCGGTCGCACTCCCCTCGAGCAGTGTCGCACTGGCATTGGCCCCAACCAACGCTGAACAGGCTCTCACGTCCCCCCTGGACCGCCACCGCTGCCGCCACTTGTCGGTCCCCGCGAGAGGCCTCGACGATGGCCTGTGCTGCCACCTCGAGACGTGCCCGTCGAGCCTCGGGCGGTTCCCATGAGTCTGCTGTCCAGATCGGTAGACTCACGAGATAGGCAAGGATTCCGGATAGCACTTGCCCTTTTCCGCGGTCGCGATCTGCTTGTCCAGCCATACCCCGAAGGATCTGACGTTCGGGGAACGCTGCCACTCCTCCTGTACCTTTCGCAGCACCTCAAGCCTTACCTCCTGCTCGCGTTCAGCTCGCGTTTCGGCTATCGCCATCGACTTGGGCGGCAGTGGTTGGAGAGTCTCTCCACGCTCTCGCGCCATCGCTCTCGCTTTCGACGCCTTTGATCGAGCAATGCACAAATCGCATTGCTTACGTCCAGCTGGGGGCCTTCGGCCACATTTACAAAGCCCTTGTGCGCGGTTGGTTGCTCTGCGCGCCCGCTGTGCCTGTTTTTGCTGTAATTTGTACCTCTTGTACGCCTGAGCTTCCGCGTCAATACGCAGCGAAGCGCACACAAAAAACACACGAGAGCCAGTCGACTCCTGGATGATGGCCTCAAGCTTCGTGCAGCTTTCGACCTTGCCGTTAACAGAAAGCTGCACCCTCCACCAACTCACTATTGACCTACCTTTCTCGGATCCTCGGCCACCTCCAACTGGTCCATGATTCTCGATTCGGGCTTCGGTTGCCGCTGGATTGCTCGCAAAACCGGCAAATCGACGATCCTCGGCTTCCCTTCACGGATCGCGATCTCTCGCAGCCTGAGCCACTCCATGACGGCCTCGCAAATCACCGCTGATTTGGCTCTTCCTGTTTCCCACTGTACCCGATCTAGCGCGTCCGCAATGTCGATCCGAATTCGCAACGTCGATGCGTGCCGTCGTTTCGGCGATTTCTGCTCTGTCTGCTCTGCTTTCGGCATAGCTAACTAGTAGCAGCTAGTTAACGCTTGGGCAAGGCGTGAACTTTTGGATACACCTGGTTTTGGCCTACTCGCGAAGCGCATTGGCTAGGCGATGTCGTCGATTCGAAGGTGCCGTCAGGCACCGCACGATATCGACTAGGGCCAGGGGTGAGGCAGTCGCGCCAGCGCTGCCGAGGGGGGCGGCTCGATGAGAGCCCCCCGATCTGCGGGGTTATCGAGGCGAAGCCAGAAGCCGCGCGAGAGATCGCTTGGTTTTGAAATCGTGTCAAGAGTGATTGATTGTTCACGGCCCGATCGCCCGATCAAACGCTATCCTGTATCCAAAGATTCACTATGGCACCATATGTGACATGTAAACTGCAGTTCACTACCGAACGGCCAGTACTTTGATTCTTGACACGCACAAATAGAGAGCTATATTGGCCCTATGCCCAAAAGGTAATGGCGGCCAGGTGGTCGCCGGAAAGACTCCGATGTCTCGACCAACCAGAGCCACCATTGACGCGCTACTCGACTTGCTGGACAGCGCCTCGCTTGCCGAGCTAGTCCAGGTCATCGAGGGGATCCTACTGCGTCAGAGCGCCCGCAAGGCGGCCTAATCGCAAAGCGCGGCTAGGATATCCGGTAACCGCCAAAGCAGTGCCGTAACAGCCACGAGCAACATCACGATTACCGTGGTGCTGCGTTCGCCCCTGACACGATTTCCGCCGCTGGTGCGCACGTCAATTCCGGAAGGCGGCTCCGAATTACCAGCGCGGAGCTTTGCTAGCTCTGCCTCCAGGGATGCTGCTCGGGCTTCTGCCGCTTGCGCTCGCGCTGCGTGCTCAGCAATGCCAGCGCCTAGGATTTCCTCGAGCGACATTTCCGACGGAAGCGTCTCCCGATATTTTATTGGCACAGACACTAGTCACCCATGGCCCGCCGTGGGCAGCCCGCAAACCCGCAGCCCTCACCATCAAAGTCCTCGCGCCAGCGCTTGAGCCGCACGATTTCCGCCTCGGCTTTTTCAAGACGAGTGACGATTTCCACGGTTGAATTGGCAATCCCAGCAGCTACCGATTTCTCAACCTGCTCGGGCAGCTTTTGCAAATCTAACCGAAAACCTTGCACTTCCGACACCAACGAATCCATGAGCTCGATGTAGTGCGCCACGGAATCAATCCGGCTTGACCCGGTCGGGTGCTCGCTTGCCGGAGGCCGATCCGTGTCACGTGATTGAAAATCCGCAAGCGTCGCTTTGGTCTGCTCGAGTTCGAGCCGTACTCGATCAAGCTCTGCCTGTACTTCGATTTCGCTCATGGCTCGATCGCTCCTAATTGATAGCCGCGCGCCTTAGCTAGCACAAATTCCATGGGATATGCAGCGCCCGGATCGGTGTGCCCCCCTCGAGTCCCCCAAGCTTTCGTCACGTCAGCATGTGTGCAAATGCCCTTGGCTTTCGGATCCTTTGGGTTCGCAACATGCTCGATCGGCAGGTCGTACCACGCGACTAGCAACGCAATCAGTCGCGCCGTGCGCTCGAGCAGCGCCGCGGAATAACCATCCGTCCATTGTTCGTAGGTCTGCGCCGCGCGTCCCGCCTGCTCGATCCCCACCGAGTAGCCATTGATCGGCCCCGCGTGCCAAGCCACATCGTGGATCTCGACCGATTGCGTAATGCTGTCGGAGTCAACCGCGAAGTGCCATGAGGCCCCCTTCGGATGCGCACTGCCAGCGGCCCAAGTCTGCAGCGCTTCAGCGGCCCCAGGAACTTCCCCGCACTCTGCCGAATGCAAGCAGATCAACCGCACTTCGCGCGCCGGATCCGAAGGCGTCCACGTCCCCTGTGCAGCAGCCAGAAATTGCACAGGCACAACTAGGTTTCGAAAACGAAGCTCACGAAGTTCGCCGACTGGCATGCGAGCATTGGGTCATATTTCGTGAAGTTGCGCAAGCCCTGTGGCCACCATATCTACGCAACCGCATGCATTGCTTGCAATACCCCTGCAACCCATCTGAGGCATGCGAACATCGATCAAATTGCTCGCGCCCAATCACTAAGCGACACGCTCCACATCGCTTAGTTTTGTGCCCGAGTGGATGATCCCAAATCTGGCATTTCGCTCGGGCACGTTTTCGCGCTCGCATGCGCTGATACGACGGTAAATCCTTGTGGCTCACGGCGCGGGCTTGAGCTGCAGCACCATCGTGTCCCATGCACATTCGATCGCATCGACAGCGCGACATCGGAAGCAACCTGCGTACGTCTCGCCCTGGAAATTGCAGCCGCACCAATCTTTGTCCCATGAGTTTTGGATCAAAAACTCATCCGACGTGGCATCGTATCCAACGATCCGCATCTCGTGGCCATTGAAGTCGGCGCCGATGAAGTTGGAGTCCGCCACTGCATCGAAGGTGAGGCCAAAGAACGGATCCTTGACGCCGGTAGCCCAAAGTACCGCATGTCCAGCCTTGAGCGCCTCAATAATGGCAAGACGTTGCTTCGCCACCGTACCGGTCACGATGTAGCGCTCAGCAACCGGCGAGATTCGATGGTCGTCTGCTGCCAGTTCGGCAGCGAGAGCTGGCATCTGCGAATAATCAGCAGCCGAACGGCTTTCTTCTCCGTCCTCATACGGATCAAGGCCGCGACCAATCAGGGACTCGATCGCCGTCTCCGCCGTAGTACCATCATCGGGATTGTCGATGTCACCTTGCCTGCGTCGCGCATCGATCCAGAGATTGATCGCGGAGCCGTCGAAACCGATGAGCGCATGGATTGCGCCGGCACAAGCCTGGCCCACGCAACTTGGCGTCGAGCGTTGATTCCGGATCCGTGCAATGGGCTGCACTATCGTTTCAGCAACAATGGCTGCGCCAACGTAAGCGTGTTTCTCGCGCAGATTCGCGAGCTGTTGCGGACTATGTGGCTGTCGCCCAGTGGCAAATAGAATCATCGACAGAGCTCCCCTCGATAGGCCGCTTCGACCTCACTACAGGCTGTAATTTTGGCAATGCACGATGGATGCATGTCTCGCCCATCTACTGCCGCCCGATCACAGACCACCGCGAAGGGTGTGCCTTGCGGTGTAGTTGCCTCAGGACACCGGAGAGCCTCCAGCGTCCATTGCGCCTGCTGGCACGCGGAGCCAATGGGGCCGCTTCCGCCCTGCCCAGTCGCCCCACCAAGGGTCGTCGGCGGCAGAGGGGTAGGGTTGCTGCCACCACAATCTGGCGCGAGCGACAGTACGCCCAGGAGGGCAACGAAAGCCAGGGAACGCCCTGTCCCATTTCTCACTTCGCACCTGCCGGCTGAACACATTCTTGCGCGTAGGAACTCGCGGCAAACTGCGACCCAATTGTCGATCCGGTTGCGATCATCCCAAACCCGACCGAAGTGAGCGCTAGTGCGAGCCGGACATTGTGATCGCTGCTCATGATCGTGGATAGACCCGCCGAGCCCGCCGCGAAGCCCGCGCCTGCCCCAATCATGCCAGTAGTCCATTGACGATCCGACAGTTGCACGCATCGTTCTGGCGTGGACAGAGCAGCGCCCGGACGCGCTAAAGCAACCTTGCCCCGGGATTCATCGAGGGTTCCGGCACATCCTGCGAATAGCAGCAACGCTGCCAATGCAATTACAATTCTCATGGTTTTTTCTCTTCCTTTTCCTCGATTGGATCGAGGGCTGCGACAATACCATGGATTCCGTGGATCCAAAGCGCTGCCTTCGATGCCTTGGAGATTCGCTTGGAAATTCGCATCGTCGACAGTGTGTTTGCAACCCAACCCGACGTGAGCAGAGTTAGGCCAACCGTGAGCAATCCAGCAACATTCCAGCTCATTTTATCCTTTCTTCATTCATCCCATCCGACTACGCGGATTTGAACTTCACCAAAAAACGTACCGGTAGACTCCCACGATGAGATCACCGCATGCAGCCAAAAATGATATCCCTCGGCAGACAGTGAGGACGCGTCACCATGACTATTGGCCGGCACCCAACCAGTCGGTACGCGAAGGATACACATAGGATGATCCCACTCGTGAGAGCCCGGGTTGCCTGACACCATTACGCCGGCAGCAAGACGCTGCCCTGTAGTTGTCGCCGGACTCACTCGATACGGCGTGATCGCGTTCACTGGGTTGTCAACACGATTGCGAACCTCGACAGTCCAGTGAGTAAAATTCGTGCCATCCAGCATTTCAAACAACAAGTGTACTGCGGTTGCTGTGCGCGGCACGATGTCTCTCAGGTCAATGTCCGTCGACCTAACGACATAACCACTCACCAAAGAGTCGCCTTCAATCGAATCAACGTATGGGCACAACCAGCGGATCTTCTGGTTGCTGACGATATTATTTTGCTCGCCAAGTGGGTACAGCACCGAGCCCCCTGCCGAACGCACCATGGGATAAATCGCATTGAAACCACCGTTTGAGTATGAATGACCGCTGCCAATGTACTGAGCTGCACCAGCTGGGACAGTCGACTGTGCACCCCATTTCCCCCGCGTGGTCCCAGATGCATATAACGTGATTGGCAAGGAATTCGTGCGTTTCCGCGTTGGTTGAATGATCGAGCCAACAATGATCCCGCGGGACTGAAGCGACCGATCAACGTCAGCACTCACATTGAGAACAGTCCGCATTGGCCATCTGCGACGTGTTGGGCTTTGCAGCGGACAGAGATAGTAGTGCACCAAGGTCCAGTCCGTTGGGTTTGATCCGTCCACCGCGTCAACGTCCGCTACTTGCCGATGATCTTGCGATATCGACAAGAAGGCGCGCTCTCCATCAATGTCTGCCACAGCAGAGCCCATTAGAGCACTGCTGGGCGCACCACCGTAATCGGGAGATCTGGCGCTCGTGAGCTTGCCAAATAACGCAGTCGGCATCGACACAATGCTGTTTTGCCCGCTGCCTCCAGAGCCAAGAAATGACCCACTACGCCCAGAGACACGTCGAGCAACATCAATGACTTTACCTTGATTTGCGCCAGATTCGGAATTCACGCCCCCGGGCGAAACGAACGCCACGTAAGCTATGGGTTCCCACTCTGGACCCCCAGCATCCAATGACGGAATAATCGTCTGATCGGCATTCAAGGCAGCTCCGAGGATCCATTGGAATTGAATCCGTAGCTCAATCCGCTTAGTGAGAGTTGTCGGGACAAATGCCTGGGTTGCTACGTCAAAAATACTTACGGTGCTGGTCAGGCTCACCACCTCCACAAGCCGCGCAACAAGCAAATGGTATGCCTCCTGCGCAGAATTACTGAGGCCCAAACCAGCCGTCGACACATACGGAACCGTCGTCATCGAGCGCAAAAAACCCGTCTGAATATCACTGGGCGGAACTCTAGTGCCTGACCATGCCGGTCCAGAAAATGGAGCCCACGGCGGACTGTATTGGGTCAATGAGCCTGGGCTGACGTAAATCTCGGAGCTCGATGACGAGGCGTAAACATTGAGGCCAGTCACTACGGGACGCGGGAAATAGTTGTTGTCGGACAGCCCAACGCCATTTTGGAACGGCACCGGCACGACATTGTCAGCATATGCAGCCGCAACAAAATCACCGAGGCGCCTAGCCTGCATCGCTTGCGCGACGTTGAAATCTGTTGAAGTTGCTCGTTCTAGCGTGTTCGCAATCACTCGATCTTCGCTCATGGCAGCCTCGTCACAACGTTGAATCAATCACCAGCCGAAAACCAACCCCACCGCCTCTTGCTGCATGCACATCGTTCCACACCCGCGATGCGGCGCTAGGCTCATTCATAATTGCAGCAGATACCGCAACGACGAAAAATCTATGCAATTGGCTCGCAGATAACCAAAGAGCCCCCTGCACATCGTAGACGAACGAACTTGATATTGTGGGCCCCAGATCGCCGAAATCCCACGGATGAATATCCCATACCCGACCACCAAGACCCTTTGGATCGCCAGTCTCCATAAGTCTCCAGGCAATCCCGAGAGGTCCTAGGATGCGATCCACCGCTCGAGTAATAGCCGCAGGACTCACGATGTCACTTATTCCCTCGATCCGAGTCACCAGTGATTCGTCAGGCTCTCCAGCTAGGCGCGCCACACCGCAATCCGCAGCGCGAGCGTCAAGCAAACCACCGTTGCCACCGGTGATTGCCGTTGGCTGGCTCAACGATAACCCAAGCTCACTCAGCTCTTTCACCACCACGATACAGGATTTTCCTGCATCTGCCGAAGACAGTCCCAGTGACGGTAGCATTCTCTGGTTGGCTACATCCACCCAATCGATTCGCATTAGCTGCAACGGCTGCGACTGAAACACAGTCCCAGGAGACGGAACAATTTGCGCATAACGCCCAACATCTGATGCAACGAATCGATCAACAGAGGCATCTTCTGTGGCCAATACATTGCGCTGGACAATAGTATCAAAGCCCAATATTCCAAGAGTGCAAGGAATAGATGACGTGCCAAGTGGCGCAAATCGCAAGAAAACCGAGTCGGGCAACAAATTGCCGAAGTAACCTGGGAACTCCGCTTCGATCGATAGCGTCGTCACCTCTCCGGTTCCCTCTTGGATGGTGACACTAACCGTGGTCAGGTAGCGCCCAACAACTTCCTCGTCTCCATACGAGTCGATTCGGTATGCCTCGATCATGGTGCCAGCCGGGAGCACCAATGTGCCCGCGGAATATCCTACTCGAGCGATCTGAAATGAGCCGGTTGCCTTCTGTGGAGCAGCCGCCGGCTCGTCAGTCTGGTCACTGTGCTGTCGTTGAAAATACGCCTGCGTACCCTTGTTGCTCGCGCAGTCGGCTAGCTCTGCCATCGCGGTGAACGCGTAGACCAGATCCATCCCCGCGCCATCATCCTGATCTTCAAGCGGCGCAACATACACCTTCGGCAAGACAGCTCGATAAATCTCAACAAAACCATCCTTGGTTGTTCTCGCGACCGGCATGTCATGCTCCGTTTACTGTCACTAAATCCACGCGAGTTTTGATGGTTTGGGAAGAAAACGGCGCCTGGTCATCAGATGGAGTAACGACGCTTGAATCACTGACCACGTATCCCGGCACAGTACGAGCAATCGCGGTGAGAAGACTGCGCTGCAACACTTGCCCGGGCTTGAGTTGGTTCACTAGTGCCACGGCCAATGTCTTCAATTGCGTGGCGGCGGCAGTGGCATCATAGCCAGCAAGTAGCGGTAGCGAGTAGGCAATTGAGGCCAACAATGGGGCTGTCGCGACAACTGATGGCACGATGCCACAGCATCGATACTCGACCAATGCATCGCGGACCAAAGCGCAAAGTGCGCTATTTGAGCGTCCGTTGGCATCTGCGACATAGATCCGAATGAGTCCGGTTTGCTCTCCGTTATCGTCGAGATCCTCCTCGACGATAACCGTTTTGACGCCTGGTATCGATAGTGCCCCCAACTCAATTGCGCCCAATATACCGCGCCGTTGCGCACGGCGAGAAACCCTAGCGCGGCTCAAAAACTCCTGACTAGTCTCGATATCTGTGCCACCTGAAGCGAACTCCAAATTCGTCACAGAAATCCCCAGGTCGCTCGGTTGTTGAGCAAATTGCTCCAACGTGTCTGTATCGACATTCCCCGCCGTTCCGGCAAGCAAAGCCTCGGCCGCAATTGGGCCCACTGGACCTGTAGAATTCACCGGAAAACTCGCGTCTTCCACGGTATGAAATTCGATGCCAGTGGCAGTCCGCACCACTGTCCCAGATGCCACAGTATAGGCAGACCCACTACTCGGAGGGATCGCTCGCGTGAAAAGCAATGGCACCACAGCGCGCGCTGGCTGTTTCCATGCCAAATCTGGATCAATGTGATCTGCAACGAGTCGCGCAAGCGCCTCGCCCTCCGACGAGTCGAGGAACAACTCACCAAACCGGATCGCCGCGTGCCGCATAACCTCGTCGCACATTGCGGCCATCCCAGCCAAGGCCGAATTGACATTGGTGCCTGTCGTCTGAATAGCTGCCAACGTCACCCGCTTGCCCGGTGGACGGCTTTGCTGCCGGGCAAGCAACTCCCGGGCCCCTACAGCAAAAAAGTCTTCACGAGTCGGAAATGGCGCACTCATGCCCCAAGGCTATCACGGTCGGCCCACCTCTGTCGAAACTACCAGGGGACCATCGGCGGTGTCTGCTTTGATGTGCACTGATAAGGTCCCGGGGGAATCAATCACCTGCCCCAGGGCCACCTCGCAACGCACCACATCCGGCTCGCGCTTGATTTGAGCTACCAGGCGCGACTGTAAACGCTGCAATCCATCAATTCGCAATAATCCTTTTTCGCGCCAATCTGTCCCGTATGTCGTATCGTGGACAAATTCCCCGGTAGCCGTTTGCACCCGCCGAACAATTCGCTCATGCAGCGATGCGACGCCAGACGTAAGCGCCAGATCACCAGAGACGATTTGCGTGGTTCCAAGGCTGCCACCTTGTAGATCTGATTCGCGCTCCGGCTTTGCCCAGTCCTGAATTATCTGTTCTTGCGCACGCCGAATAGTCGCGGATCGATGGATTCCCGGAGTTGAAAAAACGACATTTGTCCCGACTATTTCGGAACATAGCTGATATGTCGAGCTGTTGCTCAAGGCGCCATCGAAACAAATACGCAATCGGCAATCCGTTTCCAGCCACGAAATTGAGCGCACTAGTCTTGATCTGGCGTTTGCTCCAGGAACCAGCGTCCAGTTGCGCCAGCAAAAAATAGAGTCTCGGCGCGCGGGATTGCGCAAACCAGGCGCCGAATCCGAGTCCAAATCCAGGTAGACGGAACTCATGTCTAGGCATCGAGCCCCTGTCACCACTACAGGAATACCAGCGCAACCAAAAGACGCGGAACCGTAGGCACTCATAGCGGCCCCAATTCTCCCGGCCAAATTTCTCCGGGTGTGGTCAGATTTCGAGCGTGTCCAGATCGATCCAGCAGTGACCCGCTCGCGAGCGAGTAGTCCGCCCACGCCGTCGGCTGGGCGGCACTCGAAGCCATTAGGGACGCTAGCTGACCCTCGGTCAACGCGCCCTCGAACAGGCGCAGGTGTGCCCCTTCGAATTCGGGGCCTCCGTTGCTGACGACCAGTCGTGTGGCGTAGCTACCCGCATGCACGTGCGGCCACGTCGGGGTAGCGGCGTCGACCTCGGTCAGAGTCGTGCCGTGTGGCGCTAGCCAGACGCGCGCCGTTGTGGTCGTCTCGCCAGGCACGATCGTCCACGCGGCAAACCACCATCCTGTGGTCTGCTCGAGTGTCACCGTCGGCTCATGATACCCACCGCACGGCTCGATCAGATCGCTATCGAGGTAGGACATCAAATTCGTATACATGCCGGTGGTGTCGGCATCGTGCTGCAGCACGAATATCAGCCGATTGTCATCGTTGATCCGAAACTCGAAGACGTACGAATTGTGCGTCATGTTCCCGAACCGGAACCATCCACACACCGTCACCGCGCCGGGGAACGGCGCCGTCGAAATCTCGGCGTAGTTGCGCGAGAACGAATCCTTGTAGAGCAGCGCCGACAGCGCCTCATCAACCGTGACGGCCTCGGCCGGTGCTGTCTCCGTGTGAGCCGTCGCGCTAACGAGCGTGGCTGCGTGATTGCCCACGAGGTCCGCACCGGATGCCTCATCAAGTCGCCAGTAGCTGCGCCCAGCGACGAGCTGCGTGCGGGACTGGCTCTGCGCCAGCAGCTGCGCGGGGGTGAGTGCTCCGACATGGCACCCCCAGTATTGCACTGCACAGCCTGCCCACCCCGTCAGCAGGATGGCCGCAAGGCTATCGTCGTACGTCCACGACACGGGTGTGCACTCTGCGAGATTGACGATCTCCTCGCGCCGATAGTACGCGCGCAGCTCTATCGTCGAGTAGACGAGCGCGACGAAGCACCATCCGTCCTCGGGCCCCATCATCAACACTTCGGCGGCGCCCCACCCGTGCACCAGGTGCCAACGTCCCGCGCCTGCCGAGTACTCGAGATAGATGAGCGCCTGACTCGAGTCAATCGTGAGAGCAGTGCCGTCCGAAGGAGACTCGGGTAGCAGCACCCAGCCGTAGACAGTGACCGAGCCTGCTCCAACCGCGGGTACCGGGAGAGCCGCGCTCGATGACGCTCCCAGTGCCGTACCCGCGGCTAGTCTAAAGGGGGCGGGTACCAGCTCGTATTAGACCCACCGATCCCAGTGTTGATCATCCAGTGCTTGCACGACTGCTCGAAGATCAACTCCCAAAGTGTCACGCCAGCGCACGGATTCTCGGGCGTCCCATTGGGCCACTGGTATTGACCACCTGGATCGCTCGCGAACGTACGTGGCTGCCTCGGGCCCATGTGAGGCCCTGCCTCGACGGACCCACCGGGAATAGGCGCCTCATTGTAGTACGTGCTCGAAACGCCGAGAGGGCCGGCGGTGCCCGTGCCGTCCGGCAGTGACACCTCTGCTTCGAGCAGATCGTACCGAGAGATACATAGCGCGTACTTGTTCAGATTGATGTCCGCCTGCGCACGGATGCGCGTCGCAGTGTACGGCCCCGATGCCGCTGGATCGTTATGCCCCGAGAATGTACCTGCCAACGGAATGCAGCCATTGCGCTGGATCATTCGCACGCATTCGTTGAAGAGTCGATCTGCATTGCCCTCGGGTGTTCCTCCCGACTGATTCCAGACCATTCCGCAGTCCACGCGGATAGGGACGACCAGGTCCTTGGCAGCGCAAATCGATAGCGTCATCGCCAGCTTTTCCGGGCTGTCGTCGATGCCCGTGATGATGCGCACGTCCGTGACAGTCCACGTCGGGTGGTTGACTCGTACCTCCTGCGCATTGCCGCTGTTCGCCTGCGACGATCCGTGCACTCCTTCGACGAGTATGTTCGACGACGGATGGCGAGCGGCCTTCGCGATCGATCTCGTTTGGGTGCAGATAGCCGCGACCTGCGCATCGGTCCACACGCCGTCGTAATACACGATGTCGCAGTACTGAGCACCGCCCGCGGGCACGTCCCCGAAATCGCCATTGGCCACGCCGAGGTAAAACCCCTGTGCCAAAGAGTGCGCGATGATCGTGCCCGTCGCGCGCAGCATCCCGTTGACGTAGATCTTGCCGATGGTTCCGTCCGCGACAATAGCGAACGTGGCCCAACCGTCGTACTCAGTGCCATTGAGACTAGTGACGCCGATCAGTGACCCGAGAGAATACCCGTCTCGCGTGTCGTAGTACGTCGGGTACGCGACCTTTCGGCGAATGTGAGGAAACGCCGGATTTCCCTCGAAAACATTGGCAAAAGCTAGGTGTTTATTGCCATCCTCATCGAAGGGCGAACCTCCGAGGAAACCGAAAACGCAGTCGCCCCCATTGGTCGTCGCCAAGAATGACGTGGCCCCCGAGTCACCCGTGATCGTCCGCATGCAGGGTGCACGCATGCGCCAGCTGATAGAGTACTTGGTCGTCGTCGACGTGCACGGCAGCCGTGCCCATGCAGGGCGCAAGAACACATTGCCTCGCTCCTCGGTATCGACCGACACGCCACCGATAGTTGCGTTTGGGTCTGGCCCGAAATCACCGGAGAGTAGTGGCCCACCGCCAGCGCGCACGGCGTCGTCTGCGAGCACGGGGTTGCCGGCGGCAGTGTACGCCGCTCCGTCATCGTGCAGCGGCCAGTGCCTCGTGATGTACCCTTCGATAGCCGGAGTGTACCTCTTGCTCGACCAGTGAATCCGGTGAGCCGCGGAATCTATCTGCAAGAGAAAGTCGCATGCGCACCCGGGCACCCACGGCAGAGCCGCCGGGAACTCGGTGTCAATCGGTGACACGATGCGCGCGTTTTGCCAGACTTTCCAGCCCTCCGGAACGTCGAGCAGCAGATCAGTCGGACCCACGGGCACGCGCATCAAGATGGTACACCCGTCGATCGCGTCATCTAGTGCGAAGTGCACAGTGAGCGGCGCCGCGGTAGACGGGGCGTCCGTCTCTGCGTACATCGACGCGCCAGCAAACGTGAGCGGACCCCACGCAAGAGTCAAGTATTCGGCGGTGACGGTCTCACTGGATGTAGTCGTCGTAGCAGGGGAGCCGCCATCGGTGGCGCGCACCTCGACCGTAATCTCGCCCGGCTCGGCGGGGGTCCAGGACGCCGTCCATGTAGACCCTGACCCGTGCGTCATCGAGGCCCAGTTGCCCGTGCCACCGACGCGGTATTGCACAGACGCGATCGTGCCGCCCGTGGCGATGGTCACGCTAGCCGTGATGGCGTAGCTCTGCCCGATCGTGACCGTGCCGGACGGCGTGGTGATGTCCACCACCGGTGCCACCGCCACGACGTCGACGTTGACTGCGGGGCTAACGACCGCTCCTGCGAGGGTCATGATGCGGGCAGTCAGGGCGTGAGTGCCAACTCCAAGAGCAGACGTCGCCACGGCAGCGGCACCATTGGTCAGCACGCCACTGCCTCGGGTCGTGGTGCCCTCCAGGATGGTCACGGCCGTGCCGTTCGGCGGCGCCGGAGTAACAGTCACGAGCGTCGTCACCGCGCCCACGTCCTGGGGAGTGTCCGCTGTGATCTCGACTGCAGGAGTGACCACGACCGTGCTGCGCGTGGCCGTCACCGAGCTGCCGAGAGAGTCCGTCACGACCACCGACAGGGACATGGCCCCGAGCGTGGCGAGCGTGACGCTCGTCGTCCACGAGCTGCCATTAGTCAGAGCAAATGTGGCCGGAGTCGGAGTGCCATTGACGAGCAGAGCGAAAGAGTCTGCTGTCAGAGTGCCATCTGGATCACTAGCAGCGATCGACAGCGCGAGCGCTCCCGGCACCACCTGCGCAGGGATGGCAGCAAGCACGATGGTAGGGGGCTGATTGATTGGCTTACCCGATGGGATCAATGCGACCTCGCCCTGTTCATGGGCGGCGTACTCAGCCTGATCGGTCGGGCGCACCCAAGCCTGGTAGGTGATCGTGTCGCCCTCGGACACGAGAGCCTGATGAGCGGCGTCGATGCGCGCGATAAAGATACCCTCGGTACCCTCCTCGGCAGTGCCTTGGACCATCGGGATTGGTGCACCGATGGGGCTGCCGTTGCGCCCTACGTACAGAGTCCCAACGGCCCCCGAGTCCGGATATCCTGTCGTCGTTTGCAGTTGCGCCAGAGCCAAACGCACAACGAATTCGCCTGCGTAGTACCAGCGTACGGGAGCCGGAGCTGGTAGAGGCGCAGTGTTGCCTGGCAGGTCTAGTACACCCGCGATTTCGACGGTCTGCTGCAGCGGCAAAGGAACGGGCTCAAGTCCGCTCGGAGCGTCATCCACTGTAATTGGACCGACTGCCTGCAGCGCAACAATACGCCTGCGCGGGACCAGTTGGATCTTGGTGCCGTCCGCAAGCACTATCCACGCATCCCACCAAAATTGCGCCAGCGTGAAGTACCAGCAGTCTTTCGCCGAGACAACGAATGTAGCATTGCCCTGCAAATTGCCTGGCAACGCCAGCATTCGTGGCGGTCCAGATGGCTCTCGATCTTGTTCCCAGGCAAAATAGATCACGGCCCCGCGAGCGTCATAGGTGGTGCCTTGAATTGTCTGCAGTCGCAGATTGATCGCCAGAGAATCGCCCTTTGCAACCTGCAATTCCAAACCGGGATGTACCGATCCAACGACGCAAGATAGCGAAAATGTGGCCATGAATTCCTCAGTAATATTGCTCAACCAGCATCCCAAGATACACGATTGCGGCTGTTGTGTTGTGAGTCGCGAATTGTGGACAGATGACAATCTTTGCCTGGCTCGAACGGGTGTTGCTGTACCGATTCACGGTATACCCATCCCCCGAACTCAAGCGAATTTCCCGGGGAATATAGGAGTCGCCGGCAGCCAATGCCCCATTTCCTATATCTAACACCAGGGGTCGCAACGGATGCGCCCCGCCTGGCATAGTGAGTCCCAGGTTGTCGCCATTCCCTGCAGATGATGGTGCGCCAATATCCACGTTCGAGGCCACCGGCGTCGATGTGCCGCCCGAAACACGGTACATCGAATAGTGATCGAAGCCGTATCCTGCCGAGGTGTATCCCCCGACGCCACAATACGTCTGCCCTTCTTCCCATTGTGCCATGAGCAACGTTTCGATCGTTGAACCGCCACTGCTGCCGTAACGTAAGCGAACTCGGGTCGGGGCAAGATCTCGTAGATTTGTGCCATTCCACACCAACCGCGGAGCATCAGCGCCAGCGTAAGAAACGCCGGAAGCATTTGCTCGAGCGCGTAACCCAACAGTGGAAAGAATCGCCCATGGAAAACTGGAGCTTTGTAGCCCAGTGAAACCGACAAATACGAAGGAGTGCCCACCGATCGTATAAGTACCATCCGCTGGAAATGTCACGTTGCCGACATTGGTAAAGTCGATATTCATAACCGAACGCCACCTCATTGCGAGAGAGGAATCGGCAATAGCAATCATCTCCGCCCATGCACGCCACCATCCAGTCCATGGATAGTTGTTGAGCAGCGCATTTGCGTAATCTGTTGCATTGTCCTCTGACTGCGCAACATGAGTTACCGTGGCATTCGCGAGATTTGCCAAGTGATTCGCAGTTTCGTTTGGCGCCGGGATAATTAGCCCGGCAGCCGTCCGCACACGAAACAAGCGAACTCTTCGCGCTTCGTTTGGTTTTCCCTCGTTTTCGATTTCCTCAATGCGATAAGTGCCTGGAAATCCTGCACTTGGAGTAAATGTCCACACTCCGGCAGTTACCTGCGCAAGCGATGCGATCGACCCCGTGTCGCCGGGAGGCACCCACAGAAATCGTGGTCTAAATGTGCCGCTGCCAAAATAAGTCAACGTCACCTGGGCGCCTGTTAGCAGCCCATCTGTGCGCGACCGGTCAATGGTACCCGTGGGCAAGCCGGTTTGGTCGATCCGAAACATGGATCGAGTCTACTCTGGGTTGGATTAGTCCACAACCACGCCCAGGGATTGTACTCGCGTATGGAGCAAACTGATCACGTTCTGTGCAGCGGTCGCAAATGCTGATGCTCCATTGATCGGGTAGGCGCCTGCGCCGGCAGAGAAACATGTGGTGAGTGCCGAAATTAGCTGTTCGAGAGCCGCTGCCAACTCATCCGCTCTGGCCACCGGATGCTGTGCACTGGGACTACCAAGCTTGATCCCAGCAATCGGCATCATGGCCTCAATAGTCACCCACTTCGCTCGAATATGCCGTTCGCCCTCATGCTCCTCGACGCGCGAATAGGGCGACTTCGAAAACTCGCAATCCTCGGCCGCTATTGGTCCACCTGGCGTCGTTGCGCCAGTAGGGTTGACTTGGCGTCCCGCTACCGTCTCGGGCGGTCCCCCGCCGTCACCATTGGCCAACACGGCCAAAGCAATCGGGTCCTCGTCGGGATCCCCGCCCGGAAGGACCACCACAATTTCCTCGTCGTCTGCGGGCGGGCGGAATTCCCCATACCCTGCCAGACCGGGCCACGCCGAGGCCACGCGACACGGTAGCGTGTTGCCGTGCACGGCTGAGCCGTAAGCTATGGCATCTACGATCCACCCGTTGTCGGGGTCGTAGCGCCGAGCGTCGGCCCCCGCCTCGGTACGGGCCAGGGTAATCCACGCCCGCGGATCAATCCCTGGCCGGGAGACGGCCTCGGCAATTCGCTCGACATCGACTCGACCGTGGCCGCGTTGCTGGGGTCTGCGTCTGCGCTCACTAAGTTTCATCGCATCCTCACCGACAAGGCTTCGCCCAACGACGCAGGACGCTTGCCCGTAACGATTCCGGCGCCGTTCGGGTCCTCGCGCACCACGACGAAATTGTAGAAATCGCATTCAATAGAAACGCCTTCCTCTGCTGACCATCGGATCGTGACAAAGCCAGCGCGAAAAGTTGACGTCATATAGACCTGTTCCTGGGCCACCGCGAGCCGTCGCGCGCTCTCCGGCGAGATCCGAAGCCCCTCGAGGTACTTTTGCCGCCCTGCCACCGAAAGGCTCGCTAGCTCCTGGTAGGTGGACGCCCCTTGGCCGTTGTCGCGTTGCTGGGGCTGCTGCTCAACCAGTACCGTCACCGGCTGCCCAGGATAGAGGTCAAGCAAATCACCTTCGAGCTTCGAGTCCCAGGATTCGATTTCGTCTGTCGAGAAATTGCCCTGGATCTCTTGTCGCCCGACTTCGTGAAATGTAGCCTCTGCGATTTTCTCGAGTGTCGCAAGACTTGCAACTCCGCGCACCGTGAGCACGCGCACAACTTCGTGCCCCGTGCCGTTTGGTGACACCTTCGATGCTCTCGAGGTCACCGGTTGAGGGCTACCGGACTTTCCAAGGATCCCCGACTTGGGCTCACCATTGAGCACCGGATAACGCGCCCAGAGTACGCGCCCAATGGAACGATCCGGGCACCTCACCTCGATCGTGTCCGTCGTGATCCCCTCCATCTTGCGCAACAATTCCAAATGCTTGACGTTGCGTCCATAGACCATCCGGGTTGCGCCCTCAAGATCTCGATACTGCAAACGCGGCTCGGTCAAATAGAGAGTGAATCCACGCATGATCGGGACAAGCCCAAGACGCAAGCACACGTCGTTGATATGGTCCCAAACCGTCTGCTTTTCGCTCTTGGTTGTTGCTTGCGCAACCTTGCCCTTTCGAGTCTTGAGCTGTTGAGGCATCACATCGATCGGCTTCAATGCCCCAATCGGCGCCTGAACGCTCTGCGCCTCACCCTTGCCGATCGGTGTCCCGAGTTTGACGGTCAGCCCATTTGACGTCAGGAATTCGTTCACCAGGGCCTGGATGCCCTCTTGAATTGGCAACGACATATCGATTTTGTGCCCCAGCAATGGCTGTGAACGCATCACGCAGGACACGTCCACGCAATCCAATTGCACGGTGTCGCCACCTTCGTCAAAGGTGACTTTCCAGGTGGCGACATAGCCGACGAATCGAGTCGATGACCAGAGACGCAATTCCTGTTCGCTCTCGTGCTCCACAATCGCAATCGACGTACCATCCGCACGTTTTTGCCCACCCACTATCCCCCCAACGTAGTCCTCGCGAGACACTGCACCGATGGCAATCGACACCAAACAGGCGCGCACACACCGCGGATCAATAGGCAGATCCCGAAAGGCGAAAGTAACCGAGACAGTATCAGCGTCCTTTGACGGCGCTCGAGTGATCGTTGCCTGCGACGGCAACCCTTCAAATACCACGCATTTGTCGCGCGCCCCACGATTTGGATCCACCCCGCCCGGATACTTCTGTCCACCGGTGTCGGCCGTGGCCATCTGCTGCAATTGCGTGCGCTCTAGATCGAGTTCTTCTTTTGCTTTCGCAAAATCCGGAGCAGAAAGCGCACGCTGTATAACACCAAGACCCTGGCGCTTAGTAACGTTCTTGACCAAAGCAGCGGCCACACTAGTGACGCCAGAAGAAATCCCAATGGATGCCTTACTCGCAGGCGTTGGCGTTACTATCTCGCCGCCTTCGTCGAGCGATAATTGCAACCTGACACGACACGTCGGACGAAATACAGCCATCGGCTACACCTGGCACGGAACAGGGTTCTGCAGATCTATCACGTCGGTGTCGGTTGGCTCGACGTCGGGAGCAGCCCCGAATGGCCGAGCCGGGATCCGTAGCGTGGTCCCTGGCACTAGCTTCGCCCCCTGCAGGTGATTGATCTCGATCAAATAGTTGGCGTATTCGGCTGAGCCATACTCTCGCGCCGCAACGCTCCACGCCGTCTCGCCTTCGCGCACCGTGAGTGCCTTTACCGCCTCGGGCCGTACCCGCGCTTCTAAGGCAATCCCAATCAAGATGGCCTGGTGCCGCAGGTCACTCACTGTGCGCGCCGTTGTGCGCGCCCACGCTTCAAACGCAAGCGCCTGCGAAGCCCCTGATTGAGCGGCTCCACTGGGGCTAGTTGGATCTCGAACAAGAGCAGCCGATGCGGTTCCAACAATTTCAGGGTTACCGCTCGTTCCCCGGGAGGACAACCGCGGACCAGACAGGCGCCGACTCATTTCTCGGCACTCGTCACAAATCGACTTGATCGCTGACTTGACCGCACCCCAAAGCGCTGCCGGCAAGTTCACCAATGCCTCTATGGCACCAAGCACCTGAATCAACTTCGACACCTTTTCGCGGATCGACTTGATCCCACTGACCAACATCGCTGCGAGTGAACGCGCGAGCATTGGGCCAAGAGTCATCAGGTCCTCGGCCAGATTGAGGATCCGCATCAAATCTGAAATGCCAAACCCGCTACCAAGATCCTTGACCACCACGGGCATCGAATCGTTGTCAGCGATCCACTCGAACGACATGCGCCACTTGCAATCGCTCGCGCGTAGCCAAATAGGTTCAAACTTCTTCAATACCCCGATTCGCGCATAATGCAGCCATTGCACCTTCACCGTGCGCCCCGACCGCACGATTCCATCAAATAGCCAGCAAAGCTGCTCAGGTGACTCAATCGTTGTTGGATCGCTATTTACCAAAACAGAGCCCGGCAAAAAGCGGTGATTCCACTCGCCCTCAAGCTCGCTCGGCAAATTGTCCGCGCCAAGAATTTGCAACGAAGCAATCGGGTTGCCTGGATAGAGCGTCTTTTTTGTGCGTTGCTCAACCGGGAATGCCAATTCTTCGAAGGGCATCGCACGATCACGGAGCTCAACGCGATCCCCTCCGTCCACATGGAGTTCCATGGACGTCCCGGGAACGCGTGGCCCATCGGTGAATGAGCTGAGCCCCAGCGTGTCTGCCGCTACTGCCAGAGCCGAACCAAATCCACCTAGTCCAAGTGCCATGGGTTTACCTCGTGAAAACGCCAGCGTAACCAGACGAAAGTCTCAATTCGGCCTGACGAGTGAGATCGCTCATCATGCCGACCACAATCCGATCTGGATCTTGGTCGCCTTCGAATTTTTGATCAATTTTGATATTGCTCCCTCGGAAATCGTTGGTGACCTTCGTGGTCTGCTTGGCCAAGTCCCTTTGCCGCTTCGCTTCCGTCACGGACGCGACGTTGGAACCAGCCAGGATCGCCGCCATCGTGTTTTCTGATGCGACCCAATCGCCTTGCTTGAACGAATTATCGGCCGCTTGCATCACCGTAGTTCGTCCGGTGACCTTGTCCATTGCTTTCGATAGGTCGTTGATCCACCAAACCAGGGCCTTCATTGCGGGGACGGCCCACTCCATGATCGCTGTTGAAATCGGCTCGATATTGTCGAAGAACCAACGGATCGCATTTGCTGCCACGTTGACGCCAGCGACAAGCGTTACCCCGACCAACTGCCCAAACGTAGTCAACGCCCCGCCAATCAAATACATCGGGCCCCGCAGAGCTGACCAAATAGACTTGCCGGCGTCCACGAGCGAATTCCAAACGCTCTCGGTCGTGGTAAGAGCCGCGGTCTTGATCCCCTGCCAGTTGTCGATCACCGGTTCCGCCGTGGCAGCCACGAGCACCAGACCCGCCGCCACCGCGCCAATGGACACCGCCGCGCCTGCCGCTGCTGCCCCCGCTGCTGCCGTTTCCCCGGCCACTGCTGCCGCCGTGCCCTCTGCCGCTGCTCCGGCTGCCCCTGCAGCGCTCCCGCCCCCCAGCAGGCCAAGGAGCTTGGACATACCACCGGCAGCCATACCACCAGTGCCAATCACCCCGGCCCCAACCTGCAACCCTTTGCCGGCCACGTTGCCCGCAACAGACACCCCGGCATAGATCTTGGCAGCCCTGAGCAACATCGGGGCAAACTGATGCACCTTAATCATTGCGTGGTCAAAACCTCTACTGAGGGCACCCCAATTCTCGACCAATTCACCCCATAGCTCCATCCCGCGCTCCCAACCATGCTCCAATGCAATGGCCACGCGCTCTCCATAAATCGTTGCCAGTCGCACGATTTGCGCCTGGTTCTTAATCATATTCTGATTTGCCGCGAACAGCCGCCGTGCTGCCATGTCCATGATCGGTGACATGAAAGCCGACTTGAATCGATCCTTTAGGTCGGTCAGTGTGGACGTGATACCAAGCCACGATTTGCCATACGCATCACCGGCTCGCTTGAACTTCGCCAGGGCCTGAGCGAGTTTTTCAACGCGCTGCGCCGCAGTCAGATTCTTATTCCATTGCTCGGTAGTTTCTTTGATCGCGTTTGACGCTCGCAACAGCGAGAACAGCTTGACGTCCACTCCAGCCGCGCCGCGCACCATCATCGACATGTCCCGCGACGCTTGCGCGAAATCCACGTGCAAGCCCGCCGCTGCCATTGTTGCATCGTTGGTTAGGCTGATGACCTTTTCCATAGACGCGCCGGTGTTCATTACCGGACCAACGATTCCATTGAAGATGTCGAACATCTGTCGCGCTGTAGCCGGGCTTTCAATGGCTGCGTCCTGGATCCGCTTGAATGCCTCCTCACCTTGTTTTCCCGCCTCCTCCCATGAGGCGCCGGTAACCGCAGAAAGCACGGACTGCAGGCCAATCTTAGTCGATTGCAGCTCCGCCGTGTAATCCACAGCAGAGCTGACCAAGCCTTTGAATACATTGATCCCAGCATTCAGGCCGAAGTAGGCAGCCCCCAGCCCCACGACGCGCCCCAGTAGGCCACCGGCGAGCCCTTGCGCGCCCTGCAATTGGTGCGATAGGTCAAGCATCGTGCTCGACAGCCGCTGCGCTCCACCGAACGCAGCTTGGCTGTCGAGGGTCAGTTTTGCTCGGACGTCAAAATCAGCGGACACCCGAGCAGTCTACCCGAGTTCTACTTTTCGTGCGATCCGGCCGGGCCGTTCTCTTGGCGCACCAATTCGTTGAGCGCCACGAGGAACCGGTTCAGTTGCCATTGGTCAAGCTCTACCGCTTCCGTGAGTGTGATCCGCCCGTACCTCGTGGCGTACGCTATCCGCGACCAGAGCTCACGCAGGGGCCTTTCGGTACCTATCTTGCTCCACGCCAGGCACCACGCAATTTGCAGCGCCAACGGGGCATAGACTCGAGACCTCAGCCGATCGTAAAGCTTGCTCGGAATTTTCCCAGAGCTGCCGCCGACGCCCCGCCCATCTGCTGATAGGCAACGAAACAGAGCTGCCGCCCGCGCATGTCGAGCGCCTCCCAAAGCCATTCGCGCTGGCGTGGAGTGATGATCGCCCCGTTCATTTTATACAACATCGCTCGAGACATGAGCGGAGGCACCGTGTGCCCAGAGCCCGTCACCGAATCGAGAGTCGCCATTTCCTGCGCACTGTCGAGGCTACGCATGGTGAGCTGGAAATCGAAGTAATCGCCATTTACGTCGACAAACACACCGGGAGCGCATTCCGCGCCGTCGACGGTAAAAGTCACCGTGCGCACCGGCAGCAATGGCTTGTCCGTCAGCGCGGCCTTACCCGTGGGCGTGAAGGCCTCGAACAGTTTCGCGAGTAGGTTCGGATCCTCATTGAGTAACTGGGGCTTTGGGGCGACCAACGGCGCCAGGGCTTCTACTGGCGGCTCGACGCCCTCGGTCATGACTGTTTCGGCTGCGTTGCGCTTCGGTCTGTTCTTTTCTACTGACATTGTGGCTCTCCATGGTTTAGAGGCCAGCGACGCAGCAACCATGAAAAGCAAAGGGCCCCGAGGGGATCCCCGGAGCCTCTTGCTGCTGCGCCGTGGCAATAGCCACTATGCCTGATCTAGAGGATTCGGCGCAACGTGGAGCATTTCCACGTGAGTTCCATCTCGACGTATTCGGACTGCCCGCCAATTTTCATCGGAATGGTCCCGAAGAAGATGTCTTCGGCAGTCAATCGCGCTCGCGCGCCTGAGGGGAAATTGACCGTAAAGGATAGCGAAAACACCCCATCGGCAGGCGTGCGCCGCGTTGCTCGATCCTGAATCTTCCCGGAGAGAGAGAAGAACGTTGGCCCTTCCATGTGGACCTTGGACGTTCCCGAAAAACCCTTGAATAGGTCATCGAACTTCGAACCCGTCTGCCCGAGGTAGGCTTTTTCCAGGATCTCCATGTCCATGTTCAGTTCGGACTCAATGATGTCGTCGAAAACCTCCTCGTCTGCGCCGTCAGGCGTGGACAGAGCCAGCGAACATTCTAGGCCTTTTACTCGTTGTGCCATTGTCGTAATTCTCCTTCAAATTGCCCAGAATTAGAGGGTCTTCGTGATGACGGCGTTTTCGCCGATCTCGGTTTCCAGGACAATGAAGTCCAGAGACGGGTGAGTCTTGACCTTCGTCAGCACGTAGTAGACGCCCAGGGCTAGCGTGGCGTTGGTGTTGCCGGCATTCACGCCGTCGTCAGTAGACCAGGAATGGATTCGGCTCTTCTCAGGGTTCGCCACCGACTCGAGGCCTGCCAAGAATTGGTTCCATTTCGCGAGGCCGCGCATGCGAGTTGCTTCACGGGCGATTTTCTTCGAGTAGGGCAACCAGATCCCGATCGCCGAATCCTGGATGAAGTCCGCCATGCGCCGACGGGCGATCGTTTCCTCGCCGCTAGTCAGGCTTGACGTCACGCCGCTTTGGAAGATGGTTCCGCCGACCCGATCGACTCGGGGGGCACAGATACCATTACGGCGGAACGCCTTGTAGGTGTCGATCGTGATCGACTCGCCGTAAGCATTCACGGCAAAGAAGTCATCGATTAGGTTCGTCTGTTGCCCAGGGTTTTCCTCGGGTGGCAGGCGCGCGCAAAGCGTGCAAAGCGGGCCATCGGCACGAACGTCAATCACGCCGTCCGCGGTGAAACCCGAACCGCCAGCGGTGCCACGCTCAGCAATGACCGGGATCTTCACCTTGAGCGCTAGCGCCGTGTAGAAAACCCGATCCCTTCGGTAGCTTGCAACATTGGCTACCGAAACGTCGGAACTCGTGCCGAGCATGTCGCCAGTAAGATACTTGCGCCCGAACATGCCGATCTCGGTAGCTAGAACCGCATTAGCTCGACCTTCGCGCTTCACCGAATCGGAGCAGCGAGCAATCAAGAGGTAGTTAGCCTCTCGGCAAACCCCAAGCTCATTCAGGGTAGCGTCCAAGGCCTCTTTGTAGGCCGCATCTTTTTGCCCTTCCGTAAGGGCAGCAGTGATTGCGGCTGGATTCGAAATCGCAAATGTAGCAAAAGACGGGGCATCCACCAAGGTGTTGACCGCGCTGATTGCTACCCCCACATGAGTTCCGTTGTCGAGCCCAGGACGAATGCGCACTGGGAATGGACCAGCGCCACCGGCGGGGATCTCGAGCGTCTGCATCGTCACCCACTCAGTGCCAGCGGTGCCCGAGGCTTGGACTCGCGTCCCTGCCGGGATAGTACCTGCTTCGTTGAGCGCGATCGTTGAGTCCGTGTCAATCACGAACCCCATCGCTGCCCCCATACCACCAGTGCCAGCGTCAACCTGAATCGTTGAGGCCGTCGCGGAAACCAGATGGTAGAGCCACAACTTACCGTCCGCGCCGACCCGTGATTTGACGTTTGCCGATGTCATTGAGGCCGAGGCGTTGACCAGCGTCGCCACTTCTGTCGCTGTTACTGTGGCCAGATTGGCTACATTTCCGGTGCCGCTTGAGGTACCAGCGGTTAGACCGAGCTTCGCGAGGCAGCCCGACGTAATGTCAGCGCGAATTACCTTGCCTCCAGTTCCAAGGCGCAGGCCAGTCAAAATCAATTGTGCGCTTCCGCTCGCCACCGTGGCCCCAAGGGTCGCATTGATCCTGGAGATCACGGTCGCCAGCGTAACGTCAGATGCCGCAAAAACCACTGGCGTGACTGGCCCACCGTCAATCGATAGACTGATGGAGTCGCCTCCAACAATGGTGCTGAATGATGCGCCTGAACCAGTGACGGTAGCAGCGGTTGCAGCCAATGCTGCCGTGGTACCCGTGCCGGTGTTCGTTGCCGCCGAGAGAATCATCCCTACCGTTCCAACCCATGGCCCAGCAGCGCTCTTGATCGTTGCCAGTGGCGAAAACACCACCTCACCCACCGAAGTGTCGACTCGGCTGATGATCAGGCGGTTCGCCTTGAGTCCAAAGGACTTAAGCCACCCGTTCCCGTTCCAGGATTCCGAAAGGCTGCGCCGCGCGCTCGGGTGGTTGGCCTTCACTCCGTTGTAAGCGTAGCCAAAGCTGCCGAATTTGTGCTGATAGTCGCCGGAGCCATAGACCTCGACGCCCCCGAGGGCTTCTTCGTCGGTGGCAAAATAGCCGTCTTCGAACTCACCCACTAGCAACACAGTGCCAGAGCCCGCACCGGTAGCTGGGGCTGGGGGAGCCAGATCGACAATGACGAGACCTTCGATCTCGCGGATGACTTCGAGGGTGGGGACTTCAGTAAACCGTCGGACATAGCCAGGCATGGGGATGACTCCTTCGTGGGAATGTATCAGGATCCCGCAGGCCGCGGGAAGACAAGTTCGCTTGGGCCATCATTGACCGACAGCCGCACTTGCGGATTTAGCTCACTAGCGCGTCGCAACTGCAAATCATCAATCTGCGCGATTAGTCGTACCAATAGCTTTCGATCGCGGCCAAGCACCAGATCTGAATCATCCATGCGCTTATGCCCATCGATTCGCTGCAAATAGAACCGAATCGGCTGCGACCAATAGGCGGCGGGCCCCTCGAGCATGATCCCCCAGCGCCCCTCTTCAGGCGCGAAGTACTCGGACAATCCGGCCTCGATAGCTTGGCGCTCAGCCTTGTTGGTGATCCAAAAGTCGACCTGAAAAAGGATCTCGCACTCGTCGGTCTTCCACAACACCGTCCCGGTGCCGTAGGTATTCCAAGTCGACTCGAGGATAGTCGGCACGAAGTTGTGGGCCTGCCGCTCTTCCGTGATCGTCGTGATGGCAGCGCAAGGCTGGTTCAGCTCCTCGTCCTCGTTCGGCCACTCCTCAAGCACTGAAGTGAGCGAGAAGTTCACGTTCTCTGCCGGGTCTGTCGCGGGGATGAACCAGACCGCCTTGCGTAGGTACTCTGCCAGCGCCGCTGCTGCCGCGTCGCGCGGAGCCATGGCCCGAGGCGAAGCCAGAGGCATTCGCCGCAGTCCAACGGGAGCTAGCAGGTCACCAAGCGCCATCGATCAGAACCCCTTGATCTTCTTGGGGTCGATTTTGGACTTCTTCAGAGGCGGCAAGGCTACTCCGGGCGACTTGCCCTTGGTCTTCGCGAGCGGTTTCGGATCCATCTTGATTTTCTTAGAGTCAAACGCCATCAGAGCCTCTTTTCTAGGGCTTTTAGCTCGTGCCGAATTTCTCTTGGTGCGTATTTCGTGCGGATCGTCACCATGGACTTGGCGAAGTAGCCACGCGGAGCAGTCCCGTGGTGGGCGATCTTCCAGCGCACTTTGTTCGCAATGGCCAGCGCTTTACGTAGGTTCTCCGCATCCGCCTGTTGCTGCGCCGCATGCTTCATGCTGCGCCGCTGCGCCTTGTGGAATTTGGACAGCCGCGGACCCTGCTTGGAGGGCGCCTTGGGGCCATGCTTCGGTGGCCCCTTCGGGCCCTGCATCGGAGGGGGCTTCGGGCCAGCTTTGCGCGCCCGAATTTTCTTGGCTCTCCGCCCACCCATGCCCAGCCCAAACTTGCGCGTTACCCATGTCAGAATCGGCCCCAACGGGGGCATGTGAGGCCGCGTGCCGAACTCTAGCCAGGCCGCCTGTGGCGTGTTCACGCTCAGCTCTGCGCCCTCAGGAATAGGTTCACAAATGGCCGACTGGCGAGTGGCCCCCGTGTCAACACCAGGATAGGGCTCGGCATTGTCGATCTGCCGCACCACCTCACCAACGCCCCGCAGCCCCGCCGAACGTAGTCCGCGAATGCACGCCGCGTTGACTTGGGGCGACAAGTCTTTGGTCAGCTGCGCGAAGTCGCGAACAGTAATCTGGCGACTCACGGCACCACCGGCATTCCAGTCGTCAGTGGATGGACTGCAGTGGTTTTCTGACGCTCCGAAAGTGTCCCGTCTCGACTGCGCTCCTCTTGCTGGATTTTGAGTGGCACCACCCATTGAAACCCATCTGCGTCACGAAAAGGAACGCCTGATACTGTGAGTCGGTGTCGCACGGGCTGTCTCCCGTCTCGTGCATCCATTCGTACCTCAACAAATGCTTGCTCACCGGGAAGCAAGTCCCGATAAAACAGCGAATGAATGTCGTCCTCTGTGTAGCGCGGAGAGACTTCATAAAGCTTGGTGTATCCATCATCGGTGCGCCCTCCCGAAGTGACTACGTATCGGAGCGACGTCAGATCGATCCGAGGCGTCGGGAGCAACTCAGTCTCCGCCAACACGGCTTGCGTCCCTCTGCCAACCTCTCGCCCCGTCCAAGACACCACGACGCAAAAGACTCGGTATGGGCGAGCGCCAAAATCTGTAGCGAGTTGTCGTATGTCGTCAGCCACCTCACCCATCTCGTCAACGAACGACGGTTCCAGTGGCACATGCCTACACGTTCGCCGATCCTCGAGCGGAGCCAATCTGGAATCAGTGTTAGGGGTCGGATTGCGAGGATTTCCGCTCATCAGAATACCCTGGCATTGATTCCGCCACTGGCCCCAAATGGGTTCTGCAGCGTGTAAGGATTGATCGGCGCACCTAAATCGTCAGACAAGCGCTGTCTCCACTCCTCCAACTCCTGTTTGAGTTGAGTCAGCTCGTCTCGATTCGTTGCAATGGACCCAATTGTCCGGGCTTTGACGCGTTTTCGCGCATCGGTAATCTGGCATTCGCATGCCTCACATTGCTCAAGATCACTCAATACTGAAGCTTCACCAGCGGAGGTCAAGCGCTCAAATGACTGCTCGACCAAATACATCGCCTGCGCACCAGCGGGCATGCCCATTTGTACCCCGTTAGACATGGACTGCCAGTCGGGATACTTCAGGAAGTGCTTGATTCGTGACCGCTGGTTTGCGTCGAAGGTCATAGGATCACTCTACGTCAATAGACATCACCGGCATACCCGCATGGTTCTCGATTGCCCGCACCTCACGGACTGGCTCAAGCTCGAATCCCTGAGCCTGCAACTCAGCAAGATTGTGCGTCGCCTCGGTCACGCAGCTGCCTGCCGGTAGCATCGTCCAAAGGCCACCCAAGCAAAGACGTCCGCCCTTCGTAATCCGGTAGTACCCGAGATCCGATTTCATCGCATTGGCCGCCGCTTCCTTGCGCCTAACTTCACGTCGCTTGCTGAGCGTGGATTCCGCGAAATCTCTCAAGCATTGGCGCGCGTCAGGGTGACGGCAAAGCCAATCATCGATAGCGGCATCAGAAGCGCTCTCGAACTTTCGTGCCTCGTCCGGAGTGATTACCTCAATTTCGTCCTCGTCCTCAGCTGAATCATCAACTGAACCCTCATCGTTGGGCAACGCGCCGATCGCTCGTAGCTCAAGCAATGCTGCGACAATCTTCGTCTTGTTCATTTTCGACGTATACGCAATGCCACGATCTACCGCGTACTCGGACAGCTCCTTATGGGAAAACCCGAGGAGTTCTTCTTCGGACGCATCATCGAATAGGTGCGGGGGCTGCTGTTCTGTCGCCATAGTTTCGTCCAGTTGAGTCCGTTGCAATTCAAGGCAAATTCAAGAGTGAGATAGCATCCCTGGACTAGCTGCGAGGGGAAATGAAACAACTAGTCCGGGGTGCTCTAAACATGTCCTCAGCTATGCTCAAGAACGATGGCTCTTTTGAAGCGTGCCTGTGTCCCGGTGAGCGCGTCGCTCGGACAGGGGAAGTCGCCCGACCAACTCCAGGACTGCCGGATTGTCTGCTGCAACGCATCGAGCGGAGCGGCCATGATGAACCGGATGCGATCCAACATGACAGCCACACCGCCATTGACGATGGAGAATTGGCCAACCTTGCCAGTCACACCAGCCTCGGAGATGAAGGCCGATTCGTCGATGTATTTTTCAACTAGCACGCCGCCGGCTGTGATTATCGTACGTTGAATCGCGAGGCCAGCCGCATTGCTGATTTCAATGCCTGCTTCTCGCGCCAGCACCGCACCACCCGCACCACCCGCGTCCGCCTGCCACAGTGTCGAGTTCGTAGATGTCGCAGAAGGCATCTCAGTGTTGCGATAGAAAGTACAGCCGAACTTACGATCGATAATCAGGTCACGGAAGGGCGTGTTGTCCGGGATAGACTGATACATGCGCTGGATTGCGTTATCGCCGAATAGCTGGGCCTCAGCCATTGGTGACAAATGGCAATGGTAGGTGCCATCAGCGTGCGGTGGCATGCGGTTCTGGCGTAGCAGGGCCACAGCGTTGATGATTTCTTGAGCGGTCAGGATGTTGGCCGTCGTAATCCCGTCCACCGTCGCGGAGCCACCGACTCGCCAAATGCGCGAGCGAGTTGCGGCGAAGACGCCAACACGTAGCGCCACGTTGCCGCCCAGTGCCGCGCCGAGGATCAAGGTACCAGACCCCAGGGGGCGCAAGGGATTGTCAGCACTGAAGCCGGTTACCGTGTTTGCGGGCTCGGCTGTACTGAACGAAATTACCAATGGGTTGGTCGGGGATACTGGGCGCAAGAACCCGTCTTGAATTTGCTGGGTGAAGCCACTCAGTGAAGCCACTCGAATAGCCAGCGCGCCAGCGAGGGCTGCGGTAGCCACGACGGTGTCGCCGCCAGCATAGGCCGCCAAGATGCGATTGCGCGGCAGACGATTGAGAGTCAAGCCAGCATGGAGGCCGAGTTGCTGGGTGTCCCGCATCAGGGTCGGAGCCATTGCAATGACCGAGGTCGGTAGATGCGTCGGGATTGTCTTGCCGAATTGGGCTGCCTCTGCCTCCCATTGCTCCTTTGCATAGCTGCCAATCGTGGGGTCGTTGCCGGGCGTGATTGGATCCGTGTCCGCTTCTATTAGCCCAACTCGGGTGAAGGTCTGCTTTTCTCCGATGTTGGCCGCCCACTTCTCGGGGGCTGCCTCGCCGCGCCACAGCAAGAGCGGATAGGCCGCATCGTGAAACATACGTTCAAGCGTTCGATCCTGAACACAGGCGCCGATGGATTGAGGAAAACCGGGAATCAAGAGGGTCATAGCGGGAAACTCCGTTTTTGTTGGAGCTACCTCGTCCGCCGTGATCCTCTATTTGCCGCCAGAGTGAGCGTATTTCGGGGCCGGGAAGCGTTGGTGGGTTCCACTCTACGCTACCCGGGCAACCGGTTCAACACGAATTCTACGCTACCCGGATCGCTACGATGTCAACGAAGCCCGCGAGAGCATTGTCGGAGCGCCTCAAATAGAGCGCTGCGCCGCTTACTGCGGTCGCTGCCGTCGCCAATACCGAACGTACGACACCTGTCGACGCCGTAGACAGAGCACTCGAGAGTGCCGTCCCACCGCCGCCTGCAGCCGTGCGCACCGTAGCTGTGGAGCCACCAGCGCCAGCTGTTCCGACGTGAAGAATCACGTCCACAATTTCGATCCCAACCGGCAAATGCTCGGTCAGGGTCACATCATCCGCCGACCCACCTGCGCCGGCAGCAATTGTCCTACGGAGCACCACCGCGTTGCCGAGCTCACCGCTATTATTCGCGGCGGCGCCGTCGGGTAGTGATAGCTTCCACGGCTTCACTGCGCCGTCCGCGATTTGCGTGTCAGTGATCCCAGCCGCAAACCCCAGCACCCAATCGTCGGCCTCACCAGGCGACACTACCATCGCAGGGGTCGATAGCTCGAGCGGGCTTGGCCCCAGTAGCGCGGCAATCTGCGCAACCGTGGCAGACACCACGTAAGACTGCCCCCGTGCTAGGACGCCTCGCAGGGGAGCAGATAGGGTAATGGCTTCGGGGGTCGGATTGTGGATCTGGCAGGGCATGCCGGCCAGTCTACGCCTTTGGGCGCCCGACCTCAATCTCGTAGCTGGTCCCGTACGGCTCGTGAATTATAACCGTCCTCAGTGCCCTTGTCGCCACGTAACGAGCCAGGCGCCGCAGTGCCAACGGATCTGCCGACTGGATGTGCCCCATGCCTAGGGCGGTGCAGGCGGCCAAATAGGCCTCCGAACATTGCGCCTCCCGGGCAGCTCGGAGGGTTGGGAGTTCGTCCAGCGAGAGAAACCTAGGCGTCATAACTGTGCCCCAGTTGCTCGCACTCAATCCGACTCAACAAATCGAGCGCTCGAACAACTTCAGCACCATGGAATGGTCCGAGCTCGCCGCGCTCTTTCATGGCTCGACGATAGTCGGTCAACACCTTAATGGCTCGTACTGCTGTGCGCTCATTCGCTTGGTTCAACTTGAGAATAGTTGCCACATATTTCTTAGTGCGCTCGAAAAGATCATCCGGTGTCAGACCGATTCCGCCGACGACAGTGCGAGCCCACTCCTCCCAAAGCCATGATTCACATTCTGGTCCAAGACGTAGCCGCTTATTCTCAGCCAATAACGCTTCCCGTTCCTCTGACCATGATTTGGGGGCTACTGGGGCCGCAGCGGGAAAGGTGCGCTTTGGTGTTGGATCGTCGCAGAGGTCGTCTGCCAGGGTGGCAACGATGGCAAATGCTTGCTCTCTCTGGTGCTTACCGCCATCCAACAACGTTCGGACGAGCCACCGCAACGACTCCAATACTTCTGCTTTCGATTTCATGACGTTCTGCCTTCTGCCCCAATGGAGCGAGTCAAACCATAGCCCTAGCTAGCTACCGCCGCAACCCTCAATGTCTTGGTATTCGTCAGTCAAGTCCGCATCGGTCAAATGCTCAATGTCCCCGTAACATGGCGCCATTACATTCCCCGGGCCCAGGTGTCCGGAACGATCTCGATACCAATGCCCCAGTTCATGCAGGGTAACGCGCCGCAATCGTTCCAACCAATCTGGCTTGTCGCGATCCGTCCGCAAACGAATTTCAGCCGAAGCCGTTGATCCATCCTGACTCACGTCGACAAATAATTGCCCCATTGTTCCGGGGTGCCAAGTAGAGGCCATGGTTATTTTCGAGTCGCCGTCACCCGTAATGGTGTCGCAATGCTTGCCGTCGCTGCGCTCGCACCATTCGCCAAATGACGTTTGGATAGCTGCGCGCTCGTCGCTGCCAGCTGTCCCCTCGAGCCGCCATTCGTGGGAGTTCGACGCGCAGGCGGAACAGCCTAGAAGCAACAAGGAGAACGGTCGGCGAATCATGGCTTCGCCTCGAAGCGCGAACAGAACCCCGAGCCATCTGCCGGATAGGTCCAAGAGTCATTGTCGGAGCACCACGGATCGTTTGCTTGATTCATGTTCCATTTCCAGCTCACGCAGTCCTTGCAGTGTCCCAGAACCTTTTCCCTTGCTCGCTCCTTGAGCGCATGTGGGCAGTAACCGCCGCGCTCCAGAACAGCATGTACGTCTTCGACATACGCCCATTCTGGTTCCAGATCGCGACCATTCCCAACCAGTAAGCAGACGCTTCCGTCAATCGTCCTGTCAATCGACAGTACCTGCCCATCCCTATCGGTCACCATGGATTCCGATGTCCAGATGGACCCCTCATGCAATTCAGTCTTCCTATCGTTCGCCATCGTCTTCTTCCTTTCTCCCGCTTCGCACGCATTCTAGCAATCGCACTAGTCGACCCTTATTGGCGTGGACCGTCAGCAGACTCCCATGGTGCCGACAAATCCAGTCACCTTCACAGAGCTCCAACCGCTCGCATTCGTACGCCCTGGTCTTACATGACCGCACCGGATTCCCGCGAAACTCCATTGCGAGCACCTCTGCTCGAGTAACCGACTTGAGCGTCCTAGGATTGCTTGGAGGCGGGACACGCTGAGCGGCACTCATGAATGCTGGGTGTCGCTCTCGCATTTCAGTGGGGCTTACGGGACCCAAACCCGGATTTAGCCAACTCCGATAATAGGTCGGACGGGGCCTGGGATTCATGATTCCTTTTTTCTGCCTCTATTGGAGCGCCCAAGGGGCCCGGTCTCGTATGACGGCATCCCCTTGGGTCTCAAATGCATAGCACGCCCATTGGCGGATAGCTAGCTAAATCATCCCGTACTGGCTCTTGTGCCTCTGCCAGTCGTCACTGGACATCGACATAGCATCGACTGGAGGAGGGGTCTCGCCGGGCTTCGGGGGAGGGGGAGGGGGATCACCTGGTTTCGGCACTGTGTTAGCTGGATCTGGCACTGGCACTGGAGCAGGCACCGAAATCCCAAAGGCTGCTTTTTTGCTTTCGTCAGCGAGCTGGTCGTCCAAGAACTTAGCCACGTCCAGTTGCTGCCCTGCCGGCAAGGCGTCCGTTGCTTTTTCGATCAGAAATGAGGCGTAGTCCACGGCCTTGATTCCCTTCGCTGCGCATTCGCCGGCAATGTGCCGCTGGAGCCTTTCCTGGTCGCGCTCCGCCTCTGCTCGCGTAGCCTTCTGCTCAGCTTCCAGCTTCTCTGCCCTTAGCCGATCAGCCTCGGTCATCGCCGCCTTCTTGCGTTCCTCCTCTTGCTTCTCGAGTTCGTCGGCCCTGGCCATCCTAGCTTTGATGACTGCCAAGTCGTCGGTCCCAAATTCCTTCCGGAGCTCCGAGCGAGTCGCCTGGGCCAGACGCTTATTGAGCGCGTCGCTCGTCTCAAACACCGCGAAGGGTGCTGCCGGCGGGGCCGGAGGTGGCGTTCCACCCCCTGGCGGGAGGCCATCTTCATCAACTGGCGCCAGAACAGCCGTCATGCATGCGAGAGCGAATAGTAGTCCTGCCATGCGAATTGTCTTTCTGCGTTTCTGTCCCGGGATTTCCCGCTCCCGTTGCGTTGCACCAGAAACACTAGTGCCCCCTGAGCGTAATCCCAGGAGGCACTGAGTGCAATACGGAGTCGGGGCTAGTAACTCTGGCTCGCAGTCTTGAGCGCTGACGCGACGCCAGCGGCGGGGAAAGCGACGTACGTCACAATCGCCTGAGTCACGGCGTCCGCAGCGGGAGTTACCAGGCTCTTTCCGTCAGCGCTCAGGGCCGCATTGCCCGTGGTGGGAGTACTGCCTTGCGCCACCACCGTAGAGGCCCCTGTGCGAGTGCCAGCCGTGCAAGTGACGGCCAGGAGTACTCGGCTTTGACGGGAGTTGAGAAAAGCACCAGTATTTGAGGCCAGGGAAATGGTCTCGGTAATTACCTCTCCTTCCTCGGCGATATAGGTCACCTGGCAAGCGGTCACTGCGTCGGTCGCGTTGTTGAAGAGAATGTCCCCAGTCGGAGTGATCGTCACCTCGTGAGTGGCAGGAGATGCTCCAATCACCGGAGTGCACTTGCCGGTCACGCTGCCGGCGGTCACGTAAGCCGCCAGAATGACCGCTGCCTTGGCGTTGGCGGGCAGAGTGAATTTACTCGACGTGGCCGAGGTCAGATTGACCGAGATCGGGCTCAGAGTGAGCAGAGTCCCAAGGTTTGCCGCGGAAGCCGCAGGGGCCAAGAGATTGAGAGAAAGTGCGTTGAATAGGTCTTTTAGCGAGCGCATTGGGTATTTTCCGAACAGGCCCCGCATACCTCAACGTCTCCAGGGGGGAGCCTTTCCCCTGGGCCGTCGTTGCGGGTTTCCCCGCGGAATCTAATGAGGCCGCTTACCGACGGATCCCCGTCGGTGACAGCTGGCCCACGTTCATTCCCTGCTCGGTGCTGGTCTGCTGCGCCGAACGGTTTGGGTTGGGGCTGTAGCCGCCGAGGCTTGCAGGGGTGCCGAACGTCCCTGCTACCGGCAGCTCGGTCTCGAGGGGCGAAAGGGCCCCAGCAGGGCGAGCGTCGGGGTCCATTTCGACGTGAGACTTGTTGCGGCCAGTGTTATCGGATCCAGTAGGTAGCGCCATTGGTTGATTTTCCTTCGTGCTGGTCAAAATCGATAGGGTTTGCCGGCGGCCCCTCGGGCGCCACCGTCGTCGGGCTCGTCAGGCAGGCCACCGCAGGCCGCCCGCGCTTCGACCTGTTGCCGCTCCCGTTGCTCGTTCTGGAATTTCCAATCCGCATCATTGATCGGGATGAAAG
>Ga0213917_1000010_pt1 | contig 63911 bp, 76 predicted proteins | sample McNCre117MG_FD_161051 | JGI IMG/M metagenome (GOLD analysis project Ga0213917, IMG submission 161051) | Freshwater microbial communities from McNutts Creek, Athens, Georgia, United States - 1-17 MG | ecosystem: Environmental > Aquatic > Freshwater > Creek | place: USA: Georgia | collected... | reverse complement strand
GTTTGGCCAAAAGCGCCAATCGCGCCGGGGGGGAGTCCCGCATCGAGGGCGGCAGTGAGTTCAATAAGTTGTTCATCAGTGAGATTGGTGAGCGGTCCTGTTCTGATTTCCTTGCGGTCAATGAACATGCACAGTTCCTTGCCGACGAGTTCCAACGAGCGGTTCACGGCGTTGAAATCTTTTTCGACCTTCGCACGCCTGACGTTCTTCACGAGTTCGCGCAGCACCCATTCCTTATCCACGGCGGCCCGCGCGATGGCTTTGACCGCCGCCTTATTGATCATGGTAGCCTTCTGCTCGATAATTTCCTTGATGCGGGCGGCGACATGCGGCTTATATTCCATGGATTGCCCGGCCGCTTTTGCGGTAGTTTTTTTCTTATCGGGAGGGACGTTTGGGAGTGCCAGAAAAGCTTCTGACTGGCTCATCCCGTTTGCGCGGTTGCAGGCGTATTGCTCCTGACGCGGGGTCAGGCCGCGGTCGGTACGCTTGCCGCCGCTCGCGCCACGGAAATGTTCCCGTATCTTCCCCATCGGGGTGCCATTCGGCCCGAAATATTCCATCTTAACCCCTCATCATTTTCTGTTGGTGCATTGACATGCGCTTAGGCATTGCAACCCCATGAATGTTGACGGGGCCGCCGTGCGCATACCCGGTGGGCGCGCCTGCTGCCTCTTCTTTCTTGCGGGTCCTGGAATCGCGATATTCATCAATCGCCTGCTGAGACGGGACATCCGCTTTATCTTGCCCCACGCCGCCAGTGATTATTGCTCGCTTAATACGCTTCGGTATCGGCGGCTGGATGTAAGTCCGCAATTCGTCGTTGTCTCCGCCTAATGCGTGAACCTTCCCGCCATCAGCGAATTTCTTCACGCTGTCGAGGCCGTGCGAGCGGCGCGCGATCACTGCATTCGCCTCCCGGATCGCCCTGCCGTCGTCACCAGTTTTGGCGAGGACGCTATTGGCCACATGACTCCACTGACGCTGGGCAATAGCAGAGTTCGCCTTCTTGTCATGCTTGGCGGCGTCCTTGGCTGTCCAGGGCATGATCAGTCCATCTTATTTCTGGCGATACCCCCACCGGCCGCGGGGCTCTCGCCAACCAAGCCGTAATTCGCAATCGAGCAATCGCAGCCGACTTCGACGCCTTCGTTCAGGCCGTAATCCGCGACTTCGGCTTGGTTGCTATCGCGATCTGGAGCCGGATTCTCGCCGGAATAGGTTGGCGTATAAGGCAGTCCGCCGCAGGAAAAATGCGCGTTTTGAGTGCCGTTGTCCTGTATTTCTCTCTGGTCTCCGGTGTCGCGCGGATCTTCCGTGGGCGACATCGGCATATCCGTTCCGCTGTTGTTCGCCTTGTTGTTGCCGATGGTGATATTGTCGAAGGACGGGCGATTATCATCGCCAGCGGGGCCTTGCTGCGTGGGTTCGATGAACTGATCATACTGGGTGAATGGGCGGTCTGCCATGAGAGGATTCTCCGGTGGTTGATGGGGCGGGCGGCACCGTTGCTATGCCGGCAAAGACAGGAAGTTCGGTGCGCCCGGATTGCGTGGCGGGAAGGAGTATTACGGCACCGCCAGCGCAAAAAATTAGCCGACTCTCTCGGCTTTTTGGGCAAAACTTCGCCCGCGCGGGTAAAAATACGCTTGGTTTACGGTAATGTCAACAGAAGGCATTCGCGCGCAGCCGGACGCCGCATTTCATTCGCGCATTTCGGTACGCAATCTCGACGGGAACACGAAAGGCGAAGACGGATTTCAGTTTCACGTGGAACACTGCCGCCGTCTCGGCGGGAGCGGCGTCGCGTAGCGCGGCGTCCACAACGCCAATCGCGCGGGCGTTGCCTTCGGCTTCCCAGTCTTCCGCGAGATTGCGGTTCTCTCCCCAGCCACCCCCGGCGAAACCCGCGGATTTGCTCGGGGCACCAAGCCGCAGGTCGGGGTCCCTCATATCGTTTGCCCAGATATCGAGCCAGCGCTCGACCCACTCGAAGCCGTCGTCCATAGTGCAATGATAATCCCTGCGACAGCGCTTGACAACGGCATAAAGCAGGCGCAGATTAGCGGTTCCGGCTGTGAGAAGCCGAAGGAGCGATTGATTGAGTCTTTCCAAAGCCGCCCCACCGCAAGAGCCGTCCACGGCGCGTTCCCGCGCGCTCTGCTCCTGGCAATTCTCACCTTGCGTTCTTCGGGGCGGCCCTGAAAGGGTTCAAATATGAAGAGAGGCTACAAGCGCCGTTACATCCCCAAGCCGAAGAACAGCACATATTTCCCGGATTTCAAACGCTACGAGTTTGAGAAAACGGTGTGGGCGCAGAATCACCCTCGCGCGACCGCCGAGGAATACCGGGAAGCGATGCAGGTTATAGCGGCGAGGTGTGGAATATGACCCAGCGCCGGGTTTTGAAGAACTCAAGATACCCAACTAGGGCCTATTTTCCATTTATTGAACGCCCGATGTATGAGGCATACCATCGTTTCGATGATCTGAAGTACGCTTGGGTTGTGGCGCACCAGGATGCAACGCTCGAAGAAGACCTCGCCGCGTCCAATGTCATTGCTAAACAGTGCGGAATATGACCGGCAACCTATCGGAACTTGATGATTTCGAGTTCCGTAATGCGTGGCAGGCAATGCCGGATGCAGATAAAGCCGCTCTGCCTCGTGCTGATCGGTCGCATTACGTTGAACGTTACCGTGATTTGACCAATTGGGTTGACGGCGCTGCCGGCAGACTCAAGAATCGGGGCAACGGCGAGGCTCCGCCTGATCCGGTAATTGAGGCTGCAGAAAGCATCCCCGGCGTGACAGAACCGCACGTCGTGCCGCCTGACGATCGGGTCGATGACCACAAACCGCGACACAACTACCTCCAATGGGCGGCACTCGATGGATTGGAACCGCCGCCGTTCAACTGGCTGCTCGATCACTGGCTTTCTTGGCACCCGACGCTCTTGGCGGGGCGCGGCGGCATCGGCAAAAGCCTGTTGGTGCAGCAACTCGGAACCGCGCTGGCATGTGGGTTGCCGACTTGGTGCGCGGCCGTCGACCCGGTATCGGTGCTTTATTTCGCGTGCGAGGACGACCATGACCAGCTTTGGCGGCGGGAAGCGGCAATCTGCAAACAAATTGGAATTGGGCTATCTGCGCTCAAGGATTTTCACGTCGACGCCAGATATGGCATGGAAAACACGCTTCTGACCACCGAGTTCGGTAGGCCAATGTGGACCCCTCAGCTTGAATTGCTGCGCGAGCAGGTCGGAGACTGGCGCGCCGATATCCTGATCTTGGATAATTTGGGGCATACCTTCGGCGCCAATGAAAACGTGCGCCACGATGTTACCCTGTTCCTGAACGGAATCGCTGGCTTGGTCACAGACCGCCCGTTCTGCCCGATATTGCTCGGCCACCCGTCCAAGGCACCCAACAGCGAATACAGCGGGTCGACCGCTTGGGAGAACGCAGTCAGGATGCGCTGGTATCTCGACGACAAATTGCCGGACGCCCATGCCGACCCGGAAGCCACCCCGGACCCAGACTATCGAGTGTTGGCCAAACGCAAAACCAATTACACCCGCATGGATTACGTCCAATTCAGGTTTAACGAAGGAGTGTTGGTCCCGGAACTTCAGGAACAAGGAGAACCGGGTCTAATGGCCACCCTCAGGAAACGCAAGGCCCGCGCCACCATCCTTTCTGCCATTTCAAGACTGGCAGAAGTCAAGCTCTACGGCAACAACACTTCAGGCCGATATTACCTGCCTCACCTGATCCTTGAAAACAAACTCGGAGAAGGCTGCACAAAGACCGAATTGGCGGACGCAATGCGAGAACTTGTGATGAGCAAAAACATCGAAATGGGCGATGTCGGAAAAGATGGCAAGGGACGCAGGATTCATGGCCTCAAAAACACTTAAAATCACTGAAAATATGCGTTTTGTAAAAAACGGTTAAATTCATACACATCCAAATTGTCTGCACTATGAAGAATTTTGGAAAAGACGTAAAAACGCGAAAAATCACAGTCTTTTAATCAATAATTCCTTTGTAAATCAGATATATCCAAATTGTATTCCACATCCCTCCCACATCTTCGCCACATCTATTCCAAATCCCCCAAATCCCTCTATGTCCAAATCCCCCAAATCCTACGTTCCACATCTCAATTTTCCACTATAGTATAAAACAGATGTGGAATGGGACACACAGCATACGTGTTATCCCCCGTTTCGCGGATGACGACGACGGGCGGCGCTGACGCTTGCCCGCGCGCACCGCGAACTACATCCGCGCCTCAAAACCAACCCAAGGACACCGCCATGCTCACCCCCCTCACCTACCGCCAACAACTCGTCCGCGACATCCTCGCTCAGCATGAACTCGACCGCGCCAAAACAGCCGGCCCCCGCAAACCAGGCAGAGGCAGACCACCCTCCGATCCTTTCTCAGGCGCATCCAAAGCCAGAACCAAAGGCGCAGCAAAAGCCCGCAAGTCGGCCAAGGTAGACTGAGAAAAATCCCCAACCAGACCGCCGTAAAATTTTTGGCGAGTTCTGAAGGAAAATCTCGAACAGGCGCGAATAGGGAGGGGCTATAGAACGTCCTCTGGCCTCATCAATCTGAGGGTCACCCCCCGCCCCACCCCCCCCGGACTTCTTGGCCAGCGATTCGAGGGTAGCCAATCCGACAGCGGCCCAATGGCAGGCGGCCGGAACCGGCACCGATTGGCATCAATCCACGACAAAGCGCGGACTTATCTGCACCTAACCTGCCGGATCGGCATGTCAAACACCATACAGAATCGTCAGGAAGGCCATCAGGAACGCCGTAGCGACGTGCAGCGCGGCTTCAGGCTACCTACCAACCCAGGAGCGTTTTGCGTGGCTGTAATCGAATCCTGGCGCGTTTTGGGCATCAGGCATTGACGGCAGCTTGGATCAATCCAGCGGGTCTAGGTGCGGCTGTGAGATGGTGTTGCAATGCGATCATATCCATTGATTTTGCGATTAGGTGCCCATAGCAGGAACCAAAAGATACCCTGCAAGCCAATGGATACGCCAGTCTACGTTTTAGGTATTGGCAAAATACCCCAAAATCTACCCCCAAATGACAAAGCAGCATACCTCTAAAGCATGAACAGTGCCAACTCCTGGCATAAACAATGCTTATAGTGCAATATGAGAGCGATTATCGCTCGCGTAACTGCTCACTTTCTAACCAGTGGTCAAATCTCACCTTTCACCAATTTGAACAACTGTCGAGAAATCGTCATTTCGTATCGAGAAATTTCACAATGTGAAATCGGCGTCTTGGGTGCATGGGCGCTGGTGGTCAGCCCATCGCTAACGCCGTATTGACAATTGGCGAGCGTTGCGCGTATCCTTGCCGACCATGGATGATATGAGCAACAAGTCGCTGCGTGATTACCTGGCGCTGATTGGTGCTAAGGGCGGCCGTGCGCGAGCTGCGGCGCTTGATCCTGATGAGCGTATGGCGATCAGTCGGAAAGCGATTGCAGCGAGGTGGAAGGATCATATTGCTGCACGTCCTAGCAAGCCCAAGCTGCCCAAAGTTTGAGCAATTGCTGATTTAGCTGTCCTAGCTAAAACTTGACCTGAATCACTGTTTTTGCAAATAGTTGAAATATCTCTTGCAATGCTTAGCGGCCAAGCGCATAATCATTCCATCGTATCAACAACAGGAGAGCGAAATGAACGAATTATCGAAGCCGTCTTTGTTTACGCCGAACGTGTTGCGCGGTGTAGCTCGTGAACGCTATCGTCTTTACCGTCATGGCGAAGGAATTTTCAGCTTGACGCCAAAAGGTAAAACTTTCGTTGCCAAGGTCGAAGCGGACGACTGCGGATTGGGGTGTAAATGCGGCGCGTTTATCACGCCAATCAGTATGGAAGGGCGCGACAGACTGGCGAAAGCGAAAAGGTTTTAGCCTAACAAACCCAGCGCGTCGGAGCGCGCTGCGATGGTTGGGTTAAACCGCAACCTGCTAGCGGATTTTAGCAGTGATAGCAAAAAGGTAAACATCATGGATAAGCTTTTAGATTGTGGCCATAGCGAAAGCGCGCACAGCAGCATTACTCACGGCTACGGTATCGACAAAGACGGGAAAAAGCATTGTTACGCGTGCTGTGCAGAGCGTGACAAGCGCAATATGCGTGAGACTGGCAGAGCGTGCCTGTATCTGGTCAAGGCTCCCGAAATCAACGCGCAAGCGTATGCAATTACCAATTGGCCAAACTCGTTACGCTTCCCAGTTGGGCGCGTTCGCATAGGCCGTCATAACATGGCTGGCAAGCGTTATGACGCGTGGTTTATGTTCGAGAATGAAACTTGGCACGCAGTAACCTACGGTGACAATACGCAAATCGCACATTGCAGGCGCGTCAAATCTTAGCCATTCAATCGTTAGTTGGTCAACTGATAGGAGATTAAAAATGGACCGCACCGAACAACGTTACGAGCGATTTGCAACTTTACGCGCCGAATATCCCGAGGAAACTTACGACCGCATCATGGATAAAATTTCGGACGAAGAAAACGACGCATCCGAATTTACCATTTTGGCCATGATCGCCGCGCAAGACGAGGCGCGCGATGAATAATAAAAACGCAATCGCAAACCTGCGCGTGATAGCTGAATGCCGCCGGGCCAATCTCCAGCTCTGCGCCCGCGATTGTGCGCGGGCTACGCTACGCGAGATTGACGCCAAGCATCTCAGGCCATGTCTGCTGCGCGCTTTGGTGCACGCGGCCAATTAGTTACCGCGCCGGCGGGTCCGGCAACAAATAGGAGGGTATCATGCGCGATCTGTATCAAGAAGTAACTGACAAGATCATTGCGAAACTTGAGGCAGGTGTAACGCCGTGGATCAAGCCATGGAATTGCGCTGCTCCTAATGGCGGAATGCCTTACAACGTGATATCAGGCAAGAGTTATCGCGGGATCAATATCCCGCTGCTCTATTGCAATGAGTATACGTTCACCGGCTGGCTTACCTACAAGCAAGCGCAAGAAGTTGGCGCGCATGTCAAAGCTGGCGAGCATGGATCAATGATCGTATTTTTCAAGCCGTGGAAAATCCGCGACGTGAAAGCGATTGCGGCCGGCGACAAAGACGCCGTTGAGAAAACCATTCCCATTCTGCGCAGCTTCACCGTTTTCAATGTGGCGCAAGTAGAAGGTTTGCCAGAAAAGTATCTGCCGAAACTTGACGAGCGCACGCAGATTGAGCGTCAAACACAAGCGGAGGCGCTGCTTTCAAAAGCCGTGGTCAAGCATGGTGGTGACCGCGCATTCTTTACGCCATCGCATGATTTCATTCAACTGCCAACGCCAGAAAGTTTCACCGATGCTGGAAGTTATTACGCTACCGGCTTGCATGAACTAACTCATTGGACTGGTCATCAATCCAGGTTAGCACGCGAATACGGCAAGCGCTACGGCGATGAGCAATACGCAAGGGAGGAACTGGTTGCCGAAATGGGCGCTGCTTATCTGTGCGGGCATTGCGGCATTGCGGGCAAGTTGCAACATGCGGAATATATTGCAAGCTGGCTGCAAGTCCTGAAAAATGACAAGCGCGCAGTCTTGACCGCTGCGAGTCACGCGCAGAAAGCTGCTGATTTTGTGACTGGCTGGAAAGCGGAGGCGGTTGCTGATGAAGCGCAAGCTGCATGAGGGAATGGGGGACTTTCGCGCTAGGCGTGGGTGCCCCCGATTACCCCGAGCAGATAGATTAAACCCGGAAAGAAAGGAAAGCAACCATGAACATCAAAATGACGCCGCGCGAAGCGCTGAAAATTCAGGCGGAGCATGTTGCGTGGTATGGGAAGCATCGTGCAGATTTAGCGCAGGTGGTCGCCGCCATGACGAATATATCCGGCCTCGATCTTGATGCCGAGTTATCGATCATCGAAATCAACCGCAGAATTCCGCGCGGTGGTGATATTGAACATCTGTGCGGAATCTCGCAAGACTAATCCCGCAGCCTCAGCCGGTGTGAGCGGCTGACGCGGCGGCATTAACCACGAAAGGGAAATCATGGATATCAACATTTACATCAATGGCAATCGTGCAGTCATCGCATTACCAGAAGGAGAGTGCATGGAAGTGCGACCTGATTGGGGCGTGTATCATCCGGTAGTTACCTTTCCAGCGATTGAGCGAGCAATCAGAACGCGCGGACTTGATCCGATAGGCCAGTGGTCATTTTCTATAGCCAAAGACGCCAAGGCGCAATCTTGACCACTTCCAAGCGCACCATCATCAAGCACGACATCGGCGCAATCGTCGCGCACCTTGGCCAGCATTACCCCAAGGGCATCGTGCAATCGCAGCGTCCTGGTAATCAAGTCGCGGTGAAATGGCCAGATGGCACATGGTCCAAGCATCACGCGCGGGAACTGAGGAGGATAGTATGATCCGCGACTACCACGACAAACGCTGTTACCGCGAGCCGTTCCCATGGCGCGAGCTGTGCAACGGGCTGGCAATCGTCGCGCTGGTGCTTCTCGGGATCGCGGCGGCGGCATGAACTACGCCGAGTTTATAGAGCGGAAGTCTCAGTCCGGCGCAATGGACGGATTCGAGCCGCTATGGATGCCGGACTTCCTTTTCGATTTTCAACGGGCGCTTGTCGAATGGTCGCTGCGGAAAGGTAAGGGCGCTGTATTCGCTGATTGCGGGCTCGGTAAAACTCCGATGCAGCTTGTTTGGGCTGAAAACGTGGTGAGGAAAACCAATAAGCCGGTATTGATCTTAACGCCGCTTGCCGTGTCGCCTCAGAGCCTTGGAGAGGCTGCGAAGTTCGACATCGAAGCGCACCGCTCACGCGAAGGCGAAGTGCATGCCGGCATCAACATCACGAATTACGAACGTTTGCATTATTTCAATCCTGATGACTTCGGAGGCGTGGTATGCGATGAAAGCTCTATCCTCAAGCACTTTACCGGCGTAACTCAAAAGGGCGTAACGCGATTCATGGCAAAAGTGCCGTATCGCCTGCTTTGCACTGCGACGGCCGCGCCGAACGATTACTATGAACTTGGAACGTCTAGCGAAGCGTTGGGGGCATTGGGCTACAGCGATATGCTCGCGCGTTTTTTCATGCAGGATGACAAAAAGAAAAGCCGCATGAACGAAGTTAAACTGGCGCGAGGCGCGCACACTGGCAACCACTTTCAAAAACTCGCCTACCGGGTTTCGCAACAGATCGGGCAATGGCGTCTGAAAGGTCATGCAGAGTTGCCGTTCTGGCAATGGGTGTGCTCTTGGGCAATGGCGTGTCGCAAACCCTCGGACCTTGGCTTTGATGACGGCGCGTTTATCCTGCCGCCGCTCAATACGCGAGATCACATCATCACGCCAAAGCGGCCGGCAGATGGGATGCTGTTCACCGTGCCGGCATTTGGATTGAAAGAGGAACGCGACGAACGCAGGCGCACGCTGGACGAGCGCGCGGAGCTTGTGGCCAATCTAGTGAACCACGGGAAGCCCGCTATTGTGTGGTGTCACCTGAATGTTGAGGGTGATATGCTCGAAAAGACAATCAAGGATTCTGTGCAGGTTGCGGGATCAAACACTGATGAGGAAAAAGAGGAAGCATATACCGCTTTCAGTGCCGGCAAGATTCGCGTTCTCATAATCAAGCCGAAGATCGGCGCTTGGGGCATGAACTGGCAGCATTGCGCACACGTCGTCACCTTTGCCTCGCACAGCTATGAGCAATACTATCAGTCAATCCGGCGTTGCTGGCGCTTTGGGCAAAAGCAACCCGTGACGGTGGATATCATTTCGACCGAGGGCGAAGTCCATGTCCGTGAAAGCATGATCCGAAAAAGCCAAGCGGCTGACCAGATGTTTGAGCATTTGGTCGCCAACATGAACGATGCCGTGCATATCGCGCGGGCCACCTACAGCAAACAACCGGAGATTCCGCAATGGCTATCGCAGAGCAATTAATCAATGACCGCTACGCCTTGTATCTCGGCGATTGCATGGAGGTCTTACCGACATTTCCGGAAGGATGCGTTGACATGTCGATTTACTCGCCTCCGTTTGCTGGCCTATATCAGTATTCCAGCAGCGAGCGCGATCTATCGAACTGCATAGACCGCGATGAATTTTTTACGCACTACGAATTCATCGTGCGCGAGATACACCGCTTGACGAAACCGGGCCGCATCAGTGCCGTGCATTGCACCGATATTCCTACCGGAAACTCTGGGCTTGACCATCTGACCGACTTGCCAGGCGAGATTATCCGGCTGCACGAAAAATGCGGATTCCATTTCATCGCGCGTTACCACGTATGGAAAGAGCCGCTCCTGGTGCGCAACCGCACGATGACGAAAAGCTTGTCGCACAAGAGCATCACGCTTGATTCTACGCGGCACAGCATTGCAAACGCCGACCAGCTTGTCATATTCCGCCGTAGCGGGGCAAATACAATTCCGGTTACTCATCCCGAAGGATTGACGGAATACGCAGGGTCGCGCCCGATGCCTGCCGATGCACGCGACTACAGGAATTGGAAAGGATCACAGCTCGAAAACAAATTTTCGCATTGGATTTGGAGGCAATACGCTTCCGCGTTTTGGGATGACATTCGCATTGATCGCGTGCTTCCACACCGTGAAGCAAAGGAATTTGAGGATGACAAACATGTCCACCCGTTGCAACTCGATGTGATTGACCGAGGACTTGCGCTCTGGTCGAATCCCGGCGAAACGGTCCTGACGCCGTTCATGGGCGTAGGTAGCGAAGTCTACGGGGCTGTCTGTGCTGGCCGACGCGGGATAGGGATCGAACTAAAGCCAAGCTACTATCGGCAGGCCGTCAAGAATGTGCAACTGGCGGCAGAAGGCAAGCGCGACGAAGAAAATGATCTGCTGGATTTTGGCGAAGATGCAGACCAAGACGCAATCGCTGATTGAATCCTTCGCCAATATCGCTATCGGCATGGGCGTCGCATTTGCCGCTCAACTAGTGGTATTCCCCGCGCTTGGTATTGCGGTCAGACTGGATCAAAACGTGGCGATAACCTGCGCGTTTACGGCGGTTTCGCTGGTCAGGAGCTACGCGCTACGTCGGCTGTTCAACCGGCTACATTCCTGAAACTGGCCTACTCGAGCTAGAACGCTCAAAATCGCCCTTGGGCTACCCGTATATCCTGTCCGTCAGACGCGCGTCGCCTTGGCGATCTTGGCTTGAAATCGGGGCATGCACAACGGAATTTGCCGGTCTGACTTCGATCTCCACGCTTCCGCCCATGCGATAGACGCCTCGCAGGATGTGCAAATCGACCACGTTACAATCGTCAACGATGATATTTGCATGTTGCAGCGCGTCAAGCAACGACTTGAGCAGGTTATCCAGATCGCGCCGCCGTTTGTCTGGCGCATTGGCCACGATTCGGATCGAGCATTCGCCGCGTATCGTTTGAAGCAGCGGCAGAGCCTTGACTACGGTGCGGAAGGTCTCTCCGGCCGCGCTGATCCGCCGTGAGCCGTTCTTATTGAGCAGCCAATAATGGTTGATGCTTGGTGGCCACGGAAGGGTCAAATTCAGGCCATTTCCGACCTGTTTAACGCTCGGCGTGACCTGGCCAACCGTAACCGGCCTGCCAATTTTCGCCGCCGCCCGCTTGGCGATTGCCTTGTCGTATTGAATCCGCTTTCGCACCTCGGCGGGAACTGGCGACTTCGGCCTGCCGCCTTTATGCTCATCCTCATAATCTGGAGGCATCACCTGCACTTTGTGCACCTTGGCTTTAATCTCTGCCTGGCGCACCTCGAAGTCGCGCAGGGATAGCCCTCTGAAATTTCCCATGCCGGTCATTTTGGCGTGACCTCGGTTATGCGGACGCGAGCGACGCGTCCATAGGACGGGCAATCTCTCTTAGCCTCTGACCGATCGGAGAAAATTGATTTCTGCGTTGTCGGCAAGCCACGAAGTATGCAATCGTCAGACTTGTTTAACACCGCCCATGCGAGCGTGCCGCGCTTAACCGGTTTTCCCCTCGATTTCATAGCACGGTTGCCCCCATTTTCACGAGCCGCCGCAATTCCTCTTGCTCGCATTTGAGAATATCCCAGCCGTATTCTTTAGCGGTTACCCGTGCGGCGTCTTCTGTCTGGTGCAGAATTCTCACTTCGTTACCGTCCGTAATCAACCAAAATTGGCGATGATAGTTGCGAGGATTAACCGGCTTTTTCTTCACGGTTCTTTCACCAATCCCAATTCTTCGGCCATCGTGCGCGGCTTGCCTGTCGCCTCATACGTCCCGAGCGCCATCAGGATACTCGTGAGGATGTCCGTCCACTTCGCCTGATCTTCGATTGAGCAGGTTTCGATAGGTAGCGACGGCGCGGCTTTCAGAGCGGCCAGAATATTGTCGATACCGTTCTGGAATTTCCGCAACTCACGCAGCGCCGCAATCGCTCGCGGGTGTCCTTGGGTCAGTTTAATCAATGAGAGCAGGCCGGGGCCGAGATCGTTCATCAAAAATTTTCTCGATAGAATGCTTCAATGACTTTGGCTAAATCGTGCATGTTAAACGCGCCGCCCTCGCCTTCTCGGCCTTTCTTCATGCTGCCAATCCAGATTTTATTCGGATCGTCCAATTCGATGAGACGATATTTTCCGATAACTATCTGCGAGGGAATTTTGAGGAAGGCGCGCGATTTCATAGCGCCACCGCATCGTTCTTTCTGCACCAATCCTGCCAAGTCGTGATCCAGCAATTTTTGGAATGTGCGTTGCCTTGTTCCTCAACTCGATACCAAATATCATTGCCATCCCGTCTCATGACAATCCTGGTCCGTCCCCTAGCGCGCACGCGGTCGCCAATTTGGGGGTCAGTCAATGCGGATCGTGGTTCTCTCATTTCCCGCTCCGTGGCGACTTGGCGTTATGCCATTTCCTCGAATAGCAGTGACAACTGTTCGGCCTGTTTTTCTTTCTTCGCCAGCGTTTCGTTGCAGACTGCCGTGATATAGGTCGATAGCACGCTCGCATCAATCCCGGATTTCAGCGCGACCAACTTGCACAGGTTGGCGAAGTTTTCCGCCGCGTCGATCTTGCGATTACATGCCGCTTCGAGTTCGGGACAGGCGCTCTTGATTTCGCTGATCTTGATGCCAAGATGCAATGCGGTGATTAGACCAGGCGTTACGTTCTCATAGGTTACTTTGTCCGGCGTAACTTTGCCTGCATCGGCTCCGGTAAAGGTGACGCTTTCCAATTGTGCCATGTTACCTCCGTCTAAAATTTCGTGGGGTGGCGTCAGGGCTTGATACCTGATGTCGAACAGTGCATGAGATGTATTCGACTTCACTCATGCCTCGCTACCGTGCATGTCCTTCCATGCCGCACCACCAATTGACAGTCTATTGCCAATCGGCTTATCATGTCAACTATGAAATATCTTTCCGCTACCGAAGCCGCGCATCGGCTCAATCTATCCCGCGCCCGTATCAAGTTGCTTTGCGCCAAAGACCGCATCCATGGCGCAATCAAAATCGGCAAACAGTGGGCAATCCCTTCCCCGCCCCGCATTATCCCCTTGCAAAAATAGTTCTTGACACATATTGCCGATTGGCAGTAGTCTAGGCATATCACCTCGCAACCAGCGGCCAGTCGAAAGTGCCGCAGAAAGGAACATCGTGACCTGTAGCCAGCTTGCATTAACGCTCATCGCATGGCCCGACATGACTTATGCCGCGCTGATGTTCTCAGCATTCAGCGCCGGGCTGCTGATCATGGCGATCTACCATCACATCAGGTGGTCGCGCGGTATTAACTGGCAAAAAGATAGGGAGTCGGTTGAATGAGCAACGACATCAACGCGCGGCTGGTCGAGGCGCTTCAAAGAATTGAGCGATGGTTTGGAGAATTTCCACCAGTCAAATCTCGCGAGGGACTGCCGTCAACCTATGGTGTCGAGTATGGCAGCAATGGCGAGCGCGACTATATGCGTAAGATTGCACGCGATGCGCTCGCCACCCTCCCCACCGAGACGGTTGCGGTAAAGTATGGCTGTCATTGCGACATTGAGAACATGCCTGACGGATTCGAGCCTGACGGTTGCGTGATAGACGACAACATGCCAGAGATTTGTGTCTATGCGCACAAACTTTTGGCCGAGGGAAAAGGAAAGATTGATTGCGAGTATTGGCGACCGATAGGTAAACAACACGCCGAGCCGGTTGCGGTCGTGCCGGATGGCGAGATGCTAAATCGTGGCGCCGACGAACTGCGTGAAGCGTTGCAAATGCTATCACACGGTAGAAGCTATCAATATGTATGCGGCAGGGTGTTCAAAGCCATGCTCGCAGCTGCGTCGAATGCCGCAGCGTCGCAGGAACAGAACCCGTCACCGGGGAATCCCATTGCGGAGACTACCGGAACGGCTGGCCAGCCTACGAACGCTGCGGCACCCCTATGCCGTGAATGCGGAGTCGGGCCAGCGCAGTATCTCGACCTTTGCTCGCAGTGCTACCGCGCGGCAAAGCGGCAGGCGGATGAGGAAGAACATATTTATCGTGACCGCGAGGGCGAGATGAGAGTGAGGATTGAGCGCGATGAGTGAATGGCAATCAATTGAGACTTGTCCTATTCCGATCTTTGATCCAAAAAAATGGTATGAGAATGGGCCGCACTATCTAGTATTTTCTGATTTTGTGCAGATTGCCTATTACGGTTACACGCAAACCGGAAAAGGCAGATGGCAAGGACGATATCACATTATCAGTCCTACGCATTGGATGCCATTGCCAAAACCACCGAAATGACCTGGCGCGGGACTGCCGGCTCACGTGGCCGAGAGGGAGGGTTCCCGAACCCGCGCCGACTTTTTACAAGGAGATGAAATGGCATTCAGAGTTACAGTTGAAGAAATTTTCGATTCAAAAGATGCTGGAGATCAAGGGTTGGTCGTGAAATGTTATGAGCAGACTATCGAGCTACTTGACCTGCCGAAGATCATCGCGGCGATTAACCAGAAACCTCGTGTCTACACGAAGCGCAAGGCCAAGGAGGGGGCGGCATGAGCGCACACGATTACAAAAAGATCGTCAAGAAGCATCCTGCCGCTGTCGTGCAATACCATCCTGCCGAAGCGGTCAGGAAGCGCGGGGATGACTGGCTAAACGGGCGCGAGTGCTGGAATGTTTCAGTTGAAACCTGCGTGGCCCTCCGGCATAACGGCCCAGATTTCAGCGATTACGTCAGCATGTGCAACATGGAGCGCGGCGAGCGGAGCAGAGTATGAGCGCGAACGAAGTTGTGCCAGGACTCTACGCCGACATGAGCATGGCTCAATATCTGGCCATTTCCGCCTTTTCTTCTGGCATGTGCCATACGATCCTGTCGGCCAGTCCGCTGCACGCGTGGACTGACAGTTGGCTTAACCCAAACCGCGAGCGCGAGGATTCGAGCAAGATGGACCTCGGGACTTATGCCCATGCGCTCCTGCTCGAAGGCGGCCACGTCGGACTAGTCATGATCGAAGCCGACGACTGGCGCGCCAAAGCCGCGAAGGAACAGCGCGACGAAGCGCGGGCGGCTGGCAAGCTGCCAATCCTCGCGCACAAATTGCCAGAAGTCGAAGCGATGGTCAAAACCGCCAAGGAATACATCGCCAACAGCGAAATCTCTAACGTATTCGATACTGGCCTACCAGAGGAGACGGTGATTTTTGATCTTGACGGAGTGCGTTGCAAGATTCGTCCTGACTGGCTGACCGCCGATTACGGGCTGATTCTGAGTTATAAAACGACCGCCGGAACCGCTAACCCGGAGTCCTGGATTCGCACTCAATTGCCGTCCTATGACGCCGCCACAGTGTTCTACGAAAAAGGGGTAGCTACCCTGTCACCTGATGACATGCCGCCCCGCTGCGTGCATCTGGTGCAGGAACAGAGCTATCCTTACGCCTGTTCGTTGATCTGTCTCTCGCCAGCATGGGACGATCTGGCAACTCGCAAGATGTGGCGCGCGGTCGGGATATGGAAAGAGTGCCTTGCAAACGGCTATTGGCCAGCCTACCCGGATCGAATCTGCCACGCCGAGCCGATGCCGTGGGAAGAACAGCGATTCGCGGAACAGGAAGCGAATAGCAAGTTCAGCGAGGAAGAATTAAAAGGAGGCGTGCCGCTATGAGCTTCACTTTCCGCAAGGCGACCAGAGAGAACGTCGGGCTGATTATTGGGCTGATAGGAGCCAGCGGCAGCGGCAAGACCTATACGGCGATGCGGCTCGCCAGCGGAATCTGCGGTGATAAGCCATTTGCGGTTATCGACACCGAGGCAGGACGCGCGAAGCACTACGCCGACCAGTTCAACTTTGACCATGGCGACCTCAAGCCGCCTTTCCGACCTGATGCTTACGCTGAGGCGATCATGGCTGCTGACAAGGCCGGATATCCGGTGATCGTGGTGGATTCCTGTTCTCACGAATGGGCCGGAGACGGCGGAATCCTCGATTGGGCTGACGACGAACTTACCCGCATGGCTGGCGACGATTACGGCAAGCGCGAGCGCGTGAAGATGGCAAGCTGGATCAAGCCCAAGATGGCACATAAGGCGATGATCCAGAAATTGCTACAAGTGCGCGCACACTTGATTCTGTGCTTCCGGGCAGAAGAAAAGATCGAGATGGTCAAGAACGCGCAAGGTAAAATGGAGATCGTTCCGAAGAAGTCCGCAATCGGGCTTGATGGATGGATGCCGGTATGCGAGAAGAACATGCCTTACGAGTTAACCGCAAGTTTCCTGCTCATGGCATCGCATCCTGGTATTCCGCATCCGATCAAACTGCAAGAGCAACACAGATCACTTTTCCCGTTGGACAAGCCAATCACCGAGGAATCCGGGAAGCGCCTCGCTGCATGGGCTGCTGGCGGATCACCGAAAGCCGCGACGATCCCGGCCACTTCAGAGAACGTATCTGACTTAGGGCCGAAAGGTAGTGCTAGCCAACCGGGATCGTCTGCGGCCCCCTACATCGCGCCAGAAGAAGCGCTCGCACTCGAAGCCCGTTGCACCGACAACGGAATAAACATCGACGCGCTCAAGAAAGCCGCGAAGGTAGAACGCTTATCGCTAATCCTTGAAGCCGATCTGCCGCGCTGTCATACGTGGATCGACACCGTTTTAACGAAGCGCAAGGCGGCAGCATGAACCTCCGCACTTGGCTCTACAACATCTGGCCCGCGCCGACGCCGAAAGAACTCGCGGCGCGCGAACTGGACGAAGCCGAGCGCAAGTTGCTCGAAGCGCACACTGGGCAGGAGTTTGCCGCGAGCATCATCAGCTACAATCAGACGCGCATCAAGCGACTGAACAAGTTTCTGGCGAGCCAAGGTGGTGGGTGATGGCCAAGCATAAGCCAACCGTAGTCTATTGCACGCACAAGGTGGGCGTCTATCCGTACGCGTCAATCGCAACGCATGACACCAAAAGCGTGAGGATTGGTATATGGCCGGGAAAGGGCAAATTAGGTTTTACATTCGCACTCACCCGCCAATTCGCCAAGATGCTCGCGCGTAGGATCAATCAATGCTTGGAGGATACGAAATGAGCGAAAAGAAAACCGCAGCGCCGCAGGTGTCGTCGTCTATCGGCAGCACGACGCGAAATCAAGCCGAGCCTGTGCCTGCTGCGGCCCCGAGCAAGCTGCCGCTGAGTGCGGAACAGATTGAGGATTGGAGAATCAGATTAACGCGCGGATATTTGCATTCTCTTTGTAACCAAGCCCTGCACGCGATTGAGCTTGAGCGCGATTTTTATGAATACATGAAAGACACAATGGCTGAGATGAACAGGCTTGAGGCCGAACTCGCAACCGCTCGCAGGGAGGAACGGGAGCGGTGCGCGAAAATCTGTGATGGGTGGGATCAAACTTCTGCTAAACGAATCCGCGCACTGGAGGATGAAAAATGAGTGACACGCCGAGGACTGATGAAATCGTGATTGGCGCAACTGCGGAACGATTGCTTTCAATGTGTCGAAAGCTCGAACGTGAGCTGGCAGCCTGCCAAGCGGAGAATGCCATCCTTAGAGAGCAGAACCTCGCCATGAACGCTACGTGCGTGAGATACGAGCAGGTAGAGCTGGAATTACCAAAAATACCAATAATCAGAAGATTCGGATGGCAGACAACTTAAACGGCCCCTTCATAGCCACGCGCAGCCCTTCCGACGTGGTAGCGCAATTAATTGGCGCAGTTGCCGATGCCACAATTGATGCCCTCGCCAACAAGCCCGCTGATGCGGGGAAGGAGTAGCCATGACAGCCGACATCATCGGCTATGCAGTTCTGATAGCCATCTTTCTATTTGTGGCGTGGAACATAAGATGACCACCAACCTTCAGGGCCGCAGCCCCGAGCATCAATCCGAAGATGAGCGCTGCGCTGCATACGCATGGCTGTGCGTTGCAGTGATGATAATCTGCGGGGCGCTAGGCTACTTACTCCATTGGATTACGATATGAATTCTCACGATCTTGCAAGATTGCTTTTGTCTTTCCCCGATCTTCCTATCGCAGTACACTGCAACAATCACACATACGCCAGCATCGCAGATTCTCGAAGCCACGGCGAGTTGAAGATTGGGTTATTGAATCACTATTCTGGCGCGCACATAGTAATTGGGAATATCTCAAAATTAAACATCAATCCTCCAAATTGGTTCATATCTGAAATGCTTTACGGAGATGCTCCTAAGGAATGGAATTACTACTGAGGTGCTTGGCTACGCGCTGCATTGGTTGCTGGCATGATCGACCAACTCGGGATTGCTATTTGTGGAGTAACCGCAGTATTTCTAAGCCAAGATTCGCGTGAGTCTTGGCGGAAATGGGCATGTATTTTTGGGCTTGCGCGGCAACCATTTTGGTTCTGGGCCACATGGAAAGCCGAACAATGGGGCATCTTGGCTTTGTGTTTCGTCTACGCCTATTCGTGGGCGCGCGGGTTGCGCACCTATTGGTTCAAGAAGTAAAAAACCAACAAGGAGGTTGCTGACGTGAATAAACTGATCAGAAAGCGGATATCCTATCCGATTTGCGAGGCCGCAACTACGCCAAAATGGTATAGACCTAATGGCGGTACATGCCCGTTCCGCGCTTCATTCGTGACTGAATCCGGTAAAAAGCTATGCAGAATTCACGCGAAATTGTCGCCAGAATGGATAAAAAACCCGTCAGGTTGAGCGAAGCCTGACGGGTTGTTGCCTATTGACTAAAGCATTTACCAAGCGCATAATTTTTGGCGCATTCCATCAATCTTTAATTTCTAGCGGAGTCCATCATGCGCTAACTGTCTCGCCGCAAGACTCAATGCAGCAACGGTTGAAATACCGTCACTTATCTTGAGTGTTATTCAAATTTGATTAAAATTTTCGGTAGGTCAGCGCCCGGCTCAAAAGGTCGGGCGCTTTGTTTCGGGGAGCGTTTGTTGGCAGGCGACGGGCAGGACCGGCGAGGAGGGTGCCGGCTAAGTTCCGGGCGCGTGCAGTTCCTTCCTCATTTCCGCAATCGTGGCGTTAAGCGCCGCCCACTCGGCGTCGTTTGGATCGCGCTTCTCGGTCTGCATTCCCTGCAATGCGGTGGTTGATTGACGAATATGCGCCTGAACGTCCAATCCAGCCGTAATAAGCTGCGGAACGATTTCGAGCGCCTTGATTGCGAATGCGGCAAGCGTTAGTGGGTCCATTATTTCACTCCCAAGGTTGACGTAATGGTAATAAGCGCCTGCACCGCTTGGTTAGCCGCGGTGATAGCAGTCTGCGCGTTCAGGCCCGCGCCGGGCGTCCTGACGATGTTCTGCGCTGCGGTCAGGGCTGCGTAGGCGGCATCATCGGCCGCCTGTAACTTGGCAACTACCGCTTTATCCGAGCAAAGCACCGGCGAGGTAGGCTGCCCACAGGCCGGGAGCTGCTTGTAGGCCACCGCTACAGATAGCGCCGCTGCATAATCGCCCTGAATGGCGTACACGTCCTGCGCTGGCGTTTGAGGGGTAACGGCGCACGCGGCAATGCTGATCGCTGCCACGGCCACCAGGAAGCGAATATCGGCCCGTCCTGACTGGTTTCCCGGACTGATTAGGTGAACGGCCTGAGTTGCCGAAATCCTGCCCCAGATGCCGATCAGCGCCCCTGCAACGCCGGAAATGTCATTTGCAAGCCCGGTAATGTCCCCAGGGAAGTACCAGCCGAGACGGGATGCCACTTGGGACAAAAGCCCGAGCGCGATGCCCCAGAACGTGACTGAGGTAAAGATCGACTTGCTATTTGGGTCCATTATTTCTCCTTTGGTGGTTAAATCGCTGAATCAAGAGTTTCAGCATGCCCGCTTAATTCCCCGACCAAGATATCGAGTTGACGAACGATATTTTGTAACTGCCCCTCAATTGTGGCGGGGGGTGGCATACTCTCGGCTCCCGTTGCTACGTCAGCAGGGCGCGGATTAATAAGCCTGTTAATTGCCGCGCCGATTCTTCTTTCTGCTTCAACTAAAGACTTCAGGCGTGATTCGATTTCTCCGATTTTGGATTCGAGAAGTGTTTGCGGTCTTGGTGCATCTTGCTGTGCTCTAAGATTTGCCATCTGATTCTCCTTTTGGTTGTGATTTGAAGTACTCGAGTTCGCCTACGGGTGGTTCGGTTGACGCTACCGGCCGATCTGCCGCTTGCTTGCTCGATCCGAGCCAATAGCCGGTAGCCAGCAGCGCCAAATTGATAACGGTTTGCAGGATCATACTCCGTTCTGACTGATCCGTGCCCGGCACGCTCAGGATCAACACGGACACGTAACAGAATAGGCCGACAAGGATGTAGGTGACAGCCTTCTGCGTGGAAAACTTCGCGCCGTCGAAGTCAAACGGCTTGGCGCGGCGTTCTTCGGTGTGAAACAGGCTCATGGCATAAACGTGCGATGCCCCGAGGCCGGCGCGCGCGAGGTGATATGCGCCCAGCCCGGCGTCGCGCTTGGTGCTTCGCGATATGCCCCGTGCGCCGCAAGGATGGCGTCCGTCAGGTAGGCGTCCAGCGCCCCGTCAGGATCGTAAACGTCGCAGGCCAGCCCGAGCTTGTGTGCGCTGTGCGGTGCGCCGATCGGACATGATTGAGGGCGGAAGCCGCCATATTGCTCGCCGGATACGTATGTCTTGGTGCGCGGGTTGATTTTCAGGTCGATGCCATGCGCCTCGGCCTCTATGAGCAACGGATTGAGAACATTGTCGAGGAAGTCTTGCGCGTTGGCCTTCACTTCGTCGGTCGCATCGTCGCAATCGAAGAAGTTGCCGAACAGGTCAAGGATGGAGATCATAGCCAACCCATCGTCTTGCCGAATGTCGCGCCCGCCGCCGCCACGATCAGCAGCGCCCCGCCGAACCTGCCCAGTCTTGATACTCCGTCCAACCACGCATTTATGCGGCGGCTCACGCAGACCAGGTGCTTCACGTCGGCCTGTATGCCAGGCACCCCATTGCCGTCACCGAACACAGCGAGGCTCAGTTTCTCCACCCGCTCTCGTGTCTGCGTATTGGCTTCCACATGCTGCCGAAAGCTATTCGATAGCCACTGGTAAAACTCGTCTCGGCTCAAGGCTGGATCACCCATGATTTTTCTTCCTTGTTGGTTACCTCAATTCATCCCGGCTTTCCGCCCGCTGCCGGGGGGCGTCGAAACGCGCAGGGAGTTGGCGCGTGGCATTATGAGTTCGGGAATGCTGCTGTCGGAGGCGTGAAATTACTCGTATATCGGGCAAGGCCCTTTGTAATTCTCACGTCATCTATATAGCCGTCGTAAAAAACGCTGTTGCAGGCTCCGATAACTAAATAGGCTGAGGTTGAAACATCCGGCGTTCCCGATATTGTTCCGGTCGCATCCTGCACTCCATCAATAAATAATCTGATCGTTGTGCCACTTAATGTCATTGCCAAATGATGCCACGTGCCAGTGGTTACGGTTGTCGTTCCGGTAACAAAAGTTGCGGCCGATCCGTTCCAGTAATACCACTGGATTTTCCCGGTAGCATTGGTTCCGAAAGACCAGTCTTGACTCAATGTCGTAGGGGCCATCTCCCCAATCTGGACAGGGCCGTAAGCCCCATTTGTTTTATCTGTGTTCGTCCTACACCACATTTCAACCGTATAATCCTGCGACGGCCAAGCCCACTCGGCGGTTCGTGGCGTTGTAATATAAGCGTTAGTTCCGTTATATAACCCTGAAGCTCCTCCAAATTTGTATTGCGCGGTGCTTATCTGCGCTCCACCGCCAACTGTAAAGGTGTGCCCAATCTGGTCTGTAAAGGTTGTCGAACCATTCGAACCATCCATGTGCATTAGAAGCACAACAAGGTTAAATCCAGCGCTTATAGAATTGCTTGCAGCGCTCTCTGCCGAGTTGCCCGCCGCGTTCGTCGCATGGACAGTGAACGTATAGGACGTGTCGTTAGCCAGACCATTGACAGTGATCGTGCCAGAGCCTGCCTGACTGAGCGTGCCCGTGATGTTCCCCGGCGTCGAGGTCGCCGTGTAGCTCGTGATGGCCGAGCCGCCGTTACTCGCAGGCGCGGTGTAGGGAACCTGTGCAGTGGCATTGCCTGCAACAGCAGTGCCGATCGTTGGGGCGCCGGGGACAGTTGCGCCGAGAATATTAATTCCAGTCCTTGAGCCAGATCCGCTTCCGATGTTTCCGGTAACTTTGGACATGCCGGTAATGGCGCGTCCACCTAATGTTGAATTACCAGAACTCACGAGCCGATACGCCCCGTCAATAAGGCCGATACGCCGGTCGTCAGGCTAGATATGACCATGCGGCAATAAGCCCAGGGCGCCACCGCGGCAAAGCCGTCCGCTCCGGTCCCAGTACCCACCGCCGAACAGGTGCCGTAGGCAAGCCAGGCCACGTTGTCATTTGAAACTTGGACGGTAACCGCGCCGGTTATTACAGCGCTCGCCCCGGTTGATGTGGTTACGACGGTAGCCTGAAACGATGTCGGCCCCCGCGGCATTGGATAGGGATTGCTGGTCGCTGCAACGCTCTGTGACGTGAAGAGTTCAATCGTCTTGACGACGCCAAGGTCAGCCATTTGTGTCTCCAGTCGCCCTTCTGGGCGCGTTAGCAGAGTTATACGCCTGTTGACATAATTTAGTCATTAGGATATATAGTCACGTATGCAAGGGCTTATACCAACTTGGAAGCCGCTCACACCGCTTCAATTAAGGGTTCTGGAATTCATCTGCAGATTCCACGATGAGAATGGATATCCGCCGACACGTGGTGAAATATCGAAGTACTTTGAATGGGCGAACGCGAGCGCCGCCCAGAAGCACATGAATCTCATCGCCAGGAAGGGCTACATCAAAATCATGCCTAAGATTGCGCGGGGGATAGTGGTGGTGATGCGCGGATGATATGAAGCGTATCGTGTTTGGAGTTTGCGCTGTTATTCTATTGGTGATAGCGCCAATATCGGGTGCACTTGGCCCGCTAATAGATGGTGCCGGAATTGCGTCAGCATTTCCAATTGGGGTAATAATGGCAATAGGACTATTCTCTGCAATTATGTGCTTTTACGGTGACTGATGACTAAGACAGTCTTAGCTCACGGCACTTACGACCTTCTGCACATTGGCCACAAGAAACATTTGCAGAAAGCCAAGGAATACGGCGATCGTCTTGTTGTCAGCGTGACTTCTGATCGATGGGTGTGCAAAGGTGATGGTAGGCCGATATTCAATGAAGAGCAACGCATGGAGATGATTGCCGCGCTCAAGTTTGTGGACAACGTAATCCTGTCCGACCACGAGAACGCCGTTGCGGTCATCAACATCGTGCGGCCCGCGTTCTTCGCGAAGGGGCCTGACTATCTCAACGGCGACAAAACCGGAAATCTGGCGAAGGAGCGTGCGGCGGTTGAAGCGTGTGGTGGGAGGTTGATCATCGTGACAAACGATATCGTTTATTCATCAACCGAAATTATCAGCGGAGAACTGCTGCGAAAGAGAATCGATCAAGCCGGCAGGGGGCGCGGTGTCGAATAGGATTCTGGTCGTCGGAGATCGGATGCTAGATGTTTACTGGTTCGGTAACGTCGAGCGCATTTCCCCAGAAGCACCAGTGCCTGTAGTCAAGATGGGCAGAATGGAAGAACGAGCGGGCGCGGCAGCCAATGTCGCCCTTAATTGCATTGCGATGGGTGCAACCTGCGACACGCTGTATAGCCCGAGCGCCAAGGCGGTCACGAAGATTAGAGTTATCGCCAAGCAGCAGCAGGTTGTCAGGGTAGACTTCGACGAGCCACAAGAACCCGTTATTCTGAAGGAGTTTCAACGCTTGTTGGGAGATGCTAACGTGGTTGTATTCTCGGATTACGGCAAAGGGTCTCTTTCATTCGTTGCGTCCCTTATCGCGATTTCCAAAGAGTCCGATAAGGCGGTTCTGGTTGATCCAAAGGGCCACGATTACGAGCGCTACCGCGGGGCCGATGTCATCAAGCCCAACCTCAATGAGTTGCGTGAAATGGTTGGCGGTTGGGGCAGCGAGGAACAAATGGCGCAGAAAGCCGAACGCTTGCGACGAGAATCGGCAATTGGGGCAATTCTGCTTACCAGAGCAAGCGCCGGCATGACTCTCTTTACTGAAGCGGAGGTCATTCAAATACCATGCGTTGCGAAGGATGTATTCGATGTGTCGGGCGCTGGCGATACAGCGATTGCGGCGCTAGCGGTCGCTCTTACGCGCGGCCACACGCTCGTTGAGGCAGCGCGTTACGCAAATAAAGCGGCCGGTATCGTAGTGGGCAGATTCGGAACAGCAGTTGCGACAGCGGAGGAAGTGTTCGGATGAAACTTGTTGATGCCATAAAACAGGCCAAGCGCGTTTATCTTTGCGGCAATGGCGGGAGTGCCGCCAACGCAATCCACATCGCGAACGATCTTATCTCTGTCGGCATCCGTGCTTACGCGCTCACCGCTGACGTTTCAACGCTCACCGCCATCGCGAACGACCACGGATACGAAGAAGTATTCTCCATGCAATTGCTGGTATTCGGAGAGCCTAGCGATCTGCTTATTGCGCTGTCGGGCAGCGGCAATTCCATCAACATCTTGAAGGCGATTATCACCGCCAATAGAATCGGGATGGCGACCTTCGCAATTACGGGTTCCTTCGCAGATCCTCATGCCTTTACCTACGCAGACGGCGGCGAGATGGAAGGAGACACGATGCAGGATGCAGAAGCATATCAGATCGTTGCCGGGCACGCAGCGATGCTGCAACTGAAAAAGGAGCGTCAATGAGAGTGGCTTTGGTAACGGGCGGCAATCGTGGCATCGGCTTGGCTGTGGCAAACAGACTGCGAGCATCTGGCCACGTCGTCCACGCATGGACACACGGCACCGATGTTCGCGACGAAGCGCAAGTCATCGACGCAGTGGATAAGATCGGGACCATTGATGTTCTTGTGAACAATGCCGGGGTATTCGGCCCAATCGGTTCCGCTCTTGGCTACATACGCTACGAGTGGGATAACGTGATGGCAGTCAATCTCACCGGCCAGTTCCTTGTGGCGAAGCACGTCATCCCCGGCATGGTGCGTCGGGGCTATGGTCGCGTTGTCAACATGAGTTCCGCGGTCGGCAAGGACGTGAACCCGATGGCGCCGGCATACTCCGTATCGAAGGCTGGCGTGATTGCGCTCACGAAATGCTTGGGGAAAGAGACTGCCAAAACAGGCGTCACGGTGAATTGCGTTACGCCATCAGCGGTCAGAACGTCTTTATTCGACGGCGTGCCCGAGGAGCAACTTCAGATCATGCTGCACAAATGCCCGATGGAAAGATTCGTTACCGTTGAGGAAGTCGCATCGCTTGTTTGTTGGCTGGCGAGTGAGGAATGTTCGGGGACTACTGGGGCGACGTTTGACTTGAGCGCAGGTAGAACGCAATATTAATACCATGAGGCTTTCAGATTACGTCGCAGACTTCATTGCTGATCTCGGCATCACGCACGTTTTTGGTGTCGTCGGCGGCGGCGCAATGTACTTGAATGATTCATTCGGACATCATGAGAGGTTTAAATATGTTGCGTGTAATCATGAACAGGCTGCCGCGATGGCTGCTGAGTCTTATGCTAGGATATGCGGTATTGGCTGTGTTCTTGTTACCAGTGGGCCTGGCGGTACGAATGCAATCACGGGAATTGCTTGCGCTTGGGTTGACTCTACCCCTCTTATTGCTATTTCTGGACAGGTAACGCGCGACCAACTGATTGCAGATACCGGGCTGCGTCAATTCGGTGTGCAGGAAACTGACATCGTTACGCTCGTCAAGTCAATCACCAAGCATGCGGTGACGATCAAGGACGAGAAGGATATTCGCTACGAGTTGGAGAAGGCGGCTTACATCGCCAACTCCGGAAGGCCGGGACCGGTCTGGATCGACATACCGCTCGACATCCAGAGCAAGCAGATTGACCCTGATCTGCTACGCGGCTATATCCAGCCAGATCGTGTTGAAAAAGACTGGCGGACGACCGCACTGCATTGCCTATCCATGTTGCGACAGTCCAAACGCCCGGTACTGATCATTGGCAACGGCGTGAGGTTAGCGGGCGCGCAACATGAAATACGCGAACTGATCGGTGCGCTCGGAATCCCGGTAATCTCATCATGGTCGGCAGCGGACATGATTGCCGATGGTCCTTGCCACATCGGCCACATGGGACTATTCGGAGACCGCGCATCAAACTACGCTGCCCAGAACGCCGACTTGCTGCTCATCATGGGGTGCCGCATGTCAGTCCCGATGATCGGCTACAGCTTCCCTAAGTTTGCGCCTACTGCAAAAATCATCATGGTCGATATTGACAGCGCGGAGATGAATAAGCCATCGCTGCGTGTTGATCTGAAGATTGAGTGCGACGCGAAGAAATTCGCCAGAACCCTCTTAGAAACGCAAGCGGATGGATTGGGTGACAGAGAAGAATGGCGTTGGCAATGCGAGATATGGCGCGACAAATATCCCGTCGTGCTGCCAGAGTATGCCGAGCAGAAATGATTTGCTCTGCCCCATCGTGCGAAAACCCTCAAATGGCAAAAGGTCTTTGCCAACGTCATTATGACGCCAAGAGGCATGTTACGTCGTATATCAGTAAGAGGAAACCAAAACCTCCTTGTTCTGTATGCGGATTGCCATCTAAAGCTAAGGAACTTTGTGAAAAACATTATCATTCCGCTCGTTATCAGGAACAAAAGGAAAGGCTAACGGAAATTAATAAAGCATGGCGCGAGGCAAATCCAGGGAAACGGCGTGCAGCAGAACAGAAGCGCAGAGCAGCCAACCCTGAAAAATACCGCGCTATTAAGATGCGATGCCGAGCCGCTAAACCAGATCACTATCTGGCCGTTGATCGTGCGTGGAGAATTGCAAACAAATTACGCGTTAATAAAGCTGGCGCCGAATGGAAGCGCCGCAACCCAGACAATGGAATGGCTCACGCAGCAAAAAGGCGCGCACTTAATCACGGCGCTGATGGACACCACAACGCATCTGAAGTTAGAACATTATTTGATCTCCAAAAAGGAAAATGCGCTATTTGTAGTCATGATCTTCCTAAACCATATTGCAAAGACCATATTAAACCGCTGTCTCGCGGAGGCTCTGATTGGATTACCAATATTCAACTTGTCTGTTTGTCATGCAATTCGTCAAAACGCGATAAAGACCCAATTACCTTCATGCAGCAGCGCGGGTTTCTTCTATGAGTATCAACAGTTATTATTTTATCAAACTACTTTCTGATGCGCTCCCAGCGGACGCCACAGTGGTTGTCGGAACCGGAACATCGTTCACTTGCACATATCAAGCGGCCAAAATGAAGATCGGCCAGCGCTGGCTTTCGGCTCCGGGCTACTCGGCGATGGGTTACGCATTACCCGCGTCGATAGGGGCCGTATTTGCTACGGGCAAGAAGGTCGTGTGTATTGTTGGCGACGGAGACTTCCAATTCAACATCCAGGAACTTGCCACAATAGCCCATCACAAGCTTCCTATCATCATCTTCGTCTTGAATAACGGCGGGTATCTTACGATCAAACACATGCAGGATAACCATTTCGGACGCAGGGTTGGCAGTGACGATGGAAGTGGTATATCGTTTCCTGACTTAATTCCTTTGTCAAATGCGTACGACATTCATTATTCATGTCTGGACGATGCCCAAGATGTCCGCCTGTTTTTAGACCGCATCCTAGACTATACTGGCCCCGCAATTTGCGAGATTGCCATGCCGCCAGACCAGCCACTAATCCCCCGCGTGCAGTCGCGCAAGAATTCTGACGGTTCTGTAAGCTCTGGCGACATCAGTGACATGTATCCGTTTTTGGATCGCGCCGAGTATGAGGAGAATATGAGCGTGTCTAAATGAGCGATCCTATCAAAGTAATTGTCAGTTTCGGCGACGGAGTGCCTGATGACTGCCAAGCCAAAGCGTTATTCGACTTCGAGGTAAATTTGAGGAAGATATCGGGGCTTGATTGCCGCGTGTATAAGCATAGGATGAAAGACGATTCGCAACTTCGGGTTATCATGGATGCAAGGCGCGCAAAATGAAACTCGGGGTCGTGAATCCGAATGGCAGCGGTAACTTTGCATTGCTTGATCTTCCGGTTCCGCTAGAGCCAGTCATCGTGGACTTGGACAGACCATTGGAAGAGCAGTTTCCGGCCGGAATATACTTGGATGCGGCGAAGAAGATGATAAAAGAGGAATCGCTATGAGCAGCGAAGTCGCGAACGAGATGACGGCAAGGCTGATTATCGACGGTACTAAAATAGGCTGGCACAAGGAGCGAGTCGAGGCTTGGATGAGGGGCGAGAGGGTGGCTCCAATCACCATGGATATTGCGTGGTCGCGCCGTTGCAACGCAGCCTGCTCGTTTTGCGCCGCCAAGACCCAGGCATCGGCATCCCCCGCTCTGGACATTCCGCGCGAGAAGGCATGGGAGTTCCTCGATGACGCCGCCGAAATAGGCGTCAAGGGGATCAGCCTTATCAGCGACGGCGAGTCTACGCTGGTTGACTACTACGCAGACTCCATCGAGTACGCAGGGAGGCTAGGCATCAAGATCGGGCTTGGCTCAAACGGCATCGCGCTCGAACGTCCGTTGCTTGAGCGCATCCTGCCTAGCGTGTCATACCTGCGCTTCAATTTCTCCGCCGGGACTCGCAAACGCTACTCTGAAATCATGGGAGTGAAGCCAGCAATTTACGACAAGGTGAGTCAGAATATCCGTGATGCGATGGATATCGTCAACTCCAGCGGGCTTGAATGCAACGTGAATATGAATTTGGTATTAGAGCCGAAGGACTCTGATCAGTTGCTGCCGTTCGCCCACCTTGCGAAGGAGCTTGGCGTTCACTATGCGGTAATCAAGCACTGCGCGACCGACGATGACGGCATGATCAAGGTGAACTATGCCGACTACGATGCGCTGGAGGATACCTTCAAGGAGTGCGAGGCACTAACCGATGACAGGACGCGCATAGTAGCCAAGTGGAACCGCATCGGGAAAGCTGCTGTGCGTCAATATACTCGCTGCTATGGACCACCATTCATATTGCAGATGAGCGGAAACGGCCTGATTGCTACGTGTGGTCCGTTTTTCAACGAGAAGTACAAGGCGTTCCACATTGGCAACATCATGCGCACGAGATTCAGAGACATCTTCAAGAGCGAGCGGTATTGGGAGGTCATGCGGTATATCGGGTCTGATCAGTTCAATCCACAAACAAGATGCCCTCCAAATTGTTTGCAACACTTGGCAAACAAATTTCTTTTCGATCTCAAAAACGGTGACGCAACATTCCCTACAACTCCCACGCCACCGCAAGTGGAGTTCATCTAATGCGCGCCGCCTTCGTAATCAACGCCCGCCAGAAGCAGGATTATGTCGCCCGTTCCGTCCGTGGCGCTCTTGAGCAAACATATCCATGCGAGGTCGTGTTAAGCGATCAATGTTCAACGGACCAGACTTTGCAAATTATGCGCGACACGGTTGACTCTTTCGGTCCGACGCATCACACCGTCAAGATCGTACAATGTCCTATCGATCTTCCGTTCAGCATGGAAGCGGCCAATAGGCACATGGACTGGCTATGGCAGCAGACTTCGCCAGAGTGCGACTGGATATTCCAAGCGTCAGCGGATGACTACAGCCTTCCTGATCGCGTTAAGATCTGCATGGAAGCCGTTGATGCCAATCCATGCTCTGCGGTTGCCTGCACGATGTTTTTTGAAAAGCCGGGGGAGACTAACCGCCAGTCCGTGTCTGGTTATCCGCGTGAGAGTGGCTATATCAAGGCTGGAGAGGGCCTGATGCGGCTCGCCTACGGCTCGACGATTGGCGGATACAGCAGGGAGTTCTTGGCTAAGTATGCTGCGCTGGCTGGCAAGCATACGCCGGACGTTCTCTGGGGCTGGCTGGCAGCATTAGACAAGGGATTCTACGTCGTGTCGAATCCGCAGCACGTTCATTGCGAGGTAGCCAGCCTTACGAACATGGGATTTCAAGGCAAGTTGAGAGCCGCAACTGGCGAGGATGCCTTGAGGGTTGCCGAGTTAAACCACTTCCAACTCTGCAACCTGTATGATCGCTGCGCAACGCTTGCGCAGGAGTTCCATCCTGATGGGGTACCCGCCGATGATTGGAGTGCGGTCATCCAGATGGTGCTTGGACAGACCGGGGCTTGGTTGAGAGCGCGGGAAGTATTGCATGAACACGGACTAACACCGGGAGTACTTTGATGGACGAATGGCATAAGGCATTGGTGATGGTTTTTCGCAAGCTCGGCATTGTTGAGATGCTCATAACGCAAGCGGACATGGATTCAATTCAGGCCATCGAAGACGGGGACAAGCGTCCTGCCGTGATAGCATTTCAGAGTGAGGATGGAATACACATTCGACTGACCACGCAGGAAGAAGCGCGGCAGATTACGCCGATGAATGGTTAGTCAGTACATCAGCCATATCGCCAGCAGTAATCCGCCAAGGCCAACAAGCGGGGAGAACTTGTCTGAGACGTAGCACACTGCTGCAAAGAATATAAGATAGGCGAGAATCCAGAATACGATCACTGCCTGATGTCCTGACCGACACTTTGCCGAATCTCACGCGGCGCGGACTTTATAAACCTCTGCTCGCGTGACATACCGATTTCCCTGATCCTTCTCGCAATCTGCCCGGCATTAATTGCCACTCTAAGGCCAGGATTGTCAGTGTTCCATTGAATCATCTTGCGCTTGGCTTCCTCGATAGCTTCCTTGTCACGCTCCATCAACCCTCGCGCCATCTGCGACGCAATGGCGTCTTCCATGACACGCTGCATGGCGATGTCCTGCTGATTCTGGCCCACGATGCGAGTTTCGCGCGCCACTTCTGCCGGCTGGAATCCGACCATTTTCACAAAGGCATCGGCCGCGCTGGCATCCATCACCTTCCTGCCTTTGGAATCCCTGTAGACACCCGTCTCGACCATATCCACGCCTTTGGCGAGGTTCTGTAACGCGCTTGGCAGCAATGCCTTGGTTTCACTCGGGCGCCCCGTGGCGAGTCCTTCCGTGGCCGTCCCGACGTTCTTGAATAGCGTCGCGGCCGGCCCTAGTATTTCCATGATGTCCCGTGTTTTATCAGGCTCGGATGCCTTGAGCATGGCCGAGCCAGGAATCAGGTTGTGCATCCCCATCCGGGCCGATACGTCGAGCGGCATCCCTGGTATCGCGCTTGTGCCATTCAGCAACACTTCCGCCATGTCCTTGCCAAGATATTCCGTTGCCAGTTTCCGCAATGCCTTCTTGCTGTTCGTGCCGTAGCCAAGCCACTGGCCGATTGTGTCGATGATATCCTCCGCGTCCTCGGCAAATGGGAGGCCCTGCATTCCAGCAAAAACCATGAGCGTGAGCATCATGACCGCGAAGGCTTTCTTGTCTGTGTCGTAAAGACGCTTCGCCAGTTCAATGTAGCTGATATTGAACTGCTTAAACGTCATAATTACACTTCCGATGTTGCCGCGGCTCAATTCAACCCGGTTTGCCTTATTGTAGGTGAACTGAGTTGCCTCGACTGCCTCGCGAGCGAATTCGTATGGGTGATCCATCTTTTTTTCTACGGCTATTCGGTATGCGGCAAGGAATGTCGTCCCGCGGTTGAACTGCTCCGTAAGACTGTAGATAGAACCCCACAGGAACATTGCCTTGCGGAAGGCGAGGCGGCTCGGAATCTTGATCCCCATGCTTTCCATGACGCTCGTCAGTTTGTTCCACGTCGGGCTGTCGCCCAACATCGACGCGGCTCCTTCCGCCCTAATCTGATGGATTTCCTGCGGCGCGATGATGCCTTCCTTGACGCCTTTCTCGTAGGCAATCGCCTCGGCCTTGGTAAGCCTCTTGCGCCCTGTCGCATAATCGTATGCTGCTTTGGCCAGTTGCCTGACGCCGTTTCCGTAGTTCGTGAACTTGGACAGGTATGGTGCGGTCACGAGAACCGGCTGCGTCATGTTGATTGCACCGAAAGCAAGCGATCCGAGAATATAATAATTCGCGAGGAATCCCCGCATCATCTGGGATTCTTCCTGCGGGTCGGAAACGTAACGGACATATCTCGTTGCGTAGGCTTGCAAGTCACCGCCCTTAACATCCTGCACGCGGGAAAGCATCTCTGCCCCGTGATAATTGCTCGACGTGCTTCTAGCGGTAGAAACAGTGAACTGCGCCAACACGCGCGACAAATCCTTGGAATATCCAGCCACGCCCTTGCGATGAATCTGGCGTTTCATGACGCTGCGCTCGGTTGCCGCCATCCTGAAATATGCCTGCATGACAGGATCGGCGGACATCGGATTGCCTTGTTCATCCTTCATGTGTTCGGCAAAGTGCTGCAAGGCATCGACATTTAACCCTTGAAAAATCTTGTAGGCTTCGTCATTCATTATGCCGCTGGTAACGATGCCTTGTGGATATTCGTTTCCGAGTTCTCGCCTTGCGATGTTTGCAGCTTCCTGCGTTTCGTATCGCCCGAAGAACAGTTCTTCCCGCGTTCCGTCAGGACGCATCTGGTGGACGTTGACCGCATATTTCCCGAAACGCATCAGAGGGAAATAACCGTGGGCATTAAGACGATTGGTCTTATTCTCGATGTCTGAAACAGACGCCTTGAACGCATTGAGTTCGTCGATTTTCTTCTGAGATTCATCGCGCTCGCCCATGTCGTTCATCGACTGCATTCTGAGTGTAAGGCCAGCGATCTTCGCATCAGCCTTATCTCTCGCCACTTGCGCTACGTCAGCAAGGCCCATGCCGTTGTCGATCGTAATCTTGTGCGTTCTGGCTATGCGGGAGATTAGCGACTTGGCGTGCTCATCCATCGTGTGCGCAGCGGAAGCGAGCGCCTGCCGGTAGACCTTGATCTGTCTGTCGTTCAGCGGCGTAAAGACGTTGGCCATCCTGACCGATTGACCGTTCGTCGAAGTCGTAACCGCCGACCCCGTGCGCAACTCATCATCCGTCCACACCTTGCCATCCATGGGATTGCCGCCACCCCACAGAGTTCCTTCGTTCAGCGCGGATTGAACCGCATCAATATCCACTTGCGATGGCGCTTTCTTTGCGAAGTCAGAAAACTTCTCGATGCGCGGCAGCAGATCAGGGGCAAGGTCAGCGGCTTCATTCGCCACCCTCGATATGTCGTGGTTGAAGTCCTGTGCCTCTTGATAGACCGGAGCAAATGATGGATGAGTTTCTGCGATATGAAATGGCGTGTTGACCTTGCTGATGACCCTGTTCAACACGCGGTCAGAGCGCGTCAGATCATCGAATAAAAGCCGCGCTGAATTCATTGGAGAGTTTCCGGCTACGGCGGAACGCGCTTCGTTGATATTGTATCCCGGCTTGGGTTGCTCGGCTCTTTCGGGTTCATTCCATACCATCTGCCTCGCTGCCAGCACCATCCGCGATCCGTGTCCATATTCAGTCACATGACGCGGCTGCAGAACCCCCCATTGGCTGCGTGTAGCATGATGCCCGTCATTGTCTGGCTTCGTGTCAACGGCATCAGTCAAGGCACCTTTCTTGATGAGCCAATCGAAACGCGCAGGATTCTCAGCAACTATGAAAGCGCCGCCTGCGCTGCCGGTCCCGTTCATGAACTTTCGAATGCGGACTAGCGCGCGACCGCGCTGCATCGGGTCTTTGCCTTCGAGCAGCATGGTTTCAGGGACTTCGGCCAATGCCTGAACTTGACCTTGAGCATTCGTGGCTATGAGCGTTGCGTAGCCCTTCTTGGTCTCCAGCATATTGCCAACGGCCACGATCCCCGACGGGCCTACTATTGGCATACCAAGAACGTCGTGCGCAACCTCTGGCATCCTTTTAGTCTGAGGCGGGAACCCTAAATCTGAGAAGCGCCCGACGTTGCTCTTTCCATTTTTGTCAATTACCGCGGCTTCGTTGTGGTCGATGACCACATGCCCCAAGAATCCCGGCATTTCTTTCGCCAGTCTGATCGTCATTTCCTCATCGGCACGGCTCGGAATAGCGCGTCCGGACGGATGATTGTGCAGGACGTAATAACCGTCTGCTTCTAATTGTGCCATTTCGTGCTTCAGGAGCGCCCTGCGAAGGTTGGCTCCCACGCCGGTCTCGCCAGCCTTGACGCGTTTCGATACCGCGGAGGTTTCAATGGAAAACGCTACGGAACCCGGCAGGCGCGAAGTCCATCCGGTATGCCCAACGATTTGCCCCGCCTTGACAAAGAATACCCGCATCGTCTCGAAGCGCGGGTCGCGCAGGATCTGCGCAGCTAAGGCAAGCTCTGAGGCGCTTCCGGCTTGTTGCCCGATGAGTTCGGCGCCGGCACGTTCTTGGAAATCGCGCCATAAAGCGGAACCAAGTAACGTGGCGCCCGCTCGACGATCACCACCGAAGAGTCCGCGTAATGCAGCAATGCCGAGCCGTCGCTGAACATCTGTCGTGCCGGGTCTGGTGGGCGTGTGGTCATAGATGAGTTCCAGTTGGTCTGGATTGTATGCTTGTTTCGGTTGTGCCAGCAAATCACCTTGGCCAACCGCTGCCTCCCTAGCCACGCCCTTGTCGATTTCGCCTTTGCGCCTGCGCGTAGTGGCTCTGCTAGGTTCGGCTTGACGTTCGTCACGGATAGCATACTTGTCGCCACCCCACGATACCGCCGTTGCGCTGTGCGTGTCGCTCGTGATCGTGGTGGTAGTTGTCTCGAATGCGTTGTCGTTAATGCCGAAGTATGATTCCGCGCTGGTCGAATCCGGCAGGATGACGACCTGCGATTTGCCGGCAAAGTTAGGAATGATTACGTTGTCGATAAATTCCGGCAGCGCATTGATACAGCCGTAGGATATACGGTTGTCGTTCGGGTTTTCCGATTGCAGGCGTTGCATCCGCTGCTCAGATGGGGTCCCGAGGTAGACGCGATGCACGGCAAGCTGTGTTGCACCATAGTCAGCGAAATAAAGGCTGTTTCCGTACTCGCCGGATTTGATTTGTGCCGGGTATATTCCGGCCGGCGTAATCTTGTCGGCTTGGGTCGTCTGTTCGATTGGCTTCGCGGCCTGTTCTGCGGTTAGGATATCGCCCTTCGAGGCACCGAACAGCGCCGGGGATTTTGCGATCAGCGCCCCGTCGCCGTCAAAGGCATACATTACACCATTAAGCTTGTCGGCCAGCAAGAACGGACCGCCCTTGGTCAAGCCATTCCGCACCATCCAGTCAGCGGTAATGTGCGCGTCAGCGGAAGCTGAAACGCCCTTGAAATCAGCGCGCGGCTTCTCTCTGATTTCAGTGAGCGTTTGCTGAGTCGGCTTGACCATCACCGGCATGATCGGCTGCGCCACGTTGAAATTCATGGCGACAGCAATCGACAGCAACCCGTTGCGCGTAGCCTCGTAGACCTTCTGGAACAGCTTGCCGAGAGTGGTGGCGACATTCTTTGCGCCTTGTTGCAACCATTCGGCATAGCCTTGCAGGAACTTCTTGGACGCGGACGGTGACCATTCTTTTTCACCAAGTTCGCGGGCGGCTTCGGCCTTATCGGCGTCGGTTAGCGCGGATTCGACTGAAGCGGACAGATCGGGAGCTAGGTTTGTTCCGCTGGCAATCTTGACTGACGCTAGCAAATCTCCCTGCCCGGCCGCCTCGTCCGTCGTCACTTTCTTAACTACCGGCTTCGGAGCTTCCTGACCTAGCGCAAATTCAACGCGAGCTTTCTCGATTTCCGCTTTCTTCGCGGCTTCGCGCTCGGCAAGGACTTCGGCTTTGCGCCGATCAGTTTCGGCCTGATTGGCCTTCCGCGTTTCTTCTGCGGCAAGAGCGGCTTTGTCAGCCGCTTCCCGTTTGTCTATTGCGGCTACGCGCTCTGCTTCGGCGCGGGCTTCGTCGGCGGTCTGGCCGGTGAGTTCGAGGGCTGGCTTTCCTTGTCCCACTTCGCCTTGATCAACTGGCGCGCGAGCGGTTTCAGGTGCTTTGGCAGGTTCGCCAAAGAGGGAATCGAGTTCCGCATTTTGTTGCTCCTCAGTCATTGTATTCCAACCAGAAGGGGCTGGTCCAGCCAAGGCCGTCGCAGCCTCCGCCTCTGCCTTCTCAGCGGCCTTGCGTTCACGGCTCAATTGGTCGAATACCGCCTGTTCATCAAAGGCGGAACGGTGAGTTCCGGGATTGGCCATCTCGTCGGCAATCATGTCGCGAACTTGCTGCGCGCCGCCATCCACGGTATCCGTATCTATCGTGTAGCCACGGTCTTTCAGCAACCTTGCGATATCGCTCAAATCCTCAGTCGCGTATTTAGTCAACGCCCCGCGCCTCCTGAAGATATCGCTGCGAACGCCCTTCTTGCCGACCGCGTTCGATTCTCCGGTCAGATCGCGCATGAGACTTGATGCGATTCCGCCCATCTCCTTGATGGCGGCAAACAAGTGGCTTTCTGGCTTGGCCTGCGCGGCTTTCTTGCGCTCCTCTGCCATTGCTCTACCACGGTTGGGACGCTTTGGGGCCGCTTGTGGTTTCAGAAATGCGCTCGCGTCCCGCAATTTTGCTTTGTATTCATCCATCGACAATTCGGTAATGCTGCGGATACGGGACTCGAATCCTTTGGTATAGTTTTCAAGATACGCTGCGCGGGCCTCGGCGGCAGTTGACCAGCCAATCATTGTCTTCGATTCGTCGAAACGCCCGTTGGCGCGGTTCTGATCAACGACGAATACCGGACCGTTATAATCTTCCGAGGTTCCGGGCTTCACGAAAACGTCGGTATGTTCCTTGTCTGGGGATCGGGCCAAGACTCCTTTGACGTAACCATAATGCGATTTGAGTGCCGGCCACTCTGGGCGTCTTTTCGAGCCGGCAGGATTCTCGATCGAGATTTCGAGACCGCCGACGCGAACCGCACCTTTCTTATAGTTGCCAGCCTCAATCTGACTTGGCGTAGGAGCCGCAACATTGTTGAGAGGACTCGTCGCGGCCTCGTGGGCTGCTTGGTCTAATGGTTTGAGTTCCGCAAGAATTGCCGCTGCGCGATTTACCGGCTTTTCGCCAGCGCCTTGCCGATTGCGTGTCTCACGAACTGGTTGTGCGTTGACTTGAGCAGCAGCCTGATTAGGCTGGGGTACTGGCCCCGAGCGTCGCCCCGCAACTGGTTCACCTTGTCCAGCCCCTCCTTGAGGATTGCTTGGCGTTGCTGGCGGTAATCCGCCATTACCTTCGGGACTCGGCTTTGCATTGGGCTTCCCTTTCCGTTTTAGAGATTTCGCGTTCTTGAAGGCTGCCGCGAGCGCGGTTTCGGCACCTTGCAAGGTTGCCTTTTCGCGCTCGTTTGATTGCTTGACCTTGACCTCGGTCGCTGCTTGATTGCCCATGCGGCCGACTTCGCTTTCTTTCTGGCGGGCAGCTTTCGCCTCGGCCTCGGCACGGAGCTTCTCAAGTTCTTTCTGCTTGGCGGCATTGCGCTCTTGGATGATGTCGAAGGCGCGGCCACGGACTTGAGATGGCACCCCTGACGCCATCTCGACCTCGTGCAGATAATTTTCGATGAACTGGGCTATTTTCTGCGGGTCGTTCTGGTGCTCGTCAAGGAAGGCCATCAGTTGCTGACCCTCGTAGCTGATGTCATGGGCAACTGAATGCGCCATCGCCTGACCCAAGGTATGACCGTTTTCCTTCATCTTGGCAAATTCGTCGATCGCGCCGAGAATGTCCGGCGTGATGTCCAAGCCCTCGGCCTTGGCACCAATGGCACCGCGTACGCGCTCGACGGTCGGCGCAACCATGAACATCGCATCGCCAATCGCGGCGAACCGATCTGGCTGCTCGATTACGTGCCGCACCGCAGCATTTTCACCATAGACGGATACCAGCGTGGCGTTACGCAGACGGATTGGATCGCCGGCAGGAAGGTCTTGACCGGCCTTCAGCTTTTGAGCGTCAGATCTTGCTAAGTCGATGCCAGTCAGGGCGAAGTCTATGCTCGGGATTTGGTAGCCAGGCGGGTTCGGAATTGAGTAGCCTTCGGCAATGGCTTGGCCTTCTGGTATCGGCCCAACGGAACCCAACTGTCCGGGCATATCAGGTGATATGACCGGAGTAGGCTGCATAGGTGGGGCTACGGCAGGCGCAGCGGCTGCCGGTGGAGTAGGTTGTCCTGTTGGCAGTGGTGGCGTTTCTGGAGCGTTTGGAGCGCTTGGCTGGCCAGCTTGGTGTGCCATTTGAATAGCCTTGCCAGCGCCAGCCGTCAATGTCGTCAGCAGAAATATCTGCGGTGCCACTTCTTTGGCTGATTTCAGCCAGTCTTCTGGACTGGTAAATGATCGCTCTTTCTCGCCGCGGTGTAGTCCCATGCGCGTTTCGGCGTTCTGCTGGCCCATTTGGGTGACGGTCTCTGTCAGCATTTCCTCGCCATAGAGAGCGCCAAGTTTGGAAGCAAACCGAGCAACCACGCCTTTTCCGAATACCTTGGCCGCGGTAGTCAGGATTGCAAACCCTGCGCCGCTCCCAAGAGCTTCAGGAATGGCCTCATAAAGACCGTGCTTCTGAATCTCCCCCTTCATTTCAGAGAGTTTTGACTGCCATTCTTCCGGGGTCTGCGGCCTGCCGTTTACCCGTTGGCTTTCCTCGTCCGCGGCATCCTTCAACTGGCGGGTGACTTGGTTCACATCCATGTTGTAACCGACCTTGCCGGCCGCTGCCATGCCAGCACCGTAGCCAGCAACTGCTCCTGCCGCAGGCGTAGCGAGAGAACCAACCACGCTTGCCGGGATACCGGCGGCAAGACCGGCCCCCATCGCGGTAAGCGAGAACCCAAGGTTTTGCCCGAGATCCCGCACATCCTGCATTTTGATACCTGGAATAGCCGAAGGACGATCGCCACCCGGCTCGGCAGCGCGTTGCTGCTGTAGTGCCTTTGAACGGTCGATCAGGAACCCAGATATGCCTTCGTCTGAAACATCCATTCCCTGATACGCTGCCGCAACCGATGCGGGAGTATGAACGGTCAATCCTTCCCAGATGGAGCGACCGAGTTCTGAAACGGTGTCCTTGATTCTATTTTCCTTCGGAGCAACCAATGGTTCAATCTTCTGGCCAAGCCCAGGCATTCTGCTTCCCCAATCCATCGGGGTAAACTCGGGTCTTGCTGATTTCAATTCTCCGGCAATTTGTGACCCGCGATTTTGTTCGGCAAGGATCTTATCCGCCATCGCGCCTTTTTGTTCTGAAGTAATTCCTATGCCGGGAGATACGTCCTCCCAGTTCACTGGAGTAAAGTCAGCCATCTACGCCCCCAAGCCACGCCTTTGGTAACGAGACACCTTGCCGCCTTTGGAATAACCTTTCGCGCCGGACTCCTTGAGAGCCTGTTGGACTCTCATCCTTTGCCCTACCTGAAGTTCACCTGATGCCAGCAATTCTTTCAGATATTTGACCGCTGGTTGATAACCAACTTTGGCGTTTTTGATCATCACATCAATTTCGGCTTGACTGCGAACAGGTGCGGATTGAGCGGGCGCGGCAGGAGCTGACGACTGGGCAACTGGTGGAATTACTGGTAGTGGTGCTACCGGTTTTACGGTAGTGGCCGTTGGCGCCGGTCTAATCGGCTTGGCTATTTTCGCCAATTCAGAATTCAATTGGTCGATATTTGTTATCAACCGCTCTACACGGTTCGAGTCACCTTCTTTCTGCGCTTTTACTAAGTTATCTTGGTTTTCCTTCAACTCTTTATTCAAAATTGACGACTTATCTTCTGCCGTTGGAACGCTTGCCTTGGTTACAACTTTCTTTCCGGCGGAGTCAGACATCTTGTAAATCTTGTCGCCATATTTGATTGCAAGATTGCCATCGGCGTCAACGCCGCGAACGCCATTCATCGCGACAAGAATAGCCTCATGCGCGGTGAGTTTCCTGTCAGCCATGATAAGCCCGGATACGACAGGAGCTATCTTTGCCCCTTTCTCCGTGTATACCAACTGCGTGTCGAGAGGGTCCGCTGGATTGCTTCGAGTAGCCATCCCCGGAATTTTCATAAGCTCGTTCGTAACTTCTTTTAGTTCTGGCAGCACCTTTCCGGCATTGCGGTCGGTTGGAATTGCTGTCCCAGCAGGAGGCTTGTCGCCCTCCCAGTCATGGGTTTCAAGATTCCATAGATAGGTGCGTTCTCCTCCTTCGGCATCCTTTACTGTTACTTTCTCTACTTTGCTGCTCAACGTGTGAGGGGCGAATGTCTTCTGGGCCTGAGGTGGGACAAATTTGGTTTCTCCACCCTTATCAATAAAGGTCCCCCATTCACCGGCCGGATGAATTTCCGCTTTAGGAGCAGCCATTCTAACTGCGCGCGAGACATTCCATAACTGCCTACCCCCTGGCACCGGGGAAGAAACATAGCGATCCCCAGGCATTGCTTCCGGATGATTGCTCTTAAACACCGCGAATTTTGGATCAGCTTCGGCAGGGGCGGCGATGACTTGCAACTGTCCTACTGGCAGATCGGCTCCTAATCCTACGCCTTGTAGGCGTTCAGCCGCTTTGTTTGGATCAATGCCGTTATGAACATCGGCGGCAAACTGTAATGCCGTGCGTCTCTTCAGTTCGTCAGCAGCGGCATAGGAGCTTGTCGCCGCTTCCAAGTTACCTGCTGCAAGTCTCGCTTTGATTGCCGCGTCATAAGCCCCCGAAAGATTGCCAGCTTTCGAGACCGCTGCGCGTTCGGCTGCCGCTGTGTCTCTTTGCCTGCGCGCCTCACCGAGCGTCATCTCGCCAGACTGTATTTGCTGGTCAACAATCGCGCGGCGTTGCGGATCGAGATCGTTATATTGCTTGGCATTGCGGATACGTTCGCGTTCCATGTCGGCAGCGTCAGAGCCCTGTGAGATCAATCCGAAATTGCTGAATATGCTTCCGGCCATGATTATTTCCCTATTGACAGGTATGCCAAATTGGCATAGCCTTAGTAATGAGCCGTGGCATTCGCCGTGGCATTTTGGCAAGGAGCTTCAAATGACTAAAGCTGCACTCAAGGTTGTTGACGACAACAAAACTAATGGGGGTAAGAACGCGATTGATGCGTCCATTCCATATGCTGTAGAAGTATGCCTCGAAGGTTCCTCCGACATGCTTTTCCACCGATGGAACTGCGAAAGCGTTGCGACAAAATCCGCCGCTGCGAAGAACTCCAAGGCGAAGAAAATCGACGACATCGAAAGTTATGTATGGCGCAATGATGTCGGCGAGCTTTGCGTCCCCGGAGAGTATTTGCGGCAGTCGATAATCCATGCGGCAAAATTTCGCCAAGACCCGCGCAGCCCACGCAAGAGCGCGATGGATCTGTTCAAAGCCGGCGTCGTGTCGATTACGCAACTCGGATCGCTCGGAAAACCGACGTGGGATTTTCTCGACACCCGCCGCGTCATGATCCAGCGCAATGGAATCAACCGCACTCGGCCCGCTATGAAGGCAGGCTGGAACGCAGAATTCGTGTTGCAAGTTTTGACGCCGGAATACATCGACGCCTCGTTTCTTAACGAGGTTATCAGCATGGCCGGACGCTTGGTTGGTATCGGTGATTTCAGACCAACTTACGGCAGATTCAATATCACTAAATTTGAGATTATTCCGCAATAAAATGTGGAGTGGTTTGAATGGGCGTTGGTTCGGCGCGGTTTGCCAAGGCATAGGTTTGCAGCGGCCGGGTATGGAGCGGTGTTGTGGGGCTGGCAATGGTGAGGTTCGGTGAGGAATGGAGTTGTTTGGCAAGGCAATCGCAATTCCAGCGCCCTCGCAGGAGGGCGTTGTGATGGGGAAAGCCAATTTCGGCAAGGCTCGGAACGGCTGGGTTGGGCGCGCAGGGGCGTGGCAAGATTCGGCGGGGTAATGTATGGCGAGGTGGGGCCAGATCAGGTCCGCAGCGGCGCGGTCTGGCAGGATAGTGTGGGCAGAGGCTTGCCGTGGCGTGCAAAGGTAAGGCATGGTCGGTTTTGAATTAAAAAAACTCCGTAAGTCCCTCGGCCTATCGTTGTCGCAAGCGGCACGACAGGTCGAGGTGTCATCCCGTACGTTCGCTCGATGGGAGTCCGGTGTGCAAAAAATCCCGGAGGGTTCGGTTAAGTTGTTCAAGATATTGAACCGCATTTCAGAATAACCCCCCGCAAGCGAAACGGCTAATTCTGCCGCCATTGCGATAGGCTCTCATTCCGGCATCAACCGGAACTTCATTTGACGTTTTGGGCTCGATCCCGCGCTTTTTTAATCCAGCCTCATTCAGTGCCATCAAAATTTCCTCACCAGTCATCCGAGAAACCGGCTCTGACATAATGAACTCGCCATCACTCAATCTGGCAGCTTGCTGTCCATCAATAACGGCCGGCACACTGTCTGACGTTCCGCTTCCCGGTCCTTCAACGCGACCATTAGACGCTTGCGGCTCTTCCGTTCCAACCCCATTCACAGGTTGCGCTGTCGTCGATACCGAGTTCGGCATTCCCATGTCGCTTTCGTCCAGCCCAATCCCTTGCCGGCCTACGCCACCACCACCAGCGAAGTGGCGCATGTGAGGCGTTATATGTCGAGTTGCCGCGTGCGCCATGCGAGGATTAAGCCCACGTTTCATCAGAACAGAATGAAGTGCCGTCGCGTCGTATTCCCCCGGCGCAGTTTGCTGCGCGTCGATGACCGTTCCACCATCCGCAAACCGCTTCTCGGGATAGACGCCCTCGTTGCGTGTTCCAATACTGCCGCCATTGCCGTGCGTAGGATGTGACGGCCCGACTGCTGGCCGCGTCTCGACGACATTCGATCCTTCCGGCGCGGTTGTTGCTGGCCTACCGGTGCGTAGATCAATGCCCCACGGCGCAACTTCGAGCCCCGCTCGTTGGAAACCGCGCGGAGTTACCTTTCCACCCTCGGCGCCAGCGAACCAGTCAGTGTTGCCACCTGCGGTATTGACAGAACCGGGCGTCAGCGACGAGGAAGAATTGTAAACGGGTGTTGGTGTGCCGAACCACTTGGCAGCGGCGTTCCCAATGCTGTTTAAGCCATACCCGATGTTCGCGTTGTTCGTCTGATTCTGTAGAAACGCTGTCTGGCCACGGGTATTCGCCACCTGCGCGGCGTTCGTGGCGGCATTGGCGGCATTGGCCGAACTCGCTGCTGACTGAGCTGGAATGTTGCGACCAATCCCCGCCACATCCAGCGCCTTAGAGTAGGCCAGATTGCGCGTCGCATTGTCGGCGGCGGTCAGCGCTCCGGCCCTGGTTGCACCTTCGGCGAGGTCCGTGCTTGCGCCCATAGACTGATAGGCAGGAGAACCCGGATTGATGCCGTAACTCTGCATCCGGTTCAACGTGCTCTTCCGCGCCGTATCAAATGCGCCTGTCACGTCGGCACTCGCCGCGCCTCGCGCTCTGGCGAACTCGTCAGGACTGCCGGCAGTCATCGCCTGATTGATGAGATTCGACTCAAGAGGCTGGTAATTCTGCTTGTAGTAGTTCCACTGGTCCTGCGAGATGTTCGCAAGCGTGGTCTGCGCGGCGGCGGCGGCATTAGCCGCGTTGTCTGCCGCTGTATTTGCTCCGCTCGTCGTGCCACCCCCGCCAGCCGCGAGCGCGATACCCGCCAGCCCAGTTCCTGCCTTGATTATGTCTCCCGCTGTAAGCCCTGTTCCTCCGATACCGGCCGCAGCGCCGCCTGCCGCTGCTGTTCCTGCTGCGGCGGCACCAGTCCCGAGCGCCCCACTAGCGCCCCCCGTTGCGCCGGTTGCCCCACTCGCGCCAGTAGCAGCATTACCTGCCGCAGTTCCAACTGCGTTCGTTCCAGCGGTCGTGGCCAAGTTTGATACCGGGGTTCCGCCGACCATCGCACCGGCTCCGCTCGCATTCGTTGAAAGCCCAAGAGCAGTTGGATCAACGCCAGCTTTTAGCGCTTCTATGGTATTTGCGTAGGTTGTGGTGCCTACCGTTACAGGAGAGTTATAAAGCGCTTGTTGCGCCAATTGCCCCTCCGTAAAATCAACAGTGCTACCAAGTCCTCCGGTCGTTGCACCACCAGTCACTCCGGGCGTAGGAATTAGGCCGCTCGCCAAGCCGCCCATAAGCCCAGCCGTAGCGAGCCAGGCGGCGGGAGCGCCATTGAGCATATTTACGTTGTCATTGGCCGCGTTGGAAGCCGCTATAAGCCCCTGCACGCCGCCGAGCTTGCCTTGGATATATTGCGCGAGTTGCGCCCCTTGTAGCCCTTGCTGAATGCCTTCCTGAAGGTATTTGTCGCCCCACCCACCCGGCGCGAACTCGCCTACCGTGATCGGCCCGTTGCCGGTCGAGGCCGTGCCTGATCCGAGAATCATCTGCTGCACGTCAGGAGAAAGTGCTCTCCAATTCTTTCCGTAGTTTCCCCACAAAGAGGGATCGGTAAACCACGTATCCCCAGCAAGGGCGCTTTGCGATGCAATAGTGCCAATAGGATTACCATTTTTGTCTAATGCTTGACCGAATTCATCATATGTGTCCCCGATTGGATTTCCATACTGGTCTACCGGATTGCCGAATTGGTCTGTCTGATTGGGGATAGCCATTTTGATTCCTTTAGGAAATTCCTATCTCGCCCTCGGCCTGCAAACTGAGCGCGGTCGCGGTTCCTGATCCGCCGACCATAAAGTCAGCCGCATCGAATCGCATGAGTCCGTACCAATCGTAGCAATCGTTCGCATTCACGCTTTTTCCTATACCGACAATCTCGGTCCCGGCAGCATTGCCCCCCGTCGCCCCTTTCCAAAGAGAGAACGTGGCTGCGCTCGCGGTCTTGTTCACGATGCGGATATGGCGCAGGATGATGTAGGGTTGCGTCAGTGTAAAGCCGACCGGCCCCGCCAGCGAGGTCACATTGCAATTCATGATATTGGTAGTGAGCGTTGTGGTAAGCGCTACCGGCCCGAGATTGAATGGTCTGTTTTGCATGATTTATCCTACGAAAATGCCGTAATAATTCCGTCCTTGACGACGATGGTCTTTCCAACAAGTCCGGTAGATGTAATGCTGGCGTTTATCCCGGAACTTGTGTCATAAGAAAAATAACCATTCGGAGATGTTGGCCTTACCGTAGCGGCTGTCGCGCCGAATTGGGCGTTGACGGTTCCATTATCATTTACTTTAAGCGCCTCTGATTTGGCTGCGGTTCCTCCTACCTGAGTTACGCTAACAGACCAAGTTGTCCCTTGCGCCGCGTCCGTCCAGTTCTCCGCAGCCTTGACATCCACGTGTGCTCTGGGCGTTGAGTAAGCGGCAGATCCGTAACCTGAATAATTGTCGGTGCAAATAAGGTCTCCGGTCTGGAGCGCCGAAGGTGCTGCCAGTGTTCCGCGTGCCGCTCGTGCATTTTGGGTGGGAGCGGAACCAGCGGACTGCAATTGAATGGTCGGCGTTGTAACAGATGTTATGGCGGTTATTGTGTCAAACGTAGGATTTGACTCCTTCGGGAATCCTACCATCTGCGGTTCGTCATCGCGGTCCTCCATTTGAACGACGACCTGCGTCCTGACCGGACCGCCATCTCTAATCTTTGCCGGACCGCCATCGAAGACTGCGTAATCCCCATCTACTGCTGATACTGGGCCATGCACCACAGGAGAGGCGGCGGAAGCGGCGGCCCATGCAGCGGTTGATGCCGGAGTCAAGGGCTGGACCGTGTCACCAAATTGCAACTGACTGATGATCTCGTTGATCTTGTTGATGATGCCGTAGGTATTCGCGTCGGCGGCAAGAGATTTTATCTGCGGCTTGTTCGGTGCGCGCCCTGTGATCGCATCAATCACCGATTTGATCGTTCTCAAAATGCTGACTGCCCGCTCGTCCTTTACGCCCGCGGGGTCAGGTATCTGCGGCTGGATGCTCATTGAATCAGGCCGAGTTCAGTTCCCGTCTCAGCCACCTTGAAGTATCTCACGCGAATGTCGCCGACCAAACGAAATTCCCACGTATCGCTTTTGAATCCACGCGGAGGTCTTACGGCGGCGCGATTGGTCAATCCTTTTGAATAGACGAGTTGTGTATCCGTCCCAGTCGTCGTTGCATAAACCTGGAGAAACAGATGGCGATTGTTGAATGTCGGGTAAACTCCGCCAATCAACAGGCTGCCATCCAACGGAAAGCCCCATCCGTTTTGGTTGCTGCCAATCTGAAACGGATCTCCCGTGTTGATCTGGTTGTAATAGCCAAGCACAAACTCATCAAGACAACCGCGTGTTACCCCTTGTATTTCCCATACCTGTTTCCACTGGACTGTGGCGTCCGTTGCGGTGCCACCCAATACATCCGGCCAAGTAGGCTCCGCCGCCGCTGAAGTGCCCCCAACGATACAGGTTGCCATCCTGACGCCGTTCACGCTCTTGACAGACGCCCCGACTCCATACGAACTCGTCGCCGCCCAAGCGGTTAGATTTACGGTATCGCTGTTTCCAGTTCCAAGAATCAGGGCGTTGGCTGCGGTATCCGCCGCGCTTTGGGTAGCAAATTGTGCAGGGTCAAGAATGGCGCCGTAATCCGCCTCGACCTGAATCGCTCCGAAGTTCACCGGCTTTGGCGTCACAATCACCTTGCTCTTCCAATCAAACTCGGCAAGATTAATTGTGTCAGAATCCCACAACTGGATGGAGCCGCCGATGAGCAGATAGAGTTTCAGCGTCTCTGGATCATTCCACGCGCCCGTCGCCGCGAAATTTCCGAAGACGAGTGGCCCTTGTTCATTTGTCCTGTCGAAAATGAAGTTGAGATTCGATGTGCCGTCGTTGAAAAAGGCAAAGTAAACGTCCAGATATTGACGCGCGATGATCGTTGACGGAAAACAAAGAGCTTGCCATTCGTCCCGCTTCATAAACGGTTCGATCACGTTTACCGCGCCACCGACTCCGGCGAGCGCCAGACCGTCCGGCGTTGGCCACATGACGCCCCACGGGAAACTCACCGTGCCGCGTTTCGATACGCACGGATGATTTTCCTCGATCATCGACATTGACATCGAGTCCGGTCGCGCACCGACTACCGCGTAGGGGAAGCCCTTGGTAGTGACAATTAGAGTTTGTCCGTAATGCCCCAAGCTCACGATGCCGAAATTGGTTGAGAGCCGATAACGTATCGGCCATGCGTGAGGAAAGAATGGTTCGCAAAAGCAAATCTGGTTGCCGGAGAACCCGGCCATTATTCCATTGGGCAATGCAATCAGACCTGTCAGGTCGGACGGCGGACCCACCCATTCTGAATTGACTATGCCATTAATGAAGGTCGGGCATACCGCACCCAGCGCAGCGGAGGCGGTCGTATCGCTCGTGCTCGTGGTCGCAATCGGCACGTCAGTCAACGCCAATTGGAAGTTAGTATTCCCGGCGTTATCCGTCAAGGCGCGGTAGATTCGCTTTGTCGCCCCGACCCAAGCATACTTGCCAGTGGTGCCGGTTGATAGTTGCGCAATCACCCATCCCGCGTCTTCTTTCCCGGTGCCGGTCCCGAGCGCACTAGGCGGTCCTTCTTCGCCCCAGAAGCCGCCTTGCGCATCCGTCCCAGTGACATAGGTGTAGAGATACGTGCGTGTGACGCTATTCGTAGAAGTGCCACCCGTCCCAATGACGGTAGGAGCGCTGCCCGGAGCCGGCACCCCCATCTCAAGCCAGTCATGCGGGTAATCGGTTCCACCTGTCTTGGCGAGCGCCAGATTTGTTTTACGAGGTCCCGCTGCGCTATTAGTCGCAGTAGTCGTATCCCCCGTGAAATAGACCTTGAAACTGGTGTCCCCGGCGATTGGCCCTTTGACGACATCCACGTCGCCCGGCCACGCGAGCCACGTATCGCTCGCCGTGCTGTACATCCGATACATTGATTGAAGATTGCCGCCCTTTGACGGCGCATTGACCGTCGTAGTCTGCTTCCACGCGGTCAATTCGCCCGAGAACAATTTGACGTTCTGCGCTATCTGCGCTCCGTTGGGGGGCAAGATGCGGCCGCCAAGCCGCGGAATTACGCCACCGAACCGATCGATTTTGAATCCCGTCATGCCGGTTTCACCCAATCAAGTTTGACGCGGCGGTATCCGATCATTACTGGTCGTGGAACCGGGTGGCCAAAAGCTCGTTTGACTGCCGCACTCATAGGATTCGGAATGGGTTTCAGGTACACCTCTTGGTCGTAAAATCTCTGGCCTTCTTTTTTTATTTTGTCGTAGAGCATTACGCCAACTCAAGGGTGATAGTTACTGCTCCGCCAACGACAGAGCCAGAAGTAAAGTTTGCGTTCGGGACTTTCTTGAACACGATATAAGACGCGCCAGCCACCCCATCTCCATAGGCCATCCCGGCTCCCAAGACATTGTTGTCAGTCACCAAAGCCGGTGTGTAAGCCAAATTTCCCTGCGTGACTAAATTAGGCAACCGAACCTTGATGTAGGGCGGCGTAATAGCTTGCAGTGTCCCGGACCATTGCAACTCGACCACGACCCGCTTGCCATTTATTTGATACCGATAAACCGAGACAGTTGGCCCAACGGCGAAGGTCGCCGCTTGGTTATGCGTATCATCCACGATTCCGTTGGGGTCCGCAGTAACCGCATAAGAGCGCCACCGATCGTCATATCCGGTGATCAGGAAGGAGGACAGATTCTGCACCAACTCAGTAGGCACACCCCCGGTCAGATAGGTCGGGTAGAGATTGGTGATTGACCCCTTACCGGTCCCGGCCGTAACCGCAATGATGTTCGCCACATTATTGACGTATGGATTGTTGACGAGCCAGCTATCGCAGTTGGTCCCTCCAGTTCCGGTGAATTCTATTGCCTTCGTGATAATCCCGGAACTGTTATTTGGATTAAAGATGCACGCATCCAGCACCACATCTCGAATAAGCGCCGTAGACGCCCCGCCATTAGCGACGAATTGGAAATTACTGGCGTTGCCCGGCGTGTAGTTATCCTCGAAGTCGCACCGGTAGAAGGTGTAGTTAAGACACTCTTGATCGCCTGCTGCCGCTGGTGTACCGGTACCGGCGGAATCAGGAACCATTGCAACACCCTCGCTTTTCGCAGACTCAAACACCGTCCCGTAAAACTGGACTCCATAGCCGGACTTGATCAGCGCGTTGATGTAAAGGGCGTTGATAAATGAACCGCCTATAAAGACGCAAGTCGTAGGGAAGTTTGTGCCGTCAGACCTGTGGTCAATTTTCAGGCATGTTCCACAATCGTTGACGGTGAGTTTTCTGAATGTGCTCTTCAGCACTTGGTCAATGCGAAGTCCTATGCCAGTTGTGCCTGGGGTTGTGTTGAGAGTGAAATCGCTGATCTGTACGCACGACATATCGACGGTCGTAAAAGGAGAGCCTACCGCAGAACCTAGGTAAAGACCCTCCGTGGTTGTTCCATTCCCTTGAATTTTGAAATCACGCAGGCTGAAGGTCCCATTGTAAAAGTCGAGCGCTCTTGTAACGGCCGTGCTCGGCTGAAGAATACTTACCAACTCGCCTTCTCCCACAAGGCCGGAACAGGTTGGAATATTCGATACACCGCCAAGATTCCCGTTGTAATAGACCGTACCAGTGGGGATGCGGATCAGTCTTCCGGTGGTTGTCAGCGCGACATTTATTGCCGTGGTATTGGCGGTCTGCGTGGCATTGTCAGACGTATTCATCGTCACCCCGAACCAGCGAAGGTCGGAGATGGAAACCGTTGTCATATGCTCGCTCGTCAGCCGGCATTCGATCCTGTCGCCTGCCGACCACGCCTTTGCGGTTGTCCCGTTGACGCCACGCACTACGGTTAAGGTGTCGGAACTCGCCGTGTGTGCCGTGATATGAATCTGCTCAAGCACATTGCTGGAATTGAGAAGCGTCGCGTAGAGAACCTGGCCGCTTGCAATCGCTGGAAACCTGACGCCGTGCCCGGTAGTCAGAGCGATGCTCGTGGCCGATGCGGAAATGCCAGAGGCGATAGTGCCGTAACAGTTATCGACGAAAACAATTGGAAGTGGGTTTGCCATAGATGTCTTTCGTTATCGCAGGCCGTAGACCGTGTGACTGCGTAGTGGCGCACGAGTATTCGCGCGGGCTGTTCTTATCATCGCTTCACCGATGAAGCCATTGAATTGATCGAGATGCCACGCTCCGGTTTTCAGATCGGAGTATGGTTTTTTCGGGATCATCTGAATACGCGCTTTTGCACCATGTGCGATCGTTTCGATGTAGCGCTCGTAAATCCACTCAGGGAATGTCGTCGAGGCGCGCGTTGGTTTCAATGCCGCCTGAATTCGCAATGCTCCACCAGCCGACGGCGCGAGGACAAGCCCCACCGTGTTGTCATCCGGCATGTACCAGCGAGAGGGCAGATTTACGTCGGTACGCCAATTCACGCCGACCCAGCCGAATGACGTGTTGTTGAACTCGTTATCGAGGTCATCTTGACTGATCGGATCGATCGGATTGTCATTCAACCAAGCGTTCAGCCCTTTCGCGATTGCGGTCCCGTTCGGCACCGTAATCGGGTAGAGATCAACAAACTTGGTGACGGTAGCGCCCAAGTCAACAGCCTGATTGAGTTGCCCATCGAGAGTAATCACGCCTCCGGTCGGCGTCCCGTTGACATGCCCGCGCCACCACGTCCCATCGGTCAGCAGGACCTTGAGCGTATCGCCATTATTGAAGTTCGTGGTATCGGCAACGGAAATAGAGGATGCAAACTGCGAAGCGGATGTGCTGGTCGTTGTGGAGGTCGGACCGAGAACCAATATCTGCTGCAACTCCTGCCGCCAGATAAGGGCGCGTTCGCAGAGATCGATTACAGAATCCCGTATCGCGTTGTTGACCAACGGCAGCGGGGCCATCGGCACGTCCGGGCATACCCAATTCAGAATGTCCGGGCTGAAATTGGCAAATGTCGCGGTTGAGGAAACCTGGACGATGATGGTCATGACACGAGGTTCCTCATCTCGCACTCTGCGGAAGTGGAATCCATGATGTAGTAACGCAGCACATCCCGCGTGCCGGTCACAGTGGCCGTTGAGAGCGTTGCCGTGGCCCCCGCGGCGAACTTGTAGAATCCGCTGTCATAGGAGAGGGTCTTGGCGGTCGAATTCTGCCAGATAACAACCTGCCCCTGTTGACCGACCACAGCGTTCGTTCCAGCTGCCAACGTCGTATTGACGGTCATCGCTAATGACCAGTTGTTTGACAATGAGAAGTCGGGGACTATCTGGCCGGTGCTGGCAAGCGGAACGACATCGAATCTCTTGCCGCCGTGAATAGACTGGCTCCCCGTTGATCCCACAACGGCGATGTTAGAGCGCACAGTGGCGGCAGACGCGGTCAACTCAGAAAGATTATTTGCCGTCTGAAGGAATGTTGAAGTTGATACTACGGCCGCGCTTCCGAGTCCTAAATTGGTGCGAGCATCGCCCGCAGTGGAAAGTTCTGACAGATTGGAAAGCGGCACGTCTTCGAGCATCACGTCAGACTGCGTCGTCGTATTGATGCCAGCGCCAGTAATGACTAGATCGTAACGTCCATTGGCGGCGTAGAACGAGAAGCGCCCATTCGCGTCCGCCGTGATCGGATTAGAGGCCGTCGTCGTGCCGGTGGAGGCCGCATAAAGCACGGAGGTCGCCGTCGTTATACCGGTCGGCCTCACCAAGATGGTTACATTGGAGACGGGCCGGGATAGCGAGTCAATAACCACATCTTGCCATTTCATCATAATCGTCTACCCCATTCCAAAGTCGGCCATGAACAATTTGAGGCCCTGAATGGCTCGTTGCTCATTGGCAAAGGCATCGTCCGCTGTCTCGCATCGAAGAACGATATAGTTGGCGATGCCGGGTCGGTATTCGAGGGCAAGCGGGAATACATCGGTCGCAGCCAAATCAGAATAAGCGGTCGCATAATTACCGAACCGTAAATCTGGCCTCATGACGTAAGCCTTGGCGATCCCGTCATTGGCGAACTTCAGCATGTCGGAGTCAGAGTTGCGCGACTTGTCAATGTCGTTCAGATCAAAGCGCGCGAGGTCCAGCACGCTTTGGATTGTCACGCTCATGGCTTATGCCGCCTTGCCTGCAGCCACCAGTTGCTTGTATTCACGGGTGCGGCGATCGATGCCTTCAAGGCCGGGTCGCGTCTCCTTCTCTTGCGGGGCCGGTCCCGTTTCTCGCGGGGCAGGGTCTGGGCGCGTATCTTTTTCGAGCTTCCATTCGCCATATTCCGCAACGTCTTCCGCCGACATGAACACTGGCACAAGCGTCCGGGCGTGCAATGCCTTGAGGATTTCGTCGGGGACCTGCTGGATGAAGGAGTCGATGAAGGGGTCGTCAGTAGCGACGAACTTGGCGACGGGCATCGCGGCGACTGCCTTGAGTTCTGGGATGAGTTCGTATTGCTCATCCGCGTTTTTCCAAATGAGAGGATGTTCGAGAAGCTTGGAGTATTTCGCTTCATCTTCGACTTCGTGAATCTGGCCGCGCTTCCATACCAGCCCCGTCGCGGCGATATTGTCTGATTTAGCGTCTTTATTCCCAATATACACAATGCGCATTGCTATGCTCCTTGGTAAAAATGCCGGAGGCGGTTAAGCCCCCGGCAATGTGCAGCGAATTGCTTTTTACTTACTGCCGGATGCCGAGTAGTCGATCACGAAATCGAGTTGGGCTCCGTTGGTCCCAGCCAGCGCGCCGGGCGAGGACCAGACCCCGTAGATGATGGTGTCCACATCGTTCGTGAACGGGGTAAAGTTCAGCACCACCTGCGTTTTGGCAGTCGTGACCGGAATTGCAGTCCCACCGCTTAATGCGGCTGTCCCGGTTGTCCCACCGGTCGAAGTACCGTCAGCGTATTTCACGCCGACCGAAATCGTGCTGGTGGCTAGTGTTACCGTTCCGGTATAGACAAACCCCGACAGGACTCTCGCCCCGGCAGGAATTTTGACGATATCGAAAGTGTCGGCAAGTGCAAAGCCAGCGGAGGCATTGATAAGACCGATGTCCGCGAACGATGCGTGAGCGAAGCTCTTGTTGCCGTAAGCCCCGTTGAAAACGGGCTGACTGAAGTTGTCGCTTGAGTAGTTGGCCATTTGGATTCTCCTTGGTTAGACGAGCAGCGCTTTGCCAGCCGCAGTCGTCGGGTCCGGTGCATAGGAGTCCAAAACAGCAACACCATAGTCAACATCGACGTTTGCAACGCCGTCGTAGACTTGGAAGCGCGTCTTGGCAACTCCACCCATCATGGCAACGCTCGTCTCCACCGCGTTCTGGTGATCGACCAATTCCTCATGCCACGAATAGTAATACTCCGAGGCTTGATGCTGGCCGTAGCACTTGAGCAACGCCTGCGCGCCCACGATGATGCAGCGGTCCATTGCAACCGCAGCGCTCGCCGTAGAATCGGTGAAGGTTTTGCCGTTCGAGCCACCCGTGTCGTAATGCACCGTATCGCCAGCAGCGAAACGAATCGCAAGACGGTTCATCGGACGGATCAAAATGCCTGCCCACATCCCCACGTCACCGTAGAAAAGCGGGTGTCTCATGCCAGCGCTACGCCGCTCATAGGCGTTTTGCAGGAACGAGCGCCACGACTTCTCGCCAGTGCGGGTTTGCAGGTAGAGCCATTGCCGGTTGGTGACAAACGCGCACCACAACGGGTCATTCCACGCATACACGTCGCCCTTGATCTTGATTGACTGCAGCGGGATCTGGCTGTCTTTGAGGACAGAGGCAACCCGGTCGAAGTCGGTCAGCGTCAGGATGTCGGAGGTATCGAGGTTTGACGGCAGCGTTGCATCGTTCGCGTAGAACTGGCGATTTTTCGTCGGCGCGTTGACCGTGTTCACCATGATGGTAGTGAAGTCCGGGTCCGACGCCAACGGGATAACCCAGTCCGACGTGCTTTGCGTACCACGCGCTCCGGCCAGATGCACGAGGCACAATTGATCCTCAAGGCGTCCTGACCAGTTGGTAAGCCCGGCCATCGCTATGCCGCGCAAATTCCAGACCGTGCGCTGTTGGGTCATCTTGCCACCCGCGTCAGCACCACCGCGATACTGGTTGATCTGCACGTCCATTGACGAATAGGTCAGGGACATGAGGCGTCCGACGATGCGCTTGTCGCCCATCACCGGTTTGCCCGTAAGGTTATTGAACAAGTCCACCGATACGCTTGCGCCAGCACCTTTGGAAAGGTCTGTAACGCGCACGATCGGGTACTCGGCGGAAGTCTGGCCTTTCAGCTTCGACTCCGCTTCTGCCTGCTTGGGCGCGGGACCGGTGAGCAGGTTCATGAAACCAGGCTCAATCTGCACCGCGGCAAACAAGGCCGCACCATATATTTTGCGGGCCAGTGCTGACCCATATGGGACATTGGTAGCCATAGTGGCTCCTTTTGTTGATTACAACGTGGACAGGTACGTGTCCAACTGCTCTCGGCTCATCCCGAGAAACTTGTTGCCGAGTTCGACCGAAGACATCTGTTCAACGCGGTCTTTCTCGTCAACAGCAGGCGGCACGCCCCCCGGAAATTGCGAGGACGACACAGGCAGTTTGGCCTTCGCCGTCAACTTGGCTTGCGCCGCACTCTTGACCTGCTCCGGCGTGAGCGTAGGCTTTTCTTCAACCACAGCAGGCGGCGTTTCCGCCTCCAGCCCCAAGGCTGATTGCGTCAACTCCACGACCTTTGCGAATCTGTCCGCGAATGAAACATTGGCGTAAGCTGGACTCTCCCGCAGAAGTTTGTCGAACCGTGACGCCTCATTCCACAAGCTCTGATCTTCCGCCGTTTGCCATGCGGCAAGCGTAGGATTCTCATCGATTGCGGTTTGAACTTCCGACCTTACCGCCGTCTCTTCGGTGGCGATCTGGCCTAATTGCGTCTGCGCTACCGCTTCGAGTCTTTCGTTCAACCGTTGAATGGATTGCTGTTGCGCACGCAACGTCTTCGCTAACGTCGGCGAATCGGCTTCGAGTGCGTCCAGTTCCTCATTCGTCAGTATCGCGACATCCTCTTGCGGTGCCGCTTTCTCAGCCTTGAGCCGCTCGATTTCTGCGGCCTGCTCCCTTGCGAGAGCCTCCGCCGCCGATGCTCTGGATCTAGCGGATTCAAGTTGAGAATACGGAATGACATTTTTTCCGTCTTTTGCGAGTATGCCTTCCGGCTTTTCTTCAGATTTAGGCGACTCTGGCGGCGTTTGTGCCACAGGAGGCGTTTCAGTCTTCGGGTCAGCCTTTGCTTCTGCTTCCTTCGCTGCCTCGGCGGCGACGGGCGGCTCGCCTTTCGTATCGCCCTCCTGCTTGCCAACGATCGCATCCACGTTCATGGTCTCAGTCCCTGATTCGAGACTGGCCTCCATGTGTGCATTTGCAAGCCGCTCGATTTCTTTGGGATCGGTTGGCATTTCGTCGGTGTGTTCGAGGTAGTATTTCAGGTCTTTTGCTGCTGCGCTCATGCTGGTTTCTCCATTTGTCGCATTGGATGCGAAGGTTTAAAAACTCTCAGCCCTTATCGCGGGCGAATCGAATTACCGCCACTGCACTCCATCGAAAAAGGCATCAACCTGATTCGGTGCAGCAGTCCCTACTTGGATCGCGCCGACAATCGCCCCAGCGGCGGAGCCGCTGACTACATTGAGTTGCGCGGCGCCAGTGCCTATGACGGCAGTGGTGTACTTCTTGACAGTCATCGTATCGCCAGCAGCCGCGTTGAACAGGTCAAGCACGACCGTTGTCAACGAAGATGTTTGAGTGCCGGCGATGATGTACGTCTTGGCTTCTCTTCCGGAACGGATTGTTAGGGCGCCTGCTGACGTCCCGTAGACAGCCGTATCGACCTGCACGGCATTCAGTTGTCCTGCCGTTTGCTCCGTAATGACGCAAGCTCTCAGGAGTCCCATGATAGGCCCCTTTACGCTTGTGGAGTTTGCAACAACGCCGCAATTTGTGCGCAGTTGGTGCCGACCCCAAGCGCCGTGAATGATGTGACATTCACGCGCCACTTCGGGATGTAGGAGTCGATCTCGGCCAATACCGCGCCTTGCGCGACGTTTTGAGTCGCTACAGTTGACGAGGTGACATCGAACCACGTTGTGCCGTCAAGGCTGTTCTGAATCTTGACGGTCATCGTGGAAGTGCCGGGCATCGCCACCTGTATGACTTTCTTTCCCGGAGGAAGCATGACCGCGGCTCCGGCTCCCGTCGAAGTAATCGAGGTGCCGGTCCCGCTATACAAGTCGAACGGGAATACAACTTTGTCTGGGCCAAAGCTCATAATTATTCTCCTAAGTTAGCCCATAAAAAAAGCCGCCCAATGAGCGGCCACCTGTTAGCCTGTATCGCGCGGCTTGCGAAAAACTGGTTGCGGAGACGAGAATTGCACTCGTGACCTGATGGTTATGAGCCACCCGCGCTGCTGCTGCGCCACTCCGCGCTAAATTACGCGACGTGCAGTTTCTGCACGTCTTCCTTGTCCAGAATTAGATTCGCCACTTCTCCAAATACCGGTTCAATTGCCCGCATGACTTTCGTCACGCTGATCATCGCCTGACACTTCGCGGCGCCAGTCACAGAATCCTTGAAGCAGTACTGCCAATCGTAGTGAAGTCGATGACAGCCGGACGCCCCGGCACACTCCGGAAACTCTCGTAGTGTCACTGTATTAGGCCAATCTCTAGTCAAGTTTTCTTGGGAAGAATGGCTCATCAACGCGACCTTGCGGACTTCGGGCTCGTGAGACACGCAGTTAAGGAGTCCCGTTTCCTGCCCGATCACGACATTCGCTAACTGGCAAAACGTCATGGCCTTTCTGACATCCCAAGCAAGACCGATTTTCAGGAATCGTTCATGCTCGTCGAAATTGCAGCCACGCTCATCGCCCAACATCACGACAGACACGTCCTCGCGCTTCGCCAATAGACGCCGCGCGAAGTCGCCTGCATACGGCCACATCTTGCTCACGCTTGACCCATTGGGAACGATGACAACCACGTATGGCTGCAACCTATTCCTCATCTCGTTCGCCCACGCCATTTCCTCGTCGTTGGGGTAGAATTTGACACGCGGCTCCATGGGGACCTGGGCCTGCATGTGGTGCATCTCGACGTAGTTGAAGTTCATCAACTTGTGCCGCATCTCTTTCGGGAAGTGATACTGAATCTTCGCCGGGGATGGCAGCAGTGTTCCTTCAACGCACTCGATCAGAATACGGGAATTCTTGTACTTGCGCTCCATCCACGCAAACATTTCTCCGAGTTCCCCCATCGGCAGGCGCGACTCGAACCGGATAATTCTGTCGATGTGCGGGTCATGCCTCAACACTTCTTCCGTCGTCTCCTGACAATAGAGCAGCGTGTAATAACCCTGTTCCTTCAGGTGCGGGAAAATACTGGACGCCCACAAAGCGTCGCCATGCGCCCCGAGCTTCACTACCGCGCAAATCTTGTCTGGATCGACGACGGTCAGATCAGTCGGTTTATCGCATTTGCGATAGACGTGAAAGAAAGCGTCCCCATTGATGCGCGCCTCGACGAACTGCCATGGCTTGCAGCCTTGCATCGCATCGACGACGAGTTTCGGGCCGCATTCTTTCTGGCCTTCCTTTGCTTCGACCACCGGAAGAAACAAAATCAAGTAGCCGTCCGGCCTGAGCAATTTCCACCACGACGACAAAACGCCTGACCAGTCATCAAGCTCGTTCAGCAGGTAGCTTGAAAAAATGAAGCCCTGCGACTCGCTGGCAAAATAGCCTTCGAGTTTTCGCGCGTCCCGAAGTTGATTCGGGCCTTTGGTGCTGGAGCCTGGCTTGATATCTACGCCGACCGCCCAATCGAAGAATCTTGAGTCGCCGCACCCGATGTCCAGCCCCTCGCCAACCATGTAGGGAAGGCAATCCCATTTCACTGCGCGCGCAAAATCGGTCATATCTTCACAACAATGGCTTGATTGGTTAAAAGTGAAATCGGGACAGATCGCTTTCCAACAAAATAATCGTCAACGGCTTTTCTAGCGCCGGGGCATGTCGCCTGTCCATAATCGTCTATGACCATCACCCCGCCTTGCGTTAATCTTGGGTAGATGAACTCGCAACAGTCTTTCATTGACTGCTTGATATCAACGTCAACATGCGCAAATGCAATTGGAGTTTCTATGTCGGTGAGCGTGTCCGGGATAAAACCCTCGTGAATCCGCACGTAGTCGGAATGACCGACATATTCGCGGACCTCGTTGACGCTCGTATCGGAAAACTCTCCGGCCCGGTGAACGTCCCAATCCGGGTCGGTTTTCGGCATTCCGCAAAACGTATCGAACAGGTGCAGCAGTTTCCCGGAGCCCTGCATAGCGCCAGCCAGAAACTTCGCGCTGCCTCCTTTTGCAACGCCGCACTCGATGAAACATCCGTCAAGAGCCAAGCATTGTTTTGCCCACAGGTAAAGCATCCAAAAACGCTCGGCGCTCAGACTGGTTATCGTCATGTCTACCGGCAACAATTTTTTGAAATCTTCATCGACGTAATAGCCGCAATACATCCTGCCGCTGAAACTGAGATCGTAGTAACCCTGTGCCGCGACCAGTATCACCCCGTCTTCACGGTGAACAACGGCATTCATGCCGCTAATTCATTGGCAATTTGCTTGCCGCGATTCTGATCCAACGCAGCGTCATGCGTGAGTAGCGTATCAAGCACGGCGAGATCAGTGTTCGCCACCTTTTCCTTGACCGTTGCGTCCGCGATTAAGCGCCGCGTCTCGGCGTCCTTCTCGGCAATCTTCAATCCGGCCGCCTTGATATCGACCTCTTTCGACTTCAGCCCGATGACGGATTGCTGCTTGAATTCCTCGATCTTCTGCTGCACGATCTGCGCGACCTGATCCTTGGTAAACGTCTGATCCTGCGCGCCACTGTCGATACCGAGAGACTTCCTGACCTGATCGGCCACTTCGCGACGATGCGGCATTTCGCTCGCTTCCAGAATGAATGGAACAACGAACGCCTGAATCTGCGGCGGTAAGGATTTCGTCAACTCTGACAGGAACATGAATTGCTGTGCGCGATAAGTCGGAGTGCTGGGCACGTCTTCCAACGCGACCTTGAGCAACGCCCTTTGCACATCGTTGTCGAGAATCTGCACGCCGTTTTTCGTCGCCGGAGAATTGATGGCAACAGCCTTTTTTCTGGCACCAAACTTCTCGTTGACATTGACGACCTGCGGTTCCGAACCCATGTCCTCGACGATGAGTTCGATCAAATGCTGCCCGACCAGTCTACGCGCGTATCGATAGTTGTCGTTGATCTCGGCAAGCGTTGTCGTGCCCTGCTCGACCAAGCTGTTGATCGCGATACCGGAATTCGCGCCTCCCGGTTGCTTGTCGCCCAACATGGACTGGTAGACTCCGGCCGTTTTCTGGATAGCCTCGGTTGCATCTTTCATGACCATGAACTGTTGCTGCGACAACTCCATCTGGTCATCAACCTTGAAGATTCCACCAGCACTTTCAGACCGGCGATTCTTGTTCAGGATGATGGTCGCATCTGGCCGCGCTATCTCGCGGCGGTACTCGTCAATGTCGGTGACCTGGGTTGCGTCCATGATCGTGCGCTTGGCCGACATCAACCACATCATCTTCGAGAGCCGCGCGTTGATCTCATCCTGCGGCGAGCGCATCGAGCGAATCAGGCCGTAGGGGATCTGCGTCAGGTCTTCCCGATAGCCCCAGAACGGAATGTAGGGGAAATCGGAATGCTTGTAAGGCGTCGGCATATCAGCAATGCGGTGCGGGCCTATCCACCACGACAGGCGCATCTTCGGAAACAACGCGGGCACCGGTTCCACCACGCCGGAGGCAACCGCTTGCGCATGTCGAGGATTCTCAAGATCAACCTCAACCGTGCGACCATCTGGCGTGCGAATCACGAAACCGCGCTGCCACACGCGATACCAGACTTCGTATAGACAAAGCCGCTTGCGGGTAGAGTCCCGCCAGTCGGATTCGGGGATCGTCACGTCGCGCTCATAGAGCCACGTCCGGCCCATGACGGCCGGAAAGTCTGTGAGCGGAGTATCCCAGTTCGCCTTCGACCAACCGAGCCCCTGAATCAAATCAATGTCATCAGGAAACATCAGTTCCAGAACGTCAACGTCCTGCCAACGGCGGCGCACCAAATAACGAGCGTCCGACAGGTCCGGCTGTTTGGCTCTCCAGTCCCAAAATATTTCGCGGCGTGAAACATATCCGACATGGTAGGGATACTTGAATGGATCGAGTTCTCGCGATACTTCAACCCAAGCAATCCCCGTTTTCATCTGGCCCGCATAGGCATCCGAACAGGCACGGTCAGCGCGCGATTCGGTTTCCGCTTCCTTCAGCTTTCCCGACATCGCATCGGCCATGTCCTGATCTTCATCCCGATTGCCCTGCACCTTCCAATCGGTTCGCGTCTTGGCTTCCATCCCAAGCGCGACATCAATTGTCGGGCGAATCAGGTTGCGGATGAGCGGCGCCATGCCGAGGCGTTGCATGTCGTCGAGAACATCGTGGCTTAATTGATTCGAATCGTAATATTCCGCGTCTATATCAGCTTCACGCCGCCACATTGGCTGAAGCCTTATTTCGTATAGAAATTTATCCAACTTATCTATAGCAAGACCAGCATTGGGAGATCCATTTGTAGACGAATTTACCGCGCCATTCGTAAGTGGATTTTGTAGTTGCTGTTGTTCTTGCGGAATCCGGTCGTCAGAATACTGCGCGATGCTCATACCGTGCGCCAGTTCACTTCACGGGTTGACGAAAGATGGATTTCGGACCCCTCAGTCTCGGCGAACCGCAGCGACATTACACTATAGCGGGTGGCCGAAAGTAAATCATCTGCGAGCTTCACGATCTTGCCGTCTTTGCGGTGATACATGCGAAACTCCTCGAACCAATCGTTGAGATGGGAAAAGACCTTGAAGCGGGAAGCGCGCATCCTTGTCAGCATATCGGCAACTCCGGCCTCTACGGAAATCCGCGAGGTCTTGGTATTCTCTGCGGTGCCGCCGCCTGTCTCATCATACTGCGCGTGCTGATCGAGCATGTTAACGCCCGCATCGCGATACTGCTTCGCCAATTGCGGGCCAATCGCCGTGTCGTTGTTGCCATCGTGCGGCCACGCCACCGGTATCCACTGCCCTTTGCCAATCAACACAGCAGCGTGAATCGGCACCAGCGCCTCTCTCATGCGATAACAGTCGTAAACGTAGACCGTATCCGTGTCGCGGTCCCATGCGATCCATACGATTGCTGTCGGGTGATCGTATCCAAAGTCCATCGCCGCAAGTTTTGGCCAGTGCGGCGGTAACGGAATCGGGTCGATGCGAATCGAGTCCTCAATGACCGGAAAGACGCGGCCGCTTCCAAGCATCGGCACACCCTTGATACGCGCGTCCTGTTCGTGTGCCGGATAACTTGAGATGATGACCTGCTTCTGTTCGGCGCTGAAGTGGTCGGCATCGTCAATCGTCATATGTGTGACATGGGTTCCTGCGCGTTTCTCGTTCGTGAACCGCATGACAGTCTGCGTCATGCCCTGCAACGGGGTGAAAGTCATGAACACCATACCGCCCGTGGCGTTAGTGCGCGTCAGGCCCTCTGAGTAGATCTCGTATTCCGGCTCTTCGTCGAACCATAAAACGTCGAGGGATTCCTGTTGGAACTTCTCGCGTCCCTGGTCATAACTTTTGAACTGGATAGTCGAATCCCCAACCGAAACATCACCACCACCACCCCACCTGACGTAAAGGGTATCCACCGCTCCAGCCACGCCGCGCTTCATGGTGTGGTCGCGGATTCTCCATTTCGGAATCGTGCCAGTTCCGAGTTCATTGAAGCGTCCCATGAGAAAACGCTGCACGCCATCGCGCGTCAACTCTGAAGTGACGCCCGCGGCCCAGCTCATGATCGGACGGCTGAATACCCGGCCATCCCACCAATCCGGATACTCTCCCGTGGCGTGCATCGAATGCTCGTTGCCGCCAGCAAGAGTTTTCCCACAATTATGCGTAACTATGAATCCATCGCAAATATAAAGTCGAGATGGATGAGCAACAGAAATGCACGCAGCGTCGTGGGTGCCACAAAGCTCAACATCTTCCCATATATGATCAAGCGTATCTGTCTTACGATTGCTAACGAACTTTTTACGTTTTCTGGCGAGTTCAAACACCTCAGTGTTCAAACGCACGGCTACATAATAAGAATCCAAACACGGGGCACGTTCCCCGGTTTTCGGATTCTTATATGTGAGTCTAGACCTTTTGTTGATGCGAGACTGCCCACCAAGAGACCTGCATAGAAATGCCACATCGGACGCCAATTGTTCTGATGTGGTTGTAAAAACATTGCGAACACTGTTGCCACGCTTTTGAGCGTAGCCATCCGTATCCATTAATCCGCGCAATATTCCAAGGCGTTGTGTTGCGCTCGACATCAAATATATAAAAGGAACATACTTTTGCGCGCTTTTCAATCCACGCAACCCCAATAACTCAAGCCGTTCCATCACCGGATTGCGACGGCCCCTACCTTTGGATAGAGTGCTAATATTCCAATCTGTCGAACGCGCTCCTTTTCGTTTTTTCAGTTCGCAACCATCTGGCAGTACTGTTTGAATATGCCGCAACAGTTCTACGTCCAAGCTAGAAACCTGTACGTAAGTATTGCAAAATGACCCGTCTCCCAGTAGCACTCCAAGTAAGTATGGATCTAGCGGCAAGTCTCGTTCAGGCAATCGCAACGCACCACATGCCGGGGTGCGCGGTTTCATCTTTCTTGCCGCAACCTGCAGCGTATTTTCTATTGACCAACGCTTCCGTTGCGCAGAACGGACCATCCAGAGATGATCATCGGTACATGGGACGACGATGTTTCCGCCATCAAATGCCACGTTATATATCTGCCGTTCACCAAGAGGTATGATGCTCGTTATTTGTGTAATCGAGCCATCGCCAGCAAAAATTTCATCGCCGGGGCGTAAATCACGTATTGGGCGCGGACCAGATGGAGTAATCACCTTGAACCAAAGGGGGTGTCCTTGGTTCCCCGCCATCAGGAGGCGTTCTCGAAACGTCTTCCCGGCAGCGTGAAACTCGCGCTGCTTAGTGTATGGCCGGTAATACCTCAGCCGGTTTTCCTTGATCCTGCGTGCGATTTCCTGTTTGGCCAAAAACGCCAATCGCGCCGGGGGGGAGTCCCGCATCGAGGGCGGCAGTGAGTTCAATAAGTTGTTCATCAGTGAGATTGGTGAGCGGTCCTGTTCTGATTTCCTTGCGGTCAATGAACATGCACAG
>Ga0213917_1000009_pt1 | contig 64496 bp, 83 predicted proteins | sample McNCre117MG_FD_161051 | JGI IMG/M metagenome (GOLD analysis project Ga0213917, IMG submission 161051) | Freshwater microbial communities from McNutts Creek, Athens, Georgia, United States - 1-17 MG | ecosystem: Environmental > Aquatic > Freshwater > Creek | place: USA: Georgia | collected... | reverse complement strand
GCAACAGGACGGTCCATGACCAAACCCGAAATCGTTGTGCCCGGACTCGGACGGCACAACCTTGACCTTCAGGCATCAGCCTCGCGCATCCTCGAAGGTGCGACATGGAAGAAGCAGCGCATCATCGTCATGGTGCCCTCGGCCAATATGATCCCAGCCAAGGTCGCGTTGGCGCAGTGGAACCTGATCTTCCCGCCCAACCAAGCGGTGTTCAAGATGCTCTGCCTTGGAATGGAGGTTGGTGATGCCTACAGCGAGGCCATCAAGTTCGTGCTGGAGCACCCAGACCTCAAGGACTGGGAATACATCCTGACCATGGAGCATGATAACATCCCTCCGCCCGACGGACTGGTGAAGCTCATCAAACGCATGGAGGACCACCCCGAGTACACCTGTGTTGGTGGGCTGTATTGGACGAAGGGTGAGGGCGGTGTACCTCAGATTTGGGGAGACCCCTCTGATCCGGTGCTGAACTTCCGTCCCCAGCCCCCAGTTCCCAACGAGCTGGTCGAGTGCTGCGGAACCGGCATGGGCTTCAATCTCTGGCGCGTGTCTACGTTCAAGGACGAGAAGCTGCGCCAGCCGTGGTTCAAGACCTTGAACGGTGCTGGGGGTGAAGGGGTAGGCACTCAAGACCTCTACTTCTGGGCTGATGCACGCAAGCATGGCTATCGCTGTGCGGTAGACTGCGATGTGCTGGTAGGGCACTACGACGCTTGTGCGGACATCAGTTGGTGAGTATGGTAGTGCCCTACCAACTGAAAGGAGCGCCGCGCGTGATGCTGACGTCTGCCGAGAAGAGCGCCCGGTACCGAGCCAAAAATGTGCAAGCATACCGCGAGCGCAAGTCCGCCCTCGCACGAACCGACGAACACAAAGCGGTTCGACGCGAGTATATGCGCAAGTGGCGCGAAGAGAACCGCGAGCGACATAACGAGCTGGCGCGGCAGTCGCATCGTCGGAACGCGCACAAGCACGTGGAGCGCAACGCGGATTACCACCTGCGAGCGAAGTACGGGATCTCAAGGCAAGACAAAGCTGACATGGTCGCAGCGCAGAACGGTTTGTGTTTGATCTGCGCAGAGCCCTTTTCTAGCTCTCGCAGTACCCACGTGGATCACTGCCACAGGACTGGGTGCGTTCGCGGCATCCTTTGCCACCGCTGCAACACGAAGCTAGGCTGGCTCGAAACGCACGAAGCCGCCATAACTCAATATCTTGGTAGGTAGATAATGCGAATTGACATCGGCTGCGGCCCGAACAAAAAAGAAGGTTTCACTGGCATCGACGTCGCCAAGTTTCCTGGTGTTGACGTTGTCTGTGCGGTCGGACGAGACCCTCTGCCATTTGCAGACGAGTCTGTCGAAGAGGTTCACGCCTCGCACTTCCTGGAGCACCTGACTGCTAACGAACGCATGTTCTTCATGAACGATCTGTACCGGGTCATGAAGCCAGGTGCGAAGGCAGCGATCATTGTGCCGCATTGGAACAGCAACCGCGCATATGGTGATATGACACACCAGTGGCCTCCGGTCAGTGAGATGTTCTTCTATTACCTGAAGCGCGAGTGGCGGGACGCAAACGCACCTCACTGCGACAAGCAGTACAATCCGGATGGACTTGACTGCGATTTCGAGGCTACATGGGGCTATTCGCTGCATCCCGGACTGCATACGCGCAATCAGGAATTTCAGCAGTTCGCGATGGCATGGTACAAGGAAGCGGTGCAGGACATGCACGCGACACTGACTAAGAGGTAGTTCCGCTATGCAGCCGGGCGTGTTTCAACCAGATGCGTTTGCCCCGCCCGGCTCAGCAGCATCCGGCTCCTCGACCGTAACCTGGAGCACGACGAACAAGGGCGCGTCGATCGTCCTCACCAATGGCGATCTGACAGCGACTACCAGTGCGAGCGCCACAGACCAGGTCGTCCGTGCATCGGCGCAGCCGGCCACGACCAAGTCGTACATGGAGTTCACCATCAACTCCAACGGCACTCCGTGGGGTGGGTTCGGCTTCTGCGACGAAGGCTTCGACACAACCTCATCGACCCCGTTCAGCACGACGTCACGCACCAATTCACGCAGCGATGGCGGTGGCACATATGATGACGGCGGATTTGTAGGGAGCTCACCGTCGCCAGTAGCCGGCGATATTGTGATGCTGGCCTACGACGAGACGCTTGAGAAATACTACATCGGCCTCAACGGTACGTGGCTGGACTCAGGCAACCCCAGCTCGAACCTCAATGGCATGTCGGTGACGTTCGGCGGTACCGAGCGATATGTCTATGCCTTCTTCCGCGAGACCAACCAGCAGTGGACGGCGAACTTCGGCGCGACCGCGTTTACCTACTCCATCCCTACCGGCTTCTCTGCCTACGGCGCGAGCTCGGGATCGTCAGCAGCTGTCGGCATGGCGACCGAGACCGACACTGCGCTGCAGCTTGGCGGGGCCCGGCCCGCTGGTATCGCCATTGAGGCTGACACTGCGCTCCCTCTCGGCTCCGCACGCCCTGCCGGCACCGCCACCGAGACCGACACTGCGCTGCAGCTTGGCGGGGCCCGGCCCGCTGGTATCGCCACTGAGGCTGACACTGCGCTCCCTCTCGGCTCCGCGCGCCCGGCAGGCCTCACGACTGAGACAGATACAGCTCTCGCGCTCAGCGCGGTACAGGTCAGAGCAGTAGGGCTGGCGACCGAGGCCGACACAGCTCTCACGCTTAGCGCGGTACAGGTTAGGTCAGCCGGGCTCTCCATTGAGACCGACACAGCGCTTGCACTCTCAGCGTCGCTGACTGCAGGTCTGGCAACTGAAGCAGACACAGCGTTCGCGCGCAGTGCGGTTCAGATCAGAGCGACCGGAATCTCCACGGAGACCGGCACGGCGCTGGCGCTCAGTGCGGTTCAGATCAAAGCCGTTGGCCTTTCCACAGAGTCCGACACAGCTCTCGCGCTTAGTGCGGTGCAGGCCCGCGCAACCGGAGTAGCCACAGAGTCCGACACGGCGTCAGCGCTCAGTGTGGTGCAGATTAAAGCCGTCGGCACCTCGACCGAGACCGACGCAGCGCTGCAGCTTGGTGCCGCACGACCCACAGGTAACGCTGTCGAGTCCGACACAGCTCTCGCGCTCAGCGCGGTGCAGACCAGAGCAGCCGGGCTCTCCACTGAAGCCGACACTGCACTGTCGCTGTCGTCGGTGCAGATCAGGGCTGTCGGCCTTGTAGCTGAGTCCGATACAGCTCTCGCGCTTAGCGCGGTGCAAGTCCGTGCAGCCGGCCTCGCAACTGAGGCTGACACAGCTCTCGCTCTGAGCGCGGTGCAGATCAGGGCCGGCGGACTTGCGGCCGAGACCGATACTGCGCTTGCTCTTGGTGTAGCGCGCCCGGCGGGCCTCGCGACCGAGACCGAGACTGCGCTTGCCCTTGGCGTGTCCCGCCCTGCTGGGGTTGCGACCGAGGCCGACACCGCGCTCCCGCTCGGCCGGGCCCGGACTGTTGGCTTTGCGGCTGAGACCGACACCGCATCCGCACTGACGCCGGTACAGCTCAAGGCGGCCGGACTTGCAACTGAGACCGATACTGCGTTGCAGCTTGGTCGAGGCCAAGGTGTGGGGACTGCAACCGAGACCGACACAGCGGCATCACTCGGTGCGGCACGGCCGGCAGCTACTGCCACCGAGACCGACACTGCGATCTCGCTCGGCTCCGCGCGCCCTGCAGGGGTCAGCGTTGAGACCGATATCGCGATCCCGCTCACAGGCACCACAGGGACGTCGGCAGGGCTTGCAGCTGAGACCGACCAGTCTCTCACACTCGGTGCCAAGCTGATCAAGGCGGTCGGCATCTCGACTGAGACTGACACTGCGTTGGCCCTGGCTGGGGTGCAGCTCCGCGCGGCTGGTGCGGCAACAGAGGCCGACACAGCGCTCACGCTCTCCTCAGTGGCGATCCGTGCGCCTGGTCTGTCGGCAGAAAACGACAATGCACTCGCACTGAGCCCGGTCCAGGTCACGGATACCGGGATCGCTATCGAGTCTGACACAGCCTTCGCTCTGAGTTACGTGGCAGGCTCACCTGCTGGGGTGTCCACAGAGACGGACGAAGCGCTCGCGCTGACCCCGATCCAGATCATGTCGGTTGGCCTGGCTGCCGAGAACGACAACGCACTTGCTCCGACCGCTCCGGACGTCGGCGATGTCGGGCTGGCGACCGAGACTGATGCGGCCTTCGCGCTCGCGGCACAGGTCGGTGCTCCCGCGATCGGACCGCGGGTCATCACACTGCAGCGCGTCAGCAGGACGATCAACCTCAGCGCAGCGGCTGCGCGGATCGTGCGCCTCCCGGCTGAGAGCCGTGTCATGGTGCTGGACGCTGCCGCACCACGTCTGGTAAAGGCCTCCGCCAGGGCCCGCACAACGGCTATTGGCGTTCGGAGCAAGGTCGCGTAAACAGGTTCGAGTTTTCAGGGGGTACCCATGCACGTCTGGCCAGCCAAAGACCCGAACGAGTTTCTGGATTACCAGGTCAACTGGGTCGACCGGCTCGTGACCGGCGAGACCATCGCAGCCTCGGTGTTCACGGTGGTGAGTGGTGACGTGACGCTCAGCAACCAGGCCTACGCCTCGGGTATCACCACCGTCTGGGTAGCAGGCGGTACGGACGGGTCGACCGCGGAGGTCCTCAACCGGATCACCACCAGCGCAGGGCGCATCTACGACGAGACAGTGAAGCTCAAGATCAGGAGCAAATAAGTGGCGAGCCAGCCTCCTCAAGCACCGGAGACGCTGATCCTGTCGAGCTTCGACGGGGTCAAGAACACGGTGACGCCTGAGCGCTTGAAGACGACGGACCTTGAGGCTGCCGTCAATGTGGACATCGACGATGAGGGTCAGCTCCATCGCCGGCGCGGGTATGTGCTGATGAACGATCAGCGGTGCCACAGCCTGAAGACGCTTGGCGGGTACACGTTCTGTGCAGCTCAAGGCATCCTGTTCCGCCTTCAGGAAGATTGGGCCCTCAATCTTATCTACGACTTCAACGAGGGCACCAACGGCCCTGTCAGCATCACCATGGTCGGTGACACGTTCTATGCCAGCGACGGAGCCCAATCAATCAAGTTCTGGTACATGCCCAGCCACCAGAACGCGAGGCCGTCGGGGTTCGCGGTAGACCAGTGGGGTGCGGCAGTCGCCACATGGCTCTCGCCTGTCATCTCGCCGACCGACACGCTGGGTGCGATCGGAGGCAAGCTGCTCGGACCGCCGCCAACAGCCACGCTGCTCGAATACTATCGAGGCCGCATCTACATGGTGCATGGCAGCACGCTCTGGACGACCGATCTCTACCTCTACGATCACGTCGACAAGACCCGGAACTTCCTGCAGTTCGAGCACGACATCACCATGCTGGCTGCCGCTGATGATGGGCTCTATGTCGGCACCACCGAGAAGCTCTACTTCCTGCACGGCGTGTTCAGTGAAGGCATGAAGCGTGACATTGTCATGGACACTGGCGTGGTGAAGGGCTCATGCGTCCCGCTCCCGGCGTCGCGCGTCCACCCGCAAGCAAGGCAAGGCAACCCGGTCCCTGAGGCCGGAGCGTTCATGTTCCTCACCAATGACGGGGTCTGCGCGGCGTTCGACGGTGGTGAGGTCTACAACCTGACGCGTAACCGTGTGGTGTTCCCAGGGGCGATCGCTTCTGCTGCAATGGTGCGTGACTTGGATGGCTTCATGAGCTATGTGGTCACAGCCGATGCGGGCGGCTCCCCCTCTTCAACCGCCCGCATCGGTGACTACATCGACGCTGAGATTGTCCGGTTCCGGCCTGCGGTTGCGACTCCACCGGCGACACACGTCAACGCCATCCTTCGCACTGATGGCTCCTATCTCCTGAGAGCCGACGGCTCTGCGATTCTGAGGGCATAAGCAATGGCTGATACCAAGGTCACCAACGAGACTGATCTCGGCACACTGCAGGGCAACGAAGAGCTGTATGCTGTTCGAGGTGGGACCACTGATGGTAAGACGACCGTCGCTCGGATTCTGGACTCAATGGGATTGTCGCTGCCAAGCACCAATCCGCAGAACGCGGGAAAGCCGTTCATTGACAGCAATAGCCGAGTCTCGATCTCAAGTGGTACGACGCATCTCCTGGAGCTCCAGACCAAGAACTTCGAGCTGATCGAATGGGTACCTCCCGTATATTCGCGGTTTGCGCTCGGGTTTGCGGTCAATCCAATCGACGGTGATGCGTTCTCTTTTGGCGGCCACACATATACGTTCCAAGACACTCTGACGGATTCGGACGGCCACATCCAGATCGGAGCGACGCTGACCGATACGCTGGACAACCTTCTCCTTGCTTTCAACTTGAGCGGGACTCCTGGTGTGCAGTACGCAGCGTCCACAACGATAAACAACTGGGTGTCGAGAGTTAATCACACTGCAAGTGACACGCTCACAATCGACGTGGTCGCAGGAAGCAGCGGCATGAACGTGATTTCCGGGCTGACATTTAATGGATCACCTTCTTTTCAAATCGGGACTTCGATACTCCAAACAGGGAACAGCGGGTCTCTGAGTGTCGGTCCTGGGTATTGTCGGAACTCCATCGGCCCGTACTCATGGAGTCTCGTTAACGCTCGCACACAATCGGTAGATTTCGGAGAGTTCGTCAACATCCATGGATTCTACCCACCCGATCCAGGCATTTTCGTCGGGGTCTCTCCTGGAGGTTATCAGCTCCGCGTTTGGGCTCTGGACTGGCATGCACCTCTTTTTGTGTTAACCGCTCCGGTGACCGGAGGATATATCGCGCCGTATGACTACAACAACGGAAACCCGGCGATCGTTGCGGCGACCCTGCGGCGGGCGGTTGTCCCAGGTGTTTCCGCATTTACACCGATCAGCCTTCCCGGCGCATGGGGGAGTCCTGGGCTGTTCTCTGTGCTGGAGTATCCCGGTACCGGTGGCGTTGTGAATCGCTCCAACGATTATGGAGTGACCAGTAGCGGTATTCCATTCACAACCGCAGCAACCATTTTATCTGAGACCGTCACCACTACCGGAAGCACTCTGGTGATTGATTACTGGGATGGCCTCTGGGGCGACTAGCGCGAACAGCATTGCGCACGGTGCGTGATGGTGATACCAACCTTCCCACGATTTCAGGGGGTATGAAGATGGACTACGAAAAGAGTGCTGGAGGCATCCTTCTGCCGTCGCAGAAGCTGCTTGTCGGGGGCCGCTACGAAGGTCAGATCATCCGTGATGGTCAGGTCATCGACGAGTTCGCGGATGACAACATCGTCTGCAATGAGGGCCTCAACTCGCTGCTGAACATCATGTTCCACGGCGATACCCAGATCACCACCTGGTATCTCGGCGTGTTCGAGGGTAACTACACCCCGGTCGCCGGCGTCACTGCTGCCTCGATCACTGCTGCCTCGACTGAGTGCACCGCATACGACGAAGCCACGCGTCAGGCCTACGACGAAGCTGCGGCAGCCAGCCAGAGCATCACCAATAGCGCCAGCCGTGCGACGTTCACCTTCAACGCGACCAAGACGATCTACGGCGCGTTCCTGGTGTCGAACAGCACCAAGTCAGGCACGACCGGGACGCTCTTCTCGGCTGCACGCTTCTCCGCCTCCAAGTCGGTGGTGTTGGGCGATCAGCTGCTGCTGACCTATACCTTCAACGCTTCGTCGGTGTAATGCCGTCGCACTGAGGTGGACGGATAATGCCGACAGTATTTGAGGACGAGCTGATCGACTGGCCCATTATCGGGTTGGTCGATCGCACGTATTATCCGGTCGAACGCATCTCGACTGATATCCGGGTGAGCCCTGTCCCTGACGGGGTCCGCGCGGCTGTCGGCTCTCTCACCTCCGGTGTCGGTGTGGCGGGGACCGCCTCCGGCACCTATGCCGTGCTGGTCGCAGAGGTCATCCGTGCTGCCGAGACTTTCGTCCCGAACCTGCGCTACCACCTGTCGCTTGCCGACACAGCTGCGATCCTTGAGCAAGTCTACAAGGGCATTCCGGTCAGCCTGACGTCCGGCGTCGGCATGGGTCTGACGCAGGTGGTGACCCAGGCAGCACGCATCGTCGATGCGCTCATCCTCTCGCGCACCGTCACGCCGTCTACGCACTACCAGATGTCGCTGGTGGACCAGCTGCGGGTCGCATCCTCGCTGGGCCAGTTCTTCGGAGCAGATATCGTTGAGGGTGTAGGGATCGCGGAGGCGCTCAGCACGCTGCGCCTCACCTACGACACGCTGACAGAAGAGCTCGTACTGGCGGAGGACCCTCCAGAGGGCACACTGCTGCTTCGTGTCTCGGTTACCGACGGCGTTGCCATCGAGTTCGACCAGCTTGTGGAGATGGTCTACAGCGACTCTCTGTGGGACGGCTTCGAGATCACCGCGGCCTATGCCGCACCCAATGGGAACTTCACCACCTGGGCGATCAACACACGCACCGGGGCGGTGACCGAGTACAGCAACTACAACTTCAACAGCTATGCCGTGTTGGACGGGAAGTTCATCGCAGCGTCATCCGACCCTGTGACCGGTGGCATCTACGAACTCCTTGGCGACGATGACGCCGGGACAGGTATCGTCGCGCGGATCAAAGGGGGTCTCCTTCAGTTCGGAGGCCCCCGGCTCTCGCGCCTGTCCACTGCCTATATCGCCACACGCGGGGCTGGGGACTTCGTCCTCAAGATCGTGGACGGTGACGGCACGACCTACAACTACGGCATCACCACGCAGAGCATGCGCTCCACCCGGGTCCACATGGGCAAGGGCCAGCGCTCTCGGTACTTCTCATTCGAGCTGATCAGCGCCGGGCAGGACTTCGACCTCGACACGCTGGAGTTCGTGCCCATTGTGGTGAACCGCCGTGTCTAAGCTCCCGTTCTGGATACCGCCCGGAAGCCAGGACATCTCCCGCTCGATGCCGATCTTCCGGGTCAGCGGAATAGCTCCTGATGATCCAGCCACAGCAGCGGTGCTGGACCACTTCGCAGCCTCGATGCGCCACTTCTACCGGAAGGCAGCGTCTATGACTGACGCAGGGTTCATCGAGCATGAGCACATGATCGAGGATCGAGGCGACCACAAGCTGCGCTACCAGCGGTTGCAGGGTCAGGAGATCGTGACAATCACACCCCAACAAGTTACTGGGAACGCTCCTGCAACAGGTGTGGAGGGGTACCCCCGTCGTGTGGTGTTCAACCCGGACTACATCTTCATCTCTGTGATGAGTGTGCGACCTGAGATAGCAGATGAAACAGACCTGACGATCCAAGGAATCCTGCAATCCGGGTACGACGCGTTCCGAGAGGCGCACCCCCGCGCACCGATGTTCATCATCCGCCCGACAGGCGGACCTGAGGCAGCGCTCAGCATCCCTGACGCAGTCTATGCTGACCCGCTTATGTGGGTGGTCCCGGTGACCCCGGACTACGGGCACGCCCCGGCGGGCTCAGATCAGTGGATACCGATCATGCGCGATCGGCTCGGGATCGCGGAGATGCTCACTGGCGACGCGTTCGCAGGCCGCGGGTTCTATGTGTTCCTGGACTCTCCTCCGTTCGACATCATCTCAGAGTCGGCAGCCAACGTGTATCCAGGGTTCTACGCTGCGGCCGGGGCCTACAACCAGTTCAGGGAAGAGGTCGAGTCCCTCGGTGGGTTCGTCTACTCCCTTCGCGCTTGGAGTGATTGACGATGGATGCAGGAGAGCGCAGCGCCACCATGGTGCGCGGGCGGGCGATCTACGACCGCTGGGTGGATGACTTCCCCGGCGGTTATGATCGTTGGCTGGATGATGGGAGCTCACTCCCTGACCCTCCGCGCCAGGAGCTTGTGCGGACCTATGATTACTTTCTCGATGATCGGTACATGGGGCTTCCGCTACCAAAGCTCGACAACACCTCAGCCTGTGCAGGGAGCATCGCACCGCCGCCCAAGAGCGTCAACGCCGACCGGGACCCGACACCTCAGGACCAGATCATTGCCGAGAGCTGGGCTGCTATTCCGTGATTGTACGCGCTGCGCGTAGCTGATACAGAGCAGGCTTCAGGAGATCGTGATGGCTACGCTACCGCCAGATACCTCAGCACAATCACCAGCACCGATCGGCGGTGCCTCGCTCGGCGATCCGGGAGATATCTCGAACACTGCGGCGACTGAGATCGCACGTGTTGCAGACTACACGCTGCAGCTTGCAGGTATCGTCGCCGGCATGGCTCCTGCCGTCATCACCCCGACGTTCAGCACGGTCGACGCGCCTGCTGTATCGATCGTGGCGACTCCTGATTTCCAGCAGATCGTGTGGGAGTCTCCTGCTGCTCCGACAGCATTCACAGACACGCTGACGATCACGGACCTGATGCCGGCTCCGTTCGACGACTCCCCACCCACGCTCACGTTCGGCTCTGCGCCTGCAGCCTTCAGCGAGCTGGCACCGGATGCTCCGGCGATCAACCTGAGCTACGTGGACCCGACGCTGAGCATCTCGCTCCCAGCCACGCCGAACCTGTTGTCGATCAGCGTCACCCCGTTCGACGGTGTCACCATGCCGACCTTCACAGCGACTGACCCTGTGCTGGCGCTGACGGCTCCCTCGGTGCGCGAGTACGTTCCGGGGTCGCAGTATACCTCCGCCCTCCTCACCAGCGTGGCTGCCACGCTGCAGGACCGCATCGAGAACGGCGGCACCGGGCTTAACTCCGACGTCGAGAACGCGATCTGGGACCGTGGTCGGGAGCGGGAGTACCGGGCGCAGCGCGACGCTATCGCGGACCTGGAGCGGATGGAGAGCCTCGGCTATGCCTTGCCTCCCGGGACATACCTCGACGCTCGGATCAAGATCACCACCGAGACTGACTACGCGCTGCGCGGCCACAGCCGCGAGGTGATGATCAAGCAGGCTGAGCTGGAGCAGAGCAACGTGCTGGCAGCCCTGCAGACCGCGCAGCAGCTCGAAGGCCAGATGCTGAACTACACCAACTCGGTGGAGCAGCGGCTGTTCGACGCCACCAAGTATGCGACCGAGGCAGGCATCTCGATCTATAACGCACAGGTGCAGGCCTACGCTTCACTGGTCGACGTCTACAAGACCAAGGTCCAGATTTACACGGCGCAAATCCAGGCTGAGATGTCGCGGGTCGAAGCGTACAAGGCGCAGATCGAGGCAGAGAAGGTCAAGGCCGACGTCAACACCGCGCTGGTCAGCCAGTACAAAGCCATGGCGGAAGTCTCGCTGTCGAACATCGAGATTTACAAGGCGCAGATCGCTGGCATCCAGACCAAGGCTGAGATCGAGAAGACCAAGATCGAAATCTACGGTGAGCAGGTCAAGGCCTATGGTGCCAAGATCAACGCCTACACCGCTGGGGTGGAGGGCTTCCGCGCCACGCTCCAGGCCGAGCAGACCAAGCAGCAGGTCTACCAGTCGCAGGTCGAGGCCTATAGCGCCAAGGTGACAGCCGCCGCCAAGCAGGTGGACAGCCGCATCGCCGCGTTCCGCGGTCAGATCGACGCCAAGAACATCGAGCTGGAGAAGTACAAGGCCACGGTGCAGGGCGAGACTGCCCGGGTGCAGGCCATCGTCTCCAACAACTCGTCACTGGCTGACGCCTACAAGGCCGAGGTCTCCGGGGTGTCGTCCTACAACGAGGTCCTCACCAAGCAGTGGCAGGCGCTCCTCGATCAGAACCAGCGGACTGCTGAGATCGGCATCAGTGCCGCCAAGGCCAACGCTGAGCTCTACGTGACGACGCGCAACGTGGCGTCGGACGCCGCCAAGGTCGGTGCACAGGTCCACGCTCAGATCGCAGCCGCGGCGCTCAACGCCATCAACTGGTCGGTCAGCTACGGCGTGCAGTCGAGCAGCAGCTTCGCGTCACAGCGCAGCAACTCGTGGAGCTACTCGCAGCAGGACGGCCACACAGACAGCACAAGCAGGGCTACCAACTACACCTACATCGGACCCGCCTGATAAGGACCTAGGACATGAAACTCCCCGACAACATGGCCAACCTTCTGGCCTCCAGCTACTCGATCATGCGGCCGACCGCGCCGACTGCCGACATGGCAAAGAAGCCTGCCGTAACGCCTGCTGTGGCTGCTGCGCCGAAGCCGGCATCCCCTGTCACGCAAGGCATCCAGGCACTGACTGGAGTCGCGAACACCGGGGGGCGCATCCAGAGCGACCAACAGGTGCGTGGGAGCAACCAAAGCGTCGGGTCCCTGAATCCTCATACGCTGACCAACAGCTCCGATATCGGTAACGGGCACTACCAGAATTGGACCACTCCTGGGTTCAAGAACAACATCCAGGTGTGGGGTGGTAGGGAGAGCGGAGCAGGCGCGCTCGACAACTATCTGAACCGTGGGTACAGGCCGTCCGAAGCCGCGCTGATGCTGAACACTGTCGGCGGCTATACCCAGAACCTGTCAGGCTCGCGCCTTAACGACGTTAAGGCAGCGCTGATGCCTGGGGAAACGGAGGCCAACATCGCACAGATGCGTGCAGCTGCAGCAAACACCGCAGAGCAGACCAAGTGGATGGGGCCAAGAGCGCAGGCTGACATCGGCCTCGTCAACGCCCACGCAGCTGATGTCAAGAACACCACCGATATCAACTATCGGACCAACAGTATCCCTCAGCCGACCGAGCAAGAGGTCAGAGCATTGCGTCGCAACCAGATCATGAGCCCTGCTCCGTGGGCGGCGCAGGAAGGGCTTGGAAATCCGCTCATGTACCAGGATGAGAACGGCATCTACCGGTTCCGCAAGGCTCAGTGATCGATGTCACTAGGGCGATGCGCATCGCTCATGCTCCTGTACTCGCCGCGACAGTGCGCGATATGCTCAAGCGCGATCTGGACAGGTCCGGGTATCGTTCCGGTGAAGTCATCGGATTCCCACTTACTAATGGTCTGCCAGCCATGCTTCCCCATGCGCAGGGCCTTGGCTAACTGCTTCTGAGTATAGCCGAGGGACTTGCGGGCAGCGCGGAGGTCGGTGGGGGTCAATCTTCGTCCTCCGGCACACTATCGTCCCACTCGGCATCCCACTCTTCGACAGTAAGCCGGTATTCATCGCCGTTCTCATTGGTGAACTTGATCTCACCAAGGCCAAGAAAAACCGCCTTCCAACTATCTTTATTCAGATGCCATGTCAGAGCATCAGCCATGTCATCAGCGTCCATCGTTATCTCCTATGTGGTCTGCCCATTGAAACTCATGGTGCTTCGGATTTCCAGTTGCACCCCAATGATGGAGCCGCCAAAACTCTCCGCGTGGTAGTGTCCTCAAGAATTGCTCATACAGCGCGTCTTGAAGCCACTTGCGCGGAAGGATACTTAACAGCCAGCCCATCATGTGCGCTCGCCCTCGTTCAGAACGGAAAGCACCGCCCAAGTGGTACCGTTGCGGTAGGCTTGTATCCAGCCACGGGCCAAAACAAGCGTATCAGCGAACTGCAACGGGGATTTCGGGAACCTCGGATCGTAGACTGCATAGCCCTTGCTCCAAGTCTTGTTCCGTATCTCAAACCCTTTGTAGGTTCTGGCGGTAGTCATCTCACATTCTCCTGTCGGCGAGGTCATCCCCTGCGCCATTGAATATAGGGTGCGTCCGATATTGTCAAACGGTATTTTTGCGGATTGCAGTCATACAGCCACGCGCTCGGTTCAGACATCACGGCTCTCCTTGGCTTTTGCGAGGGCGGCGCGGGCGATCAACTCTGGGTGCATTTCCATGTTTGCGATGCGCTCCAGCGCCTCCACCAGCCCCGCGATAACCGCGTCCTGCTGGGTGATGCGGTCGCGGTGAGCATTCAGTTCTGTGGCCGCTTGAAGCAGGTATGCACTGGTACTGGCCGGGCCGAGCGCTTCAATGTTTTTTGCCACGGTCTGCAAGCGTTTCGGTAGATCAAACATCAATCCGGTCCTCCTGCTGCGGAGACATACTTGGCGCGAAACTCGTCGGCCTGCTGCTTGTACATCTTCGCCAAATTGTTGTTCTGTTTTGCGAGGTTCTTGAGCCGCTCGACCTCCGCTTCCAGTTCGGTGATGCGGTCGGCTGCTTCGTCGAGCATATGGCATACGGACAACGGCGTTCCTTGTGGCACTTGGTCCCGCAACCGCTCTACAAGATCACTCGCCATCGGTCTGTTCCTTCAGTTGGTGTTCGCCGCAGAACTCATCTTGGTGAATGTTCGGCCAAACAGCGTTTCGCTCGCGTATCACATCGATCCTAAATCGCTCCGACCTCCATTCTGCCGGGTCACTGATGTTCGCGTGAAAGTTGAAAGTCGCCGGGTAGCGGTGGCAATCGCCATAGATGAACTGCGGTTCATGCTTCACGAACCACCGGCACGTCTGACAGGTCGCTTCGATCTGTGCTAGGTCACTCGCCATCGGTCTGTTCCTCCATTGCCTTGAGCGCAGTTATGATCGTGGGGAGGTTGTTGCGCAGGGCGACGATCAGGGCGGCATTGGCTTCCACCTGACGCTTCGGAATATCACCCTTCTCATCGGGGAAAGGTAGGCCGCTGATGACGCGCCACTCTGGGTTGGGAAGGCCTGCTTCGACCAGCCACAACTCATGATCCAGCGGCTGTTCAACCTCCCACTCTCCCGGCGTTACCTTCGCTGCCAGCGCCTCAAGGGTCGCTGCGATCTGTACGAGGTTAGTCACGGCACGCTCCTCAGGTTACCCGCCGGCGCAGTCGGAGCCTGGGCCCCACCCTGAACCGTGGACAGTGGTGTGGCTCCGGAAATCTCCGGGTGGCTCATGTCGACAGCGAAGCACCAGCTCTGGCCCTTCGCCAGCTCAGTGCCAGCGCCAAGGGTGCGCCGGGCCGATCGGTCCGGGACGATCCGCTTCAGGGTCCGGGACCCGGCCTCGCGCGGCGCATAGAGATCGTCGAGCACCCGGGTGGACGCTGCACCGATCCGGCCACAATGCTCCTTGAACGCCTGTTTGAGCAGGTAGAGCGTCTGCGATTTCATGTCGTAGTGCCCGAGCAGCGGGCCGCTCGGAGGCCGTCCGACCACATAGGATGTCTCGCTGGGGACCTTCGCCCCGCCGGTGTTGACGCCCATCGAAGAGGTGCGATCGACCACCACAATGTTGCTGTGCTTCTCGGCAATGTAGTCGGTCAGGATGGCGAGGGGTGTCCGGTACTCCTCACTCACGACACCGCGCATATAGGGAATCTGGGCATCGACATACCAGCGGTGGATCACTTCGCGGTCGTACTCCAGAAGGCCGAGGGCGTTGGCGATGTCGCAGGCCACAAGCGCGACCGTGAGTGGTGCTGACCAGAAGCGTTCAGCTGCCTGGATACCAGCTTCCTCGTCGATCTGTTGCATGACACGTTGCACGGCGTTGCGGACCAGCTCGATGTTGCGCACCACGAAGGCGATGAACGCCTCGCCGATCCAGCCATAGTTCTGCTCGATCTCACGCAGGAACGTGTCGGCCTCAGCCTTGGTGTGGACGTTGGTCTTGACGAACTTCAGCTCCACGACGCGCATCGAGCCAGCCGTACCAGCCGTGTTGTCCAGCGACAGTACCGAGTGCAGCGAGCTGTTGGCGGTCGAGAGCATGATCGCCGACTTGTACCCGTCGGGCATCGCCTGCTCGGTGCCGTCCGACTGGAGGCGCAGGCGGTGGTTGGGCTGCGTGATACCCATGACCATGTCGTTGACGTCCTTGACACCCATGTGGGTGATCTCGTCGACGCAGGTCGGATAATTGCCGCTGGTCGCGATACGCTGGGCCCGGCCCTTCATGGTCGCGCCTTGGTTGGTTCCGTTCAGGGACCACAGCTTGGGATGGCCGAACAGTGAGGCGGCTGTGTACAGCGTGGTGGACTTCGACGCGCCGGCCGTGCCGGACATATTGACCACCACACCATGATGCCCGGTGAAGTGGAACAGGATCGACCCCAGCGCCGCGAGGATGGCGAATTGCGATCCGACATAGGCTGGGTTGTTGTAGAAGCGCAGAAGCTCCACCTGGCGCTGCAGGTCGCCCTTGCGCGTGATATGCTGGGCGGCGCGCTGGGCTGCCGTGGTCAGTGATGTCTGGCGCACCGAGCCGTCAGGCATGAACGTCTTGTCGGGGGCAACGAAAGATGCGCAGTCATCGGTCCAGCCGAGGTGGGACTTCTGAACTTCGCCGTCCATGTCTTTCTGAAGCTGTTTGATATAGGCTACCATATAGTCCTGCAGTGCCGGGATGTCGGCCTTGTTGGGGTAGAGACCGTTGTTGGCGATCGCCACGTTGAACTTGCGGGAGTCGTAGAGGACGTCCGCGTCGATGGTGAAGTCTCGCGACCCGGTGCGGGGAAGCACCACGCGCCAGACTTGCTGCTCAGTGCCTGTGTCGTGGTTGAGCAGGCGCTTGAGGGGGTAGAGGTCGTTCGGATAGATGACCGAGGTTTTCTCATTCCCGTCCTTGTCCGTCTGCGTCAGCGTAATGCCGTAGCCCGGGGTCCGCTTGTAAGGGTGCGGCGGGTTCGGAAGCAGAGCAGCGAACAGCGTCTGGTTGGGCGCTGGCGGAACCGCAGCAAGCAACGGCTGCACCGGGGGAGGGGGCGGGGCCATCGTCGGCTGCGGAGCCGACGCACCACGGCGCGCGGCGACCAGCGGGTTGGGGACACTGGCATCATCGCGCCACTTGCACGCACGGCAGGGGCTGTCTCCCCATGGCATCTCGGACGCTGCGACCGCTTCGATGGTCGAGCACTTCGACGGTCCATGGGTCTTGGTCTGGACGATCTTGGCCTCGACGTCCGACTTGTTGCGCGGCCAGAGCTTGGTCAGGTCGCGGCAGATGTCCTCGCCCTGATCGAGATACGCGATCGTCGAGATGAAGCCCTTGTACCATGCGTTGTGGTGCAGACGCCCATAGTGCTCGAAGCCTGCCTCGCAGTGCGCGCGGACCATGTTGCGCACCTGGCCGCAGGCTGCCACGACCTCACCCAGCTTGGGCGGCGGGCCGAAATCGTTGAACGTCTGCTGCTTCAGGCCATTGTCTATGACCGGCAGCCGGGGTGCCTTGGTGGCCTCGACCTCAACCGAGTCACGGATGACCGCATCCGACAGGACTTTCCTCAGGTGGTCGACCGAGGTCTCGACGCCGGGTGCGAGGACCGTGACGTCGGCCTGCTTACCGAACTTGTGGTTGATGGTCTCCGGGATGCGGAGGATGCGTGCGCAGTCAGTCGTGATGGCTGGATCGACGTGCAGCTTGTGATGCACTGCCAGCGCCTGCAGCTGGTCAGCCATCGGCTGCCACTCAGCGGAGGAGATCGGGGTCGGGAAGCGCCAGTAGACGTGGACACCGTAGCCAGAGTTCACGATCAGCGGCTCAGGCAAGCCGATCTTCTTGATGAAGACAGCCAAGGCGATGAGAGCGTCGCGCTGCTCAGGGTAACTATTCAGCCCCTTGTTGACGTCGATGTCCAAGTAAAGGACACGCGTCTGGAGCATGTTGGGCTTCTTGCGATAGGTCCACCCACCGAGTACACCGGTCTTATAGTCCGGCTTGGTGGGGTCCCATACCTTTGGCTGTTCGAGGGTGAACATGGCGAAGTACATATCCTTGATATGCTTCTTCTCATGCGCGAAGGACACGGCTTCGGTAATAGTCGGGAATACGTGATGCGACCAAGCAGGTTTTCCGCTGTCAGTCTGGATGGGGTACGCAGTGCAGAAGTTACCGCTGCTGGGCCAGATAGCGCGCAGGAATTGTCCAGCCGTCATCATGAGCACACCTCGACAATCCACGCGGGACGATGCGTTTGAGCCACTTGAAACCTCACTGCCGATGATCCCCTCGCACTTGGCGAGGGGATCGGATTATGCGTCATGTCGATTGCGTCGGCAAGCCACTAGACCTAGTGGCTCAGGGTCAGCTGAGACCCATCAGGTCCACTTGTTGAGCAGCGCAGCGACGGCCGGATCGAGCGGCTCATCGGAAGCGGTTGCTGTGGCGCTTGCGCTCACTGCGGGTTCGGCAGTGGCCGCACTTACCGTCGTAGCGGGAGACGTAGCCGCGACCGCAGCGACAGACCCGTTTCCCGAGTAACGAGCGGCGAGGTCTCCGTCAGCAACGACGTCCTGGCCCTTGTAGTGGTAGCCCGGGGCACCCGGGTGCGGGACCCAGCCATCGGCGATAGCGGCAGCCATCGGGTCAACCACCGGGGGCGGGGCAGCCTCGACAACAGGCGGAGGCGGCGGCGCGGCCTCCACGACCGGTGCGGGAGCCGTGTACAGCGCAGCCACCTCAGCGTCGGCCTTCACGTCCTGGCCCTTGTAGTGGTAGCCCGGTGCGCTCGGGTGCGGGACCCAGCCATCGGCGACAGCAGCAGCGAGACCGCTCGGGGCGACCGTCGCAGACACAACAGCGGCAACCGGGGAAGTGGCGGGTGTGGCGACCGCCTCGATGACCTGCTGTGCAGCAGGCGTCTCAGCCTGAAGCGCCGGCTGCGGGGCAATATCCGCGTCGTCGATCGGCGTGCCATTGGTGCCAGCAGCAGTCCACTTCTCAGCGAGAAGCTCGGCCACCTTGGGGTTAGCGATCGCCTTCTTCATCTGCACGGCCTCATCCGGACTCAGGATGCGGTCGAGCGAGAACAGCAGCTTGGGGTATGCCGTGTTGGCGTCGAACTTGATCTTGGTCACGACCAGACCGGTGTGGTTGACGCCGCGCGACTTCAGGAAGTCCACGTACTGGCGCAGGGCGAACCAGCCATGCTCGACAAGCTCCTTGTCGTAATCGCTGGTGACGGCAATCTTCAAGCGCAGCGGGTCCGCGCTGATGTCGAACGCCGGAACAACCGCCAACATGCGATGCTGCGAGCAGGCGACCATTTCCTTGCCGTCCTGGATTTTCGATCCCTTGGCAGCCATCGGGCAGGTCTGGCAGATAGCGCCCTGCTTCTCCCTGACGCTGGCGTCCGGTGCCTTGCCGTCCGCCGACCAGCAGGTGGGAGCCGACGCGGCAGCCGGGTTGTAGGTGCCGGTATAGTAGGCCCGGCCACGGTCCGCGTTGAAGTCCAGCAGGACCACGCGCATGATCGGAAGCGGCACCATGTCGCCGTCGGCGTTGGGAGCCTGCATCTTGGTCTTGTTGCCGTCCTTGACGACGGTCCAGACCTTGCCCTCATACGACAGTGAGGGGACCGTCTGGCGATCCGGGATGTTCGATCCAAGCTCACCCAGCGTTTCGGTCAGGTAGGCGGGGAGGGCAGCACCCGAGTTCGGGTCCCAGGCGGCGACGGCATTCGAGTCGTTCGACACAATGGTGATGTTTGACATAAAGGTCTCTTGTTGCGAGGGTTGATTGTTCAGCCGATGAGCAGCTTGTGGACATCACCGCGCTTGTCGGTGGCGAGCACAAAGTTGTCGCTGGCATAGGTCGGAGGGAAGATCGACTCGACGTTTGTGATCTTCACGTCAAGCCGGGTGACAGCGTCCTCACCGTTGATGGTCATGTTACCACCAACGCGTCGAGCCCGCCACTTGCGCAGGGTCCTTGGCATTGCTGCTCCTACTCGTTGATCGTCGAGAAGCTGCTCGACTCAGATGAGCTGTTGGCACGGCGGACCGACACCTCGAACTCGCGATGGACATTGACCCCAGGAGGTATCGCCCCGGCGTTATCATCCATGAACTGTTTGATGAACGTCGGCTTGAGGCGACGCTCCAGAACCTCGAAGCGATCCGGGTCTGCCATGATCCACGTGTAGACCACCTGCCAGTCCGCAGCGCTCGGCTTGATCTTCTCTGTGCGGTAGATCGTGCCGTGGTTGGTGGCGACCGACTTACCGCCGATCGCGTTGAGCTTCGCCAGCATGACCTGCTTGAGCATGGTCATCGACGCTTCGAGCTCGGAGTCTTCAGCTTCCCAGGCCCGCTTCTTGGCGGTCCGGGCATCCTTGATCTTGGCGTAGGCCTCAACGATCTTATCCAGGTTGATACTATCGGACACGAGCTATCCTTCCGTTGATTTAACCGCTGTACACTTTTGGCCAAACGAGTCAATCCTTTTGGCCAAAATAATTACACGACGCCTTGGACCACGTTATTGTACAGATCGAGGATGCTCATCTGCGCCTGCTTGCGGGTGTCGGTCATCTTGTAAATCTGCCACTCGATGGGGTGCATGCCAATCCTGACGATGGTCATGGCCCGGGTCTGACCTGCGCGGTTAAAGCGCTCGTTGACCTGCTCGACCTCGTCGTTGGAGTAGATCGGAGCGTAGAAAATCAGGACGTCAGCTTCCGTCAGGTTCAGGCCATGCGCCATGACTGCCGGGTGGCAGAGCAGAACGTGTGGGTCCTTCTGGGTCTTGAACGCTTTGAAGATTTCCGAGCGCTTCGCCGGGGTGACGTCACCATTGACCACGGCGCAGGTAAACCCGGCCTTCTCCACCTCAGGTGCCAGCAGGCGGATGATTCCCTTGAACGGGACCACCACGATGACCTTGGCGCTGGCTGACTGGATGGCGTCGATCAGTGCCTTGAGCCGGCCTTGGTGCGGGATCGGCAGATAGTTCCCGGTTGCTGGGTCCTTGAGCGCTCCACACAGGACCTGCCTGATCTTGTTGATCTGGTCAGCAGCGTTCGCCGCGGTGATCTGCGCGCCGCCCACAGCGTTGGTGACCATGTTGTCCTTGAGCTGCTTGACCGCCTGCGCCTGCGCCGTGCTGATCTGCGCGGTGTGGTTCTGCGTGGTGACAGGCGGCAGGGAGATGCAGTCCTTCTTCCGGAACCGGATCGCCGGCTGCATCGCGTCGTAGGCCTTCTCGAATGCGTCGATCCGAGGCACCCAGCGGAACGGGCCCACTTTGGTCATGGTCTCGCGCTGGAACGCGCTGGCAAACTTCGGCACCCGCTCCGGGCTCACCAGACGAGCCAAGGCCCATGCGTCGGTCGGTGCGTTGGGGCATGGTGTTCCGGTCATCATCCACAAGCGCATGTCGGGGCGGTTGTTGACCAGTGCTGCCAGCGCTTTGTACTTGTCGGCCGACGGGTTGCGGAACATCCCGGCCTCATCGACAATGACCAGATCGATGTCCGGTCGCTTGCGGATCGCCTCGCGCACATCGTTGATCTTGATCCCGTCGTGGTTGAGGATGTAGAAATCCGCCTGCACGTTCAGATACTTGAGACGCCGCTCCTTGGAGCCGTGCAGGATTGCTGCAGCGCGGTGAGGAAGCGTCTCGAAGATATCGTTCTGCCACACACTCTCCAGCGTGGAGAGGGGTGACAGGATCAATGCCTTGCGTACCCGGCCGGTTTTCATGAGCCAGTCCGCGGCCCACAGCGAGCCGTTGGTTTTCATGGTGTTGCCGCTGGCGAACACGCAGCCGTTGCGCCGGAATACGAGGAACGTGCTTGGCACCATGAAGCAATACTTGAACCCATCGGTGGACGGCTCCACCCGGACGTTCGGCTCGCGTGTGGTGTTGCGCTGCACCATCCCGACAGTTGGGTCTCCTGCCTTGGCAGCTACGGCAACGCAGTCAGGGAGCTGCCGAATAGTGCTCCGGTGACCTGATGCCGCGAACGCATACTGCACGAAGTCAGCATCGCGGCGCGTGCCGAAGAACGAGACGCCGCCTACCTTGCGCAGCGTGCCGTCCCAACGAGGAGCCTCGTCTGCCACGACTTCGAGCTGTTCTGCGGTGGCAGCCCACCACACAGCGTCGAAGCCCTTCGCGAGCGGCGGCGTGAACCGGAACCGGACGAACCCCTCAGGCTGTGCCGGGTGCTCGGTGAATGTGATCCCAGCCGCAACCAGCAGCTCACGCATCCGGGCGATCTTGCGCGGCTTCTTGATCCGCACCACGGCGCAGTTGCGCCCTGGCTCGAAGTACCCGTCAGCGTTGGCGGCAACCTGTACCCGAATCTCGGCGTCGGTCAGGGGCACGCCCTCGACCCCGCGCGGGCGAAAGGTGGTGCGGAACCGGTGCGACCGCGCCTCCAGCGACTGGCTCCCATAGTGGTCCAGCACATGCTGTGCGCTGACCACACGACCATCTGCCAACAACACACGATGTTCACGGCTGAGAAGCTGGTCCACGCCGTGGGTGGTCTTGAACCGGATCATCTCCTCGCAAGGGAGCTTGACGAACTCTGGGTTGGTGACGAACTCGATCTCGCCAGTGTCCGGCAGATACTGGGCCACGTCGCCGCCTGCGTAATCCGCGATCCGACGCCAGCCGAATGGCGACAGGTACTCGGTGTCCGCATCTACGCAGCCCATCTCGGACAGGTTGAAGCAGCGGCGGTGCAGTGTCAGGAACTCCGACATCTGGATTTGGTGCTCGTAAGGCGAGTACCGACCCGGCCATGGATAGTGGTGACGGATCGGCGCAGGCACGTCGAACCCCATGTTGCGCAGGACCTTGGTGCTCTCCAACGTGTGATGCACCGCGAGGTTGAACTGCGGATGCGGTAGCGTCTTGCTGTTTGGCAGAACCTCCCGCACTGCGAGAGGGTCCGCCACCTTGAGCACAACGCTCTCAGTGTTCTTGTCTACGACGCAGGCTGTCACAGAGATGCAACCCCCACCATGATGAATCCCCACAACACCACAGAGAGTGCCACGATGGTTGCGAGCTTCTGGAGCCCACTCATGCGAACGCATCCGTCAGGACGCTGATGGCGTTCAGCATCCGCGCGCCGTGCTCATCCGGCACTTCCTTGCCTTCGGCCTGGTACTGCGTAGCAACCTCGAAGCTCTCAAGCCACATCGCGAGGTGGTCGATGTTCTTCTCGTTGACGCAGAAGGCGAAGCCGTCGTTCGCCATGATCTGCAAGGCGAAGGACTTCTGCAGGGGCTTGGGGGTGTTCTTGCCGAACTTGGCCTCGACCACCACGAATACGCCGTTCTTGAGCGCGAGGTGGTCGGAGACACCCTGCATGCCATAGCCGTTCGCGCTAGGCATCCAGTGGAAATATCCGTGGAAGTCGAGCAGCTGCTTGATCAGGCGCTTGACGCCCTTCTCATCTTTGACGCGGCTGACGTCCAGCGGGGCGACGAGGGGGTGCTTCTTGTCGGGGGTGTTCATTCGATCGGTCCTTTCAACCAGTCAGGGCACTCGTAAAAGGGTATGTCACCTGCAGGCGGTCCGAGCGGATACCGGTACAGGTCGTCGTAGCACAGCAGTCCAACCTGCAGGTAGATGAACCGCTTGCGCGTCTCCTGCAGCTCGCGGTTCTCCCGCGCGGATATTCCCTGCACGTGTTGAACGCACAGGGTGTTTGGCTTGGGGATGTTGGGACAACAATGGTCGACATGCAAGCCTTCAATGTCGACATCGTGAATAAACTTGGCAGCCCATCGATGGCCGAACCATCTACGTCCGCCGTACCAAAATGCAGGGTAGGGAATATGGTGCCCCCGCCCTTTGGTTGTGCCGCCGGTCCATACCACACAGCCAGTCTCTGGCTCGAACCGACAGAACTTCCTGAACCGCGCAAGCGCGCGAGACACGTCGCTCATTCAGTCCTCCTTGGGTGGCTTCACTCCGATCAGGCGCATCGCTTCCGGGCCCGCGAAATATTCGCGCATGTGCGCGCCGAACATGGTGTAGAGGTGCTTGATCCGATCAAGCTCCGGGTGGTGGTGAATCCACATGCCGGTCATCGGGCTGAAGTGGACCAGGAAGAACTCATCGAGCAGCGGGTGACACGTCCCCATGCGTTTGCAGATGCGACCAGCGAAGAAGTCGAACAGCGCATCGCTCATGATGGGGTCACTGTTGAACTCGTAGGCATAAGCCGCGACGCTGATCTGGATGCGCCGCCGGACCTCAAGCTCGATCGGTGTGCCCCAGGGTCCGAGGGGGTGCTTGGCAGGGGGTGTGATCATTTGCCGGCTCCCGTCATCTCTCGCAACAACCTGCGGATTGTTGCTGTGTAATTTAGAATCCCTCGGCGATCGCTGCAGGATAGAGGGGACACAACAAGCCGTGACTGTCCGGCGATGTATATCCGGTGCTTGGCGTGCTTCTTCCCCGGGACCTTCTCGAACGTCGCGCCGGGGACACGGCTGACCTCGCTGGCTAGAACCTTCTCGAAATTGTTCATCCTCGACTCCTCTTGGGACGCCAAAATTCGCATGTGGTGACAGGGCACCACCCGTTGCACAGCCCTGACTGCTTGGGGACCCAGGTGTCGGTCAGGAACGCATCAGCGTAGCGGCTCAGCTTGGGGACAAAGTGGTCGATCAGTTCCGGCAGCTGCGCACGGGTATAGGACTCGCCGTTCGACCCCTTGATCTGCGTCCAATAGAACTCGACGCGCACCGTCTGCACCTGTGGCTGGGTCAGGAACTCATGCATCGCGAAGCCCTTGAGCTGCGTGTAATCGTTCTTCACCCTTCCGGTCTTGTGGTCGAGGATGTAGGAGAACGATCCATCGCGCTTTCGAGCGTCAACCTGACCTCGGTACCATACATCCTTAGCGAAGTAGGCACATCCCTTGAGCTGATTGTTAAGGGCAATGCGCTCTTCACCAGCGATCTCGCCCGGAAGAGATCGGTAGTGCTCAAGGAAAATCCGGTGCGTTTCCAGATCGGTCGGCAGCGGTGTTCCGTGCAGCAGGTAGTTCTCGAAAGCGGTATGGACATCTCGACCCCACTGCATTTCCTTGGTTGTCCCTTGGGGATACCGCTTGGCAACCTTCGTCTCGTAGTATTGCCGAGGGCAATTCTCGAACGACTCAAGGGCGGTGTGGGACCAGGGCTGCGGCTTCATATTACAGGACCTCGAAAGTTACCGCGTTGTGTGCGCGGATGCGTGTGGTTTTGCCGGCGGCTGGAATCTCGAACGTGTCGCCGGCGACAAGGTGGTATGTGCCGGGCAGCGCCACCATGTCAGAGTGGAGCTTCTTCATATCGACTGCAGCCTGCAGCCTCATCGCGGTGCCAAGGAGGTTGTGGTTGCTGGCGATCCATACTGCATTACACAGGAAGAAACCTCCCAGCGGAATGCTCGGTACCGGGATGAAGAACATCGCGATCGAGCTGAGGAAGCCAAGAGCGGCGAGGGCGATCCCCACCCGGGCGGCAAGCGCCCGGGAGAAGACCATACGTTCATATGCGGACTGCATGCGCTTACTGCTGCGTTGCGGCCGGATCGAAAGCCGGCTCAAGCTCATCGGGGATGAACACCGCGTTGTTGTAGAGCTGCAGCGTGGAGACCAGAAGGTCACCGACGAACGCCTTGAACATGTAGCTGTTCTGCTGGAACGCTGCGGTCATGATGCCAAACGCCAGAGCGTTCATGACTTCACCAAGGTCCTCGCAATCCTCCGACAGGATTTCCTTGATCTTGGCACCGGTGGCTGCTGCCTGATTGATGCGGGCCTGGATTTGCTCGAAGGACAGATCAGGGTCCGGAAGGGCGTCAGCTGTGATATGGTCGTTAGATGTGTCGGTCACAATGTCACTCCAAATTGGCGAGCGATTTCCTGCAGGTGCAAGGCCTGGCTCGTTGCGTCATCCAAGGGGCTGTGTGAGGCGCCGACGCGCACGAACTCCACAGTGGGGAACCGGTTCCGCATGGTGCGGTAGCACTCGTCCTGACGGAAACTGACAGGGTATTCGAGCCCGACCGCATCGAAGGCAGACTTCATCTTGACGTTGTCGAAGGTGGCACCGTTACCCCACAAGGAGCCGAGGTCCTCAGTCTGCTTGACCCACATGGCGTATCCGTCGAGGGCTGCAGCGAGGTCCACCTTGGGCAACGCCTGCCACCGATCAAGCGCCTCGCGCCGGTCGGGATGCATCCACCATTGGACAGTGTCCGGGTCGATGTGCAGGCCATAGCGAGCAGCGTCGACAGGATCAATACCGACCTCGAAGCGATCGACGATGTTGTCCTTGTCGAACTTCACCGCACCGATGGAGATCAGCAACGCGTTATTGCGTGTGCTCCAGGTCTCGATGTCCTGCATAACATGGATCATTAGGTATTCCTTTTCATACTACCGTCCGACTTGCGCGGAAAGCTGCGGTTGGTTGATGCCGAGACAACACGAGCGTTGCTCTTGGAGTTCGCGCCGCCCTTGGAGAGCGGCTTCTTGTGGTCCACGTCTTTGCCGTCGCCCTTGTGAACCTTGCCGGACTTCTCCAGCTGGCGTCGCAGGCGCTTGCGCTTGGCGTTGTCGCCGCTCGGGCCTCCCGCCACCTCACCGCGCGCCTTGGCGGTCTTGTACTCTTGGGTGTAGTCGCGCTTGTATCCCGGTGAGCTAGGCATGGTGTACAGTCCTCGTCCATGGAGCGTGGTCAGGGCGTCGAGCACCCCCTCACCATGGAAGCGTGCCACAATGTAGCGCTTTCCGCAACGATGACAGGTCTTGTTGACCGTGAAATGCGTCTGCCCAATACCATCAATCGCGCAAAGAGCCACGTCTCCGTACAGGCCATCGCCCCACCAGCCGGAGCCGATGTTGCGATGACCGAACAGTTTGCAGAGAAGCCTCACTTGTCACGCGCCGGGAGGCGGTGGGGGAGGCGGTGGCGGAGGAGCTGCGACTGGAGCGGCAGGAACTGCGACCGGCGGCGGGGGAGGCGGTGGCGGAGGAGCTGACGGAGACGCCACTGGTGGAGGCGGCGGCGGGGCTGTGACCACAGGCGGGGGAGGCGGAGGCGGAACAGCTGCCGGCGAAGCCGTAGGAACTGGAGGCGGCGGCGATACATGGGTGACCTCCTGTGCGGGGGGCGGGGTAGCGGGGACACCATCATCGGACTTCAGCTCGTAGCCCATGCGCTCGAAGTGGGCCGGGTCATTCGGCTCGTCAAATTCGGCATGAGCACCCTTCAGTCGGATGGTGTTGTTGGCAGCGTCAGTCGATACGATCTCGTACCGCTTGCCGGACTGCCGATGCTCAAAATATCGTGCCATGTGGTCGTTACTCCTTGGTTGAATGTCAAAACTCGATGCCGCGCATGCGGCCCCACGCTTTGCCCTTCTTGCAGTCCCACGGCATCGGGACCGGCGGGGTGAACCCCCAAGCCTCCCGATACGGTAAGTTATCCAGCATATACTTTATCTTTCGACAAGCGTCAAGGGCAATGTTGGACGGGATAGCCATGTACAAACCGTCATGCAGATCGAACAGGAACCGTGCGCCGATCGAGCGCAGGTAGGGTTTCAGCACCATGAGGGCCAGGTACTTCTGGTCCGCGCCGGTGCCTTGGATGCGGGCGTTGATGGCGGTGGAGCCCATCGACCAACCCCACGTACCGTTCCAGTCTCCCTCCACCTTGATCCGGTTTCCGCCGAACGTCTCGACGTAGCCCTGCGCCTTGACGATGGCGATCTGGCGCTCCCAGTATTTCGGCACGCCGGGGTAGGCCTTCTGGTACGTGGAGTGGATGCGTTGTGCCTCGGGCATCTCCATCGGGATGTCGTACTCGACGCGCGCCTTGACCCTCAGCTTGCGTGCTGACGTGCGATACTGCAGCGACAGGTTGGCGAACTTGCCAAGGTAGCGGTTCTGCCCGGCGGTCTTGTCCTCAGCGCGCACCAGCCGGAGAAGCTCCGGATAGTCCATGCCGACGATCTGCGCTCCCATGTACGAGTGCGGGTCCTGCCCCTCGTGGCACAGGTCCAGCATAACCGTGTCGTTGGAGGCCACCGCCATCCAGCGGAACTCCTGCCCGGCGGCGTCGAACTCGACCAGATCGTAGCCTTCCTCGACCGTGACGATCTCGCGGAACTCAGCGCCACGCTTCATCTGGTGGAGCGCGAAGCCGATCGGCCGCTCGTTGACACCGCGCCCCTGCTTGGAGCTGACGGTCATCCGACCGGTGTACGTCGAGAAAATCTTCGACAGCGGGTGGGTCTTGCCGTCCTCGTTATAGGCCACGCTCTCCAGCACGCTCTCGCAGAACTTGCCTCGTGCGTTGAGCGCCTCACGGTACAGCTTGATACGCTTGGCTCGGGGATCGAAGAAGGACAGCTCGTGCAGCACCTCCTTGTCTGTTGAGCGACTGTCTGCCTTGCCCTCGACCTTGGACTTGTTGGTCTTGAGCACCGGCAGACCCCATCCGCCGTCCGAGGGATCGTCGAATAGTAGTGCCGCGAGCTTGGCGGGCGACCGCACAATGTCCTCGCGCATGCCGTCGGGGGCCAGGTCATGCAGCTGCGCCGCCGCATCGAGGTCCAGCTTCGCGCCGAGGTGGCGCGCAGTCAGCTGGTCGATCACCAAGCCGTGCAGGTTGGCTTGCGCCACGATCGCCAGAGACTCGGCCTCAACCAGCACAGCGCGTTGCTGTGTGTCGGTGATCTTCTCCCAGATCATCTTCGAGATGATCCACGTGTAGACGCTGTCCTTGTCGTTGTAGGCCTGCAGCTTGGTCAGGCTGGCAGTGTCGGTGGCGTGGAAGTCCACATCGTCGTTGTAGGTCGGGACGCCCGGAAGCCAGCGCTGGAACGCCCCGGGGAAGAACCGCCCGCTGGTGTCAGTGAAGCCCTTCAGCGAGTATGACTTCTTCAGGTGCTTCTTGGTCTGGAACTCGTACTCAGGCTCGATGTCGTAGTGGCGCTCCATGAGCATGCCGTCCAGCCAGCGAACCTGGAGGCAGAGGTCCTCGATGTCCGAGCCCAGCGCCATGAGCATACTGATGTCGAACGCGATGTTCCAGCCGAGCAGGGTCCATCCGTTCTCGATTGCTGCCGTGAGCAGCCGGCGTACCTGATCGGTGGTGGGGAAGAGCTGGCTGAGATAGGGGACCAGCTCCCCCGCCGGGGTGTACTGAATTGCAGAGATGCTTGTGATCCAGCAGTCGCCTCGGGCCATGCGCCACGGCTGAAGAGCAAATTCCGGAAGCCGCCCGGACGTCTCGGTATCGGTGGCGATGATGTTGAGGCTATCCCAGATCACTGAACCCTCCAAACTCCCACACCGGGAGTGCTAAAATCCGTCGGCTCGTCGACGATCTTCCACCCGTCCTCACCGACCGGCTCAAGCTCGACCGAGCGAAGAGAGAACCGACCGGGCTCGGAACGCGCAATGCGTGAGATGTAGGCACCCACTGCACTGGCGTCCCGGCCGGGGATGAGATGGCAGTCACCGATATCCATGGCACCGATGTCGTACTTGCGCGCCCGGGGCTGTGATGATTGGCTCCGGGATCGCTTGATCTTGGGCATCGGGATGCCCTTGTAAACCTTGTACGTCGTGACCATTCGCTATCTCCTATTAACGCTGTATAGCGTATAGATAGATAGCCTATCCTTAGTCAAGCTCGTGTGGGGAGGTCCCACTTGAAGTTGTTCATCAGCCGACCGTAGATGCGGTACGCCGCGGTCTCCACCTGATCGAGGGTCTCGCCCTCGTTGATGATAGTGGTACGCTGCTCCATCCGCCCAACATAGGACCGACTGTCGCCCTCGAAGGTACAGCCAGGCCGCACGATCTGAGGCCAGACGCAATTCTCTGCGCCGAACATCCGGACGAACACCTCGACCTCGGCCTCGAACCCCATATCGGTGACCACGATGATGCGCGGGCATTTGTTGGTAGGGATCGGCAGAGTGTTGAGCATGGCGTGGCCCCAGAACCCCTGACCGTAGGTGGGCTTCACATGCTCCTCGCTGAGCGCGATCATAGCCTGCCGGATCGACTTACCGCCGAGCGCCGGGAGCGGGACATCCTTGGTGCTCTCGTAATGCTTGAGTGTGTATTCCCACCCGAGCAGGGTGTAGATCGTCTTACGCATCGGGAGCGACAGCGCCCGGTGATGCACCTCGACTGCATGCTTTTGGTGGAGCAGGTTCGCCAAAGCGATGCCGACCGAGTCCTTGCCGCTGCGCGGAGGACCGGACATGCCGATCAGATATGTGGGATAGGCCTGGCTGAGAGCTTCCTCGTCAGCCATCCACTGCGCCTCGTCAAACGTGCTCATGCCTTGTCGCTCCGTGCTTGCGCCGCCGCGTCGGAATAGCCGAACTTGTAGCGCGCCTTCTCACCGGTGAGCAGCTTGTCCATATTCTCCCGCAGGATCACTTCGCGCTGCAGATTGAGCATCGCGCGGATACCTTGGAGATAGAACTCGATATCACCAAGCTCCTCCACCACATTCGCGAGGTCGAGCGGCTTGTTGTAGAAGACATGCTTCTTGAACGCGTCGAGCAGCTCACCTGCCTCGCCGGCGACGCCGACAGCCATGTGGAGCAGGTCGAGCTTCTGCGCGTCGACCGTTGCGGCGATAGCATCCCCCGGCTTGCGGAGAGCGGCTACCATCTGTTCATGCGTGATCATGCGGGGTGGTGTCCTTCTGGGTATTGGGAGGAAGCGGTCCGCTCCCAGCTTTTGAGGAGATTCTCGACCTGAGGGTCGAGACCGGTGACCTTCACCCTGTCCGGGGGTGTCATCACGTCTTGTGCTGTGATGAGCGCTTGGTTGATCTCGGCCACGAACTTGTAGTTGACGGCAGCCTTGGCGATCTGGGGTGGGCTCTTGGACAGGTGGCTATCACCATAGAACTGGAACTGCTCCCGGACCTTGACAAGGACATCCGTCAGCAATCGTAAGGCGAGGGCTTGTTCTTCTGGCATCTGATTTCCTCCTCTATGCGAGCCACCAGAGCGGTGGCGTCTTCAGCGATCTGATCTTCCTGCTGCTTGTGCTTCACATATGCGCGGATGGCGATCTTGTAGTAGCGCAGCGCCAGAGGTTCCTTATTGCGGAGATACCTCTCGAACGCTGCCGCGCCGAAGATCACCGTCGTGTGATCCTTCCGACCCACATATCGCGCGATGGCGGTGTAGGGGTACTTGGCCTTCTTGCGCAGGACGAACATGACGGCCTGACGCACCCGGGCGACGGACTTGCCACGCTGGTCGGACCACAGAATTTCCGGAGGGATTCGGGTGACGCGCTCGATTGTGCGCAGGAACGGATAGGTGTGGATCATTTGGGCAAGTCCTTAGATGAGGCGGTGGTAACCCACCGCCTTTCAGATGTCAATGTTTGCGAGGATAACTTATTTGGTGACGCAGGACGCTTCGATGACGGCGTTGTTCGCCTCTACCTGCGCCTTGGTGCCGGTGGTGTCGCGCCGGGACAGCTGGACAACAGCCAGCGCCGGGCAGGGCACCGACTTAATCCCGGAAGTGGGCGTGCTCGCTGCGGTTGACAGGTGCGTCGGGGTCGAGGTTGACGTCAGACGCTGGTCCTGACTCCCCGGACATGCTGCCAGCAACGGCGTCATTGCGAGCGGCAACAGCTTTGGCGAGAGCTTCATTGGCAGATACCTCCTGATTGAGTCGCTCCTGTGCGCGGGCATTGCTGTCGGCCAGGTCGACTTCGTTGGGCGCGCTCTTGCTGAACAGGCCCAGCACGAACTTAATGATCGAGAGGATCGTTCCCATCAGACAGCAATCCCGAAACGCTTCAGGACGGCAGCTGCCACCCGACCAGCAGTGGTGGACTTGGTGTCGTTGTAGACCGACTGCACAAGGCTGCGCGCGATGTCCTCGACATCAGCGAGAACCGCGACGAGACCGCCAGCAGTGGCATACTTCAGCACCAGCGGTGCGGTGTTGGCGACCACGGTGGAGAACTTCTGCGCACCGGACAAGTTCTTGTCCTGCATGGCGGCGATGTCCTTGGCGACGATCGACCCGATCGAGGTCTGCTTGAGCACAGCAACAGCCTTGCCGGCCTCGGACACTGCGAAGCCTGCGGCCTCAGCCTTGACTGCTTCGAGCTGCTTGCTGCTCAGGATGTGGATGCCCAGAAATGCCATGTTACGCTCCTGCGTTGGGGTCGGGTGGTGTCGGGGTCTCGGCTGCCTGCGACGCGGCGTCTCGCGCCTTGCCACCTGACGAAGAGCCGACCCAAAATGCGAATGCTGCGACTGCGAACGACTTCCACGTACCGACCACATCACCTCGGATCGCAGCGTCGTGGCTGATCTCGATCGCCCAGTACGAACAGGCTGCATAGCCGGCAATCGCCAGCAGACAGAACAGGATGACGATCTGGCTATGTGGGACCTTCGGCATTACGTAAGTACCCTTTCAGCCCGGGCGACCGCTGCGCGGCGCTCCTCAATACCGTTGGTGCCGCCGTTGATCCGCTTGGTGATCAGGTCGTACTTGCCGGCGTCAGCCAGCGCACCGAGCTTGCGCTCCTGCCAGTAGATGCATGCCGAGAGAACTGCCATGTCGGGCGTCTCCAGCAGCACAGGGTTGGAGACGAAATCCACGCCGATGCGCTCACTAACGCGTTGGTAGTTGGCGCGGCCGGTGGTCTGGAAGATGCCACGGCCCATGTACCGCTTGCCATCGCCAGGCTGCGTGTTGCCCAGATCAGCGCGGCCCTCATAGCCAATCTGCGCCTTGGTCGGACCCCATAACTCGCGATAGCGTGTGAAGCCCATTGTCTCGTGCGCACCCTGACCGAGGAAATTCGCCAGCCGCTTGACGTTGGCGGTGATCTCGAAGAGGTCGAGGTGGTCGGCGAGAGCGATGCCGAGGCTGGTCAGCGCCGGGCTGTTGTGCTGCTGCGTGATGTACGCTGCGAGTGCTGCGAACACCGAGCCTGACTGGTTATGGATGCCGGTCCAGAGAGCGTCCCGGGACTTGGGTCCCCACACGCCATCAACGTTCGTGCCGATGGCATACTGGAGGTCGGTGGTGGTCGTCATTCGCCCTTGTCCTTCGGCCCGAGATACTTGTCGAGAGCGCGGGCGATCAGCTGGTCGATCATATGGGGCCCGGCCCAGCCTGCCATGATGGCGAGAGACTGCATGGTGCTTTGGTTCATGCCTACCCAATTGCACAACCCCAGAACAATCCACCCCATCCCGAGAGCAATAGCCAGGTCGCAGAGGACCCAAAGAAGTGGCTTGCGCTTGCCCTGCTGGATAAGATGTGCGTGATACATGACCCGCCCCATGATACCTGCGCCCCCAGCCCAGACGTATTGAACAAGGTCACCGATACCTGACCCAAGGCTGTTGTCGCTCATCGTGTGGCTCCCCATTACCGCAGTCGGTATCAGCGATCAATCGTCAAAACACGATCGACACCGATGTAGACGTCGATCATTCCCTGCCACCTGTCGGGGATGCTGTCGAGAATCTCCTTCAGTGGTGTGTGGCGTGATGGCACGAGGATACGCGCCTGTCCATCGGCATCCTCGTAGAACGAAGCCTTTTGTGCTTGGGTTTCAACATTCATGGCAATCATCAGCTGCGTGAGACGCGTCTCGGTGCGGCGTGTGCGCTGCAGGATTTCTTCGATTGGATCACCACCACGTGTGGCGGCAAAGACTGGACGGCCCATTGATAATTCCTTCGGATGCTGCATCGCGGCGATAGCAGCGTGCTGGTGATTGGTAAACCCGGGGAAGCAGGGTGGCCGTGAGACCACCCTGCCACTCGTTGTCAGGCGCTTGCGCCGAACGCCTTCATGAACCCGCTCATGTGGTCCATGATCGCCTTGGCTTCGCCGGCCAGCTCGGTCCGCAGCGCCGGGTCCTTGCGGATGTCCTTGGCGGTGATACCGGTCAGCTTCTGCTCGATCTGGCGGCGCACCAGCTCGATGTCCGGATCGTCGAGGACGTTCAGGCCCGGGATGAGCTCGACCAGCTCGGCGAGGTTATTGACCGTGCTGTCCCGGAACACAGCATCAGGCGTGTCCATACGCTCGAAGAAGTTGCCGACGGTGGTCGCCAGACGCTTCCACACATCCTGCATGGCACCCTGGACCCGCTGCTCGGCTGCCTGCTCCATCGCTGCCTTGACCTTGTCGACGTGCTCCTTGTCGATCTGGACGCGGAAGTCGTTCGAGGTGGTCAGTGCATCGATGTCGAGGTTGATCCGGAAGCGATAGCGAAGCTCGCTGGCGCTCGGATAGTCGTTCGGGTTGTGCAGGTCCCCCATGCGGAACTCAGCCTGCTCGACCGCGCTGGGGTACTTGATGGTGAGGAAGCGGTCTACCGCCTCCTTGAACTCTCCGACCAGACGCTCGTGCGTCTCGATGAAGGCCATGTACCGCTTGCGGGTCATCAGGCGGTCGCCGTTATCGCGCCACGGCAACGTGTTATCGTAGAAGTGGGTGCGAACAGCGTTGGCGGCGGTCACCACAGGTGCGAGATACTCCTTCGGCACGAGGTGCTTGTTGACCCGGGCAGCGTCGCTGGCTGCGCCGTTGCTGGCGGTGACCTGACGGCTGGCCTCCTTGTCGAGACGATAGCCCTGCCACAGGCTGATCGAGAGGTTCATGACCATGGCGCGTTCGGTGAGAGTGTGGATGCTCATGTCGATATTCCCTTCGTTTGATTAGATAATCTAATTGGATCAGCGGGCCAGAGACTCAAGTCGATCGAGGAGGCCCACTGCGAGCTCGACCTGCTTCGTGATGGGTGCGGTGACGAACAGCGTGTCGATGTCCGTCACAGTAGTAGGTGCTGCCGGGACCGGCGTCGGACTGGCCTCGGGGTTGTGCAAGGCGCGCAGCGCCTCGACGTCGACAGGCAGCGCAGCCTCGACTACGTTCGGCTCGATTGCCTGAACGGTGCCAGGATTGATGACGTTGACGTTGTGGAAAGTCAGGAACTCCATCAGGCCCGCCTTGTCGGTGGGGATGTCGATCTGCTTGCGGCCGGTGTAGGTCTTGGCGTCGATGCCTTCGGACTTGAGGTTTGCCTTCCAGTCCTTCTCGGTACCGGCCCACTGACCGCCCGGTGTGGTATACAGCTTCATGCCTTTACTCCTTCGCGTTGATGTCTTGTACCTTATCGCAGATAAGTTGTGATTTGTCAACCCACCACGCGTTATACGTTGAGCGTCAGTTGCTCCGACGGATTGAGCAGGTGCAGCATGACCATGACGGCCACGTCCTCGGACTGGTACACCTTCGTCCCACGAGAGTGGCCGACCCAGACGAGAACACCTGCGTTGCGGTACAGTTGGCGGGTGTACGCACGTGTGAAGTCCGAGATCACCCATCCCTTGCGTGACGGGTAATAACGCGTTGTCAGAACTCGACGACTATCGGCATGCACCGGGTCAGGGTTGATCCACCCTTTCCTGTGTAGCCAGTTTGCGACCTTCTCCGGTTTGGGTGATGAGGTGCAGAGAAGCTCGATCGGCTTGGTCAGACCGGGCCGCAGGGCGAGGACCTTGTACTTGTGAGGGAGGGCCATGGTCAGTCCTTGTACATGAGCAGCATGATGGCTGCGTCTTTGGTCAGGCCGGATTTCACCAGCGCAGGGAGTTGACCGGTCGGGAGCGAGGCACTGAGCGAAACCTGGTAGATCGCCCATGCGTAATCGTGCCTGATCGCGAAGTGCCTGACCCGCTTGAACCAAACAAGCCGCGCGACGCGGAGCAGCCGAGCGGAGAGCGTGTCGCCTTTACGCTTGCGGACAGGCAGACCCTCGACCGTACTGCCCGCCTTGCACAGGCACGGAACGAAACCGGACATAGCTACTTCCTCATCGCAGCGTAGACGACGGCCGGCGACTCGTCATCGCCCTCGAACACCCGGCAGGGAGCCGGCAAGCACCACTCGCGAGGGGCTAGCGTGTTCCCCTTGTGCGCCTTGCGCACGTCGTAGACCTCCCACGTCATGACCGTCTCACCGCGCGCTGCGAAGTAGGTGCGCATCTGGAGCACGATGTGGTTCGCCTTCATCGCCTTGGCGTTGTTGACGATGCTGTTCGATGTGGATTCGCCGGTCAGCTCGACGTCGATCTCGTGGCCTGGGGCGATGAAGATCACCCGGGTGGTGGTGAAAGGCTTTGCAACAGCCATGTCAGGTCTCCTCATAGAGAGTGAGTGCGGTCATGATCAGACCGTCAAGGGAGGGGCTGGTCCAGCGCGCAGGAGGCTCGCTCTCAAGTGGCATCGCCGCCCACCAGACGTCGAAGAAGTCCCATGCTTGGTACTTGCTGCCATCAAACACAGCAGCGTAGCGGTGCTGGTTGGGGCGGTGAAAGAAAATCCGCTCAGGTGTCGCCCAGTTCAGGAGCGGTGATGACGTCACATCACCATCCCGGGCGAGGTATCCGTGAAGCCTGTAGTGAGGCACTGCCATGGTCATTTGCTCCTGTGCATGATCCACATCTCTGCGGCTTCTTTGGATGGAAACACCCGGAACTCGGTATGGCTGGCACGCCACAGGTTGGCGGCTGACGCCTGCGTCAGAGCCCATTGACTGCCTTGCTCGACTGACCGACGCAGCATCCATACCCCAGCGCTGGTCTCGCGCAGCAGCCAGCCGACCCTGAACGGTCTCGTGACGCCAAACTCGTAGACTCCGTAGCTGGTGGTGTACATGGTGAAGGGGACCTCGACCCCCTCCGCCGTAAGCACGTGGATGAAGCTGCTCATATCTCGATGACCTGAAGCCATGACGGGCACTTCTTCGTCGTGGTGTTGAGGCAGATCACCGGGAACGGGCAAGGCACGTCCGGCCACGGCGTGTAGCCATCCGTCAGCAGGACAACCACCTGCGGGTCGTACTTCTTGACGTACTTGAGCGGGACGCGCATGTCCGTACCGCCGCCGCCGACCGGCTTGAGCGCCTCGTAGGAGAAGTCCTGCGGGTCGAACACCTGCTCGCTCTGCACCTTGGCATCGGCCCAGACCACGCGGATGCTCTCCGGCTGGGTCTGCATGACGCAGTGCGCCATCTCGGAGCAGACCTTGCGCAGGTCCGACTCGCTCAGCATCGAGCCCGAGGAGTCCGGGATGAAGATCATCGGGCCCATCGCCTTGCTGCCACGCGAGGGCAGGTAGACCGACTTGTACCGGCGGTTGCGTCGCGACCAGTTGTCCCGGGTGCGGACGATCTCGGTCATGTGGTCACGCAGCACGTCAGACCAAGGAACCTTGGTGGCGAGCATACCCTCAACCATCAGCGCCAGATCACCGCCGAACTTGCCAGCCATGCGGGCGATGTTGGCAGCTGCCGCCACCTTCTGCCGAGCCTTCTGTGCTGCTGCCTGACGCTCGGGTTCCGACTTGGCCTTGGCCGGCAGCACATCACCGTGCAGCGCGTCACGCTTCAACCCGTCGGCCGGCTTGCCACTGCCGGACCCACTGCCGGGCTTGCCACTACCGGACCCGTCGCTCGGGTCGCCGCTGCCCGACTTGCCATTGCCCTGCTGAGGCTTGGCGGACTGCTGCCGGGCGAGGTCATCATAGATGCGGTCCGCTGCCCAGCCCTTGTACTGGGGATCGCACAGCCAGCCGCCGGGGACGGATGCCGGGCACTTGAACCCCTGATCGACGAGCATGTTGTTGATCGCATGGTCACAGGCGATGTTCCACAGCTCAGGGTCACGAGCACCCATCCGGATCGAGTGAAGCAGCGCATCGTGTCCGCCGACCTCGTGGACCAGCACCGCCATGGTGTCCTCGACCGAGCACTTTTCGAGGAAGTCCGGGTTGAAGTAGACAGTCTCGCCGTCCGTTGCAGCGAGAGGCACAGCGTCGGTGATCTCGACAGGGGTCTGCACCAGCAGGGTTGCGAAAAAGGGGTGGCCCAGATTGAGCCGCGCCTTGGCTTTGCTGATCTTGTTGTGCTGCATGATAACCTCGTGTGATTTGGTGGATTAGATTATCTAATCAAGCTGTGACCGGCAGGGATGCCGTTACTTAATCCCTGCCGGTCACCTGCGCCTTGCGGCTCAGTTGGTGAACAGCGAGCGGTATGCCGGCGCATAGTCCAGCAGGAACGCGTCGCTGTCCGTCAGGTCCTCGTCCCGGCCGATTGCCATGGTCCAGGCCATGATGACCATCTCGGGCTGGAGCCGGGTCAGGAAGCGATGCAGCGGGCGAGCGTTGGTCTTGTCCATGTTGCCTGCGATGTGAACCGCCATGGCCCACTGCACATCGAGCCGCGACTCGACAGCGACGCCCATCGGATCGGCGATGATGTCCTCGATCGGCACGAGGGCGTGCATGATGTCGAGAAACCCGGCGAACTCGACCGCCGGGCCCTCGCCGACCGAACCGGAGAAGGACACCAGACGATCCTCGTCGGACATCTGCGTATCGGCGAGGTCCTCGTTGACATAGGACCACGACCGGGAGGACGCGAACGCCTTCTGCGGGTTGGAGCTATCGAACGTGTGGAGCAGCGACGTGCGGAAGTTGAGGAAGCCGATGAGGCGTGCATCCCACTGCTCAGCGCTGGCGAAGCTGGTGAAGGCCTGCGTGTCGGTATCGACCTCGACGTGCGTGCCGCGATTGCCGAGCGGGTAGGGCCAGCGGGTGGTGGCACCACGATCGGAGTCGAGGTTGCCCGCCGCGACGATCACGACGTTATCCATCAGCTCATGCTCACCGACGCGCCGGTCGAGGATCAGCTGGTAGAGCACCGCCAAGGTGCTGGGATCGCCCTGATTGATCTCGTCGATGAACAGGAAGATCAGGCCGTCGTCTTCGCTGAACTTGGGGTTGCCCTTGAACGGCAGGGTGGACGGCATATTCCACACGGTGAGACCCGTCTGGATGTCCGGGATGCCGCGAATGTCGACCGCCTCGTACTGGCTGACACGCATATCGACCAGCACTGCGTTGTGGTTGGCAGCAGCCTGACGGACGCCTGCCGACTTGCCGGTGCCCGACTTGCCCCAGATGAACAGCGGGCGGCGCTTGCGCACGGCAACCGAGTCGATGAGGCGGATCATGGTGGGGATGTTGACTACGCGCATTGTATTTTCCTTCGCTTGATCGTGATTAGATAATCTAATCGGTTGGTTGCAGATCACTCTGTAACGTGTTGCTTATACACGGTATTTTGGGGTTTGTCAACCCCCTCGGGGTTTGATGATGCCCTTCATGACGAACTTCATGTACATGGCCGACACCCCCTCAGGGTAGTGGTCGGGGTGGACGAACGTCAGGTAGTCAGCCGGCACGCTCTTGTGCCCGTTCCGATAGAGAATGTGCTCGTTCGCCATAGTAGTGTCGAGCTTGAGCGGGATCGCACCAACTGCGTTGCTGTTGCTGTAGCTGGTTGTGACTACCTCGAACCGGTTCCACCAGAACTCGTCGCCTGTTTTCCTGTTGGTCCGGCGTGACCGGGCGAGCACGACGTCTCCCGGCTCAAGCAGGGAGAAGTCCTCGACAAGCTGACCCTGAGCCAGCCTCATGACTGGAACCCATAGGCCGAAAAGCACCCGGCATCTTCCCGGGCCTTGATCTCGGTCTTCATGCGGTTGTACTCCTCCAAGGACACCGACTTGACCCGCCGCTCCTGAAGCGCGCCCTCCAAGCTAAGCATCGCCATGCGGACAAGCGCCACACTGCGACGCGTCACACCGAACGACCACCCGCCGCGGCCGATCTTGTACCGGTGCGGGTCCTTGCCATAGCACTGCTTCAGTGAGCACGTCGGCAGGTGGACAGCAGCCGTGCGGAAGTCACGCTTCTCCAGTGCCTCAAGCACCGCACTCATGTTGCTGCCTTGGTGCTGCAGGTTGAGAAGCTGCGGGGCGGTCTCCATCCATAGCTCGAAGTCGGTGAAGTTGTACTGCTTGCGTATCTCGCGCGCCGCGCGCCGGTCAATACCGGCGGGGACCACGATCTCGGGCATGGTATCCTCGTCAGGCAGCCAGAAGTCACCGTGCTGGCGGAACACCGACCCGTTGCCGCACACACGATACTGCTGCGTCCGCCAATCACCATCGAACCGCTTCTCCCGCTGGCTGGCAAGGTATCCGATCGAGTTGTCCGAGACGTTGAGGAACACGCACCGAGGTCCGTAAGCATTGAAGAAGCTGGACGTCAGCACCGATCCCCAGTTCTCGATCTCGCAGCGCCCGTCCTCATGATACGTCACCACGTCAGTGTCGTGCAGCCTGAAGATGACCGCGCCGTTCTCCTCGCGGACCCACGTGGTGGAGTCCTTGGTCTTGGTGCGCAGGGAGAAGCCGTACTGCTCAGCCTCGCGCGTCTTGGTCTTCCACTCGGGGTGGTTCTGTGCCTTGCGGAGCAGTGCCTTGGCAGACGCGTAGTCTTGGCACCGGCCGAAGTTCGTGGTGTGGTGTCCGAACATGATTATTCTCCTTCAATTGATTGCGCAAAGCGCTCTTCACGCGTTGCCAGATAGTCCAGATAGACCAAGGCCCGCACCTTGTCGGCCTTGTTCTCCCGTTGCACGTCCATCGCTTCCTTGTGGGAGTGATAGACGCGTACTCCGTGGTTGTCGTCCCGACGCAGCACCGTAACGCACCACCGTATCATGGTCGCCTTGGTCTCGGCCTCCTGCGCCTTGAGGCGTTGCAGGTGGTGGAAGTTGTCCCGCAGCTGGCGCAGGGTGTCCTTGTCGATCATGCTGCCTCCTTCGCCGGAAGCCGGCCGAGGTGCCGGAGATATCCCTCAGCTGCCTCGATCGCTGCCTCCTCCAGCCCGGACTCGCGCTGTTCCCTGCCGTAGAAGCCCCAGCACGAGTCCACCCCTTCGGTCCATTCGTCAGGATCGTCTTCCGGTGCCGGGCCATCAATCCGCATGTCGATGACGTAGCCGTAGACATCGCCGAACGCCCAGTTGGCATAGAGCTCGGTCGTCGGCCTGCAAATCTCCTCGCTGACCTGAGAATGTACCCAGTCGGTCTTTGCCTTGGCGCTATCCCACTGGCGTGTCTCGGCCTCGGCTCTCCACTTGGCCCAGACATCGGACCGGTCACCGTACCGCTCAGCCGCCTCGGGGGTGAGCGCCACCAGCACCTCGGCCCAGTCACCCTGGCAGTAGCCACGAACGGTCGTGGTGTATGCGGGGATATCGAGCAGCTTGTAGAGCTCGACCAGACGGGCAAAGTCATGGTTGATATCTCCCTGCATGATGGCATTGTCGAACCACGACTCCAGCGCGCCGGCGTCGGTGATCCACTTGGGTATGTCGGTCTCTGCCTCCACCACTATCGCCGAGACCGGGAAAAAGCGCTGGTCCCGGATGTACCAGTGCAGGTCGTCCCGATCAGCGCTCACGATCCGCTCGATCTCTTTCTGGTTGAACACCAGCTGCTCAGCGGTGAACCGGTCGAGCGGGGTGCTGATGCCGCACCCGGGCAGCTTGTCATATGTGGTGAAAATGCTGCGCCTGTCGCCACCACGCACCACGGTGGGGTACTCATCGCCCCCCTCGAAGGGGTTTGATGGGTTGTAATCCCGCACTGCCCTGATGCGCAGTCCGTGGAAGTATGCAACGTCGCAGTTCAGCGAGGGGTCGAAACCCCATGATAGCTTGCCCATGGTGAGCCTCCTGTCGATGGTGCCGATTAGATTATCTAATCAGCGGTTGATGAGGTGCTTCTCAGCGCGTCAATGCTCGTGAACTATAACGCGTTATTGGTTGTTTGTCGACCCCTCCTCCGGCTTCGCACCCCTGACGCGAGGCTTGTCAAGGTCGCTCCAATCCACGCAGGTCCGCAGCCAGAACGGCACAAACTCCCAGTCGAACGAGCCGAGATCATCTGGGTATGGAAGGACCTGCTCGAACTCCTGACGGAACTCGTCAAAGGATGCGTGCATCGCCGGGAATGTGGTGCCGTAGATGCCCTTCGCAAGACACCATGCTTTCCACGCCTTGTCGCGCTTCTCGTTGTACTCGACGAAGGCCTTGTCCAACGCCTCGTTCGCCATGCCCCAAGCGACGTCGCAAGGTACCGCGAGGTGCTCGATGACGAGGGTCCGCATGTCACCATAGCCATGGTGGGTCAGCATATCCTCCCACGGCCTTCCGTCCAGCTGCGGGTCGCATATCTCCTCCCAGATGCACAGCGCCGAGTAGAGGTGGTCGAACGAGTAGCGTGGAGCTGTGTCCTCGTCGATCGCGATTCTGGTCATGTCGATGCCTTTGCGTTGATCCGGGCGAACAGGGCCATGAGGGCCATCGCGAGGAAGATGCTGATGACGAGTGACCCCAGCACAGCAACACGTTGCCATGCGGGGAGGGCGAGAGCGGCTTGGTAAATCTTGCTCATAGTAGTGAACCTTCTTGATTAGATTATCTAATTGCACTGGCTGAACCCGGTGTCGCCCCGAGCGCAGAGGTTGTCGGCGTCGATGCGCATGGCGCGGTCGAACGAGAAGATGCACAGGGCGAACAGGACCGCCCAGAACACCATGACAGAGGCGGAACAGCCCTTCAGCATGGCGCACCCTCTCCCACGAACTGGAGGTTGTCGATCATAGCGTTGCGGCTGCGTGTCGCCTCGCGGTGCATGGCCTCCACAAAGCAGACGGAGGCGAAGTGCATCTGCGCACGGTGCGTGAGGTCCGACCACTTGACGGTCGGTATCAGGTGGATGCGCAGGTCACGAGGACAACGGGCACGTATCTCGGTTTGCATGGTGTACTCCTTTGTTGGATTTGACGGCGGGCGACCCGCCGGGGTGGATAATGGCTTGGATTAGATAATCTAATCGGCCGGTGGATGGTGGTTCGCGCCTCAGGGCCCCGGGCCGCTGGGTGAGTCCCATTGAGCCTTTAACTTACTACAAACAAAGGCTTATGTCAACCCCACCAGAGTTTGTGGAAGGACCGAAACGGACCGATTAGATTATCTAATGGCCCCGGCGCGCGTCATAGTAGTCAGAGATGCCGCCTCGCATCGAGCCACGCCTTGCGCCGCTCCGCCTTGGTGCCGATCGGCTTCACCCGCCGCTTGTCACCACGCACACGGTCAGGGAGTGTCGATGCGTCTACCGTCTCAAGGTAGAAGGTGGAGGTGGGCTCGTTGAAGATGTCCGAGAGCCGCTCGGCGTGAGCATGGAGAAGTGGGCGGATGCACCGTTCGAGGTCGCTGTAGTAGGGGACGCTGATCTGCATCTTCTCAGCCATGTATTGCTGCGTGACGTGGCGCCCGTAGCGGAAGCCCTTCAGGCCGCGCCCCATCGCACCACCACCACGTTTGGCTCCGGTGCGCTTGGGTGTCCGCATCTCACTGCCTGGCACAAGGATGGAGCCGAGCAGCGGGGCGTTGGAGCCACCATACAGGTTGAAGGCGAGGCAGGTGTCAGAATGTCCTTGTTCGCGCTCAGAGCCGCACCATGCGCACTGTGAGGCGTCTGTGAGGCGTTCGGCGTAGAGGAGGGTATCCACCACCTGCCTGACCATCTCTGAGGCCGTCAGCTGGGCTGGATCGGACAATCCGAAGCGGTAGGCGATGCGGTAACCGGAGGTGAGCGGGAGAATGTCGCCACGACGCCACCGGCGCAGGTCAGCCTCAGCGAGATCATCGTCGGAAAGCATGGCGCACTTGGTCAGGTGGTCCGCGGTGATGAGCTGGCTAACAGGACAGCCAAAGATGCGGGCGATGGAGATGGCTTCATGGAGCCACGGCTCGGCGCGCTTGTTCTCGATGTTGCGCAGGTTGGTAGGGGAGATGCGAGACAGGTTGCTGAGCGCTTCGCGGGAGAGGGCTTGTGAGAGGCGCAGCGTCTTGAGGTTGTCGAGGGTGAGCATATCGATGTCCTTGTGGTAATGAGGTTGATTTTTTATCGCTAGTTCAGGTATCCGGAGCTATCCCATGCTGGAATTGTTTGTCAAGGAATTTTCGCAATTAAATCGGGTGTGTAGGATTGCTAGCTATGCTATGCCGACTATCCAACGAAAAAAGAAAGCACCATATGATGGGGAGGCTTTTTTAAAATTTTACTCTCGTTACCACGTGATTTGCTCAGTTTCCTATAAGGCTTTCATTTCTAGATAGCAATTTTGGATTGCTTGGCTACTGACTACCTAAACCACTTGGTATTAAAGGAAAAATAACTAGCCAAGTAATCCCGCCGTTTGTGAAGTGGGTATCAGGACTAGATAGTGGTATTAAACCGCTGGAATTGCCTACATTTTTTTCACGTCGTCTTGCGTTTGGGTTTTGCGAAATGGTCGGAGCCCAGCTAGCAACACACAGCCACACGTATATATTTAAAATCATCCTATAACGACGCCGAAATTTTAAATCACGTGACAACACGTTTTTTCTACCAAAATCATCCTATAACGAAGCCGATATTTTAAATCATCCTATAACGAAGCCGATATTTTAAATCATCCTATAACGACGTCGATATTTTAAATCATACAGAAAATGCGTTGTCACGTGTTGCTGTACCCATCATACAGAAAACGCGTTATGGTGTGTTGATTAGATAATCTAATTTGAGCCTTGTGCATCGCCATGCGCCAACCGTCAGCAACTACTATGACACACTGTAACGCGTTGCTGATTAGATTATCTAATCGGATCACCTAGCCACGCATTGATCGGGGCCGCCGTACCGCACCGCACTACTATGACGTGTCAGGCGTTGCGTGCGAGGATAGTGCGGGTCACGTCTGCGATGGACGCAAAAAAGCCCCGCCGGGATATCCCGGCGGGGCTAGTCAGTAGGAAGTGTCAGTCCTTGCGTTTGGCAGGTGCCTTGCCCTTGGACTTGGCAGGTGCCTTGCCCTTGGACTTGGCAGCGTGTTCAGCAGTGGCATCAGCCAGCTGCTTGTGCGCTGTGTCAATCGCTGACTTGAACGCGTGGATGGCGTCGCCATAGGCAAGAGGCATCGGGCCAGCGTGCTTATTGGCGAAGGCCAGCAACGTTGCTGCCATCTGGTCGACATAGGCCGTCACGGCCTCGCGTGTCTTGAACGCGCCGGTCTTGCTTGCCAGCTCATTGTGCGACGGCGCGGCAGTGTCAGACTTGGCAGTCTGCTTTGCCTTCTGTTGGGCGTTGCGCTGCTTGATCGTCTTGCCCTTGCCGTGGCCAGTCGCTGCGAAGATCGAGCAGGCCCAGACGTTAGCCGCGTTGAGGGGCTTCTTGATCCCCTCATGCCGTTCAGCCGTGGGCTTGCTGATCTGGTCGCGGACCCAATCCATACGGGCAACGGCATCGGCGATCTTGACCGTTTCGGTCCAGAACGTTTCAGACATGCGGGCAGCGATCCGGCCAGTCTTGAGCTCAACAGTGACGGCCAGCTTGATAGCGTCGCTAGGCTTGTCGCCAAGGGCTTGTGCCACGAATGACACAAGGTTTGCGTGCGACTTCTCAAAGGAGAAGGCAAGCGGGGCGATGGCTACGATAGCGTCGCGTTGTGCTGATGCATCGGCAGGCAACAGCTTGAACGTTGCAGCGAACGGATCAACCGGCTCAGCCTGCTTGGCGACAAGCTGCATTGCAGGGCGAGCGGTCTTGATGGTCTTGCGCATAACGAATTATCCTTTGATTGATTAGATTATCTAATTGCCGTCTGCGTCATTGCAGCCGGTGAACCCCTTATAGACGTACTATAACGCGTTGTCACACGATAAGGGGCACGCCCTGCCCCAGCGGGAAGCATTCTTTTAGGGGGAGCAGGGCCGAGGGGGGAATGAGTGTGCGCAGGGGGGTGGGGGGTTCATGGTCGCTCATAAAGCCCAGGCAATTTTTCCCAAAATCAAACTATAACGACCAAGAAATTTTAATTGGCCAAAACCCCTGCCGACGCCGCGCAAGTTAGGGCCCTAGAAAACTGCCAAAACCCCTGCCGACGCCGCGCAAATTAGGGCCCTGGAGAACTAGTGACTTGGAAAATTAGGGCCCTGAAAAATTTGGGGCCCCAGAAAATAGAGCCTTGCAAAATCTCCAACCCAGGAGCACACATCCATCGAGTCTCGCACAGACGCTCCCAGGGGCAGGGAACCGACGACTGGTTAATCACCGTCGCTTGAAGAAATCGGTTAGCCCACCACCAGCTTGCCAGACTATCCTGTGTGGGTTATCTAAAGCCCATGAACGCCTTGGCCCCCTTCCCCATGGACGACCGCAACCCCACACAACTGGCGTGGTCCCCCACACTCCCCATCGAGCTGGCGCTGAACACGGCCTCACCCGCCGAGATCAGGATCGAGTACGGATACTCCGAGGAGGAGTGGATGGCCCTGCGGCGCAACCCGGTGTTCCTCAAGGAGCTGGCCGGTGCATGCGAGCTGGTGCGGCAGGAGGGGATGAGCTTCAAACTGAAAGCCAAGCTGATCGCTGAGGAGAACCTCAAGCAGGTATGGCGCATGGTCCATGCGAGCCATGAGCAGGTCCCTCCGACCGTCAAGGCCAAGCTGATTGAGCTGACATCACGGTGGGCCGGGTTCGACCCGCGGTCCAACGGCGAGGATTCCAGTGGACCTGTCAACGCAAATACCCTAGCAATCCAGATCAACTTGGGCACTGATTACTAGGAGCCGCCAATGCCGTTTGGTCTCTACGCTGCACCGACCTGGGAAGGCATCAAGCGCGCTGCCGGGGCTACGGTGGACGCAGTTGGCGACGCCGCATCAGCGGTCGGTCATGCAGTGGCGCATCCGATCGACACCATCGGCAAGGCATCCAGCTCCTTCCGGCGGTTCCAGGATGAGCAGAACGCAATGTACGACCAGGCTGTGCGGAGAGCTCAGGTTCCGGCGTATCTTCGGGACCCTGAGCCGGTTCCGGGGGTGGCTGGAGCACCGTCCAACGCACGCCTTGTGGCACAGCATGAGGCATCCGTGGCGCGCAGCTATCTGGGGCAGTTTGCTCCGGAGTCGCTTCCGCGGGATATGCCCACCCGCATCGGCATGTACAAGGCGGACCCGACGAACCACAGCAAGGGTGGGGATGGGATCGAGACCCAGGCCTACACGATGGGCGCTCCCGAGCTCTATGCCAACATCCGGTCCATCGCCCGCGCGCAGCGGTTGGGTATTCCCATCAACGCGTCACCATATGACCTGGCAGCCACAACGCTCAAGGAGGGTCGACCTGACCTTGGGGCGAACGGGGTCAAGTACAACGATCAGGTCATGACCTACGACCCGACGCAGAAGGCTGACGTGGCGAACCACGACAAGCTGGTAAAGGCAGGGCTGGCAGAGACCGGAGACCCCTACACCAGCACGCTTCGCACACCCATCGCGATGGCGAACAAGCAGGCAACAGCACGCAGGTTGGGCAAAGACTGGCACGAGCTGTGGCTCGGTACCGGGCGCAGCCAGTACGGTGAGACGGGCAAAATGTACGCAGCGTCGATGCCGGCGTTCAACAAGGCAGCGCATGACCCGCGCAACGCACCGCTGGTGCAGTTCATCCAGGGAGCGATCGCGGACGAGAACCGATCGGCTGCGGCGCAGTACCATCCAGACATTCCCAAGCCGGACACCAGCTTCATGGCCTGGCTGACCAACGCGATGAAATGATCCATGGCACACTCGATCCAGTACACACCCCCGGCTACTGCCTCGCGCTTCATCAAGGACTATCTCCCCGGAGAGCTGTTCTATGACTGGATCATCGGTCCGGTCGGGTCCGGCAAGTCGACGGCGAACTTCTTCAAGCTGATCTATATGGCTGGCCTGCAGCAGAAGGGGCCTGATGGTATCCGCCGGTCCAGGGCTGTGATCGTCCGCAACACCGCAACGCAGCTGCGCGACACGACGCTTAACAGCTGGTTCACGTGGTTCAAGGACGGGCAGGCGGGCAAGTGGCACGCCACGGACAAGAAGTTCGTGCTGAAATATGCCGATGTCGAGTGCGAGGTCCTGTTCCGACCGCTCGATACCCCGGACGACGTGGCGCGTGTGCTGTCGCTCGAAGTGACCTTCGCGATCCTTGATGAGTTCGTGCAGATTCCCCAGGCCATCGTTGACGCGCTCTCAGCCCGGTGCGGACGCTATCCGTCCGTTGTCGAGGGTGGGGCGTCCAACTGGGGAATGTGGGGAGCTTCCAACCCGGACACCGAGGACAACTGGTGGTTCGACTATCTGCACAATGGCTTGGGCGTCATCCAGCCGGGCGAGGGCGTCAGCCTGCATCGTCGCATGGTGCTTGACGAACGCAACGCGCGCTACTTCCTGCAGCCGAGCGGGTACTCGCCCGGAGCGGAGAACGTCGAGAACCTGCCGGGTGGGCGGGCCTACTACACCAACCAAGCCAAGAACAAGTCCGAGGCGTGGATCAAGCAGTTCATCGAGGCGGAGTGGGGGTACTCGATCGCCGGCAAGCCGGTGGTCCAGAGCTTCAACCCGAAGGTTCACATCTCCCCGACGCGGCTGGTGTACAGCCCCAACATGCACCTTGTGGGGGGCTATGACCCTGGGATCGGCGGGTCGGCGATGATCTTCGGGCAGGAGGACCTCGAAGGGAGGCTCCACGTGCTGGGTGAGATCATCACCAGCGGGCTCGGTGCGTCACGGTTCATCAATGAGCGGCTGCGGCCGTACCTGGCGCGCGAGATGCCTGACCTCCCGTCCAACGGGTTCACGATCGCACCGGACCCGGCTGCGGGGAACCGGTCGCCCAACGACGAGAGTACGATCCTGGCGACGATCAAGCGTTGCTTCCCGGTCTCGATCGAGACCAACAACCGGCTGCCGCTGCGGCTCAACGCGATCGACCACTACACGACCAAGCTGGTCTATGGGATGCCGGCGCTGATCGTCGACGAGCAGGCCTGTCCGATGCTGACCCGGGCGCTCAAGGGTGGGTGGCGGTACGCGCTCGACAAGCGCGAGAACGTGCGCGGGACCATGCCGGAGAAGAACGCATACTCGCACCCGGGCGATGCGTTCGGCTACCTGTGTCGATACTTCCATCGACAAGTGGAGAAAAATGAGCGATACAGCGCCACCGGGGCCGGGGCATTCACACCGCCGCGCAATTTTTACGGGAACTATCATTTCAGGTGAGTCGAGATATGAGCGCTATGACCGCGATCAATGAGAGCTCCACACCGAGCGTTGCTGTCGAGGGTGAGGCAGTACCTGTCCGCAAGATCAGCGGGTCCACGCTTCAGCAGCTTGGTGGCAAGTTCAAGGGCATGTTCGATCGCTATGCATCGGAGCGCATCCCGGCAGAGCAGCGGTATCTGAAGAACCTGAGGCAGTATCTCGGCATCTACGACCCGGACATCGAGCGCGAGTTGCCACGCAACCGGTCGAGGGCTTACCCGCGACTCACGCGGATGAAGTGCATCTCGATGCTCTCGCGGATCATGAACCTGATGTTCCCGGGCAACGAGGACAACTGGGAGCTCAACGCCTCACCGAGCCCGAGCATGGACCCGCAGGCGGTCCAGCAGGCCGTGCAGACGCTGATGCAGGAGCAACAGCAGCAGGTCCCGTCACAGTCTCTGATCGACTCGGCCGTCAACAGGCTTGCCGCCAGCAGCGCGATGGCGCTCACGCTGGTGATCAAGGACCAGCTGCTTGAGCTCGGAGGCAACCAGACGCTCGACTGGGTGGCGCTCAACCGCAAGGTCGCCGAGAGCGGCATCCGCTACGGCATCGGCATCCTCGAAGGGCCCTACGTGCGCAAGGTCGAGGAGTCGGGCTGGGTCATGGTCGAGGGTGGTCAGTTCCAGCCGACGACCCGCACCACCTACAAGCCGCAGTTCGACCACATGTCGGTGTGGGACTTCTACCCGGACATGAGCAGCCGGACGCTGCCGGGCGAGGGATACTTCGTGCGCAAGGTGCTCGGCACCGGGGCGTTGAAGAAGCTGCGCAAGCGCGCGGACTTCATGAAGGACCAGATCGACACGGTGCTCCGGGCGATCCCCGGCGGCAACTACAAGGCCAAGGCATGGGAGACCGAGCTGCGGACCATGGGTACGGCGATCCAGGCGGACTCCACCTCGATGGGGACCTCGGGCCGGGAGAAGTACGAGATCATCATCTGGAAGGGCCCGGTCAGCGGGCAGTCCCTGCGTGACTGCGGAGCGGACGTTTCGGATGAGCTGGTCACCGAGGACATCGACGCCGAGCTGTGGTTGGTCGACAACTACGTGATCAAGGCGGACATCAACGCATGGCGCAAGCTCGGGATGGAGGTCCAGCAGGTCCACATCTTCAGCTTCGATGAGGACGACACGAGCCCCATCAGCCAAGGGCTGCCCTACGTGGTGCGCGACAGCCAGCTGTCGATCTGCGCAGCGACCCGGATGACGCTCGACAACGCGTCAGTGACCTGCGGCCCCAACCTGGAGATCAACACGTCGCTGCTGCGGACCGATCAGGACCTCACCGGCGTGCAGCCGTACAAGATTTGGTACCGGGACGATGACGGACCATCGGCGCAGTTCCCGGCCGTGCGCCGGGTGGAGATTGACGGACACCTCGCCGAGCTTCAGGGCCTCGTGCGGATGTTCCTTGAGTTTGCCGAGATGGAGACCTTCATCGGACCCAGCACCGGCGGCGACATGACCAAGGTCCCGAGCGAAGCCATGCGCACCGCGGTGGGCGGCTCCATGCTGCGGAGCGACGCAGCCCTGCCGTTCAAGGACATCGTGCGCAATTACGACAGCTTCACCCAGTCGGTGATCTGGTCGATGGTCGAGTTCAACAAGAAGTTCAACCCGGACCAGGTGCCGGACGGCGACTACGACGTGATCCCGCGCGGGGCGACCAGCCTCATCGCCAAGGAAGTGCGCGGCCAGCAGATCGACATGCTGAGCCAGACCCTGACGCCGGAGGAGCGCGACCACATCGACGAGCGCAAGTTCATCGAGGCCAAGCTCGCATCGCGCGATCTGCAGGGCATGCTGGTCACTCCGGACGAGGCATCTCAGCGGCAGGCGCAGAAGGCGCAGGTGGCGCAGCAGCAGCAGGACCAGCAGAACCGGATGATGGAGGCGACGATCAAGGACACGCTCGCCGGCGCGTTCAAGAACGTGTCGCAGGGCCAGAAGAATACCACGGCAGCCAACAAAGCATCAGTCGATACAGCGATCTCACTCATGAACAGCGGACAACCAGATGGCGAAGGATCAAACGGCGGAACTCAGTCGAAGGCTGCGTGAAGCAGCCCAACTGCAGGACCCTGTGGCAAAGGCTGCGATCGAGCTCGTGCGCCTGTCAATCGAGAATGTGAAAGAAAGCCTTGTCACAGCTGACGGGGAGGATATGTATCGCCTGCAAGGGACAGCACGATATCTTTCCCGAATGTTACGTGACTTAACGGTCGACCCCCCGGCCATAATGAACTCAGGAGATAACTAATGCCTGGCAGCCAGACCCCCTCAGGTGATAGCAGCACGTTCGACGCAGCCTTCGCAGCTGCAGCAGCGTCGTCGACGGACTTCCCTCCGGCAGAAACTCCGCCGGTTGAGGCTCCTGCCGCGGAGACACCTCCGGCAGAAACGCCTCCGGTTGAGGCTCCTGCTGCTGAGACACCTCCGACCGAGACTCCTGCTCCCGAGACTCCTGCTCCCGAGACGCCTCCGGTTGAGGCTCCTGCGTCCGAGACACCGCCTCCGCCGCCTGCACCGGCAGCGCCCACGGCTGACGAGATCGTCCGCGGTCTGGCTGACCTGATCCAGCAGCCGCAGAAGGCTCCTCCTGCGCCCGCGCCCACCGCGCCGCCGGCCGACATCCAGATTTACACGCCGGACGAGGTCGGGGTCCTGCAGGAGTACGAGAAGAATTGGCCTGACGTGGCGGCTGCAGAGTCGCTCAAGCGCCGGGCTGAGTACCACGACCTGATGAAGTTCGTGTTCACGGAAGTTCACAATTTCGTCAGCCCGATGATGGACCAGCTCCGCACCATGGGTAACACCATGCACCTCGGCGAGCTGAAGCAGGCTGTGCCTGACTATTCGGAGAACCTGGAGGCCGAGGTAGCTGGTTGGGTGGATACGCAACCTTCCTACTTGCAAGCCGGCATGAGACAGGTTATGCAGACCGGGACATCGGAGGAGGTCGCTGACCTCATCGGGCGTTACAGGGCGGCAACTGGAGCTGCTCCGGCATCGCAGGCACCCGCCTCGGCACCGGCACCAGCCCCAGCCAAAGCCCCTAAAACTGAGCTGTCTAGCGCTGCCAAACAAGCGGCAGAGTCGTTGGCCCCAGTCAGTGGTGATCGAACGCAGATTCCCGTCGGGCAGGACCCGATGGATTTTGAGTCCGCCTTCGCTCGGTACGCCGCTGATCCGATGCAGACGTAGGCCAGTTTTAGGGAGGCTTCACAATGGTAAGTTACGGCGATATTTCACCCGCAGTCGCAGCATGGGCTGTCGTCCGCATGCTCAAGCGCGCCCTGCCGCTTCTCGTCTATGAGAAGTTCGGTCAGGTCTACCCGCTTCCGACCAACTCGACGCAGACCGCGAAGTTCCGCCGGTACTTCCTGTCGGGCTCCACCGGTGCCGCCGGCTCCGGATCGGGCGAGTTCTACACCCCTCTGGCGCTTGTGCCGCTGGTTGAGGGCGTGACTCCCGAAGGTCGGTCGCTCGCCAACCAGGACTACACCGTCCAGCTGGCGCAGTATGGTGACTACATCACCATCACTGACGTGGTGAACGACACGCACCCGGACAACATCCTGGCTGAAGCCACGGACATCCTTGGTGAAAACGCTGCCGAGACCGTTGAAACCCTGCGTTACAACGTCCTCAAGGCGGGCACCAACGTCTTCTACGGCAACTCGGTGGCCGGTCGCACGACCGTCGCTTCCGCGATCAGCCTGACGGACCAGCGTCGTGTCACCACGGCTCTGAACCGCCAGAACGCCAAGAAGATCACCTCGATCGTCGCCTCGTCGGCGGACTACAACACGAAGTCGGTCGAAGCCGGCTACGTCGCCGTCGTCCACCCCGACCTGGAAACCGACATTCGCCAGATGACCGGCTTCAAGCCGGTTGCGGACTACGGCCCGCACACCACTCCGTGGGAAGGTGAGATCGGATCGGTCGAGCAGGTGCGCTACATCGCGACGACGGTTTCCAAGCCGTTCCTCGATGCGGGTGTGGCCACCGGTACGGCTCCGCTGCTCCGCCACAACTCGACCAACGTCGACGTCTACCCGGTCCTGTTCTTTGCGCGCGACGCCTTCGGCATCGTTCCGCTGAAGGGCAAGTCCTCGATGACGCCGATGGTGGTCAACCCCAAGCCGGCTGCCGGCGATCCTCTGGGTCAGCGCGGCACCGTCGGCTGGAAGCTGTGGACGGCGACCGTCATCCTTCAGGAAGCCTTCATGGCTCGCCTGGAAGTCGGCGCGACTGCCTAATCCCACTGAAGGTGCGGGGGTTCTTCGGGACCCCCTCACTCTTGGTCCTAATCTCGAATAAGGGAATTTCATCATGGCAGCTGATTCTGCAACCACCCAGGAAGGCGGCGTCTCGAACTACGCCGTGGGTTCTTTCACCGGCGCTGGTGCTGTTGTTGACGTCACCTGCGGCTTCAAGCCGCGCTACGTCAAGCTCATCAACCTCACCGACCGCACCACCTATGAGCTGACCTCGGACATGGCTGCAAGCCATGCTCTGAAGACCGTCGCTGCTGGTCCGATGACTGACGACACGGCAGGTATCCTGCTGATCGGCGGCACCAACACCAACGGCTACCGCGGTTTCCAGGTGCCTGCCGCCATCGCCATTGCGGCGAAGGAGCTGCACTACATCGCCATCGGCTAAGCCGGGGGGCTGGGGGCGGGGGTGCGTAAGGGGCGCACCCCCACTTTCTCATAGAGAACCAAAATGAACGAGGTTTGTGGCACCATGGGATATTCCTGCATCCGCATCGAACGCGAACGCGATGGCTATGAAGTCCGCTGCACAGACCCTGCGATCCAGAAGCAGAACGAGTCACGCAAGACCGGGAGCGACAGCCCCTGCGAGCCTTGGAAGGACCCTGAGGTCGAGTTCTATTTCGACACGAAAGAACAGGTCCTGAAGTTCCTGACGAGCGCGATGGACATCGCGCTGCCGGCCGACACATATACATCGACATTTGATAAACTGGCGAAGGAAGCAATGAAATGAGTGATGCGTATACGATCAACGGGGTGACCGTCACCCCCACCGGCGGCGGCTTTTACGAGCTGAGCCACCCAAACCTCCCCGAACCCGTTCGTGCCCGCGGCAAGGAAAACGCTGACGCCAAGGCTGCTGAGATCGGAGCCATGTTCCTGGTCTCGGAAGACTCGATGCCCAAGCAGAACCTCGACGAAGCTGTCGTCTCGCAGCCCGATATTACTGTGGTCGGGGACGGCTCTGCAGCCCGTATCGCCGCGCTCGAAGCGCAGGTCGCCGCCCTTCTGGCCCGCCCGGTCCAGACGGTGGTCACTGATGGCGGTGCTGCGCCGGAGCCCCTGCGGACCGGACCGATCCCCAGCTCGTTCACCGGTCAGGTGGATAAGGACGTCGCCGCGGCGGCTGCCAAGCTCGGGATCAAGTACGTCACGATCCGTCTGGAAGAGAACTCGGACATCCCGCCGACTGGCCTGTATGTCGGCCACAACGGTCGCGGCTATGTCATCTCTCCCGGTGTGCCGGTCGATGTTCCGGACTTCCTGCTGGAAATCCTGGACAACGCGGTCATGTCGGCCCCGATCGTCGATGGCACGACGAAGAAGGTCCTTGGCTATCGCAACAGGATGAGGTACCCCTACCACCGTCTGTAACAGCGGGTAGGGGCCATGACCCTCGAACAACTGCTAAGTCTGCTCCGAGGGGCGATCCTCAATGATCGGACGAGCCGCGTATCCGGCTCGTCCGATTACCTTTGGACCGATGAAGAACTCGTCATTTATATGAATGAGGCTCAGCGTCGTTTCGCGACCCAGGGTCTCGTTCTGCGGGACGGCACCAGCCCCGAAGCGACGCGCATCACGCTCGTGGCTGGTCAAAGCAGCTATGACTTGCACGAGTCTGTGCTGGCCGTCCTGTCAGCTCGCGTCAGTAGTCAGGAGGTCGACCTGCAGCGCGTCGGGCACTCGGTGCTCAACGCGTACCGGCAGCCGACCGAGTCGTGGATCGACCCGTCCTCGCTGACGACAATGCCGCCGGGGGCACCGGTTGCGTTCTCGACTGACGAGACGCTGAGCCTCGATGACTACGACAGCCTCGGGCGTGCGGCACTGCGCATCCACCCGGTACCGAGCGCTGAACTCGCCGGCACGATCATCCAGCTGCGCGTTGTCAGAAAACCGATCGAGCAGCTGCAGCTCTCCGACCTTCAGGCCTCCCCGGAAATCCCGGCGGACCACCATCTGGAGATGCTCGATTACGCTGCATACCTGGCTCTCCGGATCGTCGACGACGATGCTGGGTCGGTCAAGCGCGCGGCTGACTTCAAGGCCACCTTCGAGGAAAACGTGACTGAGGCTCGAAAGTCGGCTATGCGCAAGCTGTTCGCCCCCATGGACTGGGGCTTCGGACGTGGTGGATATAGCTGGAGTTGATCAGATGCCGGATACCAAACAGACAGCGTCAGCTGCGCAGCAGGCTTATAACGCCATGCCATGGTATCAGAAGCTGATCCATGCAGACCCATCGTTCCGACCCCCTCCCACTCCGATGGAGCAGGCTCTGGTGTCGGCAGACACCAATCTTCGCCAGGCTACCGCCTCAGGCAACACACCCCGCATGGCTGGAGCGGCTGTGCGCTACCTGGGGTCCCCGCTTGTCGGTCTGGCAAACACGGTGGTGGATGCGGTTCCGAGTCCGTCCAGCGCTGTCAAGTTTGCCTACGGTCTGCTTGGACCTGGAGCCAGCCCCAAGAGCTCTCCCGCAGCCACAGCTGCGGATGTTGCGAGCACTGCATCAGGTACCGCGCCTCCGGGAAAGACCAAGATGCCGCCGCCACCTCCTGCGCAGGACGATACTCCACTCACCGCCATGGATTGGGCTCAGGCCCGAGCAGCCAAGATGCTGTCCAACCCAAAGGCGACAGTCGCGCAGCTCCAGGCTGCGATGGGTATGGTCCCTGCTCCGGTGAAGAGCAGCGGAAAGGACCGGGTGTACGACACGTTCCGGCAGGCGAATGATGCAATATTCGACCACCAGGTCAAGCTCATCGCCCCGCTGAAGGACTCTGATCCGGCAAGGTACGCAGCTGAGTTCGATAAGGCACAGCAGGCGTACATCGGAAACCACCTCAAGTCGCTCGGTGTGGACCCGCTTGCGAACGCGCTGGCTGAGATGCAGACACAAGCCGAAAAGGACTGATAAATGCCTCAGATCGGCGGCGTTTACGTACCTGATGACATGATGCCAGCGATGGCTCCAGGCGCTCCGGTCGGGCGTCCTGGTGTTGGTGATGTGTTCATGGCGTCAGCACGCCAGTCTATCGGGCAGATGCAGTACGGCATCCCGTACATGCTCGACAAGATCGGTCTGGACCAGATCGACCCAGCGAGAGAGGCCGAGTATAAGCGCGGCCTGGCAGAGGCACAAGCTGCCGGCCAGCAGGCACCTGGGTCGAGCTTTGCCGATGTGCGCGCGGGACGCGTCGGGTTTGGTCGGTATCTTGCTGATCTGGCTGCTTCGTCGGCTCCGCAGATGATCGGGACGATTGCCAGCGCTGCTGCTGGCGGCGCGGTCGGTGGCCCGGTTGGTGCAGGCGCTGCCGGTCTCGCGTTCAACACCCCGGTGTTTGCCGGTAGCAACGTTGCGCGTGCAGTCCAGGAGGAAGGCTCCCTTAGCCGGCAAGCAGCTGAGCGCTCTGCTGACTGGGCCCCGGTGCAGTCCGCCACTGATGTTGCTGCCGATTATTTCCTGCCCGGTGTCGGTAAACTGCTTGGTCGCGGAGCCACACACACCGGTCGCGGGTTTGTCACCCGCACCTTGATGTCGATGGGTGAGGCCGGTACCGCTGAAGCTGCAGCTGAAGTCCAGCAGCAGGTCGGCGAACGCCATGCCGCAGGGCTTCCGCTCGCGAACGCTGAGGCAGCAAACGAGTATGTTGAGTCCGCGGTGGGCGCATTCGCTCTCGGTGGTCTGCTCGGTAGCGTCGGTGGGTTCCGCCGGACTCCAGCCACATCCAAGCCGGTGAACGAAGTCAACAACGACGACATGCTGGCGACGGTCGACCAAATCCTTTCAGGTCAGGCGAACGCTGCGGCTCCGTTGGCTTTGCCCTCTCCAGAGATGTTTGGACGCGCCCCTGGAGGCCCGGAGATCACCGACAACGCGCCGCCTGTTGCGGTTGATGCGGCTGGGCGCATTGCACCCGGCATGGACCCGGTCCTCCTCGCGAACCTTCCGCGAGAGTCAGCGCCGGAGATCATGGATCGCAGCGGCCCCACCATCCAGGTCCCGGGACAGCTCACCGACGACAACTCGCTCGGTAACGTGTTTGGGGATCAGCCGGTCCTCACGCCTGATGGCGCGGTCATTCATAGCACCGACCGCATCCCTGCAACAGGTAACGTGTTCGAGGACTCAGCTCCCACTCCTGTGCAGGCCGCTCCGGCAGCCTCTGCGGTGGACCTCCCTCCGATGGAGCCTGCTCCGGATTTCCAGACCACGCTCAATGCGGCCAAGCAGGGCCTCAAGGGCGGATGGGTCCAGAACCTGTCGGCCGACAATCAGGCTGATCTGGAGAACAAGGCGTTCGACTTCGCCAACGAGAACAGCGGAAGCCTGAAGCGCAACGAGGAGAAGTTCCTCCAGCGTCTGGGGATCATCAACGAGGACGGTACTGACTTCGGCCCTGCTGGGCAGCGCATCGCGGCAGAGCGAGCCTCTGTCGTCGGGCCCGAAGCCAGCACGATCCAGCTCACCGACCAGCTCCCGGCGACGAATGTGTTCGGGGAGAGTGCGCCTGCTGTGCCGAATGTCTCCGTTTCGGAAGCTGCTCCTGCGCCGAATACCACCGTTTCGGAAGCTCCCGCCGCGCCGGCAGCTCCCGCGCAGACGATCACGACTGCCCCGCAGGAAGTCCACCCCGACGTCAAGAAGGCGATGGATGAGCTCGGCTTCGGCAAGCTCACCAAGAACTCAACCGGCGGCACGGTGCGCGACCTGGCAACGCCGGCCGATGTGTTCGACGCACTTGCCACTGATGAGTCCAACGCGTGGGTGTCGCAGGCTGAGCAGCTTGCGAAGAAGCTGGGCCTCATCACCAACGACAGCGCACGAGACGTCACCCCCAAGGGGCGCGCTGTGTACCTCAACACCTCCGCAGGGCAGGAAGATACCGACTCTGCGGCTGCGGAGCACGCACTCTCAGGTCGTCAGGCCGAGCTGTTCCGGCAGGGCGCACAGGTCGAAGGTGGCGGTGCTCCGGTCACCAAGTTCTCCTCGTTTGCCGACGCTGACGCGTACAGGCAGGGGACGCTCTGGGCGCAGGACTTCATCAAGAACGAGACCGCACTGTCCGCCAAGGACACTCAGCGCATCCTCAAGGATGAGGACGCAGTACGCCAGTCGAAGGGCGTCGCCCCGCGCGCCACAGCACGGCGCTCTGTTGGAGAGAACAGGCGGGATTCGCTCAACGGACTCATCGACCAGGCAGACCTCAGCAACGTCAATGACACCGAGGTGGCCGAGCTTCGCCGGCAGGCAGCCAACGGCGCATCGGCGCAAGACATCGCCGACGCGATCTCCAGGCTGCAGGGTGGTGGGTCGATCAAGATGATCCCCAGCCGGCCGATCGAGCGGTCCGGATACGACGGCCGCAGCCGCCAGCCGGTGTTCCGCGAGATGTACGACCCCAAGCTCGACCAAGGTACCCGGGCCGATCAGCGGGCCGAGACGGATGAGGCACTCAAGGCCTATGACCTGCGCAACCTCAGCCGCATGGCGCTTGGTGAGGAAGCGATCACGCAAGAGCGTGCTGACCGGCTCAACGATCTGCTCGATCGAGGCAAGGTCAGACAGGTGGCAAGTTCTCTCCGCGAGTTCACCGATGAGGGCAAGCCCAAGCGCACGGCTGCGCGAGGCCCGCGCCTGCCGACACCGCCCGAGAAGAATATCGAGACGTCTGAGAAGAGCCCGATCGGTAAGCCCGACCTCGCGCTGGAGCAGGCGCTTGAGGGCAAGGACTTCCATGGTGTGCTGGACCACATGGTCTCGGCAGCTCCCAGCAAGTACATGCGCGTCATCATGCAGGCCGTGAAGAAGCTGACTGCTAACCTTGAGAAGGCCGGCATGACCTTCGAGGTGCAGATCGCACACGAGGGTGACACCATTCCGGCGTCGCTCAACAACCCCACGGTCGGTGCGGTTACCGTCGTCAAGCTGAACCCGGCGTCCGCCAAGGTGTGGCTGAAGGACTCGCGCACCAGCAAGCACGGCGTCAACTACCAGATCGTGGCGCACGAGCTGCTGCACGCGGTGGCGATCAAGGCCGTGCATTGGGGAATGAACAAGGCCAACTACGGGAACGGGACCATCGGCAAGGCCGTGAAGGACCTTAACGATCTTGGCGGGGCGATCGCGACGCATCTTTCTGAACGCGCGAAGGCCGGAACACTGACCGACTTCGAGAAGAATTTCCTCGTCAAGAACACAAATGCGCTGGACAATAACCACGAGCTTCTCGCGTGGGGCATGACCAATCCACTGGTGCAGCGCTACCTGAACTCGATCCAATACAAGCCGCGCCAGTCGGTGTTCGGCCGCTTTGTTGAGCTCCTTCGCAACCTTCTGGGTATCGAGGGCAAGTACGACACCGCCCTGACCGAGCTCCTGCGGGTGGCGGACCAGATCACGTCAGCGCCGCTGAGTGACCTGCGCACGGTTGTTGGGCGGAACGTTGCCGACGGAACCGGGTTCGACACGGTTGAGGCACAGATTTCCTCTGACCCGAACGCAGTGAACCGCACCGTCGAAGCCACGACTGACGCCTTGAAGAAGGCAGCCGGCGCGTTCGACCATCTGCTGGACCGGTCTTCAGCGCGGACCCTCTGGCAGACGATCAGCAACAAGGCCCTAGGGTGGGTCAGCAACAACCACCTCGTCCGCGAGTTTGGCAGCTTCATGCCTGGGCTGGTCCAGCGCCAGCAGGCGTACAGCGAGCGGCACGCCGTCCGCGCCCGGTTCGAGCGCATGTATGACGAGGTCATCCAGAAGTTCGAGGCTCTGGAGCGGCAGCGCCCCAACGTCGCGAAGTGGATCGGCGAACTCATGGCGGTGTCCACCGAGTTCCAGGTGGATGGTCTCAAGGCGTGGGAGGAGCACAAGCACCTTCACGCGCCTGACAAGAACATGAACGGGATCAAGGCGAAGGACCCCAAGGACATCGCCGAAGAAGTCCGCATGAAGGCAATCCATGAGAAAGCGGTCGAGCTGGTCAACAACCTGAGCCGGGAGGACGGGGCAGGTATCGCACTCTACAAGGAGATGCGCCAGATCAACGACACGCAGAACTTTGCGCGCATGGCTGCCAGCCTGCACAGCCTGGTGGCGCGTGATCCGGAGCTCAAGCTCGGTGTGGCTGACGCGACGATCAACCCGGTCGACAAGTTCATGCGCGAGCAGGGGTTGGAGACATCAGCAGCCACCAACGCTTGGTGGGAAAATATGCTCAAGGAGCAGGTTGAGGCTGCCAAGGGGTTCATTGACGCCAAGAAGACTGACACCGAGGCGCATGGGACAGGCGCTGACCAGAGTGCGATGCGCATCCGGCTCATGCCGCTGGAGGACGAGATCGAGGCTGTCGGCGTCGCGCTCAAGAAGATGAGGCAGGCACCGTACTTCCACCTCGGACGGTTCGGGAACTTCTTCGGGTCAGCGGTGATCAAGCGCAACGTAGACGGTACTGTCGACCTCAAGGCGCAGGATGCTGTCGCCAAGGCACTTGACGCTGCGGGGCACACCGACGTCCAGATTTCGACGGACAACACCAACCCCAAGATCGCTTTGCGCTTTGACACGCGACTGCAGGCCGAGCAGTTCGAGCAGCTGATGCACAGGCTGCTGAAGGAAGGTCTGATCGAGGAAGGCTTCAAGGTCGGGCCGCGGGCCGATGCCGCCAACCTTGGTGTGGCCGAGGCTATGCCGGGATCGCTCGGACAGTACATCCAGCAGCTCAAGGAGAGCCCACAGTACACGCCGACCGACACCATGTCGGACGCGGACAAGGCAGCGCTTCTGAAGCAGCGCGACGCCGCGATCCAGGTCATCACCGATATCTGGATTTCCAGCCAGCCGGACAGCTCGATCAGCCGCGTGCTGACGCGTCGCAACACGATCCCGGGCTACAACAAGGACATGATCCGCAACTTCGCCCATCGTGGTCGGGTCGGCGCACTCAGCCTGTCCAACGTGGCATCGGCTCCGAAGTTCGACGAAGCGTTCGCCTCGATGCAGCAGCAGGTGCAGGACGCGCAGGTGCGCACCAAGACTGACGACAACGGCAACGTCACCGCGAACACAGACGACCAGTATCTGGCTGCGCAGCTCATGGACGAGGCCCGCCGGCGCGACGCCTCGATCCCGGTCAGCGACGACGCGGACATGATCGACAAGTTCCGCGCGGTCACGAACACATACTTCCTCGGCCTCAGCCCGGCATACGCGCTGATCAACCTGACGCAGGTTGGCACGATGGCGGTCCCTGAGTTGGCGAAGCAGCATGGGTACGCTAAGTCGTTCCGAGCAGTCCGTGTGGCTGGGGGTCAGGCCCTGAAGGTTCTCAGCGCCATCGCCAAGGCGTCGCGCGAGCTCGGGCTCAAGCATGCGGCAGACGTGGCGATCACAGAAAGCGTCCTCAAGAACACCAATCTGCCGGCCAATGTGCAGTCGTTCATCCTCTCCATGCTTGCGACCGGCACGATCGACATCGCGTCGGCTACACGCTCTCTGGGTCAGATTTCCGAGTCGCGCACCGGCTCCAAGCTCGACGTCGGACTCCGGTATGCGTCGATCCTCGGGACGTACTCTGAAACACTCAGCCGCCTGACCGCGGCGCTGGCAGCCCACGAGCTGCGAGGAGACAACAGCGTCGCAACGCAGGAATATGCGTCCCGTCTCGTGTCGGAAGCGATGTTTGACTATCGGTCAGACAACACGGCGCGCAAGCTCGGCAAGAACGGCTTCCTGGGACAGGTCACGCCGATCGTGACGCAGTTCATGACTTACAGCATGCAGATGACCGAGAAGCTCTATTCGGAAATCCTCAGCGCAGCAGGAAAGCCACGTGTCGGCGAGTCGGCAGCTCAGACCAAGCAGCGGGCCAAGGAGGCACGGACGTTCCTGTTCGGGCATCTGACTGCCATCACCGCGCTTGCCGGCACCCTTGGTCTGCCGTTCGCCACGGTGTTCGCGTCGGTGCTTGAGCGGCTGGTCGACGCCTTCAAGGACGATGACGACGAGCCGTTCGATGCGACAGTGGCCTACCGGGACTTCTTGGCGAACGTCATGGGCAAGGACATGGCTGAGGTGGTGGCACGCGGCCTGCCGCGCGCAGTCGGGTTCGACATCTCCAACCGCGCAGGTGAGCAGAGCCTGCTGCCCTTCTCCGACTTCCTCGCCGACCGGCGTCCCTGGAAGGACGCTTGGGACCAGCAGATGGGCCGCTCCGGCGGTGCTGGCACCAGCATGGTCAGCAACGTGATCGAAGGCGCCTCCAAGATCGCCGACGGCGACCTGCTCGGAGGTGCCAAGGAGATGCTCCCGACAGCGCTCAAGAACCCGATCGAGGTCATGCGGATGACGACCGATGGGTATGTCGACACCAAGGGCAACCGGCTGCCGATGAGCCCCGGTGCATCGTCACTTATGTGGCAGCTCCTCGGGTTCACCCCGTCCGCCAAGGCTGAATACGCCGAGGCCAAGATGGAGCAACAGGCGCGGCGTGGTCAGATCACACGGCAGGCGCAGGTGCTCAGCTCCAACATCATTCGCGCGATCCGCGAGCATGACTCGGAGAAGGCAAGCCAGCTGGTGCAGGAAGCCATGGCGTTCGACACTGCGCACCCTGCGTTCGCTGTTATCCCACAGCTCAAGAGCACCTTGAAGCGGCAGGACAAGGCCCGCGCCACATCGATGGCTACGCACACCCCTGCCGGGGTGAGCATGAAGGACGTTGCAGGTCAGTCGCTGACGCAGTATGCAAATTACTAGAAGGGTAGATGCCGGCGTCATCCTATGCTAGGACGATGCCTCTCATAGGGGGTTACGACAGTGGCAAACATCGTTTTCAACATCGCCAAGGGGCGTGTGGTCGAATACTACAACCGGGTCAAAAGCAACGATCCGGCAAACTCTGCGCTGATCCTGGTCCCGATCGAGACGTCAGGTCTCGAAGCGGATGCGACGCTGATCGACGTTGACACCCTGACCGCACTGGTCGCCGGCACCACCAACGAGCAGACCACGATGGGGCGCAAGACGCTGACGGACGCTGAGCTTGCAGCTCTCCCGGCACCGGACGACACCAACGACCGGTTCGACATCTCGCTTCCGACGGTCACCTGGACCGCCGCATCAGGCAACGCGATCAGCAAGATCGCCGTGTGCTACGACAGCGACACCACGACCGGTACGGATGCCAACATCGTTCCGCTCACCATGTTCGACTTCGCTCAGACGCCGAGTGGCGCGGACATCCAGATGACCACCGGCGTGTTCTTCCGCGCGTCATAATAGTGTCGCGATGTGAGGTGCGCAGATGTCGATCAAACACGCCTTCTCAAACACGCAGGCTAACGCTACCGGCACAATCACAGCTTGGAACGGCTCGTCGACTGTATCGGTAGCGGCGAGCAATGTTGTGCGCCCGCAGGATTGGAACTCGGGACACAACCTCGATTACAAGCTGGCCGGCAATACAGCAGTATCGTCGTCCATCTCAGGCACTGATATCTACTTCAAGGCCGCCGGGCAGATCACCCTCGCAGGCTCGACGGACACCAATGGCTCGTCGCTTGTGTTCTCAGGTGGCAACCTCAACAGTGTCTACCCTGTCGGGCCGCAGCCCCTTGCAACCTCATCGTTCGTCTCGGGCACCTCTGGCGCTACTGGCGGATCGACGCAGTTCACGGTCTCGGGATACCTGAGCCCGATCTACATCGATGCGCCCACCATCTACGATGAAGTCGAAATGCTGATCTCCGGTCAGGCCACGGTAGCCGGAACCGGATCGGCATCGAACGGCTTCATTGTCGGGCTGTATTCAAACAACAACTCGACGCTCTCTCTGATCACCTCATACCAGTTCTGCCATGTGATGAGCCAGAACAGCGCCACGGCGCAGACCCATTCGTGGTTCTTCGGAACGAACAGCGGAGCCAACTCATCGTCACTGGGTGGAAACGTCTCTGCATCCTTCTCCAGCCTCGCCAATGTCCAGCTCTTTGATGGTGGTGGGACGGACGTTAAGACCCTGCCGCAAGGTACGCTCTATCAGGCCGTCATTCACACGGCCCGGACCAGCTCCAGCAACCTTGGTGGATATTCCTCAGCCATGTGCGTCTCGCAGTCGCAGACAGCCGGCGCGAGTTACTTTGGAACGAACGTCTACAAGCGACCGCTGGGAGAAGAGCGTTTTCACGGTGTTTTCTCGACCACGCTGAACGCATCGAACAGCCACAACCTTTCGATGCCGGCAGCCATATCTTCGTCGGCAGTCACGAATACTGGCGGATCGTCACAGGTTCGCATGCCCTTCGTTCAATACTACATCTAACCCCAACAGGACGGTCCATGACCAAACCCGAAATCGTTGTGCCCGGACTCGGACGGCACAACCTTGACCTTCAGGCATCAGCCTCGCGCATCCTCGAAGGTGCGACATGGAAGAAGCAGCGCATCATCG
>Ga0213917_1000008_pt1 | contig 66467 bp, 86 predicted proteins | sample McNCre117MG_FD_161051 | JGI IMG/M metagenome (GOLD analysis project Ga0213917, IMG submission 161051) | Freshwater microbial communities from McNutts Creek, Athens, Georgia, United States - 1-17 MG | ecosystem: Environmental > Aquatic > Freshwater > Creek | place: USA: Georgia | collected... | reverse complement strand
TGGTAGGTCGTGTTCATACTCGGCCTCCCAATCCTAGTTCTCCTGCTACTTATGAGGATTAAAAAGTGAGCACGAGTAACCCATACGCGAAGTTCATAACTGGCGGCGTACCACCAACCAGTTTTAACTTTTCAGGAGCAAGGAGCGGAGGTAATCAGATGCCAATATCGGCCTCTGGAATGCGTGTCTTCATTGACGGGAAGGACATATCCTCAATGGTCACGTCGCTGAGTGTCAATCAGGAAGTCGGAACATACATGCGAGTATCGCTTGAACTTGCGCCGCATGATGTTCGACAGTTCGGGAGCAACATCAACTTTGTGTCTCACGTTGCCAACGCGTTCAAGGAAACCCTCTTTTCGGTGAGGCGCTAATGGCGAAGAAAGTTTCTTTTGGGCCGAGGAAAGTGGCGACCGCTGGTGCGCGAGCAGTAATGACGGCGAACGGGGTTCGATTCGTCAACGCGGGGCCATACAATCCGGTGACTCACTTTGCGGGTTCTGGTGTCTCACCCACGACCGCACGCGGAAATGCAGGCAGGTTTTCTGAGTACATCATTTTGTGGAACTACGTCGGCGGTGAACGCAAAACTTTTGTTCGGCACTTAGAGTGGGAGCACATCATTGTTGCTCGGAGGCCACAATGAAGATTTACAGCACAAACTACGTTCTCGTGTTTCGAGCAACGCACCCCACGCGAATAAAAATCAAGGATTTACCCGTCCAGGTGAAGTTGACGAACAAAACTGCGCCGTATTTAACCGGAACGGTCATATCAGGACCACAGCACATTTTTTCAGCAAAAAAGTCGGACAGTCAGGGATGAGGCATACGCGATGATTTCGGAAGGTTTTACTGAGCGGTTGTTCACTGACCATTGGCTTGCACACTCTCCCTCTTTCTCAGAGGTCATCATTAACGCTGTGAGGCCGAGAAATAACCCTTCCCCCTCCCCACTTACCTATGACGAGTTCCAAGCGATTCTAGGTAGCATTACGGGCAACGTAGCGGCTGCTTATGACAAGACCCTGTTCGATATGTTGACGAGAGCATCCTCCCCGCAACTTTTCGCCAATAAGCCGGTCACATTCCAGTTTGCTGTGAAACCGCCCAAAGAAAGTTTCTACCCGAACTTTCCCACTAAGCCGTCTCCCAAGGGTGCGATCATCCAGCACACCGCCATTGACGAATGGGACCGCATTACCGAAGAAGCCGCCAAGAACTTGATTGCTCCCAATCCCCGCCCACTTGCAGAAATCTTTGAGCAGGAAGCGATTGCCAGCGTCACCAAGGCCAACCCCACTGCCACTTCCATTGCCAGAAAAATATTCAGAAAAAATAATCGCCAAAAATAGCCTGCGATTCCTTACCCCGTCGCCCCCATGCTCAGGGTTCGTGTGTGTCAGGTTTTGGCGGAAGCAGTGTGCCGTGCTCGATGTGGTGCAGGGGCGGAATGTATGTGTGCCGGTCTTCTTCGGCCCATCCACTCGATTTCATGTCATTGCGCGTGATTGTGTGATGCGTGCATGTACTCGCGTTGTGTCTAGATCGCAATGAGTACACAGATTTTTAATGGCATACATATATGCCAATGGTTATGAGTCTTTCAAAAACTCATCATCCACAATCTCAGCATCCACAATGTAAGAATCGTTCTCATATGCAGTGCTTTCTAAGGCGCGCCTAATAGGGGCATCTGGTACAGGCTTTCCTACCTCCACTTGTTCCAAGTATGTGACGGCTTCTTGGGAAGAAGGGTCTACGCCCAGGCTTTGCATCATTGCTTTAACAAAGTCTTGCTCTGTACCTTGGATAACTTGAACGCCGTTGTTCTGCACTGTAATCCCGAAGTGTTGGTGTAGTTCGTTGACTGTCTCTTCACCCACGCCCAAGATTCGATATTTCATATCCATGATTCGCATGAGCCGGTCGATCTGAGAAAGATCACCACTTGCACGTAGTTTGTCAGTGCAACGCATCATGTACTCATCGAGTCGTTGTAGATCAAGCAGCACAACATCCTTTGCCGCTTCCCATTCTTGCTTGCGGAGGTAGTTGTCAATCGCGTTCTTTACTGCGCCTGCCGAGGAATAGGTTCCAGACATTGCATCCGCGATCTTCTGGTAACTGATACCGGCTTTGCGAAGTTCCAGTGCTTTGATTGCGTTTTCTCTGGCTTCGATTGCTTGCTTGCGTCGTTGGGCGATTTGGTTGGCCGTGTACTCTCGCTTCTTTTTCTTCAACCGCAGTTGCTTGGCAGTGAGTTTCTTTGCGGGAGGCTTACGAATCACTACCTTTCCGGCAAAGGGTCCACTATCGGGGATGAAGGATTCCCTCTTGCGGCGTGCTTCCTCTTCATTTATCTGTGCGAGTGCATCCTCAACACTGATTCCACGTTTGCGTGCAAGAACTTTACTGAGCCGGTGCTTGGATGCTTCAGAAAGCGGGTGAAAGACTTGCTGTTCCACTTCAGGAACAATGCCGGTAGTAGAGGTCAGTCGTGTGTTATTTCCTGGGAACTCTGAGGCTGTGTTGGATGCGGGGGAGGTTTTAAGGTGATCTACGCTCATAATGTCAGTCTCCTTCGGAAAAACGCTTCTGTCCTCTTGGGTAGGGAGCGTACACGAAAACGCTTTTGAAAATATGCGGCATGTACTATCCGCGTGTCAAGAGGTATTTCTTCTTTTCTTTTTCTTGCTCTTCTACCTATGCCTGACCCCTATGTGTCTCTCTATGTGTAGGACCGATAGAGCATCCCTTTGACCTTTCCGCCGATTTTTGAAAATGGGCATGGTGCGCCCATCAGTGGCAAGAGATTTATCTTGACTTTTTGCTATGGGCTGGGCGGCTGACGCTTCTGGGCGGGGCGCTCCCTCTTGCGCGATTTACTTTCATGTGTAAAGATCACTCAACTTTGTTTCTCAAACGGCTTTAAGAAAGGGAGTGAATCGTCATGGCAACCAACACTCGTACCGAAGTGAACCCTCTCGCCCAGAAGTATTTCTGCGATGTTCACGACCTTTGGACCCTGACCGGCGAGGATTGCTTGTTCTGTCAGGGACTTGAAGCGATGCCCGTTGCCCCGCGACCGTTGCAAACGGCAAGTCGCTAAAACGCAAACTGAGGGTTAAGTCTCCTGTGGGCTAGCCAAGGTATGTACCTTCCAAGGTTCATCCGCTTGCGGCCCGTTCTAGGGGCTGCAAAGGTAGTTCTGTTCTACCCATCCCAAGTGGCGAACCCTTTCATCCTTCCCCTGGATGCAGAAAAGTCCCCGTACCGTGTTAGTGGCGGCGCGGGGACTTTTCCGTTTTTGGGCTAGACGATTGCTTCCATTCCCAATGTTGCAGGGTCGGCGGCGATGACTCGACCGCTGTAATCATTCAACACTTCGTAGCCCATGCTCTTCAATCGGTTCGCTACCGAGTTCTGCGCTTCCTGCGGGTCGTCCACCGGCACGCAAATGTCCACTGCTATCCAAGTCTTTCCATCCACTTTTTTCATCCCCTGACTCGATGCGATTTCTTTTCACACGATTCGCCCAATAGGAGGCAACAGCGGATTGGAGCATTTCTTCCCATTGTTGACCCGAGAGAGTGAATGGCCGTTTTTGTTCTTTCGTCATTACACTCACGCCCCTCCCCTTTCCTCTAACTCACCCAAAAGCCCTAGAACGGGGTCTAGGAGCGATTGGGCGGCTAGACGGTTACGCAACTACCCAGAAAGGGCGCTCGCGTCTGATTTATGGCTTACTTGCCCGGCTTCTTGTACGGGAGCACCTTCACCGGAAGTGCGTACCCTTCAAGCCAGTCAGACCAGCCAAGGTACTTCATGTTCCAACCGCTCGGGCTAGAGAAAAATGGGAGAGCCTGCAACCCAACTTCGTTGATGATCGGGCTGTCGGTCGTCCACACGTAGCCAATCACGTCGGACTGAGTTGCAATGTGGCCGTAGCCAGTTCCATCGTGACGAACCCAGAAGTGAACCGCACCAACCGGCGCTTTCTTCGGGTCAGTGTGACGGTGCTTTGTCGGTGTCGCTTTCCACGCTGCAATCGCAGACGGTTGGAAGTGACCAGCCGGTACTTGCCATGCACGAGTGGCAACAGCAAGACAGTGGTTCAGGATTCCGAAACCGTATGCGGTGTGAACGTGTGTGTCGCGCAACTTTTTGAGCGTGTTGGATACAGCCTGCCCACTCTTTTGCAGTGCCATGATTACCTCAGTTCTTAGGTGTAGTTGTTTTCTTAGCAGTGGTCTTCTTCACGGTGTTCACTGCTTTCTCGGCAACCTGAGCGGCAACGTCCTCAACCGCTTGTTCTTGCTCAACAGTGGTATGCGAGCCAACACCGTATTGACCCGTCAACTTTGTGAACCATGCAGCCGCGTAGGTGAGTGCGCTTCCAAAAACTGGAATGACCCATGCCCAACTTTGCGGAATCACGTTGTCGAGAACGTGCTGGTTCACGATGAAGCCACCAACGCCAATCAGCGCGGCAATCGCTAACAGAATGAAGTGCCGAATCTGTGGACTGTATGAGTCCATCCATCCCTTTGCCTTACTCATAATCATCTACCCTTTCTTCGTGCGCTTCGTCGTTTTCGTCTTCTGTTGTATTGGCGGTGGTGAACCTCTCAACAAAAGTCCAATGCCGTCCCCTTGGGAATAAGTAGTCGAGCGCACGAAACGCTGCCACTGACACGAACCCTATGAGTGCCGCCCATGCGGAGTCTTTCACTCATCCCCTTTCTTCCCCATCGTCCATCCCAAGACGAGCAAGGTATAGCCCAAGTGCGATCACAATAAAACAGCCAGATAACCAAAGTCCGAGGGAATGGAACTCTTGCTCTAAGGCGAAGAGTGTGAAACAGGAAGTCCATGTTCCGAAAGATAGATAAAGACTCCACTTTTCTACCGCAGAGTCAAAGCCCTTTCGCATCAACCACGACACCAGTATAAGTGCCGCACCTGACAATGCCATAAGTCCAATGAGGTTGTCCCAAGGACTCACATGAACGTCAAGAGGAATGTCAATCAGGTCGCCGCCCAAGAACATCAAAGTTATAACGATGTTCGCTAGAAACAGCGAAAAGTGGAAAGGTCGGAACGGGCGTCCGGCAAATGACCACTTCAACACTTCTAGGTTCCTTGTCATTGTAGATTTCTCCTACGCCGCATTACCAATGCGAGCGACTGACAGTTGTGGGGTTTGCGTTCCCAAAACCGGAGTCATTGCAGCGCCAGTGTCTTGCCACATACCAGCCGTGACAAGTTCCCCACCCACTGACTTGAACAATGCAGATGTAGACAGCCAGTGACCGGCTGCGTTGCTCGCCGGAGACATAAGTGCTGACTCACCGATTGCTGTGCCATTAGCAGTGACGTAAAACAAGCGGCGAGTGACAGAAGCAACACTGACTCCTGGCAACTGCACCGTCGCGTTGATCTGGTAGATGCCACCTGGAAGCGGCAACTTGATTGACGCACCACCCGCGTTATACATGCCATATGGGTCATGGATAACGGCATCGAACGTCAAGTTCGTGTTTGTTGTTGTCGGTACTGATTGAGCAATGGCTTGGTAGAGAATGCACGCGGCATTCATTCCACCGTTACCTGCGAGTGGTCCGAGAATAAGCCAACCGTTAGGGGTTGGCCCAACCCACACTGTCTCCCCAACCACGGGAAAGTACGAGGCAAGGTATTTCAGGTAGATAACCGCACCGTCAACTGATACGGGAATCTTCCTGTTGGTCTGAACGTCCGTTGCGGTGAACGTTTGAACAACACCCTGCTTCATGTTGTATTGCCGTGGCGTATTTGCTTTCTTGACCACCTTGGCGATCTTGCGAATATTCTGCTGAGTCATCAGACCGCCCTCGCCGTTCCGGTCATCTGACCAGTCATCAGCGGCACTTCAAGCGTCTGGATTTGGAACAACTGTCCACCGTCAACAACACCGGCGCGCGACACAAAGATCAAGTCGCCACCGTCGTGTGCGGGGTTAACAATCATGTCCCACGTAATCCCTTCGGACTGACCAGTTTCCTCTTTCAGTAGCAGAGTAGCGGCTGTGTTCATTCCACCGATAGTCATTTCGGCTGGCATATCCACAAACTTTGGAGCCTTACCGAACTTGCCAAGGTAATACGTGGGTGAAGTGGGGTCAGTGTCCCAGATAGTCAAGATCAGTGGGGCGAGCAAATCGGTGTGTGACGAAGAAGCAATGATGCCGTTGAAAGTGGTCGAGGTATCCCATACACGGTTAATGCGATTGAGTACCGCATCTGCACCGTCTTGGTACAAGTAGTTTGTCGTTCTGTTTGTTACTTGCTTGCTTCTCAACCGCAAAACGCCTGTTGCGTCAAAGTAAAGGTAGTAGCCAGCATTCCACGCGAGGTTGTAAAGGTCACTCCACGCATTTGCTGATGAACCTGCTTCGAATGTCAACTGGTTAATGAGACGACCAGTTTTGTCGAGGTTATTAGGACATGAGGGCCAACGGTTCAACACGGCATTAAGAATCGTGTCTTCTAGTGCAGACGGTCCTGCAAGAGTTTGGAACGGTACTGCCCAAGGGTTCCGAGAGATATACCACGAGCGGTCAATGCCGGTGATGGTTACCGTCACTCCGGCTGCTGTCTCTTCTACCTCAGAAGTTTGAATGACAAAAACTCCCATTGGTAGCAACTCGACGGTTGAACCATCAAGCCACAGGCCACGCTCAACCTTGATTTCGTTGCCAAACGGTGCAAGTAGTGATGCTGCACTCTTCACCGTCAACTCACCAGACGGGTCTTTGATCGTCATACGCACGGTTCGACGCGCCGCACGAGTTACGTCAATCGAGACACTTCCATCAGAGGGGAACAAAGAGACACCGTTGCATGTGACACGGTTTGCAACGGTGTGACTTTGACGAGCGGCAATAAGAAACTCGGGTGATGGTTCTGTGTTTGTGTTTACAGTTACGCCAGCGTAGGGAGTCCATGCCATTACACTTCCACCCCGCTAAGAGTGGTGATGAAGAACGGCTGTGTACTCGTGCCACCGATTGACTCGGTAATGTCCTTGGGCCAGATTTCGTAAGTGCGACCAAACGGGTCGAGAACGAAAACTGTCTTGCTTGCGGTAAGGCATTTCAACATTCGCTGACGGTCAGACTCGGTGAACGTCTGGAAGTTGAGTGACATATCCACACCACTTTGCCAGTCAGCAGAAACAATGACCGGCTTGTTGAGTCCACTCTGCAAACGACCAATCGGGTAGTACGTCTCAGTTGCACGAGAGCGACCACGCTGAATAGCAGGACCGGCTACATCACATACACCGTATGAGTTAGACCAGTTGCTCGGGTCATGCAGATACCACTTACCGTCATTGGTAACGGTGATGCTAGATACCGGCGACCACTTTGAAACCATAAATACTTGGCTCAGTGCAGCAGGATACGTCGGTGCAGTTGTTGGGTCAGGATAGATGATATCTCGTGCGCGGTAGTACACCGTTGCTGATGAAGCGGCGCGAGGAACCTGACGATCTTGCAATGCTTCGGTAGACGCAGCAACCGTCATTGTCGTTGTATCGCTGTAAACGTTAATCGAGGGGAACGCGTCATTGAGAACATCAGTCCACGTAGCGCCGTCAGTCGAATGTTGAATCTGAGTCACCGTTGTAAACGCGCTAGTGCTGTACGGTGTTCCGATTGTTCCCGCTTGCAAGTTCGGTGCGACGTATGCGTTAAGGCATGACCCACTCTTCATATCCATGCCGAGAGAGTTGTTCGCAAGATGCGAGAATCCCGTTCCCGCTGTTGCAGCGGTTTCAAGTGTCACATCGTAGAAGGCTGTGGTATCGCCAATGGCGAATGTGTTTGGGCTAGTCAAGTTGACTCGCATATAAGCACTACCAGCAGGAATCGTGTATCCGTTAACCACTGATTTTGCTGTCATTGTCGAGTCTGCGGTAACCAAACTTCCAGAACTACTTCCGGTAGAAACCATTGCCGCGTTATATGCAGAAATAGTGATCTGCCACTGTCGGGTTGAGTTTCCTGCAACGTAAGCAAGAATCGCAGAAGCAGAAACAACTTCGCCTGGGGTACACGCAACAACGCCAAGTCCAGCAAACGGTTGACCATACATTGCCCCTGTAAGCCCATTGCCGCCAATCTGAGGGGCTACGTTCGCTGCGGTGTGTGTGACACTAAACCCTCTAGTTGAACCGCTTGGCGATGCCACGGTGGACGTTGCAGCGGCAATCGTTCCAGTGCCACTAAGGAATCGGTACTCTGTCGGGTCTTGCGCGCAGTAGTTAACTCGCAAAGAGTTAATGGAATCAGCAACAATCGTCGGTGTAAGGAATCGAACCTTTTCTGTTGTTGCACCAGAGGCAGAGAAAATCATGTCATCAAAAAGATGAACCTCTGACGCTGCACCAGTGGATTTAACAAACGGCGCGAATCGAGCAAACACAGCAAGGGCAGGAGCAGTAACCAAACCACTGATCTTTGTCCAGCCTGTCGTTGTATCTGCCACACCGACAAAAGTTCCACTGTTGTTGGTCGCGTAAGAAGAACTGATGAGCGTCAAGCCAGAGTTGTACCAGTCAATACGGATATCCGTCTGCCGCGAAGTGACAGCAGTACGGACATACCCCTCAACGTAGTAACTGTTTCCCGCAATGACTGGCTTAACTGGTGTTGCATCACTCGCCGTTGCCATATCACCAGCAGCGGTGGAAGACAGTTGCAGTGAACCAGCGCCAGTACGGAATGTTGTCGTGTTACGAGTCGGCGTGCAGTTTGTAGAAGTTCCCCAACCAGTAACGCCTGTTTCAACACCCGCTTGGTCAACGGTGAGTAGGTTCGCTTCCCACACTGCGAACTGGTCAGAGTAATGCACTTCTGCTGCGCCGCTTGCAGTAAATGAAATGACAAGTTTCATCTGCGTTGTGTTAGCAGGAGCAACTGCGTTTCCACTGATCTTTGTGTAACCACCAGCAACGTCGGAGGCGCTACCACAAGTGACAACACCCAAAGATGTTGCGATTGAGTTGAAGAACTCGATTCCTAGTGTCACCGTTTGGGCAGTTGTGTTTGCACCAAAGAATCCTTCGGCGTAATAGGTTCCGCCTGCGAACGCTGGCATAAACGTAGATGTACTCGCTTTTACTGCGCCCGAAGTAGTGGAAGAAATAGTCATACGCCCTGCGCCGCTGTAAGAGTTAACGCCTGCTCCCAATGTGCAGTTAGTAGTTGCTGTCCAACCACCAGACACATCTAAGAAGGTGTCAACTCGTGCGGCGCTGGCAGCGAGAAGACTTGTTCCATACGCTTGCTGCAATGCAACACGGGCTTTCACCGTGTAAGCACCAGCAGGAGCCGTAGTCGCAACAGACAATGGTTGGAAAATCTGCTGCGCGAAAATCCACTTGCCAAAAGTTTCAGTACCGATGATCGTTCCAGTGTTGTCATACCAAGAGACACCGAGACGAACGGCGCGAGGTTGAGTCACACTCGGCATACGGAACACGGTGGAGATAACGTAGTTTGCTCCGACCGTGAACTTTCCAGCAGAGTTCCCCGTACCCGCCCACAACGCGTCGGCAGCACCAGGAGCGAGCGGCGTTAGTTCCTTGGCATACAAGCCAGAAACAACTTCGGTTGAAGCAGGAAGCAAGCAGTTTGTGTTTGTGTACGAGTCGTTTCCCACAATGCGGTTCAAGTGGTGGTACGTCGTAATGTCCACATACCCGTTTGCCACATTCCACGAAGGCGAGATTGTCGGCGCAGGAAGTGAAATGAAGTTGTTAATGAAAACAGCGGAGAACCACGAAGACCATGTAACACCGTCAGTTCCAGCGGCATAGACAGTGTACGAAACGTTGTCTTCAAGAACAGACGTTGTAGTAGCAGTGAAGATATCGCCTGGGTTAGCAGAGCCGCCGTTCATCTGCACTGCACCAGAGTCCCAAACAGCCAATACGTTTGATGTACTAGGGTTGAACTTTGTGCCGTACACAAGAACATCAGCAGTTTTATAAACTTTAAACCACTGTGTTGAACCAACAGCAGAACCAGTGTTGTTCCATCGAGCAGAAAGAATCGCAGAGTTTCCAGGCGTTACCGTGATGAGGTCAATGGTGGGTGGCGGTGGAGCATCAACTTCTACCCAAACCTCATAGATGAATGGCCGAACAAGAGAAGCAGTTCGCCCAGAGTCATAAACCTGAACTTGCAACGCCGCGATAGAAGCGTTAGTCCACGGGTTACCGGAAGGGTCGAGTGTTTGCCAACCGCTCAGGAACGGAGTGTCAGTAATAGTGTGGCCCTGATCTTCACCGGCCTCACCGCCAAGGTCCATCTTGTTGCTTCCAACCCAAATGGCTACACCGTAAGCGCCACCATTAGTGGCAACTGAGCGCCTTACCCCGACCCGCACACGCGACGGTGACTGAGTAGCAGTGTTCCACTGGATTGCGCCAAGGGTCATGTAGACGGATTGCTGATACGCAAGACGAAACGCAGTGCTGTTAGTGGCGTAAGTGATATTGCCTTCGTAACCCGCAACACCAGCACCAGCGTAAGTAGTACCACCAGCAACGGTGGCGAGGTTCGTTTCACCGTCGCTCGATGCCTGCCATGCACTAGTAGCACCGCCAGCGTATGACTCGACAGCACCGCCAACTGGAACAGCGTAACCAGCAGGCCGTAGTGCGTAAATCGTCGCTGCCATGACTACGCTCCTTGCATTTCAGTGACAAGTCGAGAAAGCATTTCGTCGTGCGCTTGCTTGACTACGGCCTTAACCGATTCGGTGTTGTTCGGGTCAACACCGTGAATAGTAACCGGCGCACTGATCGTAACGTTTGCTCCACGCGAAGCGGTCGGTCGAACGTAACCAGGAGGCGTTGCTGTCTTCTTCGGTGTATCCGTGTACTTCGGAACTTGACCAGTCGCTTGACCAAGTTGCGTTCCAGTCTGTGCAACAGCGGGTGGCTTACCGTAGTAAATCTTGCCGTCCGTGGTAATCGAGAATGTCTGCAACTTCTTGTTAAAGATTGTTCCAATAGTTGCGTTCCACACTCGGATGATCGCGTTGGCGATATGCACAAATGAGGTAAGCAGCGGGTTCCACAACTTTCCAATGAAACTAAACGCCGCTGAGAAAATCTTGCCCCACACCTTCACGTAAGTTGTGATCGAGTCAACGATTACGTGGAACACCTTCTTGATGATTCCCCATGCCGTTGACCAGTAATCCTTAATGAAGTCAACAACAACTCGGAACGCTGTCGAAAGAATCTTCCAGTACACCTTGAACACAGCGATGTAGACCTGGATGACCTTGTGCAGTACAGGCCACAACCAGTTCCATGCTTTCACGATTGCGTCAATGACTACATGGAACACAGCCTTGAACCCAAGCCATGCAACCTTCAAGAACGACACAAACTTAGCCCAGATTTCTCGACCGATCTTTGTCTTTGTAAAGAACAATACGAGTCCGGCAATGAGGGCCGCAATAGCAATGACAATCAGACCAATGGGGTTAGCGTCCATTGCCACGTTCCACAACCACTGCAACGCGGTAGCGGTTGCTTGAATGACCTTCCATGCAATACCGGCTGCGTTGAGTAGCAGTTGCTTCGCAAGGGCAAACGCGATTTTTCCACCGAGAGCAGCGTAGTGAGCAGCCGTAGTAGCAATGGACTTACCGTGTTCAAGTGCCCACTTCGTACCCGTCTTTAGATGCTCGACCACAAATCCAATGTGCTTCTTGGCGGCTTCACCGACCTTCTTCAAGCCACTCGTGATCTTGCCACTACCACCGTCACCGATTGCGGTCATAAAGCCCTTGTCGCCCTTTGCAGCGGCCTTTAGGCGGTTGAATGCTCCACTCTCACCGATCTTCTTACCAATGGCAGCACCGACCTTCACAGTGCCCTTAGCATCCTTGAACTCGTGACCGCCAGCGGCCATAGCAAGTGAACCAAAAAGTTTCGCGCCACCAATGACCGGAGACATTAACTTTGAGATACCGCCGAGCATAATCATCACAGGGCCAAGCAAAGCGGCGAAGATTCCTACGTCGGTGATGAGTGTCTTGAAAAGTTTCGGGTTCTTGGAATCGAGTCCGTTAATCCACCCCGCAACCTTGTCAATGACACCCCATACCTTCATGCCTGCATCGCGCAGTGCCCAGATGATTTTGATGACCGCTTTAATCGCGTCAACAATCGTGTTCCAAATCTTCGGGCCGTTCTCCTTGACCCACTTCATAAAGTCTTGGAAGCCCTTGTTCTTGTCCAAGTGCTGTGACCACGTAAGGAACTTCTTGCTCATATCGGTAACGCTGTCACCGACCGTCTTCCCCATTGGGAGGAAGGCCATAAGGAGGTTCATCAAGCCCTGGAAAAAGTTAATCATCGCAATGCCACCCTGCGAAATGAAGGAGCCAGCACTAGAGGCCATGTCCTTCATAAACGCAGCGAAGTCTGCACTCTTCGTCATTTGAAGAATGTAGTCAGCGAGTACACCCATTGCTTTAGCCACAGACTGAACGACCGGAGCAAGCGGCTTCAAAATCGGACCAACGATCTTGAAAAACGCCATGATCGAATCAAGCACTGCGGGAGCGAGCGCGTTAGAGAAGTCCTTCAACTCCTTCTTTAGCGCCTGCCAACCTTCGTAGAACTTTCGCTGTGCGGGTGTGAGTGCAGCGAGGATGATCTGCTGACCCATGAAAGTGTCGTTGGTCTTTTGGATTCCCGCTGCTGCTTGCGGTTGCAACTTTGCGTGTGCAGCAATGGCGGCGTTGGCGTCCTTCAACTTTGCAGTAAGACCGTCAACAACTTTCTGCTGCTCGTTTACCTTTGCAGAGGTAGCGGCGATCTGCTTTCCATATGCAGCATCAGCGAAAGTCTTGCCGAGAGAATCCGCAACGGAGTCAATACTCTTCTGCAAGGCGTTAGTAGTGGTGATTGCTGACCCACCACCGTTAATCAAACCCTTGGCGAGTGCGTCACCCTGCTCTGGCCCCGCTTGCTGAATGCTTGCAAGGGTGTTCTTGTTCAACCCCATGCCGCGCAAAGTAGTGAGGTCTGCTGCAAACTGCTTGATGGTCGCCAACCGTGTACGCATGGTGGCGATGATCGAGTCGCTTGTAGGGATTGACGCTTTCAGTGCGGCATCGTACTGAGTCTGTGCAGCGGTCAACTGGTCCTGAGCGAAAACTGCTTGCAACGAGTTCTTTCCAAAAATCGAAACAACATCGTTGTACGCAGATTGCAGGCCAATGAGGTTACTCACGATCTGCGGGTTCATCGGAGTAACTGGTGTGTTGCTGATATCACCGTATGACTTCAACGGGTCAGCAACAGCGTTTTGCATGTTGGAGTGCGCCGCTTGCAATCCCGCCAAAGTTGCTTTGTAAGAGTTCAACTTTGTTTGTGCTGCGGTCAATGACGCTTGCAACTTCTGTGCATACGCTTGTAGTGCTTGCTGCTCTTTTTGCCATGCCGCGGAGTTTGTTGCAGCGTTGGCTTTATGCTGGTTCGCGTATTTTGCGCTCTGGGAACTCATGCCCATGATCGCGCCAAACGCCACGCCTGCGAATGCTGCTAGTCCACCCATAGCAAGGATTAACGGACCCGCTATGGCTGCTGCTAGAGCCAGGATGGGGCCAATGGCTGCGGCTGCTGCGAGTACCAATGCAGCGATACCGCTCACCATCATCATTGCGGAACCGCCAGCGAAGAGGAAACTTCCAGCGGCGGAGAATGCTGCCTGACCCATAGAGAGAATGCCAAGGCCGGCATTTCCTCCACCCGCGTCACGCAACTTCTTCATAAGACCCTCGATAACGCCCAAGTCTTTCTTGACCTTATCGGTTGCCTTCGTGTCTACATCTACCTTCACCTTGGGGTTCATCTTCGAAACCGCAAGGAGTTCGGCCTTCAACTTTTCAAGTTCTTTAGTGTCGGCTGCAACTTCGACTTCGACACGCTTGCCCGACAGTTCCTTAATGTCCTTGTCGAGTTTTCTTACGGCCTTGTCAGTCTCAGTCAACTTTGCGATTGACTTATCGAGGTTCCGAATGAAGTTGAGAACGTCGAGGGTAGCCCGACCGCTTACTGTGTAGTCAGCAGACATACCCTCGACCCTCCCAAACCATCGTGGCTACTTCTTAGAAGCCTGTTCCTCGTAGTGCGCTTTGACCGCGTAGAACGCTTGCCACTCAACAAACTCTTTGTTCGAAAGCGGCTGCTTCACTCCTGTTAACAACTCTGCGACCGTCATCTTTAAATCCTGCGCTATAAAGAAGAGGGCGAACTTGTTGTTATCAAACAGGAAACTGGCGCTCTTCCTTCTTCACTGCCTCCTTGACCTCACCGGAAGCACCGAGAATGGCTTGCTGGATGCGTCCGACCACGAGGAACGACTTGTCCTTGAAGATTTCGTACTCTTCCTCGGAAACTCTCGGGTCCACCATGCCTGCCACAAACGAGAACTTCTCGACAAGATCAGTGTCAACGGTGTCTTCGCCAAACTGGTCCTTCACCGTTGCCTGCTTGCGAATAATGTCCATGTCGCGCTTCGTCAACGAACGGACGACAACTGCACCACCCCACTCAGGAACCTCGACCGTCTGCTCGCTTACGTCAGCGGCAGCCAGAATATCCTTCAAGGTGATGATGCGAACTGATGCAGTTGCCGTACCCACGGGAACAGGCGCAGTTTCAACAACAGCGTCCACTACCGTCTCGTCAATGTTCGTTTCAGACATTTCAAACTCCTACCTCTGAGTGTCAGTTGTTACTGAGCAACGCGAGTTACGTCGCCGGTGATCTGGAAGTTGACCTTCAAGGTGTTGTTGTCACCAAGAGTCGAGCCAACATCGTAAGTCTCGATGATGACACTGCCGCTGTACTTAGGGCCAAGACCAGCACCAATGCCACCTGGGTAATACTCAAAGTTCACCGCAGTGCCAGTGTTGTAAATGTCCCAAAGAATCTGGTCAATCACAGCGTCGAGCGGAAGTTCACCGCTCATCGTGCCGTCCTTCAAACCAGTGATGTACGTCTTGCTCGTCTTCTGGAACGTGGTCGTCTCAGCCTTGTCACGGGTAAGCGTGTCCGTGAAGTTTGAGAAGTACGTCGAGTAGTCAACGAGAGTTGACGGTAAAGCCTGCGACCCCAACTTGATTGCGGCCTTAGAACCGTGTGAAGCAGCCATTTGTAGTCACTCCCTAATCAGACTCGGCTGAGGATTGCAACGAAAGTTCCCGTTCCCGTGAATGAGATTCGGGTGTAACGGCGAATGGTTCCTGGCAAGAACAATCGCTGTGAAGAACGACCGGACGCAACCGAAATACTTCCACCAGCGATTGCGGCGAACGAAGAGTTGTCAGCACTGTCATTTGCGGTGACAACAAGTGAAGTTGCAGCAGTGGCGTGAACACTCAGGTACGCGCCGTTTGTGGTGCTTGTCACCACACCGTCAATGCTTGCGGTAGGAGAAGTCGAGTTGTTGAACGGCGAGTACACAAAACCTCGGACCATTCCACCTTCATCCGACATGTCCAACTTTGCAGTGATTGACGAAACGTTGCCAACATCGGTGTTAATCGCGTACTCACTTTGGATTGCATCCCATGAGTAAGCAGGGTTACCGAAAGAGGCAGCGACAGTGCATCCGGCAGGAACATATGACCAATAGGTTTTTGTTCCCGCGAAAAACACCTGCGTGAAAATGTCGTCATCTGCCCCCACAACACCGTCGAAAATACCGGCGAGAGAAACAGACAAATCCTTCAACCCTGGAATGTACGTCTTGGACGTTTTTCCAAAAGTTGTTGTTTCCGACTTGTCTCGGCTTCCGGTCCACGACGCGCTATTCAGGAATGAAGAGAGGTCGTAACCATTGCCAAGAACTGCGGCATTGGAACCATGCACAGCAGCCATTACGGAACACTCCCTTCAATGGCATCAGTGGCGGGGCTAGAAGTGGCCTCAGAGTTGTCAGGAGTGGTAAGTGGTGCATCGGGTAGTACAACAGTATCGGCAACCTCTACGGGTGCTTCTACTGTCTCAACAGTGGGCGTGTCAAGAGCAGGCTCTTCGACAACGGGTTCAACCACCAGTGCTGGCGGAATGTTTTCATTTGCCTCGATGCTTGCCATGACAAAATCGGGCAAGGGCCAAGGGTCACTTGCGAGTTGGATTTTTCCGTCCCGCAGTTCAAGTTCGACCGATGAAGCAGACATATCTGAGAATGTCCCACCGGCTGCAACTTCGACTTCCTCGCCCGTGACGGTTGACGGATACGCGTGACCCACGAGGGAGCGATATTCGGTACTGCCTTCTGCCTTGCTCTTAGGAGGTGTCATCCCATTTCCTTACTGACCTCGTAGTTTGTCATTACCCGTTCCAGATTCTTTGCGTCTGGGCCAATCTCAAAAGGCGATGAAACGGTTCTGACTCGGAGAAACCTAACCCCGCCAATCGTCTGATTCTTAATGGAGGTTAGCACTTGCATGATCGAATAGGACCAAGAAAATGCCGTCGCAATGTCTGAGTGTCGAACGGTGACTTGCAGACGTGGGTGCTCTTGAAGCAGCGGCACACCGAATGTCTCGGTCGGTGGAGTTCCACCGTATTGCAATAGGCCAACTGAGTTATCCGGTAGTTCTGGCAAATCGTAAAGGAACAGATTGCCAACAGTGTCGCCACTCGGGGCAGGCAAGTTGAGGAATGACAAAGTGCCATTTGCGTCTAGGTAATCACCTAGCAGTTCGACCATCATTACTTGAACACCTTCGCCTTCGCTTTATCTATTGCTCCGGCCAAATGCTCTGGCAAAGAATGTGATTCCTCGATTAGCGGTTGTTCCACAAACTTTGCTTGGGTGGGTGGCTCGTGACGGGCGCGGAGGATTTCGTGAACTGCGGCGGCGTAATCAACACCAACGCCATTAGTAGCAGCAGGGTCACCATACTCAACTGAATAGTCACGGTCACCGTTACGATAAAGAGTTCCAGTCGCTTTAAGTGCGCCGGTATCCACTGGTACAAGAATCTGCGAGTGGTCGAAAACCCTTTCCGTGCTGTTGTGCATTTCTTGGTCGAGTTCACGAAGAGCCTCTTTCTTGAACCGTTCAAGTTGCTTTTGCAACCGCTCGGTGTTTAGCGTGAAACCGTCAATAGGCATTATGAGAACCCCACTTCAATGTTGTGGAGTGTTCCGTCAGTGTCATAGTTCCGACTGATTGACGCGAGTGGACGCTGAGGCCAGTTAGCGGGAGAAGTCACGATGATTTGATCTTTCTCGTCAATGTCCACCGGAACTGTGCCACCGATAGGAATAGCCTTGATGTAGGCCACGTTTTGCATCGAGATATTTACGCCACCCGCATTTGACGTTTTCGTTTCTCGCACCGTGAGCAAGCATTTGTAGACACGAGAGTTTGAGCCAACCGTGTCACGACCGTATTTGTCCTTGCCTGCAAAACTCGTCACCGTGATTCGGTGAAGCATGAGTTCATCAAACTCGTCACCGATTGCCATTAGTCAGTCGCCCCCCATGTGTAAGAAGAAACGTTGGCGTTCAAAAGATTGCCTGCTGAGTCAATCGGTGCAGGGTAATCGAACTGACCAATGCCAAACATATGAGTGTCGGTGGTCTGAGTCATTTGCACCGTGAAACCAGTCTTACGACGGCGACGTTCACGGATTGACTTTGCAAGATCGTAGTAACGCTGCGCCATTTGCCCGTGCATCAAACGCAACGGACCAACAACCTTGTCTTCCTTACCGCTGTATCGAGCGGCGATTTGTTCTGCAAGATTTGCAGCAGCAGCGTATGGCTCTTGTGCTGTCTCGGTGAGCAAGTAGTTAATCTCGCTGTCGCTGCAAAACGGAGCAGACATATCCGTGTCGCCCACCATGAAACGAACGGCGTCAATCTTCCTGGCAGATGGGTCACCGGAGTAAGTCGCATATCCCAGAGCAGGAGAAGTAATGAGCAGCGACATGAAACCGTCGTTTGGAACTCTCAGATTCTTTGACCCCGTGTAGGTGAGGTCGAAGTAGGAAGCGTAAACACCGGCAGGGATTGTGGCAGTGTCCGTAGTCGTCCACGCATATTGCAGAACGCCACTCGTTGCAGGGTTGACAATCGTTGCGTTTTGACGCAGTAGTTCGACCGGCGTTGTGGCAAGTGTCTGAATGACAAACTGAGCAGTTGCACCAGTCAAGTCAATGACGGTGCTCCCCTGCGAGGCTGTGCGCTGGACAATGGGGAGTTCATCGCCCTGCCGAATCACAATGTCAGCCATGACTACTCTCCATCCACAATCGTTGCTGCCCCAGAAGTGCTAACACGGTTCGAATCTCCTGCCGCTCTGACTCTGGTTATACCACTTGACGCCACTCGATCATCGGAACTCTTCACTGCTGAAACGTCAGTTTTTGCTCCAACACCGTGAACTCGGATGAGCGTGGCATCCATATAAGGCAAGTTCATGTGCCCTGTAAAGAGTGCAGCGAAGTTCGGTACAACAGGGATTGGGTCACCCGTTGAGGTAATCGTTCCCGCTTGCTGAGAAATGACGGCAGAAATAATAGGAAGTACCGAGATAACTAGACCGCCACCAGAAACCACGCCCTGCTGTGCGCCGGTAACCGTGTCCCTACCAGGAATGACGTGGGTAGTGATTCCACTCGGAGTGACAACCCCTACTGTCCCCGTCGTCACCGTTGTCGAACCAGGAATGACCGGCGTTACGTCAACAACAACAGTGACGGTTCCACTTTGAACACCAACGACGAGTTGCTGATTTGGCACAACTGCGACGGGTGCATCAGTGGGTGCAACGGCTCCTTGTTGCTGACCAGTCACCGTATCCGTATTGGGGATGCGAGGAGTGGGAACGCCAACAGGAGAAATGGAGCCTACTTGTTGCCCCGCTACCGCCGTAGAGCCTGGAACGACGGTAACGGGGAGTCCAGTGGGAGCAACGGTTCCGTTTGTGGGGTTGCTCGATACGCCATTGACACTAGTGCTGTTTGGAATAACAACGATAGGTGCATCAGCAGCAGTGACAACGCCTTGTTGAATACCAAGAACAGTTGCCGCATTGTCAAAGACTGGAACTGGCTCACCAACAGGAGCAACGGTTCCCTGCGATTGACCAGTTGCAGTAGTCGAGTTCGGTTGAACGGCTACTGGAATCCCAACAGGGGACACCGTTCCGTTTGTGACAGTGCTACCAGTCGCGGTTGTTTGGTTCGGGATGACTGGAACATCAAGGCCGACCGGAGAAACTGTTCCCTGCTGAACAGCGATTACTGTTGTTGAAGCGTCAATGACAGAAATCGGTAGGCCGCTCGATGTGACTACACCTTGCAGGATTCCGAGCACATTTGTGGTGCTGTCAATGACCGGAACAGGAATGCCGATCGCACTGACCGTTCCAGCGTTTTGTCCTACCGCAGAAGTTGTTCCACCTTCGACAAAAACTGGAAGGCCGGTAGGCGTAACAGTTCCATTTGTCGGGCTAGAAGAAACTCCCGTTGCACTAGTCGAGCCAGGAATAACTGCAATCGGGGCATCGGTGGGGCTGACAATGCCTTGTTGCAGGGCCAAAACGGTGTCTGTGGCGGGTTGAACGTGTACGGGTGTCCCTGTGGGAGCAACCGTGCCCTGAGACTGTCCTACGGCCCCTGAAACCGCTGGCTCGACCGGAATGACGATTCCAGTAGGAGTTACCGTTCCCTGCTGTCTTCCGACAGAAGTTGTTTGACCAGGAATAACCGGAACATCTACGCCGGTAACAGTTATTGTCCCTGCGCCCTGACCGACCGCGTTTGTCGAACTCGGGTCAACAAAAACTGGCAGACCAGTGACGGTTACTGTGCCTTGCTGCAACCCCGTGGCGGTAGTGGCATTTGGCTCTACCGCGATAACAATCCCTGTCGGCGTAACTGTGCCGTTTGTTGCGCCACTGCTGACACCCGTAACCGTTGTCGAGTTCGGAATGACAGAAACAACTTCGCCAACCGGAGTGACGGTTCCAGAGACAGAAGTTGATTGTGGCAAAACCCACTGACCAACAACGGCCTTCGCGTTAGTGGTGGGGCTGAAAGTTCCAACCGGAAAGAAGACGGCATCAAGATCAAATGGTGTGATTCGGTTGCCAAGAGGTAGCGCCATTGTGGGCCTACCCGTTAGCGATTTCTAAAGAAAAGTCCGTAATGCCAGTAGAAGTCGAGTCTGCATTGTAAACAAAAAGCAATGCGGAAGTGTCATACACAATCGGCATACCAGTAACGCCAGGGCCGTGATTGGGGAGGATGGGAATAGTACCCTCACCGACCATTGCCCTACCACTCCACAAGCGGCGACCAACACAAAAGTTAACAACGCCAGTTGTAGCAACAGTTCCACCGACAATGACTGACTCCAACTTTTGAATACCCGAATCGCCAGAGGCAAGTTGGTACTGCTGGCATCGGTGAAGAGTCAAACCACTATAACTAGAAAGTTCTGCTGTTGCTGACTTTCCCGTTGTTCCCGCCTGATTTGTGTAAGTAACTGTGGCAGTAGTAGCAGTTGCCGATACAGCAGTAGTAACCCATGAGAAAAGTTCAAGGTTTGAGTAATCAGTGTTGGGCACTCGCGCAGCGTATGAAGGCGGCGTGGTGATCGTCGTTGTGGCAAGCGCAGTAAGAGGGACGCTGACGGCGTAAAGAAGATCGTAAATCTTCACAAACCCCGCAACGCCAGGACCACCGTGTACTCGGGTGAGGTATCCAGTATTACCAGCACCGAAAGAGTCAATGGGAGGGAAGCCTGTAACGGCATCCGTAGGAACCTGACCAGGGGTTGTAGCGAATGCCGCAGTACCCGCAGCAGGGTCACCAGTTGTAGTGAAGTTGACAAAACTTCTTTGGGCAACAGTGGTAACAGAAGAGGTCTTGTACCACTTGATGATCTGCTTGGCTGCCGCAGCGTATTGAGCGCCCGTTGTGATAGCCATTACCCGTTCGCAATCTCTATCTGGAAATCAGAAATACCACCAGCAGTGGAGTCGGGAACGGTTGTAATGAAAAGTGCAGAAGTGTCAAACACCTGCGGCATACCAGTCTTGTCAATCGTGTCAGCAACAGCAGCGTTTGTCAGAGGAAACCTGCCTTGCCACAATGGTCGAACAACGCACACGTTCACTACACCAGTAGTCGCCACGGTTCCACCGACCGTCACGGACTCGATTTTCTGAACACCACTGTCACCAGATTGAAGAGAAATCGGCACAATGCGGTGGATTGAAAAACCAGACAATGACGAGGTTGTGGCAGATGCTCGACCAGTTGTGCCTGCTTGGTTCGTGTAGTTCACCTGCAACGTGGTAGCCGTCGCTGACACTGCGGTTGTAACCCACGCAATGATGGACAGATTAGAAAAGTCTGTTCCACCAGGAACACGAGCAGAGTAAGACGGCTGACCACTTAGGGTATTTGTGGCAAGTGTAAGAAGAGAAATATTGACACCAAAAAGAATGTCGTAAATCTTCATTCTTCCGATTTGCCCATACCCACCCATGACACGAGTGAGGTAGCCGGTATTGCCACCACCAAAAGTGTTAATCGGTGGATACCCTGCAACCGTATCGTCAATGATTTGTCCAGTTGGCGTACCAGTGAAGACAACGGATGCAGGCGCACCAGGGTTACCTGGAAGTTGCACAGTGGCAAACTCAGTAGCCGCAACGGTAGTAACGAAGGTTGGCTTTTGATAAGTAATAAGTTGCTTCGTTGCAGCAATGTACCCATCGCTCGTGGTGATTGCCATACAGCATCACCCTTACGAGGCAGGAACCCAGAAGATCGGGTTGGGCGAGGTCACGGTCATGGTTCCACCGTTGTTTGCGGTCTGCGGAGTACCGGAGTAATCCACGTAGCACAGAACGGGGTTTGTCGCGGCAGTACCAGGAGTCGAGTCGTAGTAAACCGCGTAGTACGAAGTGAAACCAGTCGTCACAGAAGTCCATGCGGGAGTGGTCGCAGTAAGGGCCGTGATCGCTGAACCAATATTCAGCCACGTCACCGTACCGTCAGTGACCGTTGCGCCAACAGTGGTCGGCCAAGTCGGAGCAGCACCACCAGACGTGCCACCCACTGTGGCAACGTACAAGAAGCCGTTGCCAGCAGCAGGACGAACAACCGTACCGACCGTGTACGCAGTAGTGACCGCAGCAGCAGTACCCCACGAGTTAGCGGCAGTGGTGGCCCATGCCTGACCAGTAAGCGTGTTTCCACCAGCGGTGTATCCACCAGCAGTGGTTAGTTCGGTGTTGACCGCAACAACGTCCGAAACGAACTGCGCGGTCTGAACTAGAGAGGCAATCGAAGTGACGTTTGCAAGCAACATGCACTTCAAAGTGTCAGTGCCAAGATTCGCAAGTTTCTGACCAAGCGAAAGACTTGCCTTGGCGAAGATGTGCTGAGTGCCAGTTGCCATGATTTCCTACTTTCAGGAGAAGTTGGCGAGGACAGCAACGGTAGTCGTTGCAGTTGCCACTACTGAACGCACACGGTAGAACGGCGCGCGGATTGGGAAAGTCTTCACGACGTTCTTTGTCGTGCTGATGGTAGTAAGAGCGTCAGGAGTTTCCGTGTCGAAGAAAGTAGTGCCGTCAAATGACCACTGAACGTCAACAGTCACCGTTCCAGTAGTAACGGTTGCACTCACGCCGATAGAAAGATTGACCGCGTTTTCCAGAACAGAGAAAAATGGAGAAGTCACCGTTCCAACGTTTTGTGGTGCGGAGGCGATAACGGTGACGTTCTTTGGATTCGACACGGTTTTACCTTTCTAAGAAAAGCAAGAGGGTGGGGTCAAAGTCTCGGGCCTCGTCACCCACCCTCTTGCCGTCTGTGTTATTCGCTCGCGTTGAGAGCGTCGAGTGTTGCGCTTGTACCAGATGCTCGGAGTTCAGAGGCGATAACCTGCTTCAACTCAGAGTTGGCAACTACCTTGTCAAGAATCTGGTCAACCTCGTCGTCGGTGAGAGCGTAACCAGGAACGCTTTCGACGGGAGGAAGATCAGCCTTGATTGCATCGAGCGTTTCACTCGCACCAGTCGAACGGAGTTCAACGGCGATAACACCCTTTGTCTCGCTGTTTGCTGGCAGTGCGTCAAGAACAAGGTCAATCTCGTCTTCCGACAATCCTGACGTGTTCTCTTCGACCGCTGGCTCTTCTGGGGCTGCGTCCGTTACGTCCGGCGCGGCATCAGGAGCCACATCAGGAGTCGTATCAGGTGCGGGGGTATCCGTACCATCCACAACGTCAGACGGATTGCTCTGTGAGTCGTTCTGCGTTGTCGCCACTTGCCGTCACCTTCTTCTTGACTACTCGCTTTTTGGGTGCTTCTGCAACTGCTTCCTGTGCCTGTGAAACGAAACCACTCGCTGCACGATCTTCCGCGTGCTTGGCTTCCCATGCAGCGAGTTCGGTTTCGTCTACAAGTGCTGCGGCGAGTTGGCCCAAGTGAATGTAGACGTTCCGGTTCGGCCAATCCGCTGCCTCTGGCACAAGATCGCCAGGGTAACGGTCATTGACAAAACCTTCACTGTCACCAACTCGTAGAACAGTAACGGCTCTCCAAGTGTTAACGAATGCCATTTCTCTACCTCGCGTTCTAAGAAAATCTGCTGTCAGTCAGATTAGGAAACAGCGGTGGCGAACCAAGTACCGAGTTCAGGAGCGGTGACCTTGAACGCGTATGCCGCTTCGATTTCGATGCGGTCAGACGCAAGGTTTTCCATGCGGTACTTCTTGACTCGTCCACCCCAGGCGTTTGCACCCGCGTAACCCTGCCACGCGAAGCAGTAGCCAGCCGAAGGAGTCGTGCGCGATGGGTTCGGTGCTGCATAACCCATGAGCATTGACTTACCAGCGAGGAACGCGGTGGTCGGGGCCATGTCAGCCACCAACTCTTCATCCGTGTTCGTGGACTGGATGCCGCGAGCGACGTAGATGTTGTCAATACCAATCGCGGTGGCGATGATATCTTCGTTCAGGAATCCAGGCTGCGTGTACTGAACACGAGCGACGATTTCTGAGTGGTCAACAATCGCGTCCCAAACGTTCGGCCCCATGAGGACGAAGTTCGGCTTCAAGCCAGTGCGGAGACGGTAGCGCAAGATCGCCTTGCGGAACGTGCTCATCGGGCTTGAACCAGCCTGATCGAACTGGATGAACTGCGTGCCAGTCGGAGCAGAGGCAACACCAGTGACAACTTCGCCACCAGTTGACCATGCGGTGCTGACAAAGAACGTGTTCAGGAACTCAAGTTCACGACGGAGCATGGTCTGTTCCGTGATGAGTCGAGTACCAGCCTCGTCCAACGTGAACGTGTCGTCCTTGTTGCTGCGCGCCTGATCTTCAACGTCAATGTGAAGACCAAAGACCTCGGCGTAGTAAGTGTCACGCGTGAACGTCCACTCAACGCCAGGAGTCTCAGTGCCAGGAGCACGGCGAGCACTCTGCGTCTGCAAGAATGCACGACGACCGAACTTGTAGAAGTAGTCCGTCTGGAAGTCAACGGGCAGGATGGGGAAAATCTTCGTCGCAACGAAGTTTGCATCCTGTTCCTGTGAGTAGGCGATTGCGACAGTCGAGAGTTCCCGATTGACGTGCAGATCACCAGGAGTAATGTTTGGCATTTCTGTTTTCCCTTCTTACGTCTCTGGTGACTATGCGACCGCTGCGAGCGGCTTCAAGAGGACGGAAACGATTGTGCCTGCACCGGACGATGCGGTTTCACTGATGCCAACCGCGACGTTTGCAGCCTGCGTGTCAGTTGCCTGACCGGATGCGGTGATGTAGATGGGAACACCTGCGGCAATCGCCTTAGATGCCACCACCTTGACAACGCCCGTGATCGCAACCGTGGCTGCACGACCGGACGTGGGCTTGTTGAGCAGAACGCCAACAACCTTGTCCGTAGCAGCGGTGGGGGCAATGACGGTCGTGCCGCTCATCTTGACGAACGTGTACTGCAACGCAGACAGATCAGCGCCAGCAGGGTATGAGCGGTTAACGCCAACAATGTCAATAGCCATGCTTTTTCAGTCCCTTCAAAACTCAGAGTCAGGCGGTCTGACTGTCGCGGAGTGTGGGGTCAGACTTCATCAAGTGGACCTCGGCCTGCTCGATGGTCTTGAACTGTCCCTTTTCGACCAGTTCAGCAGCGGCCTTGGCGCGCTTCTCAACGACAGTGAGGACTTCGCCCTCACCTGGCTTACCAAAGGACTTCATCACGCCAGATGCCTTGGCGTTTTCGTTCGCAGCGGTGAGCGTGTCAATCATGGCGTTGTACGCCGTCTCGTCACTGCTCAGAGTGCGAAGACTCTTTGCAAGGGCCTCCTTGTCACCAGGAACGTGAGTGAACGACTCAGCGATGCTCTGGTACTTGGCAACCTCGTTGTCCTCAACGACCTTTGCGGCGTTCTTGACAATCTCGGCAACCTTCGGGTCGAGACCCTTGAAAATGTCTTCCTGCGAAGACACGCCTGCGGCACTTTCCAACTCACCGATGTACTTGGCAACGTCGGTTGGAATATCGAGGCCGTCAAGCGCGGTGGGGCGAGTTGGTGCTGACATGACTCCACCTTCCGTGGCTGACTTAAACAACTCTGACAGTTCTGAACGAACAGCAGATGCCTTGTTCCCCGCGTCTTTTGCAACGGGGGTTTTTCCTGCGAACCACTTTGTAACTTCCGTGTCCATGAGGGTGTTGAAGTTCACCATCGTGGCCTCGTAGTCAGTGGCGGAACTCTTTGAAACGTCACCCGAGAAAATCTCGGTGATTGACTTGGCGAACTCAACCGCGTGACTGGCAACCTCAACTGCAATGCTGCCGGTTTCCGTGGGAGTGTAGTTCTTCTTCACGACCGGAATATCGGAATCTTCGTCCGACTCATCCTCGTCGTCTTCGCCTTCGTCATCATCTTCGTCTTCGCTGCCGTCGTCCTCTTCATCCTCTTCATCGGAGAAGTCAACGTCGTCAGGGTCATCCCCTTCGCTGTCTGCGCCGTCCTCGGGAGTCCCCTCCACCGCAGCATCCAGATCGGCGTCCGTCGCGTCATCCGGCAAGGCTTCCTTGCGAACAATGATGAGCGACTTCTTGATGTTCTCGCTGCCGCACTTCGCGCAATGCGAGTCTTGGCGGTCAACCTTTGCGCCACAGTCAGCGCAAGTGCGGTCGCCCATTTTCTTTTCGACAACCTCTCGGGTCTTCACTGCGCCTCCTGGCTTTTGCTTCAACAAAGCGATTCTGGCTCCACGGTTGTCGCCAGCGTCAACAAATGAAACACCGTTGTACGACATACGTGAGAGACGAGTTCGCTTATTCACGCCACTCATCATGCCTCCACTACGGTTCGGTATCCAGTTCCCTCGACAGAAAACATCGGGTACTTACCACTCTTAATATCATGCCAAAGGGCGGAATCGTGGACTTTCAGCCCAATCCACCAAGCGGCGTCGGGAAGGGATTCCTGAGGAATGCCCATTGCTGCCTTCTTTTCCTTCGTGATTGCGAAGGATTCAACCATTGTGGCAACGCCCTTTTTCAAGTGCATTAGCCCACCGTCACGGGATTGCAATGCGTAGTCATACGCCGCTTTCTCCACGTCTTCGGGGTTGTCAATGAAGTCACCTGAGTGGTCAGTTTGCACGTTGCCATTTGCGTCAATAGCGAGCGTGGCGTAACCAAAGGCGATTTGCAAGTCATCGTCCCGCTTCTCGATCTTGAAACGGACTCCCTCTTGCTCTTCGTCAAACGCTGCCTTGTAGAAAGCAATGGCTTCTGCTGTTGGCATCGAGCGACTAGCGATTCGGTAGTTGACGAGTCGTGCTTCATTAAACGCCGCATTATGTGACTTGCCTCTGCGACGCAAAGACAGATACCGCTTGATTTGAGTGTTGTTCATATCAGTAAGAACCGAGTTCATTTGAATAGGGTTCAAACCGAGAGATTCAAGGTCTGGGTGAGAGGCACGAGTAACAGCGTAGTAGTGGGCCATATCGCCAGTAAGTTGACGGTAGTTCGACTGATGACGCCACACCTTGCCCGTGTACCGACTCTTTCGGTTCGCCTCTGTTGCAAGAGCGATTTCCTGCTCATTCGGACTTGGGTTGAAACCAAGGGGTTTTAGGCGAGTGCCCTGTGACGGTAGTGACTTTGCCTTTACTGGCTTGCCACGGTTTGCTTTCAATGAAGCGGCAACGTCTTTTACAGAAACCTGTGTCTGAGTGTCAAGGTGGCCCATGTTGTTGTCAGCACGCCAACGTTGCTGGCGCTCAATGGTGTATAGGACTTCGTAAGCAATGCGCCTTTCCTTGTCATTTCTACTTAACTTCACATGCTTTGATGCAAGGGCACGAAGTTCAGACAGTTGGTTTTTGTCGAGTTTGTTAAACTTTTCGAACTGCTTTTCCCACGACATAGCGGTAATACCAGCCAGCAGTTTGCGCTCCGATGTAAGTTTGTCGCCTTTGTAGCCATACAGAGCATCCAACATGGTCTGCGCGTCTGTGTGTGCGGATACTTGGGAAGCAGTAAACGGCTTCTTACTGCGACCACGCTTTGAGTCAGCAATGACCTTATTGGGAACAGCAACCTTTTTGCCGTTCACCGTGGCAGTCTTTGAACCCCTTGAACTACCCCGAATCGGCTTGGGGTCATGCGCGAGGTGTCGCTGCAATGCCGCCTTCGCTGCACTCTTTGTCGAGTACGTCTTGATTGGGGTTTGCTTTCCGTCCACAAACAATCCGTGGCGACCGTCCTGCAACTCCCAGACTCCCGCTTTCTGGTGCTGAGATTTTGAACCGGCCTTAATCCACCGTCCGTGCCACCCGCGAAGTTCGTTCGACACGTCCCAATGGGCTTTGCTGACGGGAGTACCGTCCAACTCTCCAAGAAGACCGGCGATTTCTTCGTCGGTCAGGTGAAGGCGCTTCCCCTTAGAGACGTGCGCTTTCACTTTCTTGGCCTCCCAATCCGCAATAGCGGCACATGCTTCGGCTTGATGCTGTGGCTTGACGTGCTGAATCCCGTGGTAGTTCAAGTCACCTGTACCACACATTCGGCGGCAAGCGTTGACCGCAACCGCAATGGCGTGTCCGATTTCCATTCCCTTTTCGTAATGCAAGTGCTTGGCGATGCGCTCGATATACGAGGGAAGTCCACCGGCATTCTCGACCCAGTTATCGTGCTTTCCTGGGGAACGCTCCAATGACGGGAGTGCTTTTGAGTCCACCATTGTCATCCCCGCCTTGGGTGATAGGGCTTAACGGATTCTTTTACCACTGACCAGTTATCCACGTCATCTGTCACAACATACGCGGTAAAAGGCTCCACGCCAAGAATAGGGTTACCGGAAACGGTGTGTTCCGAATAGATGCCCACCACCCGCTTTGGGTCATTGCCTTCTCCCGCGAGCGTGACAGCACTAACGGTGTCTCCTGGCTTGACGGTCATCACTTGCCCCTTCGACCCTTGGCGCGGCGCAGTTGGGCTGCGTAAAGCCCTCCCACGTTGTCCTTTGCCATGATGCGACGGTAGGACGCGGGACTCATTACGTCGCGCAACTTCACGATATTGACGAGCACTTGTTCTAGGTATAGATGGGCGTTCTCAGCGTCGCCAATGGCCTTTTGTCCCCAAGCCCTGTTGCAATCCTTGTGAGACGGCGCGAGATTACCCTTCACGTCGTACCGTCCACCACCCTTGGCAGGATTCAACTTCTCTAGTTCGAAGTTGGATACAGAGTAGATTCGACGTGCCTTAGCGGTACTCATGCAGTGAACGCAGACCACGTAGGGCTTTCCGTTTTCGTCAATCTGTTGCCAATCTTCAAAAACTTGCGCCTTACGCTTTCTCTGCCCGCTAGAGTTCAGTCGAGCAATGCCACGTACTTTTTCTCGCTGTGCAGCACGGCGCTCATCACTGACGTTTGGCGACTTGTATCCAGTACCAAGTTTCTTGCGAATGTCACCAATAACCGTTACGCGGTCCTTGAAGGCAACAGAACCATCTAACTGTGACACGACGCGGAACTTTTTCCTGTCCTCGGGGAACGTCATATCAAGAACCTTGGAGGGCTTTGCACTTCCTAGCAAGGCGATTTCTTCCTTGGTCGCCACGCTCGGGTTGTTGTAAATCTTTGCAAGTCTCGCGTTTGTGATTCGCCCCTTGCCCTTTTGCATACTACGAATGTAAGTAGCCTCGCCAGGGTCAAGGTAGTAGCCACCCTCTACGAGAAGCCGAGAAATGATGACCGTCCCGTTTGCCGTCTTGTTAGAAGCAGAATCGGGGCGTCCTACATGGGCGTATTCAGCGGGACTCAGAATCCCGTTGTCAATCGCACCGTTGAAAGGAACGCGCGGGTACTCAATGGAAAGATTGTTTGGCTTTCCAGGTACATGCTCATCGTGAACAATGTGCTTGCCGCTCTTTGGTGTACGAGTCCAGCGACCGCGCCAGTCACGAATCTCACTGGTAACGTCCCAATGCTTTTTGCGAATACGGTAGCGAGACTTTTGCAACTTTTCAGATGCCGTCTGAGCGCCACGTCCAACGGGCTTACGCCCACGGTAGTCTCGCACGTTTAAGTCTGCGGAAGGAATGCTGCTGATTCCCTTTGGCTGAAGGTGCTTCAGAAGTGCATTGTGCGCCTCGTGCTTAGACTTCCATGCTGGACGTACACGGACACCGTTGACATATACGTGGAAAACTCCTGGCTTCATGCGAACGATGAACGCATCATGCTCGGGGTAACGCCAACCCTTAAACGGCTTCGCCCGTGGCTGTCCAACCTCGTAGGCAGGAATGTCAACAATGGGCGTAACCTTTTGCGGCGCAACAATCGGACGGTACTTAGTTGGGTCCGAGTCTTCTTTTTGGCTTCTCAAAAGTGACTGGTCATTGTGATAGAACGCGTGCCAGTAGGTATCGGTGGGGTCGAATCCCATTGACTCTGCCCAACGACCGGCCTCTTGACGCAAGCGAGCAACACGCTCTGCATTTGTTTCTTCACCCGCTGGTGGGAAGTAAATGCCGAGTTCCTTCTGACGCTCAATCTCTGCTGCCTTGGCTGCTTCCTGACGCGCTTTGTAAGCGTCTGCTGCTGCACGATCAGATGCTTGCTTGGCGTTGTGGCGTGCCTTGCGCTGCTCTGAACCTCGCACCATTGAGTCATGCTTCGCTTCGGTCACAACAGAAACGTCACCGTTGAAACTTACCTTGACGTACTTGCCACGGTTCGGACCCTTTGTTGCCTTGAACAAGATTCCGTCGTTGCGATCAGTCCGAGTAGAGATACCCGCATCCCAACCGCGAGCAGGAATACTAACGATCTGGTTTTCAATGGTGTAACGAACGCCTCGCTTTACCTCAACGATTTTTCCGTTTCGCTCAATGTATCCAGGGACGTTCTTTCCAGTCACCCGCTGATTGGTCAATCCAATGCGCGAGATAGTCGTTGTCGTTTCCTTGTGCGGCACAGGGAAGATGACGTGAACACTGCGACCACCGTGACGCTTGACTTCCTCTTCCTGCGCTTTGGTGACAGTCGCACCAGAGTGACCGTGCCATGTGAGTTTGCGGCGCTGGCGTGAAGTAGGGATGAACTGCTTGGGGTACATGACCTCCTTCATCGCCTGTTCAACCGCTACCAAATCTTGAACACTGAGTCCCGTTTGCTGTGCGCGCTGCTCACGGTATTGCACAGAAATAGAACTCGGCTTTGCCGTACTGCTTTTCTTTCCGATTCTCAAAACAAACAAGGCATGTTCAAGATGCTTGTCGGTGAAGTATTTATGAGCGAACTCGTTTGCAGGACGAATATTCTCAACAAGCATCTGCGGGAACTCAGTGTGCGTTGCTGCGACTTGCGCGACCTTGACTCTGCCGCTACGTGGGTTCTTGGAGCGCGCTCGGAAGTTACCGTGGCTCTCTTCATGCAGTCGTCGCAAAGCGTTTTTGGCAGAACTTAACGACGTGTATTCCGCGACAGGAGTTTTACTGCCGTCTAGGTACAGACCGTGAACCTTACGAGTTACCCAACGCCCCGTTGTCTTGTCGTATTCAAGCGGTGTTGTGTCACCCGTGTAAGGGTCAGCGTTGGGGATGACCTTGCCAGTCCTGCGATTGACCTTTGGCTTACCAGGAGTTGCGTCCCGAGTAAAGACCGCAGCAGTTCTATTGGGGCCGTGTGAACCCAACTTAATCCACCGACCATGCCAACCACGCGGGTGAAGTTCCTCGCTCCACTTTGCTTTGAGGACTAGTGCCTTCTTTTTGCGCTTGCGTCGCTTGCTCTCCGTGCCAACTTCCGCTGGAACGTGCAAGTCATCAGGGGTCACGTTTGGCATTTTAATATTCCGTCGTCACTAGCATGAAACAGCGGCATCGAGGGTGGAACGGTGGACACTCAAACATTCCATACTCAGTATCGAAGTCGTCGTTCAACTTTGCGCTAACACCGTCGAGTACGTCGCAGTAAGTACACACTCTGTCGTCACGCCTTGTGAGAATGACCTTACGGGCGTTGCGGGGAATGCGACCTGCATCCTTGATCGTCTGGTCATAGAACGTCACATCTTCTTGCGCCTTACGCACATCTTCATTTGCGCGCCACAATGCAAGCAATGATTGGTTGACCGCTCGGTTTGTCTCGGTGATCGCAAGCAAGTTTGATCGTGTCTGAATCGCGCTCATTGTTTTACTTCTCAATGCAGACTTTTCAGTGGAGGTCTTTGCTCGCTGGTGCATCTGCTCGATTGCTACCGCCATGCGTGGGTCAAGACCGTTTGCCTGAGCGATTCGACGGCGACGTTCCAATGCTGGAAGACCAGGAGGGACAATGAGCGACACGGCATGTTGCGCTGCACTGTTATCGAGCGTCTTGTCAATCCCGTTGCAAAGGTTTGTCACCGTGTCTCGATAGACAGGGTTGAAAGGGTTGAACTCTAGCCCGTAAAAGTCAGCGGCGTATCTGCACGTTGCAGTGAGAATGTTCGCAAGCACTGGCTGGATTTTCACTGAGTACGGTGGCGGGTTAGTGAGTGCTTTCGTGAATGCCAAACGCATTGCAGGCTCGTACTGAGTGGAAATCGCGTCGAGCGCGAACCACTTCTTAGTCGAGAGTGCATTTGCGCTCTTGGGCATTTTCTTACGCCTTCGTATTCTGCTCTGCTGCTACGGACTTTGTGTTGCGTCGAGAGTTCGGAGGGAGTTTCGACTTCACCGGACCCGTTGACTTTGTGGGCGAGCCTTTCTTGGTGGCTGGATTCTTCCCTGAGACGACAACGGCGGGTGGGGCTTGTGGAGGTCCACCTGGATTCTTTTGCTGGTCCTGTGCCACCGCTGAGGCCGCTTTGGACTGTTCCAGTTGGGCGCGCATCTGCTCGTCCCGTAGTTCCTGCTCTTGCGGCGTTGAATCCTCGGGGATTGGTCGAGTCGGCATCTGTGCATAAGCACGGAACCAGTTTTCCAAATCCGCGTCGGGGAAAAGTTGTGCGCCTGCACCCGCAAGTGCCGAGACAAGTACAGACATATCCGCGAGAGACGGCTTCTGAATATCGTCGTGTCGGAACTTTGGAAGGTTGTCCTTGATTCCGTTGAGCGCAAACAACCGTGGCACTGCGTAGTTGTTGAGAACGTCCTGAATCCCGTCCATCCATGTGCCCAATGCTGCTTGGAACATGCCGGTCTTCGTCAGGGTCATTGCATAGGAACCGTTTGAGTCATTTCCAATGAGCAAAAAGTCTGCGAGTACCACCATTGCAATCTGCTGGTTGTAACGCTGAATGATTTCTGCCGTTGAGAACTGTCGTGTTCCACCAGAGTTAAGCAACTTGAAAGTGTAAAGTTCATTGCCTTTCTCATCCCACGCTTGCGGCCAGATGACACCCTCTTGCTGATCGCGTCGGACGTTCTTCACCGTCTCGACAATCGAAGCGAGCGCCTTCTTGTCGTCATCGCTTGCATCGTCACGCAGCATTTCGGCAGGAACTTGTGCGAACGGTAGACCCGCCAAGTCACGCTCGACGCCAACGCCTTCAATCTCTTGAATGCGCTTCTTGTAGTAGTACGGGATATACGCGTTGCGAAGGATGCTCCGGCCTTCTGGGTTGTTCTTCCTCGACTGAGTGCGGAACAGCAGTGACTTCTCAATCGGGATTGTCAACTCTTCGTAACTAGGAGCGGGGCGCTGAACAAGACCGGCGATACCTCCGTCTTCGGGGTCGAACAACCACCGTTCCCATGAGTCCTGTGCGCGAGGGTCGAACTTACGCCAACCGATCTTTCCATCGTCGTACTTCGACTTGTGGAAGTCGGGGCCGTCACCCTCCATACCCCTGCGGTACTTGTAAAGAATCTCGTGCCATGACCAACCGTATTGGAGGAAGGAAAGAATCTCCGAGATAAGGTCAGGCCACGTCATGCTCATATCGTCCTTGCACTCTTCCAAGAACTTCGCGTTCTCTTTCGAGGCATCGGTGTCATCGAACGGGTCAACAAACCAGTTGACCTTCCGCAAGAACATTTCAATGGCGAAAAATACCGCGCCAACAATCGGGTCATTCTCGCGCATTTCTTTCAGTGCGCGGATACCCAAGTGGCCTCGTAGTTCGGTCAGGAACTCTTCGTTGACACCCCACCCGTCCTGTCGCAAACCGCTACGTCCGATTTGGGCCATGCCGCCCTGGAACATCTGACCGGATGCAGGGACGTTTGCCTTGGCAATAGGGGTAGGGTCACCCGTGGCAACAGAGGGTGGGTTCCCTGTCTTTTTAGTCGAGGGCGTAGCCATTTGTGCCGACCTTCCAAGGCGAGTTCTCGCGCTTCATATCTAGCATTACGGGTGCTGCCACACGCTTCCAAGTGTTCCTGAGCGACCACGCTAGCATTCCCGCCGCTATTGAGTCAGGAAGGTGACCGTTTTTGCTTGAACCATAGAGGTCATCCGGCGTGGCGAAACGGTGCTCGTCGTATGCCCAGAGGATGCGAGGCGCGAGGATTTTGCCCTGCTCGATTCCCGAAATGTAGTCGTTGACCATATCGGATTTGTTGCGCCCACCAATGGTGATTGCGTGAACGTCCTGTGGCCTTACTCCACGGGGAATCTCGATGAAGTCATCCACCACGCCACCAATACCCGTGGCATCGTGAGCGACCTTTCCACCGTACTGACGTAGCCGCTCATTGAGTCGAGCAATCATGGCAGGCCAGGGACGGCGGTTGATTCTTTCAAACGCCACAGTGCGCCACGGTTCCTCTGTCGCGTCGAACGTCCAGATCACGGTGAAGTCTTTCGATTTTGCCCAGTCAACTCCGGTGATGTAATCGCGGTCATCACGAGGCGCTTCTACCTCGATGTACTTGCCCTCGTCACCACTGGCTACACCGAACTTCGGGTTGAACATGAAGTCAACTGCTTGCTCCTGAATGGCACGGCCCTTGAAGGACGGTTCCTGCAAGTCATACTCTGCTTCCCACATTGCGGTGGGAATCTCTCGCCGCTTACGTTCAACCTCATCAGGGTCAAGCCAACCGTCTACCGGATTCATTGACTCGCGGTAGCACCATTCGTAAACGGGCCACCCTTCCTCTTCGGCACGCTTCAACATCGTCGTCATCGTGCCTTCTGGGTACTGGTGAGTTGACGACATAACGGTATTTGTTTCAAGCAGCACACCGTCTTGATTTTTCTTACGCATTGGCTGGCCCTGTGCCGACTCCAAAACGTTCAAGTCCATTTCGTCAATCTCGTCCATACGAAGGCGCTGAGGGTGAGGACCACGGACGGATGCAGTTGACGCCATAAGAGTTCGTGCCTTTGCTCCATTTAGCAAGTAGGTGTCGAACTTCGTTGGGTCTTTGGTGAGCATCTTTTTGGGCGCTCCACCGTACTGCCATGCCTCTGTCATCGTTTCGTGAACACGCTGCGACTGAGCACCGGAACCACCGAGGATAGTAACGAAGGCTCCAAGCCCCACAAGTTCACTCATGCCAAGAATCGAGAGCAACTGAGTCTTGCCCCCGAACCCTCGTGATGCCTTCCATACACAGACAGGGTGGCGAGCGAAGTACGCATCAGCGAATGCCCTGAACGGTGGAATGTGATTGTGACAAACTTTTGTGTTTGGGATTGTCACTCCCCAAGTAGCCCTTACCCACCACCACAGTTCAGCGTCCGTCTGCGGCCACCGTTGCAGAATGAACTTCTGTCCGGTCGGTTTGATGAGTTGAGACATTGCTACCCCTTTGTCAGAAGTGGGAAGACAGGCGCAGGAAGATCATAGAGCGTCTGACAACACTCTCCCATTCCTTGCCCCGCTGAGGTAGTAACGGGGTTGAACGCCTGCCTTCACCACACCAAGAACACACTCAACCTCTAGTCAGAACTTGCTCGTCGTTGTACCACGTTAAAGCCCTCGTCGCTACGTGGTACACAGCGTTCACGAACTCTGGGTGCAGACTTGCGCCTGCGAAATCATGTGCGGTGGGTGTGTTGTTTGCCCATTCAGGGTGAGTGTGAAAGAACCCTAGAACGGTCATCCCCTGATCGGTCGCAATCTGAGCACAGGCTTCGTAATCGTCCTGTGTTATCGCGTAATCACGTTCAGGGTCGGGCGCTGCATTAGAACATTCAAGAACATATGCGTTCTCGTTGCCGCTTCCCCACACTGCAATGACACCACAGCGTTCGTAAGAAGTGGCCTCCGTGAAGTCACCAAGATTCACAATCTCAGGGAGTCTCACGAAGGCCACTTCTCAACGGCTCTTAGATGTTGACGAAGTTCTTGCTGACTTGGTTCAACTGAGCAGAGAGGTCGGCGTGCTGCTTCTTGGTCAACTTCTTGCCAGGAGCAGCGGCCTTAGCAACCGCACGAATCTTCCGCATTTCAGCGGGAGTGGCGATGCCCTGCGCGCGGTTGAGCAGACGGTTGGCGCGACCACGCGTACCAGCAACGGAACGCGGGTTGGCCTGTCCACGACCAGCACGAGGGTTCGAAGCAAGCGTGCGGCCAGGACGACCGGCGCTGCCCAACTTGTCACCCGAACCGAAGGATGCAAATGCACCCTCGTAGTTGGTCGGGTGAATCGCGGGGATGAGTGAACTGCGGCTCATCGGGGTCAACCTCCTTCGGTAACGGGGCGTTTATCCCCACTTTGGGGCGCTCTCGCTACCACAAAACTGTTCACACACACACGCTTTTGTCAATCGGACACGCTTGAACGCTTTATGACCTTCTTTTTTGGAGCGGAAACTGCCTTTCCACCGTGGACCTGCTGAACCTGCTGCGTGTTAATCGTTGCACCCGAGTTCAGATATTCACGACGGCGAGCAGTTCGGCTTTGGACGCGAATAACCTCGCAATCGAAGTCGGCACGTTCCACAACCTCGTCAGCGTCCGTGTGCCCATAAATGATGATGCTCTTGAATCCCAGACGATCTTCTGCCTCTTTCAGCAACCGCGCTTTCTGCCGGATGAAGTCTTTGTCTCCCCGCGCCATTTGCGCCTGTGCTGCCACGACGGGAGCACCGTAGGGGATGCCAATGAGGGACACGTCCAAAACGTCCTCGTGTCCACCCGTCTGAATGTCGGGGATTACTTGAATACCCGCCTCTTGGAAGTAGCGCGCAACGTACATCGAACGATAAGCGGCATACACCCATAGAGCGACGGGCATTTCTCGCGCGATTGTGTAGTTCGGCATAATCGCGTATTTCATGCCAAGGTTCAGCATCTTTTTTGTGTTCTTTGCAGGGTCAAGATAAACGGGGTCAAAGTGAAAGTCGTCCGTGTAGAAACAGGCGATTGCATTTGACCAGTTGACCCCTCGACTTCCCGCGTGCCACACCGTCAACCAGTGAATGCTCGGGTCGGCCTCTTGTCGTTCAAGGTCGAGTTCGAAACCCGCCCAAGTGTCAATGGGCTGTGGGCATTCCTTTGGAATCATGTCAATGTCGAGTTCGGGAATGTCGTAATCGAGCGTTGACTGGAAAATAACGCCGTTGGCAAGGTCAGCGATTCCTGGCATATCGTCTGGTGCATCGGTGACGTTATCCACGTCCCCAAACGGGTTGTCTTCCTTCGCCTGCTCCATCTTTATAAGACGGCCCAAGGTGTCATCGGTGTAGGTAGTACCGATAAGACTCCCACCCGCGTCTTTGATATCGAGAAGCAAGTTGCCAAGAATCGAGTCATCGTAGGTGGACCCGTCAGACGAGCCGTTGTCTGCCAGCACGATCTTGTTGGCAGCCATATCGTCTACGTCTACCCACGCAACCTCAATGGTCTTCCAGCCAAGAGACTTAGCGGCCTTCCACGTATGGTTTCCACCAAGGATTTCTCGCGGTCGTCCGGTGAGCGTTCCCACGTTCACACAGATCGCCTTGAACATGAGGTTGCTCTTCAATGATTCGGCCACCTTTTCCACGTCACCCTTGCGAGGGTTTTTGTGGAACGGATTCAGCGTGTCAATGTCCACCGTTTCATACTTGATGATGATGCTGTTGCCCTTTGTGGGAGCAGTGGCCTTTTTCTTGACGACTCGCTTCACTTCGACCTACCTCTAAGTCGGGCCTTCAAATCTATGGCGTGCCAACCGAACATATTCACTGCGCCAGCGTCAATCAAGTCCTGATCTTTACCGGCATGTTCAATCAGAGTAGGCCATACCTCTGCCATTCGTACCGCAACCTGATCTTTCGGAATGTTCCCCTTGCCGCACACACGCTTCTTCCAACTCTGGTTATTCACGAGGAAGAAGGGCGCATTCAGCCTTACCGCTGCTGCCATGAGTGCTCCACCCACCTGTGCTTGCACGATGGTTGCACGCGGCCCTCCTACCCCCATGATTGGCGCTTCCTGGTACACGTAAACCTCGTTGTCCGTCGTCTCTCTCTCAAAGCGGATTGTCTTTGTGAGGAAGTCGAAGGCCATTGCTGCTCCCTTCGCATGGTCGTGAGGGAGTTTCGTTTTGAAAATGAAAGGCGTGTCTCTATCCACTGAGCGAGTTAGAACTATCGCTATCTTCACGCTCGATGGGTCTATACCCACTACCGTAATCCCGCTCATTGGCTTCCTGCCTCAGATAGTGTGCGACTTGCTTCCGCTTCTCTTTCAGTTTCTTTTCGCTCTGCATCGCATTGAATGTCAAGAAACATTCCTTTGGGTCAAGGCGCTGCAATAGGTGAGTAGTTGCATCGTACAGTTCAAGCAACATTTCACGGTCACGATTCATTTAGATCACCACCGGATTTGATGGGCGAGAAACTGTTGCCCAATGCTCGTCATGTTGCCCGTGATGAGTAGTCCGAAGAGAGCCGCTGTGGAATGCGTCGTTGATTGCAGCATCCGTCGCCGCCCTACATCTGATGCACGCCACGTAAGGATGGGCAGACTTCTCGACCGTCCATTCCTTACCGTGGCGCTTCACCACTGTTGGCTCTACATCAAACAGGCTCATGTTGTCCCTCTACTTGGAAAATCCACTCGACCCTGACACCGTTCCAGTTCTCGTCAGTGACACCTGAGAAAACTCGGTCATAGTGCTCAAAGTGTTCGCCGTCTTCAATGGCGTACTCACAACCTTGGCACTCTACCAAGCGGTATCGCATTTCTCGCTTTTTCTCATTAGTCACAACAGCGTTTGGAGCCTCAGAGTACAACTTGTCCAGTGCCATTTTGTGAACGTCAAAAGTGCTCTCATAGTTACTGACGTTTTCAATGGCCTCTCGACTTATCTCGATCATCCACCCGTACTCGGTCATGCCCCACGTACCCTTGCGTCAACACCAACCACTGCTTCCTTCTCCACCATCGCCTTGCTTGCGTCTTCACGGTAGATCGCAAGGGCAATGACAGCGTAGACAGCGTTATCGAGAAGTGTGTCTTCAACTGCTTCATTGTTCGGGTTTTTGAGCCTTCCGTTTGCACGTAATGACGTGATGCGAGCGAGTTTCTGGGAGCAGTTGAACAGGGCACTCATCCAACGGTTCTCGAAACCGGCAAAGTTTGAAGTCGAGTTGAAGTTGCTAAAAATATCATTGTCCAGTGCGTAGTCTCCACGCTTTGATCGGTTAGTTCTCACCATTGGAATCAGTGCGGCTTCAAACGGGTCGCTTGAATCGAGGTAAATAGCCTCACTGCTTGCTGGTTGCGCTGAAAATGGCATGTTCTTAACCTTCCCTGAAAAGGATGCGAGTGAGAGTCAAGTCAATCTCGTGTTCACCGTTGTCGGGATTGCGGCGCACTTCGATTGCACTGACCAATGTGGAAATGTCGAGCGTTACTCCGTCGTCGGAAACCATGAGAATCTTTGTGTCGTCACGCAAGGCGTAGTCGTTGGGCTTTTCGTTAATGAAACGCAGAGTGGTCTTACCCTTGCCCACCACCACTTGACCGTTGCCATGCTCAGTGCTCGGCAAGACGACAATCTTGCAGCCTTCCACAATGCACTTCCACTTGTTGTCGTCCTTGTCGAACGCCATGCGCCCTTTGTGCAAGGGGCAAGTGAACTGCTTTGCAGGCTTCGTCTTCACTTGGGTCGTCACGATTTTCTTGTCAGGAGTTGCCACGGTCAATCCAATCTGTTGTGTAAGAGGGTGTGGAAGAAGGGTGTCATCAGCGGCAATCGGCATTGCCCCACCTTGGGGAAGGGGCCACCAGTTACCGTTTTCTTGTCTGTATAGGTTTTCGTATGGCCTGAACGTGTCACGAGAAACCATCGGCCTTTGCCCAAGGTTCCCCACAAACTTTCCGGCATGGTATCTCGGATTTGATCTAGCAAGTGGTGAGTGCATCCACCACAAGCGGAAGTAAGAGAAGTCACCGAACCGCAAGTTTGCTTGCCTGTCTACTTCCTCGATGACACTCAATGTCTTGATACGCACGTCTCTTTCGATCAGTGACCAATCAGGACTAGTAGCGACGGGTGCTGTGCCGAGAGTAACAACGGCTCTGCTTTGAACTTCCTCAAACAGAGTCACCGTGATTACTGCTTCAATGTTGTCAACGATTCGCACGTAATCAGCGTCGCCGTTTCGTAGGTACACGTAAACCTCAGACTTGTACCCAGGAGCGGTGTCACCGTTAATGCGGCTAGAGATTGCGAGCGATGCGCTCTCAGCGACTTGACCTCTGATTCTTATGCCGCTTGGTGTAAGGAAGTCGGTACTCACGATTCACGCCCTGACATTTCATTGTCAAAACGCATCTTCTCTGCGGTGACACGACGGCTACCCAACTCCGCTGCACTCTTGGCAAGTTCCTTGAACGACCGGATTTCTTGTGTGCGAATCTGGTTGTACGGACTCGTCTTTGCGATGAATCCTTCCCTTTGCCCTGCAAGGATGATCTGCTCTAGTTCACACGCGCGAGCAAAGTAAGCATCTGCGACTTCCATCAGCGCCAGCGTCCCGCCCACAGGAGGGTCTTCACGGCCCATCAACACGTCTCGCATGTCTCCGAGTTCAAGTGTGATCGCTTCGGGGCTTGGAAGGCCGGTTCCAACGTTGAACGCTCGCAACTTTTTGTGTGGCTTATTGCGTGTAACACGTACTACTCGTGGCATTGCTTTCTCCGATCTAGTTAGGCCAGTTACCGGCGCTGATACACGTACCCCCAGGACCACCAAACGGGCAGGAGGCGAACTTACCTTTCTTCAACTGCTTTGCACACTCAGGGAGCATAGGGTGTAACTGCTCAGTGTCAATAGCAGAGTTGAGTTCGTCAATCTCTTCTCGCACTACATCGAGTCGGGCCTCGTCACGGACGATCACCCATTCCTTCCATCCCTGACTGTTCTTGTTCTCGTTAATGATGACGAACAGTTCAAGGCCGGAAAGTAGAAACTCAAAGTCAACTTGGCGCAACGTCTTTTCATCTGGCCCACGCAACTGCATGTTGTAGTTCCAGTCGTTTCGGCCTTTCAGTTCGAAACCAAACTCTCGACCGTCGTAACGACCACCTTGCGCTGTTCCGATTCCGTCCATGCTGCAACGAGAACGAAGGGAAGGCTTGATGATCTTTGTTTCCACTCCATCGAGTAGACCGAGAGTAAGCAACATGGCCTGCCACCGCATATGTACCCACGTCCCGTTCATAAAAATCTGACGTAGGCCAGGGGTGATGCCAGCGACCGTTGCAGGCATACCAAGAAACATGAGTTCTTGCTTTCGCAAACAGTCACCGGAACCGGATGCACTGAACGATGCTGAACGATCACGCTGCGGCGTACTCATAAGTTTCGCCATGAGTTCGGCAACGTGTGGGTCAATCGTTCCGTCCCACATTGGTAGAAGGCGAAGCAGATTTGGAGTCAGGATTAGTCCGTCGTCGTCTGCGGATAACAACTGGCGAACGCTTTGCCCCACGCGCTGCGGCTTGCTGGTGCGCCCTGTTGATTTCTTGCCAGAAGTCGGAGTCGGCATCAGAAGTCAGCCTTCCCGTATGCCCCGTAAGTGTCTCGGTACTCGCGCGCAACTTCGATAGCGTTTTCTTTGGAACCATAACCTTCCGGCTTTGTACCGGCTGCGATGTTCCCATTTGATTCCTCCAAAACGTCCAAGACAATCCACCTACTTTCATTTGTTGGCCTCCGCATGGGGAGGGTCTTTCGCTGAACAAAGAACCGGATGACGATTCGCTTACCGAGTCTAGTGACTCCGTATGACTTTGGCCCTATGTCTACCCGTGGTTTGGAGGGCCGCTGTTTGGCGCTCGGCTTCTGAGAGGACGTAGTACCACTCTGCTGACCCAGCGTGGAACTCCTGACAACTTTGCGCTTGACAGTCATGTAATCCCACCCTTTCTATCTCTCCTGGTGCAGCGTTTTGCGGGTTTGCAGTGAATCCGAGAGAATCAGCCGCTCGATACCAGTGTGTGTTCTGCTGCGTCAGGAACTCATTCGGTACTAGCACGATATTTCCTCGCTCTCTCTGCATCGCATTTTCTACACTTACGCGCACCAGAGGTTGCTACTCCACCCGCTGACGATGTGTAAGCCTTTTTCGTGTACCTAGTGTTTTCTGGGGTGAACTCATGGCCGTTTATGCAATGCGTCTTAGAAAGATGTTTCGCTGCAACTGTTTTTCCTCTAAGAAGATTCTCGCGCTGAGTTACCGGCCTAACGTGTTCAGGGTTGACACACCTTGGGTTGTTGCAAACGAAATGGTCTAACACTAAGCCTTCAGGAATCTCGCCTACCCAATGTTCATAAGCGACTCGATGGGCAAGCCTTTTTTCTCCTTCTAACCAAAACTTGCCATTGCTGTTTCTTCCTAAGCCTCCTGTCCAAATCCAACAACCTTTCTTATTAGGCCGCACTTTTGCCATGAACCGCTTCTCTGCTTTGTTGTCCATGAGCGCACCCTACCCTGCGTCGTCTTTAGTGTCAACCCTTAGTGTTGTCGCGTGTCACGTAGCCCTCGATCACGTACTCGCCCATCTTGATAATCAGCAAGCCTTGTTTCCCTTGCTTTGCTGCTTTGGAATGCAAGTCTGCAACCAAACTTTTTTTCAAGGTAAAACTTAGGTTTGCGTCCTTTACTTCGATAAGCGTTTCCTCGTCTGACCCGTCGAACTTGATGCGGCCTGCTCCGCTGTTGGGATGGACTTTCGCACCACGCGCTTTGAGGATGCGCTGCTCGGTTTCACGGCCTTGGACTTGACGACTTTTCTTGGCGTTCCACTTGACGGTTTTTCCGCGAGCAGTTCGATCAGATGCTCCGTCGTCCACACTTCTCTCGCGGCTTCCCCACCCAACTTCACGCTTGGGTTCTGTACTTCCCACCACTTACCCCTATCCAGGCCCAAAACGCCCTTGTCTAGCCCCTTATTGGCTAGGTAGGACCATTCATCCACCCTGCCAGTCTTGAAGTCGAACGTGAACTGTATGGCCTCGTGGGGAGCAGAGAGTTTTGACTTCTCCACCGTTGCAGTAATGAGTTGTCCCACCTTGCGCTTTTTCGAAACGATCACTACACGAGAGTCTTTGATTTCGTGTCGCTTCGCCTCTTCGAAAACTGAGCCAGTCTTGCGTACTGCGATTCGGTAAGACGCGTAGAACGGAAGTGACTTGCCACCAGGGACAGCCTCATTACTTCCGAACATGACACCGACGTTAATGCGTGTCTGGTTAATCCAAAGAACTGCGGTCTTCCCGTTTGCCGCTGTCAACTTACGCATTGCTGCTGACATTAGTTGCGCGAGACGTGCGGGTTGCTGCTTGTCCTTGCTCAATGACTTCTCGTGCTCTGCTTTCGGAAGTGCAGCGGCCACAGAGTCGAACACGATGAGGTCAACCTTTCCTCGGATAAGGATTTCTGCAACGTCCATTGCCTCTTCTCCCGTTTCGGGGCGAGAGATTTCCAATGCGTCGAGGTCAACTCCAAGTGATGCTGCCCATTCAGGGTCGAATGAGTGTTCAGCGTCAACGAGTGCGGCAAGCAACCCACGCTTTTGTGCTTGTGCAATGGCGCAGTAACCGATGTATGACTTCAAGGTTGAGTAGTCACCGAAAATCTCAACGAACCTGCCGAAAGGAATGCCGCCATGTAGGAGGTCGTCAATCGGTGCGATGCCAGTTGGTAAGTGAGTCACCTTGTAGTACGGGTCAGACGCCTTCGTTAACGTCCCCTTGCCGAACTGCTTGTTAATCTCTGCAATCAGATCAGCAGGAAGTTTCTTACTAGTCATTCCATTCCTTCCCAATACCAAGTGACGACAGCGCACCGGCTTCTTTTAAAATCTTTAATGTTCCAGTGAACTCTCCATTCTTTTTATACGCGTTACCACCAGTCACAGAGCGGTTGTCTGTCGCCTCGATCAGTTCCTCGATGGATGAGTAAGGCGCTCCCGCTGCAATCTGTTGTGCAGCACTGTGACCAACCTTTTTGATGGAAGAAAGCCCCTTGCGAATGGCCTTCTTTTTCGTGTCGAGTGTCCACACTGCACCACTGATGTTCACGTCCGGTGGAAGAATGCGGATACCCAAGCGGCGAGTCTCCTGCACGTATGCAAGTTCGATTTTCTTACCCGCCACCGTTTCAAGCACTGCGCTCATGTACTCCAATGGGTAGTGCGCTTTCAAGTACGCAGAGCGATACGAGCGCACACCATAGCCAGTCGAGTGAGCCTTGTTGAAACCGTACTTTGTGTAACCCTCGATGTAATGCCATGCAGCGTCAGGGTCTTCTATTCCGTTGTTGTCGCAAATCTCTTGCCACGTCTCACGAACCTCAGCCGCTCGTGCTTCGTTGCGGTCGGTCGCCCCCTTGCCACTGTCCTTCACGATCTTAAAGAACGTGTTAATGGCTTCATAGGTTTGACCAAGGCCACGCATGATGTTCAGCACTTGCTCCTGAAACAGCACCACACCGTTTGTATCTTTCAAAACAGCCTCGAATACAGGATGCGGGTACTCAACCGTCTTCATCAGTGAGCGTTGCTTACGTCGCTGGATGAACGTATCCTTCACACCACTCTCGATACAGGCCGGACGAAAGAGTGCATTGGCGAACACTGCATCAAGTGTTGTCTTGATACCAAGTTCCTTTCCACCCTTCGCCATTGTGTAACCCTCAAACTGGAAGATCGCAGTTTGTGTTCGGCCTTCCCTCAACAACTTGCACGCTTCTGGGTCGTCGTTCGGAATCCACGAGAAGTCGGTTGGGTCAGGGCGACCAATGAGTTCTTGACAACGGCGCATTGTTGCAAGTGTGCGAGCGCCGAGAATATCCATCTTGGTCAGCCCAAACTCTTCCGCATCTTCACCCGTGAACTGAGTGACCACTTTGCCGCTTGATGCAATCAACATCGTTGGAATGTAGTCCTCGATTTTCACGTTGACACCGTTGAGAAGTACACCCGCTGGATGAACGCCGTGTGCTCGCTTCACCTTTGTCTTGGAGAGTGCGCGCAAGCCCACGTAGTCCTTATGGCTAATGCGCTTTACGTCCTTAATGGTCTTGATGCCAACGTGACCATAGAGGCGTCGGAATGAGTCAGTGCCCATCTTGTTTCGCGCGTACATGTTGTAGGTGACAAGCACAGAGCCACGGTCGTCCTCTTCGCGCGCCCCTAGTTGCTGATACGTGCCAATCTGGGAGGCGTTGTACTTCGTGATGATGAAGTCAACAATCTCGTCCCGCGCAACGTCTTCCACGTCGAGGTCAATGTCCGGCGGCTTTTTGCGGTCCTTCGACATGAACCGTTCGAACAACAGGCCATACTCCAACGGGTCAACAGACGTGATGCCAAGCAAGTAGCAGACAAGCGAGCCGTTTGCTGAACCACGCGCTTCTACGCAGAAACCCTTGCGCTTACAAAACTCAATAACGGGTAGCCAGAGCGTGAAGTAACCAGCAGCGTTTACGGCCTTGATGATATCGAGTTCGTGATCGAGTCGGGCTTCGTACAACTCACGACTGACTTTCAAGTTGTTAGCAGCATCGAACTCTTCCAGCCGCTCGTAGCACAACTCTGTAATGTCGTTTAGCGGAGTGCGAGACGCGGTAGGAATCTGGGGCGCGTACTTATCCAACGGTGGAATGCTCAGATCATGCAGGCCGAGCATTACGTCCATACCCTCTTCTGAGAGTTTCCAGTTCTTGTGGGAGTGGTGCTCACTCACCCACTCAGCCGTTGCTAGGTGGAAGGAATCACCAGGGAACTCAACGTCAACCTCGTCTTCATCCCCCTTGCCCTTGTGGTACACCATGCGCTTCATCATGTTATGAGCGGCTTTCTCACTGCTGTTGCAGTAGTGAGAGTCCTGAGTGGCGACAACGGGAAGGCCAACAGTTTCGGCAATGCGAACCAACTCGTCGCAAATCTCTTGGTCGGTTGCGCCGTCTGGATGGATGATGCTGTGATTCTGAATCTCGACAAACGTGTTCGGGAACCAGCGAGCGTACATTTCTACTACGCGTTGCGCGTGCTTTGCCCCTTGATTAACAAGTGTCTGCTGAACGAGGCCGAAGTAACACCCCGTCAGAACGATCAACTCTTGGCCGCCCTTTTCCTCGGCGGTTGCAGCGAGGTCTGCAAAGTCAAAACGGGGGAATCGGTGAAACTTTTCACGCGTCATAGCAAGGGAAGACAGACGCGCTAGCGACTGATACGCGTCAAACGTGGGAGCGAGCAGGCCAATGTGGAATCGGGGAGTCTTCACGTCCACCGTATCGTCCACCAAATAGCCCTCCATGCCAGGAAACACAGGGAGTCCATACTTCTGCCCCGCTCGATACAACTGGACCGTACCGCTCATGTTTCCGTGGTCGGTCAGTGCCATTGCGGGTTGCTTCATCTTTGCCGCTTTTGCAGCGAGCGAGTCAATGTCGGAGATTGCGTCAAGACTTGAAAACTCTGAGTGAACGTGAGCGTGGAAGAAGTTGCTCATAGTCGGCCTTTCTATGTAAGCGAGAAGTTCCTGCCCCTGACTATCGCGGAGAATGGCGGGTTGGGCGAACAACTAACCATTCAGTCAGGGGCAGGAAGTCTCTCAGCGGCGTGAACTACTCGGCACTGTCGAGGATTGCTTCAATGACGCTCGACTTGCTGTTGCCCTTTGCTGGCAACTTCACACCAATGTCAGAGGCCAGTTCCTTCAACTCGGCAAGAGTCATCTTCTGCATTGACTCTTCGGTGATTTCTTCCTCTTCACCGTCCTCGTCGTCAGCCTCTTCGTCGTCGTCCGACTCGTCCTCTTCATCGTCGGACTCGTCTTCCGCATCCTCGTCGTCGGCCTCTTCCTCTTCGTCCTCGTCGCCCTCGTCAAGAATGAGGTCAATGAGAGCGTCCTGGTCAAGACCCTTCAACTCTGCGGCTGTGTAGTCGGCTTCCTTCAAGATTGCGCGAAGGTCAACCAGCGACAACTCTTCCAACTCTTCGCGGGTGTAACCCTCTTCCTCGTCCGACTCTTCATCGTCGTCGGCCTCTTCAACGTCATCGAAGTCTTCATCGTCTTCAACGTCGTCTTCGTCGTCAATCTCTTCTGCGGTTTCAGCAGCAGCCGAGACAAGAGCAGCAATAATGTCGGCCTTCTTGTTGCTACCGACATTGTGACGTGCGCCGAGTTCACGCAGTTCCTTGATGCTCATGGACTCCAAGGTTTCCTGGTCGTAAGAACCAGCCTTTTTCTTGGTGGGAACTGCAACCTCGACCACACCGGACTCAACAGCATCCACGAGCGCGGAGGTCAATGCGGAGAATGCTTCACTAGCGGCTTCGGCCAGTTCAGCGAGTGTCTGCTTTGCCATGATGTTTGTCTTACCTCTCAATATCAGCGGGTTGGCTTGCGGATGGGCTTGCGCTTGACGACGTGACGGCGAGGGGCTGGCTCGTCGTCTTCATCATCTTCGTCAACGAATCGTGACGACTTGGGCTTGGCGGATGCCTTGCTCACTGGAACGTCGTCTTCGTCCTCGTCTTCATCATCGTCGGACTCATCGGCCTGTGCTGCCATTTTCTCCAACACTTCGGCAAGGTCGGTGGTCTTGTAACGCTTGATGTTCATGGGTGAGGGACTGTCAGGAGCGGCAAGGTACTTCGTGTCAATGCCGGAACCTGACTTTGAGAACTCATAATCGCGGTCGAGCAACGTACCGTACTTCTCGTAGTAAGCGATCAGAGTCGCACCGGCTGTCTTTGGCAACTTCAAAACAATCGGCTTGTTGTCGTCAACGCTAAACACGTTGAGCAAGTAGCGGAACGAGGCTCGCGCACCGTCCGGCAACTCTTCACCCTCGAAAACGGGGTAGTACGTCTGGTCGTCCTCAGACCAGAACTCGTAGTAACCGGCCCACTCGTCAGGCTCGGTCAGACAACGTGCAGTGAGTGAACCGTCGGCAGGAATGGTCGTAACCAATCCACCAGTTTTCTTGCTGGCCTTCTTCGCTGCTGACACAGTGCCCATAACGCCAGGGCCACGTAGCACGCGCTTCTTAACAGCCACCTTTACCTCTTCTCTGAGTGCATCCCATCGGGAGGCAATCGGTCAGTCCTTCTCTTCGGTGTTTGCCGAAGGAAGATCGTTGGCGGGGATAGCCCCGTCGTCCGTTACATAGAACTCGGGAAGGCCATGTTCGGACTCCCCAAACGCAATGGTCTTGTTAGTGAGGGTGTCAACAATCTCGACAACCACGCCTCTGTCTTCATCCTCACCAGTCATTTCGCGGAACCTTTTCAGTACAGCAGTTACCTCTGACACCAGTTCGGCAGCACTCTTGTCCACCAACGCCTCAATGTCTGCCCACTCCTGATCGGTGATGGGCGGGTACTTGCTGATGTTGGGTAGCGGCCCTGCCATGCGGGTTAGGGGCATATCGCTCCCCAAGTAACCCGCGAGGAATCCCACCGTCATTGCAGTGTAGGAAGCCGTCTCCAACTTGTGCTCCAACGAATCATCCCCGCACCCGCAAATGTCTTCGGCTACTGCCTGAACCAACTTTTCGATGTAATCGTTGGCGGCCACAAAGAACTCGGGCATTGCGTCAGGAATGTCAACCTCGTGTGCTGCTTGCTGCGTCCCGAGTAATAGACGCTTGTAATCTGCGAACTGTCGTCGGCCTTCATCAGACTCGACAACTTCAACGGTCGCTGCTTGGACCGCTGGATGATTACGGCTCACTTGTCTTCCCCAATCAGTTTGGGCGTGTGCTTGTTGATGAAGGCTTGATCGTTCGGGTGCTTCTCGTAGTGGTCTTCAAGAGTGATCGTCCGGTAATCACGCGCCCACTCTTTTGCAGCGGCTTCGCTTGGCAGACCTTCCATGACCACGATTGTGCGACCGCGTGTTTTGTCAACCACGTCATACGTCGCGTTTCGCTTTGAGGGTTTTCCGTCTTTGTTGAGCAACGGCTTCCTCACAATGCGGATTTTGTGTGCCACCTTTTTCACCTTCCTTCGGTGATAGTCAGTTCTGTGTGCATGGGCGAACCTATACCCATACTTTTAGTGTGTCAAGACGTAAAAATCGGGCGTGTCTGGGCTTGGGAATCTTTTTGGTCCCTTACCCCTTGGCCTCTAGAAAAGTGTCTCCTGCACCCCGTTTAGGGCTTCCCACGCTAGCCTTTTCTGCTTACGCAACGCGTCCTCCTTCGCACTACGCATTTTTCTCTCACGCGAGTCGTGAACGTAGGAAACAGTGTGCTTGGAGTAGCGGCTTTTCATTGTGGTGCATTTTTCTCCTGCTTTTGCTCCACACGCATAGCACTCAAAATCGAGCGGGGAAAAGGCAAACACAACTTCGGTCATTGAACAACCTCACTCAGAATGTCTTCCGGCTTGATTACACGAATGTCGAAACCGTAACCGTAGTAGAACGGGTTACCGGCTGACCACCCAACAGTCAGCGTAAGAACGTCACCCAAATCGGCGTGGATATGCCAAACGGTGTACCCACACTCAGTACGAATGCCGGTAATAACGTGGTCAACCATGTCGGGGTGGAGAAGGAACGCTTCTAGTTCTGTGTAAGCACAGCAATCATCAGTGTTGAACAAAGCCGCTCGTAAACCGTTATCGAGCGTGATGACGAAAGCCTGCTGCTCGTATGGAAACAGCCCGTTGATATCACGCTTTATAGTTGCCTTTTCAGCACTGACAATCTTGTGCCCTACAACCGCTGCTTCTAGTTCATCAACGTTGCGCGGCATTGTTCCGTCGTCGTCCATGTGACTGATTACTTCGCGTGTACCCATTTTCTTACCTCTCTATAAAACAAAGAAGGCCCACCAAAAATGGCAGACCCTCTTTGTTGTTCGTTGTTACGCTGCGGGTGCGGTTGCTTTCGTCAGCGCATCCTGCAAGGAAGCCTTGAAGCCAATAGCGGTGTAGGTCGCTCCCGAGACACTTGTGACCTGACCGTTGTTGGCAATGGCCTCTGCGATCATCTGAGTGTTGCAATCCTGCGCGATGATCGTTGACGTACGGTTCGGAATAGTTCCGAGTTTGGCCGTTACATTGCTGACCTTTCCTCCCGAGATAATCACCGTCACTGTGTCGGTGTAAACCTCGTTCGGAACTTCGGGGACAGTAATGTTGGCGGCTAGACCCGTGTATGTTCCATCCACGTACACCGGACCCGTTGAAGTGGGCGTCGGTGTAGGTGTCTGAGTGGGTGTAGCCGTCGTGGTTGGCGTGGGAGTCGTTGAGGGTGTTCCAGTACCTCCACCGTCAAAGACAGCAACGCCGGTAACTGATGCAGTATTTGTCGTGGTCGTGTTGAGCGACTGAGTGCATGTATAGGTCCAAGTGTTGTCCGGTTCCAAAATGCCGTCGTTGACGTTGGGACCAGTAGGACCGACCAGAGGCGCACAAGTCGGGTCAGTGACTTTGACATTCTTAAACTGCACTCCGACCGCGCCAACCTTGATCGTCCAGATAACCGGCTGACCAGGGAGAATCTTGGAGCGGTTCGAAGTCTTGCTCATGGTGAGATAACCAGGGACCACCTGAACGGAGGCGCTGGCTGATGCTGATGCAGTTTGATCGTCAGATGAATCTGCTGCCGGATTTACTGCTGCGTCAGCAGTAGACACGGACAAGTTGGCAATCGCGGCTGCGCCCAGAGCAGCAACGACACTCGCACCACCGAAAATGGCGGCAGTACGAACACCAGTTGATTGTTTGCGATACTTTCCCATTGTTGCTCCCTTTTACTCTGGGAGCACCAGAATACAGGAGCCTTTCTACTGCCCTCGTCCGACCAATGCTGTCGGCGTGGTGTACGCCCATCCCTTCGATTCGAAGTACGCCTCCATACGGGAATGGGTGTGCCAACTGGTCACACTCTCGTATCGAATCCACTCACGAGGCGCGCTGCTGTCAAAGTTGTGCTTGACGTAGATCGCATCTTGTGGCGCATTGTCTTCTCGCGCCTTTTTAATCTCGTCGTCAATGTAGTAACGGTCTGAGCCGAGAATGTATCCCCACGCCCGAATGTAAAGGTAATCGTCCACTTTCTCTCCCAAATGGTAAGGGCACTAGGCCGTGTTACCTAGTGCCCATCACTTCACTGTCAACTTACGGTTGAACCACAATCGTTACTGTCTGCCCGACCGCGACATACGCGCCGTTGCAGTTGAAGCCAATGCTGTTGTGTCTGATGCCACGTATGACGTAGTAGTTGTACGCACATGAAGTGAATGCAGGCGCAGAAATGTTCGCTAACGATGCTGGTGTCACGTAAGCAGTTCGATAGTTATAAGAGCCAGCCGCGTTTCCAACGTTCTGAATGACAACCTTAAAAACAGTAGTTTGGTTGCCAGTTTCCGTCACGTTCCACACCGGAGCAGGAGAGGGAGCAGGAGGCGTAACGGGAGGGGTCGCAGTGTCCTTTAGAACGAGCGTTGACCCATCGGATACATAGAACGTTGCAGTGCCCGTGCTTAGGTAGCCGTTAATCGTTCCACCCGCCGCACAAGAACCCTCGACGTGTTGAGGATTTGAAGGTGTTCGGAATGAGCCGCTGATGCTTGCAGTGCATCCAACCGCGTCCCATGTAGAGGGTGACCATGTAGTGCCGACTTCACTGAACGAAATGTTCGCCGTTGCAGTGAGTGTGACGTACTGACTACCCACGTACTCGGTAGCGGGTGCGGTGAGCGAACCACCAGCGGCTTGTGCCGGAGTGATGAGCAGACCGATGAGAGCCAAACTGAAAAGCAGTATCGAAAGCGAAAGCCTCTTCACTGTGTCCTCGTTCCTAGTTGAGTCCTGCATATCTTGAACAAGTCCACGCACCCGCACCTTGCCGGTGGTAGACGTACTGCGCCACTTTCCACTGTTCGGCAAAGGTAGTCCTATGCGCGTTCAAATGGAAGTGTCTGTAAAACCCGAGTTCAAGTTGCCAAAGGCCAACGTACTTCCCGTTCGCTGATACGGAATGTAAATGGTTCCTGCTCTCGCACCACGCCAAACGCCGCCACACACGGGGAACGTCTGAAACACTTCGGAAAGAGCGGCGACGGGACGACCCAACCTGAACTTTTTTGGGTGTCTTGGCCGCTGACTTCGGCTTGACCGTGACAGTAGGTGTCACTACAACTTTCTGGATGACCGGCCTAACTAACGTTTTCTGCTGTGGCATCAGAGTGAACAGAAACGTCATTGTCACTGACACTAGGAGAATCAGTGCTGCCTGTCTCAGTTTCGCGTACCGCATCTTTTACCCTCCCAAACGCTTGAACCTCCACCAGTGCCCATCGAGGCACGTCCTGGTGTGTTTCCCAAGAGGTCGCTTCACCAAAGAATGCTGCTGAGTGGTCTTCGCCTCGCTCCCACTTGTTATCTGTCGCATACGTGTCAATCTTCCAAACGTAGATCACGTCATGCGAAACGATGTTAGGAACACGGTGTTTCGTGCCTTGGATTTCGACCATTTCTGAACCGTGTACGTGGTCAATGAGCCTGAAACTCATAAAGTTAAGGCAGTGCTCAGGCTTTTCACTTGCAAAGACAGCGCCCCATGAACGCACGAGTCCGTCTTGCATGATCGAGTCGTACACGCACTCGGGTGAGGCGTGGTAGAGGTAACGCGGTCGCCTACTCATCGTTGCCCACCTCTGCGCTTGCTGCGATTTCACGTTCAAGATCAGCCAGCCGGTCCAACTCGTTTTGGAACCGCACAATCTCTTTGATTCGCTCAAACGCCTTATCTGCGGTTGAGTGTGAAAGGTCAATCAGTGTCCGTGTTGGGATATGGACAATCTGGTACGTGTACTCGTCTTTTGAGTTAGGACCAGCGGCCCCTCTAATCACTGCAAACTTTTCGCTCGTTGTTCGAATCATCTTCCAACCGGCTTTCTTCCTGGGCGCACCATCATTGCGTATGCGCGAACTGTGTCTAGGTCTTCCTGAGTGAACAGCCATATGTAGCGTTCACCCTTACCGACCGGCATCTTGACCGAAGGATGATTTACCCACCCATCTTCAATCCAGCGCCAGATTGTGTCGCGTGACTTTCCCACGTCACGAGCGACGGTCATAACAGTGAAGTAGGGACCGCCTCGTTTCTTGCGGTCCACAAACTTCTGCCAACCCTCTTCGCTTGGCACTACTGTTCAACTCCCTCCAAAGGCTCTAGTGCAATCTTGTCCTTGAACGCCATGACGAGTGTGACGAGTCGCGGAGCCTCCAGTTCCACAATCTCGTACATGTCCATCAAGCGCACCCTGTTAATGGTTGCGACCTTTTCCATGTTGCGACAGTGCCGCTCTGCACTTTGAACATCTGCAAACGGACCAAAGCAAATGGGAGTGTCTGAGTGAACGAGAACTACGCAGGCCATAACTAGCCCCTTCCGTGTGGGTCAATCCAGCCAGCGACCGTGACTGTCGGGATACCTCTTGACTTCCAAAACTCGATGATGCTCGGGTTGTCGTCGAAGGCGGTGATGACGACCCACCCTTCACTTTCTATGCGAGCAAGAATGTCGCGCTTAACCTCCACGTCGCGGCGGTTGTCGTCGTTGCTTCGCATGAACAGAGCGGTGCTAGGAATGTCGTGCAGTGCAAGCCACCATGCAGTATGGTGACGCCACTTTGCCTTGCGAGCGGTCACCACAATCACGTCAATGTCGGTTCGCTTGCCAAACACTCGTGCAAACTTTGCGACCCAACGAATAGGAGGCACGTTAACGGACTCTTCATGGAACTTCTCAAAGTCCTTTCGGTACTCTCCTGGCTCTGGCACGACGTAGTGACGGATGGAAGACACGTCAGCGAGTGTGCCGTCCATATCGAAGATCACTGCTTGACGCATCTTCCCTCCTAATCATCGTCTCGGAAACGTCGCGCTTCACGACGGCTCACGTATGGTCGGCGCGGGTATCCAAGCCAGAGATACACAAACCCAATAATCGCGCCGAAGAAAAGTACGCCCACCAGAATGATTTGGAAGGCGACCCAGAGTTCGCTAAAAACTTTCATCGTCTTCATCCTCCCCAATCGTGTCAATGGTGATTGCTCCAAAGTGGAGAACCCATTTGGTGAGCCGCGCCCACGAGTCAGGCGAACGCAAGTTTTCGGTGTACTCAATCCAACATTCAGTGTCTTCCTTGAACGAGACACGAGTGCATATTGGCCTCTTGCTTCCGTCTTGATAGGTAGGAATCTCGTCGTTTGTGTATCCGACAGGAACTAGCCCAATCAGACCGGCATCAACCGCGTAGTTGTTACCATCCGAACCTGCGTAGTAACCATCGCCATATGCCGTTCCAAATCCCAAAACAGAAAACTCAGTATTGGGAACTTTGGCGTGCAGCACCTTCTGGTTATTTGTGTAGTCAGCCGCTTCAAGCCACTTAATCCACTCGTCTTCCCGTGGACCGTTAAACGAGTAGCAGGGGTCACCAAGCCAGTAGTCACCGGCTTCAACAAGGATGCGGTTTGTTTCACTCATCGTCTTCCAACTCCTTTAGTTTCTGCTGGTGAGTAAGCCACTGTGCCCACGCCGATTCTTCTGCCGCGTCTGCAATGCGGAGCAACGGGAACGTGACCATGAGGGTGAGCATGGAGAGGACCAAGGCAGCCGTAGCCACCTTGACCCATCCCATCGGATGAAACATTTGTAGTAGGACTGACCACAAAATCGCGGCGGTAAGTCCCTGACCGATTGCGTCGCCAAACGTCTTAGGCTTAGGAGTGTTCACTTCTTGACCTTTCGAACGATGCGGCGCTTCTTGGACGACCCAACCGCTGTTTCTACGGTCTTCGCCGTGTCTGCAATGGCGGTCAACGTTTCGTCGTTCACGTCGTCTTCCGTCCACTCCAACACTGCATAGTCGTCGTTATCCTCATATCCGGCCTGTGACTCGCGCTTTGCTTTCGCTGCTGCAATGCGACGGTCGGCTTCCTCGCGGCTGATGTACTCGCGCTCGGGAGTAGTGCTGATCTTGACTGGTGCAACAGTGCGTCCTGGTACACCATTGCCGGATGCCCACTGCGGAGGCTTTGCCCCTGGCTTAAAGTTCTGAGTCTTCACGTCATAGTCGTCGGGAAGACAAACCTTGCCGTCCAGAATGTAGTACGTCCCTGCTTTGGTGACCCGAATCTTTTCGTCCACCGTGTTAATCGCTTCGACAATCGCAGCCTCAAAATCTTCGATCAGTCGCTCTCGATCTGTTGCGCCAATGGACACCATGAGTGTCAAGTGCTTGGCGTGGAGTGTAGGAGGCTCTAGGACGCTCTCAGAGGGCTTGTGGAGGGCGTTCTCGTTGTAGTCAACGTAATCCTCGTCCCCTGGCTTAATGTCGCTCACGGTCCCTGCTGTGGCCTTAGCGGTAGCACTCTTCGTCACCTTGCGCGTAGTTGGCTTGGTGATGGGCTTTGCGACGGCTGATTTCTTTGGAGCGGTCATGCTCGTCTCGCTTTCATCTGTGCGCTAGTAACGCGCTTGGCGTGTGGTGCTGTTGGCTTACCTTTTGCGGTGGTACACGGCTTTTCGCTTGGTGCATTGCAGAAAGGGCACGGAAACAATGCAGCGATAAGTCGTGCCTCAGTCCTCGACAATCTCAACGCTGCCCACCGTGTTCCCGTTAATGTCGAGAATGTTGAACGACTTAGTACCCTTCGCATTGTGAGCAAAAACGAGGCCAACGATTTTCTTGTTGACCGCGCCGAGAATGCGAACTACCTCACGCACCCGCAACTGCCCTTCCTCAGTTCGGAATGCGGCGTTGTTGGTGGCGATCTTGATTTCGATATGGCTCATTGCGAACCTCACAGAGATTTGTCGGTTGGCTTGCCGAACCGGACGAAGGGTGCAGGCGGCTTTCCAGTCACCGTCAACTTCTGAGCGACCTTCGACGGGATGATGCCCTGCTGCACGAGGTCTTCCCAACGTGCCGCTGAGAACTGGCGAACACTCACGTCGGACCACAAACCGTTGTCCTTCGCGTACTGGATTGCACCTTCCATATCCCACGAGAGTGAGGGCTGATTCTGCTGGAAGAATGCGGCGTGTTCGACACCCTCGATATCGAACTTGATTCCGTACCCGTTCGGGTCGAGTTCGGTGAACAGTTTCAGTGCAACTTCCTGAGCGACCTTTTCGGCCTCCTTTTCCTCGGCTTGCACCATGCGTGCGACCTTCACGCTCCTAACCGCAGATCGCAACTGCTCGATGATGGACGACTTCACGGCGGGTGAACGACCCACCCGCTTGTTTTGAGTAGTCATAGTGCTGTTACCTCTTCCTTGTCAGTGCCGGTGTGTGGCGATTACGTTGTGGAGCATCGAGTCCACAACAGACTTAATAAGGTCTGGAATCTCAGATGCCTTATTGACGGTAAGGACAGTGTGAAACTGGTCCTTGTGTGCGTTGCGGATGCCCGAGCCGATGAAGATGAGAACGCGAGTGGCATTCACGGCGTCAATCATCGGGCCAAGGACGCGCTCGTTGTCTCCCCACTCTCCGTCAGTGATAACGACGAACAAACGGTTCGGCATTTCACTTTGGTTAAGAATGCGGCGGGACAACTCGACAGTGCTGTTCAACTCTGTACCGCCACCGGAATCGAAACGCTGCCACGCGTTAGTAGGAACTTTGTCCTGCGAGCGGTAGAGAAGAACGTTGCTGTCACTAAAACCAAGGCAGGTTGTCTTGGCTTCAACCGAATCGAGGGCGCGCTTCAAAATCCACTGCGACTTGTTCGCCTCAGTGAGTTTGTTGTTCGACCACATCGAGCCGGAAAGGTCTGTGGCGATAACTGCCTCAATACCTGTCTCCTGCTCCATGCCCTCGTCCCACTCATCGAACACGTCTTCATCGTCACTGCCCGTGTAGTACGCGTTGGCGGCGCGTTCCACGTTCAAGCGACCATGCGACGACCCATAGCGCCAGCCAGGTTCAACGTCGGCGTAGATGCGGCGCAACTCACGTTCAATGCGCTGTGAGTGTTGCACCATGCCAGCGTCGAGCGATTGCATCGAGTAGTCCGTGTGCAGATCGCGGTCGTCCAACGTAAGTGCCGCTTCGTTCATCGCGTCACGCAAGTCCTGAACCTCGCGGTTCATTACTGCCGACTCTTCTAGAACGTCAGCGATTTCGTTGAGCAAGTCTTCCAAGTCTTCGGACGGCGCTACGTTGTCGTCGTCTTCGTCGTTGGCTGTACCCGCTCCACCTCCGTGATCGTTGTCTGACTCTTCGCTCGCGTCGTCAGCATCGTCACCGGAACTATCTCCCCCGCTCTCGCCGCTAGGTAGCGACTCGTCTGCGTCGTCTCCGTCTGACCCTTCCAAATCGTCCCCACCATTAGAACCGTCTTCATCGTCCTCATCTTCCTCATTGTCAGAGGCGTCTTCGGACGACCCATCCTCGGTTTCGTCCTCTTCCTCGGGTGTGTTTTCATCCCAGAAACCAGAACCGTCTGTGCCGTCCTGCTCCTGGTCGTCCTGCTCTTCGGTCTGCTCTTGCGCGCGTTCCGAGTCGCGTTCGGCTTGCTGCTTATCCTCAGCGTCGAGTTGCTTTTCAACTGCGTTGCCGCTGTTAGGGTCGCGCACGTTCGACGGGTTACCGCACACGTCGGTTGTGTCTGCTCCCTGATTCTGGCGAATGTCGTTGATGATCTTTTGAAGGCGGATTGCCAACTGCGCCCCGTCTTGCCACTGAACACTCGTCGTCATTGGGAGCAAGCGGTACTCGTCAATGATTTCCTTGGCCTCCAACAACTGCTCTGGTGTGCCGATGAAACGTCGCTCCAACTCTGCCCGTAGTTCAAGCGGTAGGTAGCGACGGCCATGAGCGAGCATGAAGCCCGTGTCCCACTGACTCTGATCTTGCAGCAAGATACTCACGAACATTTCCGTGAAGTATTTTGAGGCGGGACGGTAGCGTGCGACGAACAACGTCTCGATTCGCTGGTCTTCCAGAATGTTGAACGCGGTCCTGGCGGCGTCAACAACCTGCTCACGATGCCACGACGTATCCGGTGTGTAGAGAACGTGGCAAACCTCGTGGTAGTTCACTGCGGTGAGGCGAACAAGCCCGATGTTCTTTTCAAAGTCGGGAATCTGGTCAGGGTCAATGAAGATGTTAGTGCCGATGGAATAACCGGCCATTGCACCCGACAAGTTCTTGACGCCAGCACTCTTGCCGACTAGTCGAACGTTAACCTCACGCTTGCCTGTGAGGATGCGGTCAACCTTTGCAAACACTCGACGCACGTTTTCCAGACGTGTCTTGCGGTAGTCAGTTCGGCTCCATCCACGGCTGTAAGCGGTGGACGACCCAGCGTATGCTTTTGCCATATTAAAAACCCCTCTCACTGCTCGTAGACGTACTCGGCGTCTGAGTAATCGAAGCCAACGACCTCATCGAAGTCGTCGGTGTTTGTGCCGGTCACGTAAGCCAACTCGCGGTTGAGTGAGTCACGTTCCAGTTCAATGACGTTGCGGATTGCGTCACGCTCGTCTGCTCCAAACGCCGCGATGAAGTTTCCGATTGCGAAGTCCACACCAAGAGCGGTGTCAGTCGCAAGCGCCTCAAACTCCATGAGCGCGTTAGTGCTGACTGGCGTACTAACCTCGACGCCAACCATTTTGCGAATCTTGTTTGCGATTGCCAGCAACGACGGCAACTTGACCAACTGACGCTCAACGTTGTTGTCGTAACCCCACATGACCTTCAACTCGAAACGGTTCTTGAACGCGGCATTAAGTTCAATCGTTCCGCGATACTGCGGGTTCATGTCTGCGATCACGAGCAAGTTTTCGTGAGCGTGAACGACCTCGCCCTTGTGCCCCAACAGAGGCAAGTAGCGACGACCATCGAGCAACGGGTAGAGACTCGCTGCGATCTTCGGGGGCATGAAGTTGACCTCTGAAATGTTCAGAACGCCTCCGGTTCGGACGATCTGAGTAACGGGTCCGTCTTGCCACTCGTACTTGCCAGCGACCTCAGTAGGAACCATGCGGCCCATGAGCGCGCTCGGGTCAATCGCCACGTCACACGCGAGCGAGTAGTAGAGGTAGCCACGCTCGGCGGCGAATGCTTCGCCCCACAGTGTCTTTCCTGCGCCAGTGTCACCCATGACGAGCACGTTCTTACGAGTCGCCATTGCGTGATCGAGGACGGCGAAATCGTTAACCCCGTGAACGTCGCGGTGAACGTAGGACTTTGCTTTCTCAATGTTCGGAACAAACGCGCTAACCTCACCAAGCACGGCGCTTTGGACGACACTTCCTGTGGTTTTGGGAGCAACCTTACGGACGACTCGCTTAGGTGCAGCGGTAGTGGTGGACTTTGCAGGGGCTTTCTTCGAAGGCGAAACAGCCATGATCTTTCCAATCGAGTTTTGTGTTGGATGATTCAATGGGTAAATCTTGGGGGCCGAGGAATGTTCCCCGACCCCCACTTGCCTTACTTACTGGCGCGACCGCGTGCGGGAATGGGCTTGAGCACTCCGCTCGGAATCTTCAACTTGGCGTCCTTGGGAGCGCCAACACTTGCCTTGACGACGACGACCTTGGACAACGTTTCGTTCGCGTCCGTGTATCCAGCGAACTTAACGTGAGCACCCTTGATCGGCCCCGTCTCGACGGCATAAACGCTGCCGACCTTCAACGCGACCTTGGGGGCGCGCTTAACGGGAGGGGCAGTGTTCTTTTTAGCGTCCGTCACTGTCGTCTTGGCGGCAGTTGTACGGGTCTTGGTGGCGACGTGCAGAGCAACGTCATTGCTACGCTCCACCATTGCGTCAACGATGATATCGAAGCCACCATCGAGTGCGCCTTGCTTGATGACTCCCGCGATGTTGTTTGCCAGTTCCAAAACCTGCTTGTCAGTGGCATCGGAATCGGCGGCAGAGACGACACGCTCTGTACTTTTCGCGGGTGCAACCTTCTTTGCTACCGCTTTCTTTGCGACGGGTGCTGGCTTGCTTGCAGCAACCTTGCGAGCAGGGGCGGCGGTCTTCTTGGCAGCGACCTTCTTGGCGGGTGCTGCAACCTTCTTGGCAATAGCCATGATGCGTTTTCCTCTTTCGTCAGGAGTTGTTCAGGTGGACGAGCAGATGTGCCTTTGATTCTTCGATGTTGCTACTGACTGTCTTGCACTCCCCGATCTGGCACGGAAAGTAACCGCACGCGCGCAAAAACTCGATGCGCTTAAAGTGCGGGTTGTCGGCGGCGAAAGTGTCAACGAAGTTGTTGACGATCTCTCGCTTTTCTTTTGTGTTCGGCATGTTGACCAAGTTGGCGGCGACCGCAACGTAGGTCTTCTTCGTCATGCTCATTTGATTCCCCTTCGCTGTTGGTCCTTGCCAATCTCGATGCCGAGGTAGAGAAAGAAAACACTCACTCCGGCAAAGGCCATACACAGTGCGAACAATGCTAGAGGGTGCATCAGACACCATCCTGCAACGTGCAGAGATCGCACTGACAATCGGCGGCGTCAGTGTGTGGGTTCGACTCGTTCAAGCCAATGGGTAGCGTGAACGATTGTGTGCGCGTCTTGCGGTCGAGTACGTCGTAGCGGCACTCAGCACAGTCACACGCGTGCTCGTCGGGACTTTCGAACAATGTCAACGACGCGTCCTTGGAGATATCGCGCACCAAGTCCTTCGCTGCCTCAATATCCGACACTCGCCACTGACGCATGTAGTCTTTCGCGTCGCGGTGAACGATAAAGAGTTGGTCCTTGAAGTACAGGACATTGAAAACACCAAGGCTGGTTGTAATCGTCCAGCGGTTCTTGCTTACTCGTTCTGTGGACATTCCCACAACGATCATCCCTTCCAAGAGGTTTGATTCGGGAAGGCGGTCACGACGACACGCCCTCTGTTTTTTATCGGGTGCGGAGCAGATTGACGGCGAGACGAGCATCCTTTTCAGTCTTCACGTCAGGAACACAGTCACCAAACGCGGTAGACACGGACAGGTAGCAGTGACGGCAGACAACGGGAGTCTCAACGTCCCAACCCTTGCCAGTAGCGTTGCAGCAAGGGGTGAGCGCGTAGACCATTTCATGTTCCGAGTCCCACACGACGTTGCAGTTTTCGCCGTCAATCTTCAAGGTTCCAACGACGATGTTCAGGTTGTATTGGTGAACGTTGTACTCAGGCATAGCATTCCAATCAAGGTTGAGGCGGGTTCGAACGACACGCTTGCTGTTTTTACTACTTGCAGATGTAGAGTCCCTTGACCATTCCATCTGCGTGCTTGCAGTGACCCCAACGGCGGTGACCAGGACACGAGCAGGTCACGCGACGTGAGGTAACGACGACAACGTAATGAGCGTTCTTACGAGTTTCACTCTTGACTGTGTAAGTTCCGTTTTTCACGGCGACCATTCCTTCTAATCGAGGTTTGATTCGTGGCGTACACCTATACGCCCTCGGACGTAGGGACTACCGATGAAAGGTAACCCCTACGTCCTGAGTCAATAGGTGTGTGTGCGAGACAGGCACGCATTCGTGATTCGCGTCCTTGCGGGTAGTCAGCCCTATCTCTCATCCGTCCTCTGTATCGCCTAACTTCTCCAAGGCTTCTGCGGTGTGTACTACCACCTTCGCCACACTTTCATTTGTCACACCCTCTGTCACAGGGAATGAAAGGTTGGTTCCTGCGCGGCCTACGTGGCATGTATGCGGTGCGAAAGTGCGAGCCACTGTTTCTGACTCTTACACTCACGCGTTGCATATCTCGCGCTTGGGATTAGTTGCGTACCTAAACGGGCATTATTGAGTTCGCCACGGCGGGTAACGACCCGCTGTGTGTTTTGGGAAGGTACAACGACCACGAGCAGGCACAAAACGACCCGCCCCCTGGTCTACGTGCTACCTGGGGAGCGGGTCTAGATGTGGTGGTCCCTTCAGGGACCAGTTTACCCGTACTTAGGGCACAATGGAAGAGTTTTAACCTAAAGATTCTGTACCAGTTTAGGTACACGATTTTGGCTCCAACTTGACATAATAAAGTAGTTAGAACTCTAACGATCGTAAAAAACCCTTATAAACAAAGGGATTTTTGACCCTCCCATAACTAGGGCAATATTATGTCAACCTAAGCCAAAATCTGAACCTAAAGATTGTTTGAACAATCAACAAAAAATAAGGTCATTTTTCGTGCCTTCGAACCTTTATTTTTCTCATATGCCATAGGTCGGTTTTGCTTACGCGCGCAAGAAAAATCCCTTATCGGATAAGCCTTATTTTCTTTCTTTCTTTTTCTTTCTAGTTTTTACTCTTATAGATAAGTATTAGTATTTGATCTTAAAGGCTTTCGCGCGTGCGCGTATGCGCGTACATGCGCGCGAGGGGCGATTTTCTCGGAAGCCCTAGAACGAACGCTAAGACATTGACCACTGAGGCCAGCATCAGACGACCCTCTGGCTTGTTCGGAGCGTTGACACACCCTTCTAGGTCTGTCTTGACTACTTAAAGCGGGTAGGTATAGGTTGCTCGCACCAACACCATCGGCAGTAGGCCGGTGGTTCTTTCAATGAGTGAGGTAATCATGGCAAGAGTCGCTAGTAAGCCAGTGGCGAAAAAGAAGGTTGCAGCCAAGCCGGTCAAGAAGGTTGCTGCTGCAAAGGGCAAGAGGGTTCGCACTGTTTCTGCTCCCCCGACCAAGAAGGCCGTCAAGTTGTCGAAGACGACAGGATTCCGTGAAGGTACGGATGAAGACTTGATCGCTCGTGAACTTTTGAAGGGTGGAGAAAGCCGCGTTGCGATTGCACACCGCATCATTGATTTGGAGATTGTTCCGATGACAACTCGCAATGGCACGCCCAAGCAGGTCAACACGATCATGGCCGCTGTCATTGGGAAGTTGGAAGCGCGTGGCTCCAAGGTTGTTTCGTCCTACAAGATGACTCGACCTACCCTCTAGCCTCCGTTCCTTTCTTTTACCGCCCGTACTTTCGAAAGGAACTGAACGTTGTCTACAAACCCAGAAGAACTACTTATCTCGGCGGCTCTGCGAACCGGAGATTACATGGTCGCTGCAAGTCGAGGAATCACAAGGAAGTTCTTCCATTCGTACTTTGATGAGTGGGCCTTCATCGAGAACTACGTTGACGCACACAAAACGATGCCCTCTGTCATGGCGTTCCAGTCGAAGTTCCCTGACTTTCGCGTGAAGAAGGCTGACGACGTTGCGTTTTTCTGTGAAGAGGTTCGCAAGTCTCACGTACAGCATGAAGTTTCGTTTGCCGTCCAAAACATCATTTCAAAACTAGAGGTAGGCGACGTTGACAAAGCCGTGAAGATGATGCACCAGTCTTCGCTGGCGATTGAGTCGCAACTAGCGGGTATGTCCGGTGACTCCGATGTAATCCAGCATTGGGAAAAGACCTACGAAGAGGTCATGCGCCGGTCTGCTGTCACTGCCAGTACGGGCCAAGCGGGTATCCCCACCGGATTCCCCACACTCGATGAGCGCACAGGCGGTCCTCAACCTGGACAGGTGTGGATTGTCTCGGCGCGACTCGGGCAGGGTAAGACGTGGAGCCTGATTCGTATGGCAGTGGCAGCCTGCTTTTCCGGTTATAACGTTCAATATGACGCGCTGGAACAATCTCGCAATGAGATTGCAATGCGCTTGCACACGTTCGCGTCAAGCGAGAGTGGCAAGGAAATCTTCAAGGCACTCGATCTAGCACAGGGAAAGAACTTCTCACCCCGCGCTTACAAAGAGTTCTTGAACCGTCTAAAGGACAATGAGGACGTGGGCCGCTTCCATATTGCTGACACGTCTGGTGGTCCCATTGGGCCAATGAGTATCGCTGCCCAGATTGAACGCAATAAGCCGGACGTGCTGTTTCTCGACTACATCACGCTTGCTGAAACGCCGTCGGGTTCTACTGACTGGCAAGGTATGGCGGGATTGTCGAAAGCGATTAAGCAACTAGCGCAGAAGCACGAGATTCCGATTGTCGCTGCGGCGCAGTTGAACCGTAGTGCTGCTGCTGGCAAGGAACTATCTGGACCGGAGCATTTGGCTGGCTCAGACGACATTGGGCGAGACGCAGATGCAGTAATCACAATGCGGCAGTTGTCCAAGCGCGTGATCGCTATGAAACTCGCAAAGAATCGGCATGGACCGGATGGGTTTACGTGGTACACAATCTTCCGTCCCAACACCGGCCACTTTGAAGAGGTCACTCGTGATGAAGCAATGGACGCGATTGACGAGGACAAAGCGGAAGAGGAAGAGTCAACGACCGCATTCAAGCCTCGCCAAAAGGGTTCGTTCGCTGCCACTGCGAAAGCACGCAAGATTCTCGCACCAACAAAGAGTTCTAGTAAGCCGGTGCGGAAGATTCGTGTGGTGAGGACTAAGCCATGACATACGCCAAGTTTGAGAAGTTCGCAGAGACGTATTTGAAAGTCACTCTGCGCGGCGATTCAGAATGGATGTGTGTCTGTCCATTGCACGATGATCGAGGTGCGTCCTTACAGTTCAATATTTTCAAAGGACTGTGGGTGTGCTTTGGATGCCAAGAGGGAGGCACAGCAAAATCCCTTGCTCGGAAGATGGACGTTTCCTATCACGAGCCGACAATGAAGACCGGCGAACTTTTGGATGCGTTGCAGAAAGCAACCTCAAACAAAACTCGCACTGTTCAGACATTGCCGGAATCCTCACTACGCCGGTACGCGATTGACCATCCGTATTGGGCCAAGCGAGGTTTCACTGAGGAAACAATCGAGGCATGGAATCTTGGGTATGACTTTATGAACGACGTACTCACCATTCCGTACCGCACACCAGAGGGCGACCTTCTAGGAACGATCAAGAGGCGTTTGACGAACGAGTTCCCTAGATACCTCTACCCCAAGGGTTTCGACCGCACAGGGTCGCTCTTTGGCTCGTGGAAGGCCGGTGAAGCGGTAGTGCTGCAAGAGGGGTCGCTCGATGCGATCAAGACGTGGCAAAACCTCGATGAGTTGGGAATCGAATGCGGGTCAATGGCCTTCTACGGGTCAAGCATTCATCCTCGGCAAGTAAAACTGTTGCGTCGTCTAGGTGTTAAGCACGTCATCATTTTCACCGACTATGACGAAGCAGGAATCAAGGCCACACAGAATATTGCAGATCAACTCGAAGGTTTCATTGTCGAGCAGATTGTGTGGGACGACGAGAAATACTGTCCTGACAAAGCCTGTGTGTGTTTGCGTATCCATCGTCCCGACCCAGGAATGCTCCACGTCGAGGACTTTGAGCACCAGTGGGAAAGGCGGAAGTTGTGCAGCGTTACTGCGAAGTGGAGCGGTGTTGGGAACCACCAGCGGTCAAGGTCGCAAACCAAGCGGGGAAGCGGCTCGACCTATGCACCATCCACTATTTGAAATCTCTGCAAGTGTACCCAGGAACATTGACGCTACTAGAGCAGTACCCGAAACAGGAGGCCGAGAAAAATGAGTGAACAGCCACAGGACGACCGCCCGATTCACCCGTGGGTAGTGGCAGCAGCACAGATCATGCCCATGCCGTCGCCAAAGACGTTGGTGAAGATCGAGACGATTGACATTACGCAGCGCGACGACTTGACCGGAGAGTTGTTCAAGTCGAAGGGTGGCCTCATTACCATTGCCACCACGTCCGGTGTTATGTCGGCATTCGTTGACGCGTCTGCTGTTGACAGCATCATTGACCAGATCGCTCAGGTGAAGAGTGACTTAGCACTCGACAGCGGCCTTTACATCGCTGGCAACCTCGACAACATCAAGGGCAAGGGTGTCTAGGAACGTGTGGGAGGTCGTGTTCATACTCGGCCTCCCAATCCTAGTTCTCCTGCTACTTATGAGGATTAAAAAGTGAGCACGAGTAACCCATACGCGAAGTTAATAACTGGCGGCGTACAACCAACCAGTTTTAACTTTGCCGGAGTAAAAGTTGGAGGTACACCAATGCCAATATCGGCCTCTGGAATGCGCGTCTTCATTGACGGGAAGGACATATCCTCAATGGTCACGTCGCTGAGTGTCAATCAGGAAGTCGGAACATACATGCGAGTATCGCTTGAACTTGCGCCGCATGATGTTCGACAGTTCGGTAGCAACATCAACTTTGTGTCTCACGTTGCCAACACATTCAAGGAAACACTCTTTTCGGTGAGGCGCTAATGGCGAAGAAAGTTTCTTTTGGGCCGAGAAAAGTGGCGACCGCTGGTGCGCGAGCAGTAATGACGGCGAACGGGGTTCGATTCGTCAACGCGGGGCCATACAATCCGGTGACTCACTTTGCGGGTTCTGGTGTTTCACCCACGACCGCACGCGGAAATGCAGGCAAGTTTTCTGAGTACATCATCTTGTGGAACTACGTCGGCGGTGAACGCAAAACTTTTGTTCGGCACTTAGAGTGGGAGCACATCATTGTTGCTCGGAGGCCACAATGAAGATTTACAGCACAAACTACGTTCTCGTGTTTCGAG